>Ga0210394_10006911_pt1 | contig 12128 bp, 6 predicted proteins | sample IncBWC12MmetaG_FD_160121 | JGI IMG/M metagenome (GOLD analysis project Ga0210394, IMG submission 160121) | Forest soil microbial communities from Barre Woods Harvard Forest LTER site, Petersham, Massachusetts, United States - Inc-BW-C-12-M | ecosystem: Environmental > Terrestrial > Soil >... | reverse complement strand
GTGCTTTTTGATCTCTTTAATGATGTCTTCCGACTGCACCTTTCTCTTGAAGCGCCGGAGAGCATTTTCCAAAGATTCTCCCTCTTGAATTACGACTTCTGCCACGCGTATTCACCCCCATTCCCTATAGGCTGTTAAGTTAGTCTGATGGAATCAAACTAGTTTACCGGTTCAGACTCTTCCCGGCAATTGTGAAGTTCTTCTAACGGAGGCTACCACCGAAGTCAAGACATATATTGCTCAACCGTCGTAATCAGGCCGTCGATACCTTGCTAGACACTAGCTTGGGGTGATTTATCCAGCGTACGCTAGCGCACATTGGCATCCGGAGAACCGCCAGCATATGCTCCCTTCTTTTGTGCTGTTAGAATGACTTCTCCAGCCCTAGCATCTGGAGAAACTTTCGATGCCTCCTTTGATGCGCAACGCACTCGGCGTGCTCTTGGCAGGCGGCCAGGGTGAGCGCCTGTGGCCCTTGACGCGTGACCGCGCGAAACCGGCCGTCCCTTTCGGCGGCGTGTACCGCATCATCGACGTCACGCTCTCCAATTGCCTGAACAGCGACTTGCGCCGCGTCTTCGTCCTCACGCAATACAAAGCGCTCAGCCTCAATCGCCACGTTCGTCGCGGCTGGTCCGTATTGATGGGCCTGGGAGATTTCATCGAAGTACTTCCGCCACAGATGCGCGTTTCGCAGCACTGGTATCAAGGCACCGCTGATGCCGTTTATCAAAATATTTATTCCATCGGCAGCGAGCAATCCAGTTACGTCTTCATCCTTTCCGGCGACCATATTTACAAAATGAATTATCAGAAGATGCTGGAGCAACACGTTGAGGCGGGCGCCGACGTAACCGTAGCTACTCTCGAAGTCACGCCTTCAGAGGCCAGCAAACGCTTCGGTGTACTGGAAACGGACAACAACTGGCGCATCGTAGGTTTCGAGGAAAAGCCCGAGCGTCCCAAGGAATCACGCATCAATCCCGGAAAAGTAAATGCTTCCATGGGCGTCTATCTTTTCAACACGCAGCTGCTTTTGCCCATGCTGATCGCCGACGCCGAAAATCCGAATTCCTCGCACGATTTTGGCAAAGACATCATTCCGCGCATCATCGAAAAATATCGCGTCTTCGCTTACAACTTCCTGGATGAAAATAAAAAGGACATGTCTTACTGGCGCGACGTCGGCACCATCGCCGCGTATCACGAAGCCAACATGGATCTCGTTTCCGTCTCGCCCATATTCAACTTGTACGATAAAACCTGGCCTCTGCATACCTGGCAGCAGCAATATCCGCCCGCGAAATTCGTATTTGCCGATCCTGAGCGGAAGGGCGTTGCGCTGGACTCTATCGTTGGCAGCGGCTCCATTGTCTCCGGCGGACGCGTCGAAAAATCCGTGCTTGGCCTGGACGTGCGTGTAAATAGCTATTGCGAAGTGGACGACTCAATTATCTTCAATCACGTGATTATCGGCCGGCACTCCCGCATTCGGCGCGCGATCATCGACCGCCACGTGAATCTTCCCGAAGGCACCGTCATCGGTTACGACCTGGAAGCTGACCGCGCCCGCTATTCCGTCACAGAAAGCGGCATCGTAGTAGTAGTTCGTCCCGAGTCGATGCTGGAAGAGCCCGAGTAAGGCCACGCTTACATCAAGAATTTGGTTAGTGTGTTAACCATGACCGAGGAACTTTGTTGCGGTTTCAAGAAGTGCCGAAAGTGGAGTTTCTGAGGTTGTTAATCATCTAGATGGGTTCTAGGCTTTCGCTTCCCATGACTCAACAGAGGCTTGAAACTTGACAGGTTGCCCGGTCCCTTAATCATCGAAACGGTCCCGATCTTGGACAGTTTCTTCCCGCGAAGCCGGCTCTTTCCGGCCTTGTTTTTATCGATGGTCAAGGTTTTTCCCCTCCAGCAAAATATCCAGTCCTTCGAACAGATTTAATTCTTGAATGTGTTAACGCGCGATCTAAACTGAGTCGGCAAACTAAACCGCCAGGAATATAAGCCTTATCCAGGTTTCAATCGTTACACTGCGATGAATCCTGCAATAATTCCTTGGAAATACCAGCAGTCCATTCCGGCTTAACCTGCAGATGTCGCGCAAACTCTGCGAGCAGCAGTAAAAGCTGGCCGCAGAAGTAGGCGACAAACACTCCTGTCCTGCTACTGCAATAATCCAAAGACCATCACGCCCGTCGGTGTGCCCACAAATACTTTTCCGTTAGCGATCATCGGAGTAACGAACTTATTGTCGGAGAATGAATCGCGACTGCCGGCCTGCGTACTGTTATACAGCTCGATCGTTAGGTTACTCGCCTCATAAGCGTGTAGCACGCCGGCGCCGCTGCCGTGGTTTTCCACCGCCCAAACGATGCCATTGGAAGAGTCGTTCGCAGAAATACTTGGTGTCGTTCCCGGATAAGCAAAGGAAATAGAGCTCTGCGAAGTCGGAGCAGCTAGGAGTTTTGCGTCCACTATCGAAAACGCCCTCAATGTGTCGTTCACTGCGCCGTAGTAAATCGTGTTCTTGAAATACGCCGGCATGGCCCAAACTCCCCCGGACAAAGCATTGTCAATCTCCTGATAGATTCCGTCATCATTCTGCGTATTAAATTTCCCCATCAGATTACGGTTCACCAGGTAGATATTTCCGTCCTTGCCGGCGCCGACCGCCAGTTGCCAGGTATTGTGCGAGGCGTCTTCAAAATTCGGCAGAACTAAGGCTCCGCCGGATCCTAGATCCTCATCATTGTTTGATTCTTTATCGGTGTTGTACATGTTGAAGTAATCGGCAACCGCCAACTTGTTATTCTTTGTGCTGAGTTTTAGAAATCCATTCCCATAGTCGCCGTTAATTGGAAATCCGGAAGAGTTTAGGGTGTCGTCGAACGTGCCATTAGCATCGAGCAGAAAAATATTTCCTTCGCCATCAGACGCCAATCCTGCCCCCGCCATCCATATGGCCCCATCGCTGCCGTTCGGCGTTACGTTGAGCACCGTCTCCTGCTTCAAGGTCGTCGCGCTATATCCCATGACCCAGCCCGTATAAGAGGGATTATCGCAATGCGAAGCCCAGCTGGTGTAAACCTGCCCGTTCAGGAATAGCAACGCTGCACGCTCTTTGTACTGTTTCGGATCAAAAGTTGTCTCGCCGCTTAAATTAGGAAACGTTGCTTGTATCGTTACCGGGCTTCCTGAAATTTCAGCTCCGCTCGTGATGTCTAGCGCGTGCAGACGCTGATAATAATTCCCGTGGGTATCCTTCGACATTGCGACCAGGTACATTACGTCCTTTCCTTGGATGCCCAGTTTAATGAGCGGTGTCGAAGTGATTCCAATATTCGGCGTCACTTGGCTACATCCGCGGTCATCGCTGGCAGATTCACCCGCTCCAAGCGCGGTCACATGCCACAGTTGGGCGTAAGTATCAGCATCGAACGCATACACCGAATCGAGTTCCGTAACCACGAAAACCACGTTGTGCGTACTCCCGCCCATCGAAAGGTTGGAAACATATAGCGGCTCCGCATCCACCAACCCGTTGACGGAGAGAAATCCGACCTTGCCGAAGCCGCTCGATTTCACGTTGCTCGTGGTCAGGATTTTCTCGGCGGAGTTGCGCCCCGTCCGTTGAACGTCGTTGTGATAGGTAAGCACGTTCACTGCGCTAGACGTGGACGAGTTCTCTGTTGCGGCTTGAGTGCTTGCCTGTGCTGCGCCGTTATCGGCCTGCGCGTTTGCATTCCTTCCTGCTGGCCAAAACAACGCGGTATTTGCCAAAGCTAAAAATAGAATGATAACGTTCGGTCGGATTTTCATCGCAGTTCTCCCCTGCCAAGTTTTTATTAGGGTGATAATGCTTGACCGCGCGGGAGGGGAGCACGGTCGTTAAGAGGCGGGCTGGGGCCCCCAACAGCTAAAATCTGTTCGTTCAAAGACTATACACAAAAATGTTCAAGATTCTAGACGCAATTGTCCGCTGTGTTCAAATCCTTCGCTCCATATTCGGCACACATGACACCGTGATGAGAGGGGGATGAGAGAAAGGTCAGCATAGTTACAGAGCACTGACTGAAACGCAGCGCAAGTCGAACATATCGAAATTTTTTAATCCGCTCGAAGCGCCACAATCGGATCCACTTTCGCCGCGCGGTACGCCGGTATTAGGCATGCCGACATAGCGGCGGTCAGCAATACACCCGCCACCATCGCAAATGTGGATGAATCTGTCGCCTTAACGCCGAATAGCAAGCCTTCCAAAATGCGCGTCAACGCGAGAGCGCCAAGCAGACCCGCAACCGTTCCGATTGCTACCAGCGCTAAGTTTTGTAGAAGCACCATCTTCAAAATATCCGACGGCCGCGCTCCGATCGCCATGCGCACGCCAATTTCATGCGACTGCAGCGTAACCAGATAACTCGTCACGCCGAACACCCCGAGCACGGCGATGCCCAGCGTCGCCAGACTGAACACTCCCAGGACACTGGCGCTCAACCGTTGCCGCCACAATGAATCGCGTACGCGTTCTTGCATTGACGACACATCTGCGATGGCCAGCGTTGGGTCGATTCCGTGAATCTTCTGCCGCACAGAGGCGAGCGTACTGTTTGGGTCGACGTCAGTGTCTGCCACCAAAAAGAGATTGCGCCAAATATCTTCGCTGGTGTCTTGCTGAGTCATCGGAACCCACGCGGCAGAGTCGGGCTCGTTCTCGACCGCGTACATGTGGCTATCTCCGACAATGCCCACGATCGTTCGAGGCGACGAAGTGGGGAGCGACTCCGCGTGATCAATCCCTATCCGTTTACCGACGGCATCCTCGCCAGGAAATTGCTGGCGCGCGAGCTTTTCGTTGATCACCACCACCGGCAAAGAATCGTGCGTGTCTGAACTGGTTATCACACGCCCAGCCTTCATCTGCATCCCCAGACCTTCCAGGTACCCGGGTGTAATCACCGTGTAACGGACCAAAGGCAACTGCGAAAAACTTTGAATGCCTTTGGGATCTGAGCGTGTGATCGCTTGCAACCACCGCGGACCCGCAGAAAAAGGAATTGCCTGGGCCAATCCGGCTTGACGCACGCCGGGAACCTGCAAGGTTTCTTCGCGAACGCGGTTTGCGAGGGCGGTGATGTCTGCGGGTTTCGCATAATGCGCTTTGGGGGCCGACAGGGCAAGCGTCAGCCGATGTTCGGGAGCAAAGCCTAGCGGGACTTCCTGCAAACGTAGGAAACTCCGTATAAGCAGACCTGCTCCGCAAAGCGGTACAAGAGCCAGTGCAATTTGCGGCACGATAATTGCCCCGCGCAACCTGCGGCCAATTCCGGCGGAACCTGTTATTGCTCCGCCCGATCCCAGGAGTCTGGCCAGGTCCGAACGGGAAGCTTCCATGACTGGGAATAGTCCAGAAAGAACAGCAGCCATTAAAGTGAGCGCGACTATAACTAGCACAACAAAGACATCGATTCGAGCGTGTAACCAGGGAATTTGCGCAGCCGGAACGAAAGAAAGCAGCAGACGCACGCCCAGCGGCGAAAACAAGATTCCGATTGCTCCACCCATACTAAACAGGAGCAGAGTTTCCATGAGCAGTTGACGCATCAACACCGTCCTACCAGCGCCGAGCGCCAAGCGCAAAGCGATCTCTTTCCTGCGAGCCTCCAGATGAACCCGTCGAAGATAGCTGACATTGATACAGAGCAAGAGCAGTGCAAACGCCAAGGCGCCCGAAAACGCGATGATGGGCGTACGAAAGTCTCCGGCCACGGCCTCGCGCATGGGAACCACCGCCGCTCCGTATTCCTTGTCTTCCTTATATTGGCCGGCCAGCCGTTCCGTTATCACATCCATAGCGGATTGCGCTTCTTGTGGCGTCACGCCTGGCCGGAGCTTGCCAGCCACGCGGTAGCTGCGTTGCGAACGGTCGGCGAACGAGAGTAGGGATCGGGGAAGCACGGTCCACACGTCAACTTGGTCTTCCGGGGGGAATGAAAATCCCGGGGGAGCGATCCCCACGACGGTGTGAGTGGCTCCATTAAGTGTAATCTTCTTGCCGGGCAGTGACGGATCCGCACCATACGTGCGCTTCCAGAATTCGTAGCTCAGGACCGCTCTGCGGTCCTCACTGGCGCTGTCCTCTTCAGTCAACAATCTACCCGCGGCCGGTGCGATGTTCGTTGCGGAAAAGATTTCAGGCGAAATAACCGCTGCACGGACGCGCTCCGGATTGCTGACGTCCGCGCCGGAAGCGGTATAGCTCCACGGGATCCAAACGACCACGTCGGAGAAGACAGCAGTGCTATCGCTTTTCCAATCGAGAAAATTCGGCATGGAAACACTGATCTGGTTCATCGACTGGGATTTCAGGCGATGTTCCCACAGATACACCCAACGGTCTGTGTTGACCGGACCGTACGGTTTCAAAAGAACCGCATTCACCACGGAGAAGACAGATGTGAGCGCGCAGATCCCCAACGCCAGCGTCAAAATAAGTCCAATGCTGTAGCCCGGCTTGTTCCACAACAGTCTCGCGCCGTAACGGAGGTCTTGATGCAAAGTATTCATGATTCGCTCCACCCAGCTTTTCTTCTCGTTCGGAAAAACAACTCACAAAAGCGCTAGGCCTAGCAAAGCGGATATTACACCGAGATATCGCTTGAAACGGATATTGGGCTAGTGCACCAGCCACTTGATTGTGACTCGAGCGACTTCTTCTGAAATACGCCTTTGCGCCGTGATGAGAAATATTTGACTGCCGGCTCCAGTTCGCATTATCTAACCCCCACGGATAACGCTATGAAAGCACTTTTGCTATCTCTTGCGCTCCTGGCATGTGCTCGTCCTGCAGACTGCCAAAAAACTCCCATCCTTTTTCAACACGTTCGCGTGTTTGACGGACTGAAAACCATTTCCGTCACCAACGTTCTGATCCAAGACGGCCGCATTCGCGATTTAGGCTTTGATGTGGCTGAACCTTCGGCCCAAGTCGTTGATGGAACCGGGCTGACCCTTTTACCCGGCCTGATCGATTCCCACGTCCACGTTCACGGCGCAGAAGCCCTGGAACAGTCCATGATTTTCGGCGTCACCAGCGAGTTTGACATGATGATGCAGCCCCGCCTGATGGCCGCGCTCAAGAATGCTGAGAAAAGCGACATGGCCGATTTCTGGTCAGCCGGATGGCTGGCCACCGCCCCCGGCGGACACGGTACCGAATATGGCTTGGAAGTTCCCACCATCACCGACGCCAAAAAAGCGCAGGCTTGGGTTGATGCCCGTATCGCGGAAGGATCGGATTACATCAAGCTGGTATACGACGATGCCACCGAATATGGGGGCCGGGGTTCGCGTCCAACACTCAGCAAACAACTGATGAAGGCCATAATTGACGCAGCGCATCAGCGCGGCAAACTGGCCGTGGTCCACATAGGCAGCGAGTGGCAGGCTCAAGACGCAATCAATGCCGGCGCGGACGGCTTGGCGCACCTTTTTGTCGGCTCAACCTGCGATCGCAGTTTCGGTGCGCTCGTAGCCGCGCATCACGCGTTTGTGATACCCACTTTGACCGTTCTGCACAGCATCTGCGGCCCCACAGCTTCTCGCCACCAACTGATTTCCGATCTCAATCTCGAACCTTTCCTCACTCCCGGCAACATTGCAAGATTGCGCGAAACTTTCCCCTCGAGTAGCGCCGGCCTCTCGTGCGCAGGCGCTGCAAAGGCGATCAAAGAGTTGAAGGCTGCGGGAGTTCCCATACTGGCCGGCACGGATGCCCCAAACCCAGGCACCACGTACGGCGCAAGCCTCCACGAAGAGCTAGTCCTGTTAGTCGAAGCTGGACTCACTCCCCTCGAAGCACTGGTTGCCGCCACATCCGCTTCTGCCCAGGCTTTTCATGTGCAAGACAGGGGACGAATCGCGCCCGGTTTACGCGCCGACCTGGTGCTGGTGAAAGGCAACCCCGACGAGGATATCCTCGCCACGCGTAATATCATGGCAGTGTACAAGGCAGGAATAGCGATCGACCGCGCCGCAGCAAAAGCGCGCAGGTGATAGATTCCGACCAACGTAATTACCTGCGGGGGCACTTAAAGCGCTTCCGGGGTTTTAAGGGAAACCGCTGCTTCCCTTTTTTATCAAGATGAGTCTCATCCTGCGGGAGAGTAAACGATGAGTGCCAATTGGCGAACAATCATGGGGGCATGTATCTATATGGGACGGGGCCGAAACAGATTTTGACGTGAGGGGAGATGGCAACTTTAATTCAGGATGTTCGGTATGCCCTCCGGGGGTTTGCTAAAGCCCGGGGGTTTGCTGTGGTTGCCTTGCTGTCGTTGGCTATTGGAATTGGGGCGAACACCGCGATCTTCAGTATTGTAAACACTCTACTGCTTCGTCCGCTTCCTTATAAAGACGCCAACAGGTTGGCGATTCTGTGGAATCGGTCCCCCGGTTTGGGCATCACCGAAGATTGGTTTTCCACCGCTCAATATTTCGACATCAAAACAGGCCACCACGGCTTCGAAGATGTGGCCATGGCCATCGGCGGTAATGAAAACCTGACTGGTGATGGGGAACCTGAGCGTGTGGGTACGATCCACGTATCTTCAAACCTTTTACCAATGTTGGGAGTAACTGCGGATAAGGGCAGACTGTTCGTTTCCAGCGAAGACGTCAAAGGCAGCCCAGGAACGGCGGTCCTCAGTTATGGCTTTTGGGTGCGACATTATGGCTCTGATGCGCAAGTCATCGGGAAATCGCTAACGATCAACGGATCGACATATCAGGTAATTGCCATTCTGCCGCGTAGTTTTTCTTTGCCACGCGAAGTATTACCCACGTTGGGCGGCGCCGAGCAGGCCGAGATTCTTCTTCCGCTACCGCTGGGGCAGGATGCACCGCAAGACCGGGATCGCGAAGACTACAACATCGTTGCCAAGCTGAAGCCGGGCGTGTCACTGCAGCAGGCCCAAGCCGAAATGAACACGATTACCGCGCGCCTACGCCGGGATTACCCTGCAAACTACCCGCCGAATGGTGGTTTGACGTTTGGCATCGTTCCGCTGTCTGAACAAGTGGTGGGTGACAGCCGCACGGCGTTGTTTGTGCTGCTTGTCGCCGTGGCATTCGTTCTGCTAATCGCTTGCGCTAACGTCGCGAATCTGCAGTTGTCGCGGGCGCTTGGCCGCCAAAAGGAAATTGCACTTCGTATGGCCATAGGCGCAAGCCGCATGCGCATTGCTCGACAACTGATTACCGAGAGCCTGCTGCTATCTCTGTTCGGCGGGGCCGTCGGAATTTTGCTGGCGTTTACCAGCCTGAAATGGGTTCGGATTCTCGGACCTGGAAGCATTCCGCGTCTCGATTACATCACCATCGATGCAAGGGTCCTCCTGTTCACTCTGTTGATCTCGCTCGTTTCCGGGACGATGTTCGGCTTGGTCCCGTCGTTCCGCATTTCACTCATCGACATCCATTCAACACTCAAAGAAGGGGGTCGAGCCTCCGCGGACACCGGCGCAATGTGGGGCAGAGGAAGGAGTTTTCGCAAGTCGCTGGTTGTTTCCGAACTCGCGCTTTCCGTCTTACTTCTAATCGGCGCGGCTTTGCTGGTCCGCAGCTTCGCGAATTTGCAAAGCGTTTCACCCGGGTTTAACGCGAAGAACGTGTTGACCCTGGAACTCACCATGAACGGGGACAAATATCGCGAGGATCAGTTCGTATTAGCAACGTACAAACGAATCGGGGAGCAGCTGAAAAGCCTCCCGGGAGTGAAGTATGTCGGAGCCATCACTTCGCTGCCGTTGAGCCAAATGTTCGCTTGGGGGCCGATCACTGTGGAAGGCAGGGTTCCGCCAACGGGTGAGAACTTCATCAACGCGGACGTGCGCGTCGTAAACGGGCATTACTTTGAGGCGATGCAAATCCCGCTGCGCGAAGGCCGTTTCTTCAAGGAGTCTGATACGGAGACTAGTCCTGCGGTGGCAATTGTCGACGAATATATGGCCAAGGAACTATGGCCAAATCAGAGTCCGCTGGGAAAGCGACTGCACAACGGCGGCATCACGGAGAAAGACGCCTGGATCACTGTGGTAGGCGTGGTTGGGCGAGTTAAACAATACACGCTCGATTCCGATTCGCGGATCGCCATTTATTATCCCCAGACACAGTTCGTAACCCGTGCGATGAATATTGTCGTTCGCACGAACGGCGATCCTGCCGCGTTGTATTCGGCCGCACGCAAGGAGATTCAGAACGTGGACTCCGATCTCCCAATTTTCCACCCGGTGACGATGGACCAGCGAGTTCAGGAGTCTCTGGCTCGACGGCGATTTTCCATGTTGTTGCTCGGTCTGTTCGCAGGCCTCGCCGTTGCGCTCGCTATGATTGGAATCTATGGCGTCGTTTCCTATGTGGTCAATCAAGGAACGCGCGAAATCGGCATACGAATGGCGCTGGGAGCTACACCTCGCTCCATATTGCATCTGGTGATAGGCCGAGGCCTGGCATTGGCAATTCCCGGCGTGATCATCGGGTTGCTTGGCAGTCTTGTATTCACGCGCATGATGCGAGGCCTTTTGTTCGGCGTTAGTCCAATGGACCCTTTGACCTTTGTTGCCATTCCGGTAGTGCTGGTTTTGGTTGCGTTACTGGCAAGCTACATCCCGGCCCAGCGTGCAACCCGCGTGGACCCGACGGTTTCACTTCACAGCGAATAAACGAGATCAGGCAACACTGAAACGGAAAAAACAGATACTCAGACTCTGACATCCACAGCAGTATAGGCGAAAAGCCAGAAGGTGCAAACAAGGTGAAGGTTCAAATAAGTTATTGAAAAGAATGGTCGGAGCGAGTGGATTTGAACCACGAACCTTTATACCGCGAGATGGACCAATTAGTGCTCGACGCGTCAGAGGGATCAGTGATGCGAAAGGTACTTGCCGAGTCCGGGAATAGAGATTTCATGGTCAAGGTTTTCCCAAATGCGGGTCATTCATTGGGCGAAATTCCTTCCGGAGCCAGAATGGCTCCGGGAGTTTTTGAGACACTTCGGTCTTGGTCGCAATAGCGTGTCCACTTTCCCTTAGTCAGTGAGACCGCACAATAACCCCTCGGCAAGCGGGTACGGATCTCCCTGCTCTGGAGCGTCGGGAAGGCAGCAACTTGCCGGGATTCTTCGGACCGCTTGTTGTTCTACCTGCAGGTTAAGTACAACTAAGAGAGGAGACATAGGCTGCTTATCCCATAGGCAAAGTTCTCTTGGCCGCCGGTTGGCTGAAGAGAAATGCCTGTGATTCTCCCCCTGCCGTCTCGGCCAAATCGGACCTTTAACTCGGCGGGGGACTGAACTGCGAACCCGGGCCCCATCACCAACTCGGAATCCGAGACTGGAAACAACTGTCGAGCGATCCCGGACTGATAGCCCGAAATCAATGCGACGCGGTGGCCCGCGTCGTTAATGAACCGATCAATGCCGATCATTACCAAGCTGACGACCCTGATCGTATACTCTCGATGTGCGACTATTCTTCACCGCTAAGGGCCGTATCGGCGGTCTGTTCTATTTTACTCGGGGGTCAGACGCCATGCAGCCCGACCCCTACAGCATGTATTGTTGCGGCGCGATCACTGAGACCGAGAAGCTGGCCTCGAAGCCTTTCTGAGGAGTTACTTAACCATTCTTACGGTCCTATGAAGACAAACGCACATCACATTATTCTTCTCGGATGCCTGTTCGCAATGTTAGCCAGTCAGGAGGCGGCTGCGCAGAACTCGCCGCCAGGCCGGATCGTCGGCCATATTGATGGCATCAGCCAGGACGGCGACCACTACTTTCTCCTGGGCTGGGCATGCCAACAGGGACAAACCAAATCCACCGACGTCCAGCTATTCGCCGAAAAGGCGGTAAATGGCGTGTGGAAGCAGGGGCCACTCTTCGCGGAAACCGCAAACCTATTCAGCGAGCCTGGAGTAGCTCAGGTCTGCCGCGACTCGGAAGGCGGTAAACACCGGTTCATCGTCGTTTTGCCGTACGGTCTCGGACCGGAAAGCAATCTCTCCATCCATGGAATCCGCCTAGTGAATGGGGTTCCCAATGATCTGATTGCGGGTTCTGGAACGAA
>Ga0210394_10006910_pt1 | contig 12129 bp, 11 predicted proteins | sample IncBWC12MmetaG_FD_160121 | JGI IMG/M metagenome (GOLD analysis project Ga0210394, IMG submission 160121) | Forest soil microbial communities from Barre Woods Harvard Forest LTER site, Petersham, Massachusetts, United States - Inc-BW-C-12-M | ecosystem: Environmental > Terrestrial > Soil >... | reverse complement strand
CGAACGAAGAAGAAAACCAGGCCGTCGCCGATGAGCTCGAATCTGCCGCCGCTTTGGATTTCAACTTCGGCGGCAACGCAGATCAACTCACACTTCTCGATCCTGCTAGCTTTAATCCCTTTGCCGAAGCCCCCAAACGCCCCTTCCTCAAAATGCCCAAGAAGGCAAAGGTGCCTGAAAACGGGGTGCCCCAGGTCTCGAGTCTGAGACCTGGGATGGAAGCTGACTCTCCCGCCGACCCCAACCAAAACCAGGAAAAGGCCTTTCGCAAGCCAGGCGATCCGGCCACGCTTCCTGAACTGATCAAGTTCATCATCGATCGCACCGGCTACATCAAGGCTCTCGAGACCGAAGGCACGCCCGAATCCTTCAGCCGAATTGAAAACCTGAAGGAACTCGCCAATGCCGCCCATGATGCCGAGGTCCGCGGCGAAACGCTTGCCGACTTCCTCGACCACGCCGCGCTGGCCTCCGATGCCGACCAGTACGATCCCAGCGCCCGCGTCACGCTCATGACGCTCCACTCGGCCAAAGGTCTTGAGTTCCCGCTGGTGTTCCTGGCCGGGCTTGAAGAGGGCCTTTTCCCTCACTCGCGCACCCTCAACAATCCCGAGGAACTGGAAGAGGAGCGCCGTCTCTGCTATGTCGGCATGACGCGCGCCATGAACACGCTTATCCTCACCCGCGCGAACTTCCGCCGCCGCTACGGCAACGATGCGCCGGAGATGAGCGTCCCCTCGCGGTTTCTCGAAGAGGTGCCCAATCAGCTCATCGAAAACCTGGGAAGCACGCGCGCGGCGGCGTGGGCGTACGCAGGATCCGCGGCCGGCTACGGAGGCTACGGTTCCCGCTATGGTTCTGGGTACGGATCCGGACGCCGTTCCACGTCAGACAACGAATTCGATGGCGGGCACTTTAACTACGAAGACGAGAACCAGGAGACGCCGCGGTCCGCGCAACGGACTGGCGAGTCGAACAGCCGCGGCACTTCTCCAAAGAGTAAAAGCGCGGGAGCGCCGGAGGGCGGCTCGATCGACAATATTGCCCGCTTCTTCGGCGGCAAAGCCGGCCCCATCAAGCCGGCCTCCTTCGCCCGTCCCGCCATGGACATTCCCGCCCCCAGCGGCTCAACCGGCTTGAAGAAAGGCCAGCGCGTCCGCCACAGCAAATACGGAGAAGGCACGATCCTTCTGCGCGAAGGCGACGGGGAAGACGCCAAACTGACCGTGATGTTTGCCCGCCACGGCATGAAGAAGCTCATGGAGAAGTTCGCCAACCTCGAAAAGCTGTAGATGCGGTAGTGCCTGTTAGTGCGTTCCCTGCCCCGCCTCGCCATCCTTGCCCACGATGTCATACTTGACTTCCTTGCCCTTGGCATAGTGGACGAACATGCTGTTTCCTTCTACCCGGCAGTCTACTTGCTGACCGATATTCAATTCAGCCTTTGGGCTTCTCCTCGTGATCCGATAGTGAACGTCTCCGAGGTGAATCGTGTAGAAAACTTGATTCCGGGTGATATTGACGCTTTGGGAGTATGGTAGGGCTTCCCAATTCTGGACGGTCCCGGTCTGGCCGGACTGGGCGAGCGCGCCTGAGACGAACAGCAAGGCCAGGGTCAAAGATGCAATCGATCTCATATACACCTACGTCACAGTATAGTAGGGCGGAAAAAGAGGAACCCACCCTGGCAGAGGCGGGTCTCTCGCGTCTGACCGAATCTCTTAGGACATATCTGTAGAGTCGGGCGCCGTACATTCGTGCTATAATCAGCTTGATCGTAGAATTCGATTTAGAAGTTCCGTTGCCTGATTGAGTTACCCCTCCACTCGCAAACACTTCCAACATTGCGTTCAGCGGTGACATCAGTAGCAGAGGAGTAACACATCATGGAACAAGGTACAGTCAAGTGGTTTAACGACGCCAAGGGTTTTGGATTTTTGAGCCGCGACAACGGTGAGGACGTTTTCGTCCACCACACCGCGATCAAGTCGCAGGGCTTCCGCACCCTTCAGGAAGGTCAGCGCGTTGAGTTCACAGTTACCAAGGGACCCAAGGGCTGGCAGGCCGAGAACGTCTCGGTCGTCTAGCTTGTCCCGAGGGTAACCGGCTAACGCCCATTACCCTCTTTCGACTCCGGCAAAAAAGAACACCCCGTTGCGAAACGGATGCGGTACATTTCCCGGGCAGCGATCAACAAAGCGCGCCTGTCGGAATGGAGCTGATACGCACGCTCCTTCCTCAGCCCGTTCCGCGCAGCCGGATTGGTACCAACAAGAAAAGGGGCGGCCCCGGGGCCGCCCCTTTGCATTTGACTCCATCCTGCTCCGCAGCATTTCAAGAAAAAGACACGGCCTGGTGTTGGATTCTACAAGGCTTGACGGTTTCCGTTGGCCCGCCCCGACCCGGCAGGTGCACCTTCAAGAAACCGTATCTTTGGTTCTGCTCAGGCTGCTGGCTGGAGAGATTTCTTGGCTGATTCTTCCTTGGCGGGGACGTGCAGGCTCTCCTGCGTCCGTTCGTTGGCTCCCAGGTACGAAAGCACATCGTTGATGGAATCTTCAAAGCGCGAACCGGTCTTATGAGTGCGCCTCACGCCTTTCGCAACCAGCTGGCAAACTTCAAAACGGTTGATACCCTGCGAGAGGGCGCGATGAATCTGTTCGGATCGCATGCACGTTACTCCGACGACTAGTGGCTGCTGCGTGGGCTGCGGAGCTCGTCGGGCGCGGATAGAAGGGAGCGCGGGGAGCAGGCTGGATAGATGTCAGGGACAGAAGCAAGAGTTCTGTGTCTGTTTCTATTCTACGTTGAATTCCGGCCATGTGCCGGTCTTTCCATTCATCCCTTGTTGGGTCCGCCGCCGCTGATGCATGATGGCTGGATGGTTTCCCTCCGGCTAAGGTCCTTGTGGCTAAGCTCTTTGTTTGGCTGCCCGCTGGCCATCGCGGCCCTCACTCAGATTGCCTCCGCGCAGCGCGTCTTCGATGTCAGGGATTACGGTGCGACCGGCCGCAAGAGCGACGACGCCCGGCCGGCCCTCCAGAAAGCCATTGACGCCTGCGGCAAGGCCGGCGGCGGCCGCGTTTACGTTCCGCCCGGCGAGTACACTTCCGGCCAGCTTCACCTCCGCTCCGGCGTGCGGCTCTATGTCGAGGCGGGTGCGACCATCTATGCCACCCTCGATTCCACCCAGTACGACGACGCCCGCAAAGCCGCGCTGATCTATGGCGAAGACCTGCACGACATCGTGCTCGAAGGCGGAGGAACGCTCGACGGCCAGTCAAGTTACGAGTGGCATCTGAACACCATCACTGACCACTACATTCTTCCCAATCAGCGCCAGATGGAGGCCGCCGGCAAGCCGCTGCTGCGGCCGTTCCCCGTGGGCCAGGAAAAGGAAACCGTCTTTCCCCGCATGGTGCTGTTGTTGCGTTGTGTCGATGTGCGCATCGCCGGCCTGAAGTTCCTGCGCTCGCGCAGCTGGACCATCAATCCCTATGCGTGCAAGCGGCTGGTCATCGACGGCGTCTACATCTACTCATCGCAGAAAGAAGCGGTGTGGGCCGACGGCATCGACCCCGACGGCTGCCAGGACGTCCGCATCTCCAACTGCACCATCGAGACCGGCGACGACGCAATATGCTTTTACTCCACGTCCGCCTGGGGTCCCGTGCTGCCAACCGAAAACGTGACCGTGACCAACAGCCGCCTCTCCTCGTCGTCGAGCGCCATCAAGTTCTGTGATGGCAACAGCAAGGCCGTCCGCCACGTCACCATCAGCAACATCATCATCACCAATTCCAACCGCGGCCTGGCCTTCATGGTCTTCGACGGCGGCATCGTCGAAGACGTGGTGATCGACAACATCACCATCGACACCCGACGCTTCGACTGGTTCTGGTGGGGCGATGGCGACCCCATTCACTTCAACATCAAGCGCCGCAGCGAAATCGACGGCCGCCACTACGACAACGAGCCCGCGGCCGGCATCATCCGCAACGTGACCATCAGCAATGTCATCGCGCATGGCCAGGGGACATCGGCGATGCAGGGTCATCCCGACAGCTGGCTCGAGGGCATTCGTCTCAACCATGTCCGCCTGTTTGTGTCCCATGCGGCCGATGCGCCTTATGAGAGCGCGACCGCAGCAATGACGCTGCGCTATGCGCGCGATATCGCGATGAAAGACGTGGAGATTCGCTGGGAACAGCCCCACACCGCCACCTGGCAGTCCGGCCTGACGGCGGACCAGGTCCAGGACCTGCTCCTCGAGGACATCAGAATCGACGCCGCCCCCGGATCCGATCATCCGGTACTGCGCCTCAACGATGCAGACGGTGTTCTGATCCGCGAGTCGCAAATCGCGTCTGTTGACGTGACCGGCGCCAGGAGCCGCGCCGTGCGCCTGGTGGACACAGAGGCGAAAGTCAAAGCGGGGCCAGGAGTGCCGCCGGTGATCCTGAAATAGATTCCCGGTGGCTCGGCAACCTACCAGTACTGGCAAAACTGCCAGTATGCCTTCCAACGCAGCCGCTCGTATCCTTCGACCAAATTTACGGGAGGATGAATGTTGCAGCCACAAAAGCTGATCGCTGTCATTGTGCTTCCTGGTTGCCTGCCGGGCCCGTCTTGCGCGGTGGCCCAGGATATATCCCACAGAGATGACTTAGCGCGGGCGATTCATATTGCTCAGTAACAAGAGCCAGACCACGGAATAACAACCGGGTACGAGGACAGCATGCAATCGATCTACGTGAGCTCACTTATTTTCCTGATTGTCTTTGGGGGAGCCGCGCTCGGCATGTTTCTCCGTCGCCTGTTGCCCGAAGAACACTTCAGCCAGGATGCACGAGTTGTCATCAGCCTCTCCACCGGGGTCGTTGTGACCATGACAGGGCTGGTCCTCGGGATGCTCGTATCCTCAGCCAAATCATCCTATGACGCGCAGAGAGTTCGCGTAGAACAGGTGTCCTCCAAGATCATCATCCTGCTGAATCGCACCCTGGTGGAGTATGGTCCGGAGGCCGACCAGATTCGCTCCCAGATAGGTGGGTTGGTGGAAGCTACTCTTCATCGTGTATGGCCCCGCGAGGCGTTCAAGCCGGTCCAGCTCCAACCGACGGACTACATCAATAAAATCGAGCAGCAGCTGAGGTTCCTCGCGCCCACCAATGACCATCAAGCGGCGGTCAAAATCAAGGCGATAGGGCTCCTCGATGATTTGAGACAGGCAACCTGGTTAGTTTTCATCGAATCGGAGAGCAATTCCCTGCCGACGCCCATGCTGATCGTCCTGGTCTCATGGCTGGTGGCGATCTTTGTGAGCTTCGGTCTCGTCGCACCCCCCAATCCCACGGTGATTGTCACCCTGCTGGTCAGCGCCTTTGCTGTCTCCAGCGCGATCTTGATCATTCTGGAGATGTACACGCCATTCAGCGGAATCCTGAGAATATCTTCAGCCCCCATTCGCGACGCGTTAAGCCAGATTCAACATTGAAACCGATGGTCGTCTGATTCCTGGAGCACCGCCGCCATTGATCCGGCACCTCTTTGGCGATCTGGTGGATCAGGGGCCTGTGCGCCTGGCCGGATCACCGCGCGACCAGCAGGATCCACCCGGTCCCGATCGTTAAAAATACCACCAGGAAGAAGAGCGTGGTCAGGAAGCCGAGGCGATAGAGCTCCCGCTGCGTGAGGTAGCCGCTGCCCACGAAGATCACGTTCTGGCTTCCACCCTGCGGCGTAATCACGGAGAAATAGCTGCTGGCAAAGAACAATGAAAACGCCATCAGCGTGGGCGGAACACCGCCGCGAATCCCGACATCGAGAAATACCCCCAGCAGGGCGAGGACCTGTGAAGACTGGCTCACGAAGACGTAATGGATAGCCACATACAGCAGGACCAGCGCCGCGTAGGTGATGGGCCATGAAAGTCCACCCATATAGGAAGCCAGCCGCTGACCCACATAACCCATGAAGCCCAGTTCGTTGAGCTGGCCGCTTAATGCGAAGAGCACAGCAAGCCAGAGAAATGTGGCCAGCGTATCGCCCTGGGTGGCGATGTCATGGGCGGTGAGGACACCGGTCAGCAGCAGCATGCCCAGACCCGCAAAAGCAATGCTGGTGACATTCAGATGCAACCTATCGGCGAAAATCCAGCCGCTGACCATCAGGATGAAGGCGATGGCCGTGATCCGCTCTTCGCGCGACAGCGGTCCTAACTCGGCAAGAGCTTTTCGCGCGTTGGCGGGAGCCTCCGGCGTAGCGCCCACGCCGGGAGGGAACAAGCGGGCGAGCAGCCAGGGCAAGGCAAGGATAATGACCAGGGCCGGCAGCGAAGAGGCAATCAGCCACTGGCCGAAGCCGACGTTAACTCCGTACTTCTGTGCCACCTGGATGGCGATGGGGTTGGCCGACGTGGCCGTCATCCACAAAGCCGAAGAAATGGCCAGACTGGCCATGGCACTGAACATCAGGTAGCCGCCTAACCTGCGGCCCTGGGGATCGTCGGGGTGCGAACCAGATCCCTGGGCGACGGACAGCACGATCGGGTACAGCACTCCTCCGCGCGCGGTGTTACTGGGGAAAGCCGGAGCGATGGCGGCGTCGGTAAGGATGATGCTGTAGGCGAGTCCCACCGACGAGCGGCCGAAGAGACTCACCATGAAAAGGCTGATTCGCCGTCCCAGCCCCGACTTGACCACTGCTTGAGCTACAAGGAAGGCGATCACGACCAGCAACACGCTGGTATTGGCAAAGCCGGCGAAGGCCTTGGCCGCGGAAGTGGTGTCGGTCAGGACCACCGCGCCCACCGCCAATGTGGTGGAGGTCAACAGGGGATAAATCCCCAGCAGCACGGATACGATCGCGGTGATGAATACGGCGAACAAATGCCAGGCCTGGGGCGTCAGCCCTTCGGGCACAGGTATGAACCAGATCGCAGCGGCCATGACAAAGGGAAAGGCGCGAAACAATATTCGCCGCAGGGTGCTTTTGGACGCGGATTCCGGGGGCGAGGTCGTTAACGGCCCAGGGCTGCTCATGCTTGCGGCCCTTCCGGGCGTGGTTCCGTCGGCGGGGAACCCACCCGGACGCGCCCGTTCAATCCGACCGACTGGCCTTGCACGACCCCGTCCTCGTTTTCGATCACAAAGCGCCAGGAGAAGGCGTAGTCGCCCGTAGCGCCCCTGTAGCGCCCCGTCCCACCCACAAATGTTCCGGAAATCTTGTTGCTATCAGCCGTGCCTTCGCCACGCAGTTCGCTGAAAACCTGGTCGCCCCGCTCGTCCGTCCAAACCGCGCGCCCAACCAGCCCGGTCGCGCTGTCATTGAAAATCAACGCCTGGGATTGAAACCCGACGCCCACACCCGATGCGCCCGCCAGCACCAGCGATCCCTCGAAGGTAGAGACCGCCGCGCGCCGGTCGCTGCCCATCGGCATGATGTTGCGGCTTCCGGCGGCCGTCCAAGTTCCCTGAAACTGATGCCACCCCTCCGCAGATGGTGATGCCGACGGAGAAACGTGGGACGCGCGGTCGCAACCCAAAACAAGCAGAAAAATGGTCAATCCAAACCACCAGAAAAATGAGGGGGCCGGTTGACTGCCGCGGGATGCAAACGATGGTTTGACGTTGTCCCGTTCCTTCCCGGAGCCTTGGCGGACGGTCGTGGAGTCGTCAACACCGAAAGAGTTGCGGCATTCGAAATCCCTTTTTCGCGGCAGCAAGGCACAGCCTCCCTTCAGGAACACAACCGGTAAGTGTGCGCGCCGAGCCTTCGTGAATGAGCTGTTAAAACTTATAGGGACGACGTCAAAATGTGCAGTTACCAGGCGGCTCGGCCGAAACCCAGCGTTTCACTCCAGCCCGATCACCAACGCCTCCCGGCTCCGGGCGTGCGCAGGCTCGCGGCCCTCGTCCCATAGCCGCTTCGCCTCTTCCTCACCATCGAGCACCCGAAATACGCCCTCGGCCAGTGCCCTCAGCTCATCTTCGCCGGGGTACACCGCTACCGGCGCGATCCAGTCGATGTATGTCTTGAGATCGCTCAACAGTCGCTCGGAAAATGCCATGCCGCCAGTCAGCAACACCGCATCCACCCCGCCCTTGAGCACCGCCGCCATCGACCCTGCCTCTTTGGCGATCTGGTAGATCATCGCCTCATACACGGCAGCGGCCTCGTCATCGCCCGCATCTATCCGCCGTTCCACTTCCTTCACGTCGCGCGTACCCAGGTGGGCGAACAGGCCCCCCTCCCCGAACACCTTGCGATCGAGCTGCTTTTGGGTGAATACGCCGCTGGTGCTCACCTTGATCAGCTCCCGCACTGGCAGCGACCCGCTTCGGTCCGGCCCGAACGGTCCCTCCTCGGGCGTGTTGTTGTCGATCATCCTTCCCCCGCGATGCGCCGACACCGTGATCCCGCTTCCCAGGTGAATCACAATCAGCCGCAGGTCCTCGTACGCTCGCCCTCGCTCCCGGGCGAATCTCCGCGCCACCGCCTTGGTGTTGAGCGCATGCCCCACAGCCCACCGCGCGACCAGCGGAGAACCGGAAATGCGGGCGCACGGCTGCCATTCGTCCACCGTGACGGGGTCAACGATGTAGGCGTTCACTCCGGCTGCGTGCGCAAACCGGAGCGCCAGCACGCCCCCAGATTGCACGCATGTTCGCCGCGGCGTGCCAGCCGAAGCTCTTCCACCATGGCCTCGTCGACCAGGTACGTCCCGCATGGCAGCGGCGGAAGAAACCCTCCCCTGCCGCCCACGGCGGCCAGGTGCCGCGCATCGTATCCAGCCGCGGCCAACGCATGGGCGATCAACCCGGCGCGGTAATCCGCCTGCGCCAGCGTTGAACGCCCGCGAAACTGCTCCAGTTCCGCGTCGTCATGCCGCGCCGACTCCACCCACACGCGCCCGTTCTTGAGAAAACGCCGAACTTGGTTGACGTCGATCCCGGGTTGATCACCAGCACGCGGCCACTCTCGTCTGACACCGAAAAATTGCTCCCCAATGGAATTGAAACCAGTCCGAGTCTATCCCGCGCAATATATGGCATCGCTGTGCGTTAGAGCACGCCATCGCGCCGGCCGTTCGTTGTTTGGGCGAGGGGAATGAGAGGGCCATGATCTCCTGCATTTGCGGCCGCGGCCGCAACATCCGTAGCATTCTGGCATTCCATTAGAAAAAGCCGCGTCGTGTCCCTATTTCCGCCAAGGTTGCGGATCCTCCGGCTCGCTCCAACTGGAGATCGGAGCCTGCAAGCCATCCTTGATCCACATGAAGCGGCCGTTCACCGCGGCTGCTTCGTCACTCATGAGGTCCGCAACCAGGTCCGCAGCCTTTTCGGGGTCGTCTCCGCCTGTCGCCTCCACCCAGTCCGCCCACTGGATGTAAGCGTCGGCGACGCTCCCCAGCCGCTGCGCCTCGGCCTTGATGTAGGCCCACATCTCGGTTTTCACGTCGCCGGGATGGATCACATTGGCGGTCACACCCGTCCCCTTGAGCTCCGATGCAAGATGCCTGGTGAACTGGTTGAGCGCGGCTTTGCTGGTGCCATAGGCGCTGTTGGCAGGCCCGGGCGTGTGCAGGGCCGCGGCGGAGGTCACGTTGACAATGCGGCCCCAACCCCGCTGCACCATTCCCCCCACAAACGCCCGGCAGGTCAGGTACGGTGCGATGGCGTTGATTTGAATGGTTTCGATCCAAGCGGCGGCATCTGTGTCCCTCACCAGGTCGATCGGTCCGAACACCCCAGCCGCATTCACGAGAATCGAGGGGACTCCGAGATCGCGCTCGATCGCATCCTTCAGCGGCTCGATCGAATGGGCTTCTGCAAGATCGGCGGAGAATGCCAGCGCCCGCCCGCCCCTGGTTTCAATCTCGGTTCGAGCCTCCTCCAGCGCGGCCCGGCTTCGTGCGACGAGTGCCATGCTCGATCCCATGCTCGCGAGCCGCAATGCGATCCGCCGGCCCACGCCACGGCTGGCGCCCGTCACGACCGCGACCATTCCCTCCAGGCCATTCGCGCGCACTTCATCTCCCAGAGCGATTTTTTACGTTCCCAAAATCGCGAGTGACGATATACTGAACCCACCCAAACCCCTATTTCGATTGGTGGAAGCCAACTTTGCGTCGCCTCACGAAAACGTCAAAGCTCGCCCAGGCCTCCGGCATTTGCGTCCTCGCAGGCCTTCTTGCCGCCGAGACCGATTTCGCCCTTCAATGCCATCTGGAACAGTACCAGATGGCCAGCCTGGCCGCGTTCTCGGCGCACCGCCGCGAGGCATGTCTCGAGCTGGGATGGCGTTGGGAAGCCGATGACCAGGAGAATCAATACAAACCGGGCACCAGCGCGGGCACGCACGTGACCGTCGGCCCCATTTCGGGCTTCGTCATGGACGTGACAGAGGATGAATTCGGCCACGCCGAAGGTCAGTGTCACGCCTTGAATGCGCCCTATACCGAACTGATGACTGGGAACTGAGCTGGAACGGCCCTGGGCCAGGATTAGCCAGATTTTCTGCGCATCCTCAGAGTGGCTGGCCCAGCCGCTTCTCCAGTTGCGCCCGGTAGGTCCGGCTCACGCGGGCACGCGATCCATTCCGGAGCACCACGTCGAACTCGCCGTGCGATATCGGCTCCAGCTGCACGATGCTCTCGATATTCACGATGGCCGAACGGTGCACGCGCACAAACCGGCGCGGGTCGAGCCGGTCGGCCAGGTCGTTCAGCGCGGTGCGATACAGAAATTCCTTGCCCGCCACGTGCAGGTTCACATACACGCCCGCCGCCTCGATCCAATCCACATCGACCACCCGGACAAAGCGCGTCGACCCGCCCGACTTCACCACCAGGCGGTCCCAGCGACGGTCGGAGTTGGCCGGCGCCGCGGAAACCATCTTCATCACCCGCTGCCCGAACTCGAGCAGGCTGCGCTCCTCGAGGCGAGCCTTGGCGCGCCCCAGGGCGCCTTCAAAGCGCTCGTCGCTGAATGGCTTCAGCAGGTAGTCCAGCGCATTGGCTTCGAACGCGCGAATTGCGTGCTGATCGTAAGCGGTCACAAATACCGTGAGCGGCATCTCCGCCACGCCGACGGCTTCAATCACACCCAGCCCATCGAGCTCAGGCATTTGCACATCGAGAAAAACAAGGTCCGGGTGATGGTCCCGGATCAGCTCGAATGCATCCTCTCCGTTGCAGGCCTCCAGGATCGTGCCCACCTGCCCATCGCGGCGTAGAAGATCGAGCAGCCGCTGCCGCGCCGGCGCTTCGTCATCCACAACCAATACTTTGATGTTCTCAAGCGCTGGCTTCATTGGGTTCTTCTCCAATCACCCGCAAAGGCAGAATGATCTCGACCACCGTGCCGCCGTCTTCCCGCGGACCTATCGTAAAGCTTGCCTCCCCGTTGGGATAGAGGCCGGCGATGCGTTCCCGCGTGACCGACAGGCCCAGCCCGGTGGATTTCTCGACCGTCCATCCCTGCGGGAGACCTGCGCCATCATCCGATACGCGAATGACGAGATTCTCGCCCACCGGTTTGGCCGCGACCGTCACCGTGCCGCCCGAAGCCCGGTGCGAGATGCCGTGCCGGATCGCATTTTCCACCAGCGGCTGCAGGAACAGCGAGGGCACCGACGCATAACGCACTTCCGGCGCGATCTCGATCTCCACCCTGAGCCGCCGGCCGAAGCGGATCCTCTGAATGGCGAGATAGTGGTCGAGGAACGCCAGTTCCTCCGCCAGCGGAACCTCCTGCCGGTCCTTCGATTCGAGCGACATGCGCAACAAGTCGCCGAGATGCTCGATCATCAGCCGGGTAAGCTTGGGGTCGCGCTCCACGTGCGAAGAGATGGTATTGAGCGCATTGAACAGAAAATGCGGGTCGAGTTGCATCCGCAATGCGTTCAGCCGGGCATGTGAGTAGCTTTTTTCCATTCTCTCCAACTGCAATTCGCTGCTCATAAAGCGCTCGTAATAGCGATACGCCTGCAGTGCCCCGACGATCGCCCAGTAGATGAGGCAGCTCCAGATGAACCAGCCGGTAGCGTTCTTCAGCATCGGCATGGGCTTAAGGAGGCCCCAGTGCGGTCCCCCGGGCAGCGTGGCATCTCCGATGGCGATGCGGA
>Ga0210394_10006908_pt1 | contig 12131 bp, 10 predicted proteins | sample IncBWC12MmetaG_FD_160121 | JGI IMG/M metagenome (GOLD analysis project Ga0210394, IMG submission 160121) | Forest soil microbial communities from Barre Woods Harvard Forest LTER site, Petersham, Massachusetts, United States - Inc-BW-C-12-M | ecosystem: Environmental > Terrestrial > Soil >... | reverse complement strand
ATCAGCGCGCGGCCGAGCAGCAGTTGCACGCGGAATAGCTCCGTGGCGCTGCCGATCCGATCGCTGCCGCTGACACCTCCCATGCCCAGCGCGCCGGCCGTGAACGGCGCGATATTGCGGGTCGCGCCACCCTTGCAGGCCCGCAGCAGAAACAGCGAATCGGCGGCAATGGGAAACCTGTGCGAATAGAATCCAAAGCGTTCGTGAAGACTCTTCTTGATGGCCGTGCCAAGGGAGTGATGCGCGATCAATGCCTTCTCCGCAACCAGCCAGGGTGGCGCGCGCTTGATGCGAAAGCAGTGGCGGCCAAACATGGCATTCGCCACGATCAGATCGGCATCGTCCCGCTCGATTGCCTCGCGAAAACGAGCCACGGCGTCCGCACAGAATTCGTCATCGACGCCGGCGACTATGTAGTAATCGCCGGAGGACAGCCTGATGGCCCGGTTGAGCGCATCGTAGATGCCGAAATCAGGCTGGGACGAAACCACGAGCCTGAGGCCCGGCACGCTCCGCAAATACTCGACCGAGCCGTCGGTCGATGCACCGTCGGCCACGACCCATTCGAAGTCCGGGTCCGATTGTCGCTGCAGACTCCGAGTCAACGCCGGCAGGTGCTGCGCGGAATTTAAGCTCGCGGTGACGATGCTGATGCTGTTGCGCCGAACGGCTGGCACGTCCGGTTACCGCTGTTCGGGCGCTGGCCGCGAAGCCGAGGCACCGGCGCGAAAGAACGTCGCGTCGACCTGCAGCATCCGGCCGCTTTGCGGATCGGCAAACGCAGGTGCAATCGCCCAAAGCTCGAAACCCGCCCGCTGCATGAACTCGATCAATTCCGGCATGAGCTGTTGTCCGGCATATAAAGGAACCAGCGACAGCTCCAACTGTACGCCGACCACGCGCTCCAGTGTGTCGGTTGCCCCGCGCAGCACTTCGCTCTCGTACCCTTGCGTATCGATTTTCAGAAAGGCGACCGAGTCGGGCCGCAGGTATTGCGGGGCGAGTTCGTCCAGCCGCACCACCGGTGCGGTCTCGGTGCCACCGTAGCGTGAGGGCGGATGCGCGCTGACGTGTGACTCGAGCATCGGCAGTACGGAACTGCTCACCGAATTCTGCGCCACATTGATGGTTATGATGCCGGGATTCGAGCCGACGGCAGCGCGCGCCGCGACCTCCCACAACGGATCCCTGGCGGCAGCCTTGGTCAAGCCCGCATGCGCCGCATGCATCGGCTCGAAGGACACTATTCGCCCCCGGTAGCCGACGTGCCAGCGCAGTTCCCGGCCGAATTGCCCGACGTTGGCACCGACGTCGAACACCAGATTCACCGCGTGCGAAGCCAGCATCGCCTTCAGCTGCGCAGTCTGGGAGTTTGCCGGGCGTATGGCACGTACCTCGAGGCCGAGTGCACGGGCCAATCTCTTGGCGACGTCCTTCGGCGTCATGCGCGCCCTTCCGTCACAGCACCACGAGCATCTTGAGAATGCCCATCAGGGGGTCGAAGGCATGGCCAAGGGCGAGAAAATACATCGGCCCGGAAGAGTCGCGCGTTGGCAGGTACAGCCTGATCAAACCGGTGACGAAGGCAAACAGCAGAAACGGTGCTTCCCAGCGATGCGAGAAATTCCTGAGCAGAGTCCGGAAGAAAAAAATCCCCAATAGCGGCAGGACGAACATCAGCAGTCGGTCATAAATCCCGTTAGCGGCCGGTATCGCCGCGACGATGCTGAACACTGCAATGCACAGGAACATGAACAGATCGTTGGTATCGTCGTTCTTGAGCAGATAGAACGCTGCCAGCAGCGGCACCATATAGAGGCCCAAAATCATGTAGACGCGTGTCACGTCCGAACCGAACGCCTCGAAGAAACTCATGATCCGCTCGAGACCGATGGCATCCAGAAATCGCACCGCAATCGAGGACAGAAACGGCACCACCGTCATCACCAAGGCGAGAACGATGGTGAATTTGAACTTGCTCTTGAAGCCGCCGCCCCAGCGGATAAAGCGGAAGCCGAGATACCCGGCCACGAAGAAGATCAGGGACAGATGCACGAATGGACTCAGATATATCAGCCACCTTCCCGCCTTGTAACCTCTCACCTGGGACAGCCCGACGCCTGCCAGGTACATTGAAAAGGCGAGTTGTTGTCTCCAGATGTGAGAGATCGAGTCGATCGATATCGGCATTAGAAACAAGTACACCACGACCATCGCGAGAAAGTGCCGGCTCGACAGCGTATAAAGCGCCAGAAACACGGCCACGAAGATGAGCAGATAGTGCAGGAAGATGAAGGTGGATTCCGACGCCTCAAAGATATTCGCCAAGCCCCACCACGGCAGCTCCCACAGCAATTCGTTGCCGTTCGGTGCGGTGATGAATTTGTCGACCAGCTCGGGCAACGTGGCGTCCAGCAGATCGTGATAGAGCGAAACGTAATTGACGACGTCATCGGAGGAGTTGAAGTACCAAAGGACGCCGTAGTCTCTGAAGAAAAAGAACAGCGTAAAGCAGACCGAGGCTGAGACCAGAAACACGGCAGCCGGGATGCGCCGGTATACATTCACGATCGCCAGCAGGAAAGTGGCGAGGAACGGATTCAGTAGCAGATACGACAGCACGCAGATCAGGCCGAGTGCGGCCGTGGCGGCGTTGTCAGGTGCCGTCACCGACACAGGCCGGGGTGCAAGCGGATAGATCGATTTGGCCGCGATTGATTCGGTCATGTCATCGGCGCCCGCCCTCCGGGGCGAGTCCATAGCCACGGCCGCGCGGGGCCGGGTACGCTACTCCAGGATCGCCTTGACCGCCGCGATGACATCCCCGACATCCTCATCGCTCAACTTGGGCGAGATCGGGATGCTGACAGTCGCGCGTCCGACCCGCATCGCGTGCGGGTAATCCTCGGGCTTCCATCCAAAGGCGTCGCGATAAAATGGGTGTTCCGGAATGCTCAGATAGTGTACCCCAATGCCGATGTTGTGTGCCGTCATCGCATCGATGAACTCGTCCCGACTGAGACCGCAGGCATCGCGCTCGATCTGCAGGGTGAACAGATGATAGCCGTGCCGCGTATCGGGCTCGGGCGCGGCAGGCAGCCCCACGGGTAGATCCGAAAGCTCGGACATGTAGCGCTGCCAGATTTCCTGCCGCCGTGCCCAGTTTATCTCGCAGCGCCGCAGTTGATGGATGCCGATCGCGGCCTGTAGATCCATCATGTTGTACTTGAAGCCAAGCTCGATCACCTGATAGTGCTTGTAGCCGGCGTCGCCGAAGCGCTTCCATGCATCCTTGCTCATGCCGTGCAGCCCGAGAATCTTGATGCGCGATGCATCCTCCTCGCTGCGGGCTATCACCATGCCGCCCTCACCCGTGATCACATTCTTGGTGACGTAGAAGCTGAAGCAGCCAAAGTCACCGATCGTACCGACTTTCAGGCCACGATACTCGGTCTCGATGGCATGAGCACAGTCCTCGATGATCGAGAGATCGTGTTGCTCCGCTATTGCCGTGATCGCGCCCATATCGCACGCCCGGCCGGCGAAGTGCACGGGCAAAATGGCGTGTGTCCGCGGCGTTATTTTCTTTCTGATCTCGTCGGGGTCGATGTTCATGGTCAGCGGATCGATGTCGGCCAGGACCGGCTTTGCCCCCGCATGCAGAATGGCGTTCACGGTGGCGCAAAAGGTCATGGGGGTGGTAATGACCTCCCCGCCAGCGGGAATATCCGCCGCCAGAACGCTCAAGTGGAGCGCCGCCGTGCACGAGTGCAACGCCACGGCGTGCTCGGCGCCCTTGTACTGCCTGAATTCCGTCTCGAAAGCCGCCACGCGCGGCCCGGTGCCCAGCCAGCCGGACTTCATCGTCGCCACCACCTCGTCGATCTCCGGCTGCTCGATCAATGGCGCCGCAAACACCAGAAATCTGTCTTTTGAGCGCACAGGACGCTTCGGCTTCATCGACGCTCCCTGGAACCTTCGATCACTCGACGCTCACTTCGGGTCGCCCAACCGGATTGATCGCCGGGTGCGACGCCTGAAAATAGAACGTGATGGTCGGAGCTTCGTTGACATCCCTGACCGAAACCTCTTCGAAAAACTCTCGCAGCAGCCGCTCGACCGCCTGGCAGTCCTGGAACTCCGTTTTGTGATCGATCCAGCCATTGGCTTTTGGCAGCATCCCCGCTAGCCTGACTTGGGCCGAGCCGGCTGCAACGATCTTGCGGAGAATGTTTCTTATCTCCGCTTCAGAGAAGTAGCAGATCGCCGCGTTCCACACGACCACGTCGTAACCCGAATCGGGCAGCGGCTGATTGACGATATCCATCTGGTGATAAGAGATCGATGCTGCGCCGTTGATTCTGCGCGCGTAGTCGATCGCGTGCGGATCGTTGTCGACCGCATCAATCCTGGCCGCGATGTCCGAGAAAAATAGATAGCTGTAGCTGCCGTCACCGCAACACAGATCGAGCACTTTGCAGCCTTCGAACATGCGTTCGCGCGCGTACACGCCCCTGGCGGTGAATGCCCAGCGCGACGGCTCCAAAGCCCAGCGGGCAAGATTGATCTGGTGCTTGAAGAATCGTGGTCTGCCGCGGACCTGAAAACGCCACTCGCGCAGAAACAGGGCGCCAGCCAGCGCCGCGGTGATGCGCTGCGACAGTCTCAGCATGGTTTCGATCGGCACCAGCCCGATCGGTACGAATCTCAACGCCCAGGCCGCCAGCCTTTTCGACGATGCCTTCATCCGTGCGGATGCTCAGCTTCCTCAGGCGGAGAAATACGCATCGGCATAGACATTGTATCGGCCGCGCAGCCTTCGGTTGAGACCGCGCAGATATTCCACGGCGCTCGACCCCGAAAATCCGCGCAGCAGGTCAGCCAGCGAGCTGACGTTCGGGCTCTCACGCCGGAATCTGAATTCCGGCTCGACCGCATGCACGGCACTCTCGGCAAGCCGCAGTTCCCGGACGTAGGGGCGGTAAAACGTATCGATTGCCTGGCGGGTCATGGGGTAGGAGCCGAGGTCGTGACCGCCCCCCTTGCATCTGGCGTACTGGTGATAGTGATAGAACACCACTGGCATACCGTCGACGGTCGGAGTCGATTCGCTGCCACCGATGCGATAGCCACGAATATTCCAGGGTGCCACACCCGCGCCACGATGCCCGATGATCGCCACGTTTTCGAAGCGCACCGGCCAATCGTCCAGACAGGTCTGGCCCGGATAGCGCAGCAGCCGACTTTTGTCGTATTCGAAGCAGCGCTGCCTCCAATAACCCAGGACCCGGCGCCCTGTGGGATCGTTTCGAAACGCATTGAATTGAACGCAGAATCGACCTGCGGCTTCCGAATTGTCGAATTCAGCGGAGTAATTGTGTGGCACGAGCGATACCGCTCGATCTCCGAGCTCCTGCAACAGAGCCTCGGGGTCGGAAAAGAACAGCGAATCGGCCTCCAGGTAGGTCACCATATCGAGCCCGAATCGATCGAGCAAGTACTCGCACACCAGCGGTTGGCAAACCCAGCAGAATTGACCGTGCGTCGTGCGCCGGCGCACTTGCGCCACCTGCTCCGAAAGCAGCTCCTCGACTCGAATCGGAGTCAGGCTGGGGACATTCATTCTTTGCAGCAGATCGTAGGCGATCGAATCCATGCACAAGGCATACAGCGTAAAGTCACGCGCGTGCCGCGCCAGTGAGCGATGCAGCGCCACACCTTGGTACAGATAATTCTTGTCGAACAACGTGCAGTAGAATCGCCGTGTCATCTATCTCACCGATTGAGCGCCGCATCGGCCGCGGCCGTCACTGGGCCAGCATTCGCCGCAGACGACCGAGAGCTCGGGCACCGATACTGCGCCTGCTGGTGCGATAATAATGGATGAGTGCGGCGCGCGCATCGGCGCACTGTTCGAGCGTCCGGCGCTCGACGCGTATCGGAGCAGCCGTCAGCTCGACATCGTAGACGATGGATGCACCAGAATGCTTGCCGCTGCCGTCAAACCCGACGTTTCTGACCAGACTCGCATGCGGCGAGAGTTGTAGTCTGCCGGCCAGAAACATCGACGCATGCCACCGTATCGCCCAGGAGTCGTTTTTGCCGGCAATCTGCTGCCGCAGCATTTGGCTGTAGGAGATCGCGCCATCGAGATTGAATTGGCGAACCAAATTTCGTTGACGCAGTTCCCGCAGCAGTCGGCTGCCGTCCGGCTGAAACAGCTGCCAGGCCCGCGACCAGGTCGCCCAGCCCCAGCAGGAAGCACCTCGAAGGAAAAAGGTCTCGGGCAGAATTTGCCTGATGGGATACCAGTACCCGTGAATGCTGCCCACGTCCTCGTCGGTTTCATAAATCCGCAATGCATCGTTCATGTACTGCAGAAATGTCGGCGCCGTGACCAGATCGTCCTCGAGCACGATCGCTCGGCCGTGGCTGTCACAAACCTGCGTGACACCGCCGATGATGGATTCCGCCAGACCCAGGTTGGCTGACCGCTTCTGCACCTGGACTGAGCGGAAGCCATCGATGGAATCGACGATGGCGCGCACTTCGGCCACCGCCGCTACGGCTGCCGCATCCCTCGCACCATCGGAAAACACCAACAGCTCGCTTTCGGCCGCCATCTGATTGCGGCGCAGGGCGTCCAGAGTCTGACGTGTGTGCCAGGGCCGGTTATAGACGAACAGGGCGATAGGCGCAGGCTGCGGCGGCATCAAACTGCCCGCGCCGGCGCGCAGTCACGGAACACCAGCGTATTGAAAGTCTTGGCAAATAACTCGTAGCTGTGATGTCTCATGAACAGGCAGATGTTGCCCCTGAGCGCCTCCTCGAGCGAGGTATCGCGCGACTCCACCAGCACGCACGCCGGCCGATAGCGCTGCCAGTCGTTCGATTGCAGTACCTGCAGGTCGTAACCCTCGACGTCGATCGAGAGAAAATCGATGGCCTGCTCGGCGGGCAGGTGCGCCGCCAGAATATCTTGCAGCCGCTCGACCGCGACCTCCATGCTACCCACCAGCTTGTAGGGGGTATTCGCGAGCCGCGATGCCACGACCTCGGCATCAAAAGTATTGAGCGCCGGCTCGTCGAACAGGTAATAACGGACGCGCGCTGCCTCGACGCCCACACCGCATTGAAGGTTGACGTCCCTGCCCCTCGCGGTCCTGAAAGTCTGTATCGCCGCCGGATTGGGTTCAATGTTGATTCCGTGCCAGCCTTGCCGATAAAAGCCGTGCGTGTTGGAGAATCGGCGCGGATGATGCGCCCCGATGTCGACGTAGAAACCTCTGGATCTGCCGCTGAATATCCTACGCAGGATCATGTCCTCTCCCTCCTGGGAGTAGGATCTGACCCCGTGCGTGTCGAACAGCTGCGCGCGCCACCGCGACAGCGGTTGTCTTAGCGATCGCGGCAGTAGTGCCGCCGCTGCGGCTCTGAAATTCACCGTATCCGCCTAAAGTGTTGCCACGACGGCGCTGTGTGCCTGTATCTGTTGGAAATCGAGCACCACATCGGCAAGCTCGCACAACTGCAGGTCGTGCGTGATCAATATCAGCACGCCGTCGTGCATGCGTTCCCGCACGTTGCCCACGACCGTCTCGCGCGTATCCCGATCGAGAGCGCTGGTGGCTTCGTCAAGTATCAGTACATCCGGGCTCCGCACCAGCGCCCGGCCAATGCCAATTCGCTGCCGCTGTCCGCCGGAAACATTCTCGCCCTGATAGGTGAGCATGGTATCCAAGCCATTGCGCATATACCTGGCCGTGTGTTCCAGCTTGACCAGTCGCAGCACCTCCCACAGCCGCTCATCGGGCGCCTGCCAACCGAACAGCAGGTTGTCGCGCAAGCTGACCGAAAAGATCTTCGGCTGCTGCTCGACCAGCATGAACCTGGATCGAGCGGCTTCGAGCGGCAGTCGACCCTCGTTGACGGTGATGAGGCCGCTATCGGGTTTTACCAGGCCGAGGATCAGATCGGCCAGAGTAGACTTGCCCGACCCCGAGGGCCCGACAATCGTGTAGGTTTTGCCGCGCACGAATTCGAAGCTGAAGTGGTTGAGTATGCGCGTGCGTGCGCCATAGCCAAAATCGACGGCATGCAGCGATACGCTCTGGACCGACAGCGCCGGCACGGCCGGGTGCGATGGCGATTTCTGCTCCGAACCGCGAGTCAGGCTGTCGATGTCTCCGACCGCGCGCAGATCTGTCAGCAGCACCGTTCCGACGCCGATGAATTGCCCCATCGCGGCGAATATGCGGATGACGATGATCGTGACGGCCAGCAGTGACGCATCCGAGATGCTCAGCGGCGATCCCTGCCGCAGAACAATGGATCCGGCGATCAGCAGCAGAATTGCCGGAAATGATTTGATACCCGCCCGGACAGCGTCCATCTTGAACAGCATGTGGACGTAGATCGAGATCTGTTCCGCATACTTCGAGGTCACGAATTTCTCGGCGCTCAAAGCCCGGATCGATCGAATGCTGTTGAGCGATTCGACGAAGGTCGTGTTCAGTTCGCGTGACAGCCTGTTTGCGCGGCCATTGACGCGCAGAATATAGCGGAACAGGAACACGATGGTAACAGCGCATAGCGTCAGGAAGATCGCCATCGAGGCGAACAGCGGCGGAGAGAACTGGTACAGAACCACCATCGCCACGAGCGCGGTGCAAAAGTTGACCGCGCATTGCAGCAGGCTGGCGACGATGGTGCCGCAGCGGAAGGTGTCGTCGCCTGCCAGCGTGATGTAGTGTCCTACCGAGCGCGTGTAGATCGATGTCAGCGGCTCGGCCGCGACCACATGGCCGAATATCCGCCCGCTGAGCTCCCGATGGACCTTCTTGCCCAACGACGCGCTCGAAATGATCTGCAGATAGCCAAACACGAGCCTTGCGGTCATGACCAGGAAGAACAGCCACAGCCAGGTACGGGGCGTCGGCTGCGAACCCAGCCGTTCGAGGATTCCATGCCACAATCTGACCGCGCCGTTACCGCTGCTCTGAACGCTCGACGACAGCGGGATCATTAGACTGGTGGCGGCGTATTCGAGCAGCAGCACCAGCAGCGTCAAGGCAACGATCGCATAGAACGACGGAAAGTTCCGCGCCACGAAGCCGAGGAACGACCACGCTCTATGGGCCGTGCCGCGCAGCGACGTTGCGAGGTCCCGCGTCATGCCAATGCTTTGATTGCATTGTTCAGCGACTGCAGATCGCAGCCGCGGCCGGACAGATAGGTGCTCACGGCACCGTCGTCGGCCAACAACATCAACGCCTCCTCGAACAAACGGTTGCACAGGTAGAACACCAGCAACCCGGTGCGCTGTTCCGTCGATAGCGTCCGCGCAATGTCGGCGCGCACGGCAAACACGGCGTCGCATTCGTTGAGATAGGTGACTCCGCGCGGGCGCTGCACGCCGAAGCGCGTGGGTCCATAAATCGGGTGCACTTGCAGCAGCTCCAATCCGAGGTCTTCGAGATATTGGCACGCCTGCCAGAATCTTCCGGAGCCGCGCATGACCGGTTGTGCCAGCAGTGTCGCTTCCAGTTCGATGCCCATGATGCGGCGGCTGCGGATCAGCTGCTCGGCGCCGGAGAGAATCGACAGCTCGGTTCCCTGGGTATCCAGCTTGACGAAGCTCGGGGCCCCGGGGTCCACTCCGTCGAGCACCTGCGCCAGCGTGACGGTTTCTATTTCTCGGGTGCGGACCGGGAACAGATAGTCCAGATGCAGCATCCGACGCGACATGCTCTCGGAGACCACCGGCTCCAGCAGGCTCGAGCCGCTGTCGACGTTGGTGACGTATAGGGTCTGTCGACCGCCCTCGCGGCTGAGGCCGGTGGTGCAGCAGGAAATCCGGCTCGGCCAGGCCCACGACTTCGTGTACCCAAGATTGTCTTGATTCGGCTCCACCGCTATCCAATGGGTGCGAGCGGATTGCAGAAACAGACGCCATTTTGCGTGTGGAAAATAGGAGGCGCCGACGTCCACACAGACCAGCTCGGGCAGATAGGGAGTCAGCGCCCGGGCCAGGCGCGCATCGCGAGTAAGGCGCCGTGCCAGCCGCTTGATTGGCTCCGGCACGGCGCGCCTTAGCGATCGAAGCGGATTCACGGCAGCGCCCTTCTGACTCTTCTTGCGATTCGTTGCAGGGTGCTGACGCCGGAGAAAACGACCTGCAGCGCAATCCTCTCGCCGCGCTCGAGCATCCCGCCCCGGTGCAGCAGATGGGCGCCGTCGAAAATCAGGTAGGTACCGGCCCGGCCGACCATGTAGTGCTCGCGCTCCAGCAACGACCGCTCGGCCTCGCTATCCGGCAGGACATCCCAGCCAAAATGCGAGTTGAAGCGGATTTCGGGCGGCAATCGCATGAAGTGTCGCCTGAACGCCTCGGAACTCATCGTCTGATGGTAGCGCCGCGCATAGTAGACTCGCAGCGGCGAGTCCGCACCGCCGCCGACGTTACCGACCACACGTCCCACGATGTCCTGCAGCGGATTCAGCGACAGCGCTTCGTAGGCACCCGCGTAGCAGCTGGTCGCGCCGGTGCCGCGTTCGACGTCCGACAGGTAGACAATGGATTTCGGGCAGGCGATCGACTCGTCCAGATGTGCGTAAAGGGAACTGGGCGCACGCGACAGGCCCTCGAATGAATTCGCCCACCAGGTCGCCTGCGGCACGCTCAGCTCGAGCGCAGCGCCCGTCACCAGCATGCGCCGGTCCATGTAGACACTGACCGCGTCGAGCACTCCCTGGCGGCGAAACTCGCGGTTCAAAATCGGCAGAATGCTGCGCACGGTCGAACCCACGTTGACGCTGAGCACGTCGCGGGTCGTGTTACCCTGGGCCGCGGAACGTCGGAATGCCGACAGGTCCTCAGCGCCGATCGCGAGAATCTGCTGCACCGCCTCGCGCGACAGCAGGCCGAAGTAGAATCGCGACTTGAGCAGCTTGACGGCATCATCCGGCGATCGAGCGCCGCGCAGGGCGATTGCACGAGGCAGCGGCCTGGTGCGGAATACTTCGAGTTCCTCGGCCAATAGTCGCGCGCATTCCGCGGACAGCTCGTGCAGGAATTGAGTCTCGTACGGCTCCGCCGCCTGGCCGCCCAATGCCGCGAACACCGCAGCCAGCCGAGCGGAACAGGCCTCTCGGCTTCGCAGAAACTGAGCGGCGGTGAAGCGGCTGCCGTAGGCCCGGAGCAGCGCGTACGCATCATTGAAGGCCGACAGCAGCTCCGCGTCGAGCCGCAACGGCTGCTGGTCGAATTGAAAGTTCGGGTGCTGCGCATAGCTGTGCGCAAGCTGCTCTCCAAGTGTGGTCATGTTTCCAGCACCTTCAGCGAGTAACTCTGCAGCGCCTCAGAACCGAGCAGTTCCTCGAATCGCTCCAGCATCAGCGCAGAATCGATGTTCACCGTATGACAGGCCTTCCAGAACTCCGCGTATGTGCTGCACAGCGACAGCGCGTCTGTGTCCCGATGCAGATTGTGCATGTAAAAGAACTCCAGCGCCTGCCGCCGCATCTCATGATTCGAGATCGGCCGATATTCCGCGGTCAGCAGGAACTGTCGGTACTGTTCAACCGTGGTCGCAGTTCGGCAGAAATCGAATGCGTGGTGTGGATGCTGCGCGCACGCGATGGACGGAACCTCCAGAAACGCGAGCTCATGACTGACTGTCCCGTAGACCGTGACGCCGCACAACATGCCCTGTTGAGCGAGTTGCACATTGGTCACGCGTGGCGACAGCAGCGGCAGTCGCGGATACTTGGCGCACAGCTCAGTCATGACCTCGTCGCTGAGCGCGATGTGGTTGGGGTGCGGCTTGACGAAGAATTTCCGGCCCGATCCCATCAGGACATCGATGCTGAAGCAGGTCCAGTCCCAGAAGTCCTGAAATACCAGTCCGTCGTAGCAGTGCGCGCTGTCGTAGAAGTCGTGCAGGAACAGCACCGTGGCGCCGGCCACGTCCGGCACCGGCTCGTACGCTGGCGCATAGGCCGAAACCTGCATGTAGCTGGTGGCGATGTCGACCTGACCGGCCAGCCGCGAGCTCAATTGCCGCTCGGCCTGCAACAGACGCCGCTCCTGTCCGTCGAGGCTGCGGAAGAGCGTTCGATAGGCGCTCGTG
>Ga0210394_10006907_pt1 | contig 12131 bp, 12 predicted proteins | sample IncBWC12MmetaG_FD_160121 | JGI IMG/M metagenome (GOLD analysis project Ga0210394, IMG submission 160121) | Forest soil microbial communities from Barre Woods Harvard Forest LTER site, Petersham, Massachusetts, United States - Inc-BW-C-12-M | ecosystem: Environmental > Terrestrial > Soil >... | reverse complement strand
GCGCAGGCCCGCGCTACTTTTTCAGGTCCTGCTCTTCGATCTGCAGGTAGGTGAAGTGCACGTTGCGCCGGTGATGCGCTTCGTACAGCGCCCAGCTGCGGAACGGCGGCAGCTCCAGGTGCTCGACCGTCTCCATCAGCCCGTCGCCGCGCAGGTAGGCGGCGCGCGTGCCTTCGAGCAACGCCTGCAGGTATGCGCGCGTCGCCGCCAGCGCGGTCGCCGGGCCCGGCGCGCCGTGACCTGGTACCACGATCGCGGGCGCCAGCGCCTGCAGCTGCTCCAGCGCGTCGATCCACTTCGGCAGCCGACCGAGCTGCGTCTGCGGAATGACTCCGAAGCTGGCCATGTCCCCGGTGAACAGCACCCGGGACTTAACGTCCAGCACGGCCACGGACCCGGGCTGCTCGGTCCACCCGAAGTGCAATATCTGCAGCGTGCGACCGCCGAACGCGACGGTCTGGCTGCCGTCGATCAGCCGCGTGGGCCAGGCGACGCGGGTCGCGGCCAGCGCATCGCTATCGGCCCTGGCTTTCACGTCGGCCACGCACGCATCGCAATGCTCGCGCATGAACCTGTCGGTGTCGCGGTGGGCGAGCACCGGGATCCCGCGCCGGGTGAATGAGGAGTTGCCCAGCACCTGATCGGGGCTGGCCTGGGTGTCGATCGCCAGCACGACCGGCCGGTCGGTCAGGCGCGCCACCGCGGCCAGCAGCGCCGCACCGTGCTCGGCGCTGCTACCGGTGTTCACGACGACCACGCCGGTCGGACCCACCAGAACTCCGAGATTGGCCACCGCGCCGCGGTTGAGGGTCGAGGCCGGCTCGTCGGCGCCGCGCTGCACGTAGACGCCGGCTGCAAGCATCTGCAGCGGTCCATAGTCGTCGCCGCCGGCCGACGCCGGCGATGCCGCCAGCAGGCCCGCGAGAATCAGCGCTCGAACCGGGCCCGATCGCAAGTGCGCAATAATCGCGTCCACCACACGCCACGGTCCGCGCGGTCGCGCGCCCGCAGGGTGCTCCAGGGAGAATCCTTTCATGTCGATGCGCGTTTCGATCGCCGCTGCCGCGTTTGCCTTTGCTGCTCCGGCAGCGTTCGCCAACGACTACCCGACCGCCGACCGCGTGCAGTACGTGCTCGAATGCATGTACCGCAACGGCGGCTCAAGCGTGTTCGTCTACAAGTGCTCCTGCGTGATCGATTCGATCGCGCAGAAGTTCACCTACGACGAGTTCACCGAGGGCTCGACGATCGCGCGCTATCAGGGCATGGCGGGAGAAGGCATGGGCTTGTTCCGCGACGCGCCGGAAGAGCGCGCGGCCGCCAAGCGCTATCGTGATGCCGAAGGCGACGCCAAGAAGCTGTGCGGCGTGCCCAAGTGATCCCGGCGGCGGGCCGGCGCGCGCGGCCCGCCCGCGCACCCGGTCAGGACCCAGCGGCCACTGCACTGCGGATCGCGAACGAGGTCTCGAACGTCGCGTTGCTCGAGTCCACCACTTCGGCCTTCAGCTCGCCGTCGCCGTGCGGGACGAAATAGAAGCGGAAATTCGGGTTCTCGCTGATCGTGAAGTCGACGTCGGCGCTCAACACCGGTTTGCCGGCGTAGCTGACCTGGACCGTCCGTACGAAACGCGGCGGCGCGTACAGGCGCGTGACCTGGTCCATCGCCAGCCCGGATATGTTCGGGTGGCTGATCATCAGCTCGGCCAGGTTCGGCTGGTTCATCTGGACGCTGCCCTCGGTGCGGAATTTCATCCGGCCCAGGCGCGCCATCGCCGCTTCCAGATCCTTGCCGGCCGGTGCCGAACAGCCGCCCGCGGCCTTCACGTACTTCATTGCCATGTACAGCTTCCCATCCTGCGTCTCGGCGATCGCGCGTACCCACGTGTAATCCTCGATCCGGATCCGGGTCTCGATATCGGCTCGCCCGCTGTCGGGCGTCAAGGTGAACACGGCCCCCATCGGCGACGGGTTCTTGTCGATCACCAGGTAGATTTTGCGAATCCAGCGCTCCGGCTGCTGCGCCTGCACCGCGTGGATCAGAATCGGTACCACGGCCGCGTCTTCGGCGCGGTTCGGGGCTTCGAGGGATATGACCTGTTCGGCTCCCCGCTCGAAGCTGCGGCCGGCAAACTGCGCCTCGCGCACCTTGCCCCAGGGCTGCGTTTCGGTTTCCTGCGCTCGCGCGCTTGCCCCGATCAGGCCGGTCAGCAGCAGCGCCGCGATCAGCCACGGTCGTGTGTTCAAGGTCATGGGCGTCTCCTTGCGGCCGGGGGCCTCGACCCGAGCGGGAGTCGGCATGTCACTCTTCCCATTCGAGCTCCGCGTAGGCCGCGGCGATGTTGCGTCGATGATACCCGTCGAACAGCACCCAGCGATCCTTTTCGGCGGCCGCAACGTCCTGCATCGCCTGGCCCATCGGTCGGTGCGCCCGGATCGCGGCGCGGGTGCCGTCGGCCAACGCCGTGAGGTAGCGGCGCTGCGCGGCCATCGCCGCTCGCCAGTCACTGGAGGGTCCATGGCCCGGAACGACGTGCTGCGGGTTCATGGTCTCGATCTCGTCCATCACGACCAGCCATCCGGTCAGGCTGCCGTCCAGAGACGGGATCCGTTCGGCGAACAGCAGGTCCCCGGCCCACAGCGTGCCGGTGCGCTGGTCGTACACGGTCAGGTCATTGTCGGTGTGTGCGGTGCGCCACGCCCGCAGCGTCAGCGTTCGGCCGCCCAGATCGAGCGTTACCGGCTGACCCGGCGCCACGTCGCGGGTCGGCATCACCAGTTGCCAGTCGCGCGCGGCCTCGCCCAGCGTGCGCTGCGCGGCTGTGGAGTAACTCTGACTGCGCGCCGCCAGCGCCGGCTTCAGGTGCACGTGCCCGATGAACTGCGGATCATCGGCCCGAAAGGCGCTGTTGCCATACACATGGTCCGGGTGCATGTGCGTGTTGATGACCGCGCACACCGGCCGGTCGGTCGCGGCCCGCACCGACGCGCGCAGCCGCTCTCCTTCGATGGGCGAGCCGCCGGTGTCGATGACCGCGACGCAGCGCTCGCCGATCACGAAGCCGACGTTCGCGATCGCGCCCTGGTTGGCGATCGACGCGTCCTCCTGCGCGCCGTAGAACACGTAGGCACCCTCGCCGATCCGCGCCACCGGAAGCGGCGCGACCGGCTCGGCGACCGCACAGCGGCCGGCCAGGGCGAGCACGACCAGGCCGAGGCGCGGCGCGAGTCGCACAGCCCGCTTTGCGGCCGGCATCAGGAGATCGTTCATCGGGTTCAGCAGTCGGATTGATATCCTAGCAACCTCACCCCATGAAACAAGCATCCGGGCCGCTTCTGTTCCTTTCCGGCAGGCGGGCCCGAGCCGCTGGATGACCGACCCGACGCAGCTGGACCATTGGCGCGAGCGAGCCCGTGAGCTCGAGGCCGGCGTCGCCCAGGCGGTGGTGGGACAGACGCGCGCGATCCGACTGACCACGATGGCGCTGCTGGCCGGCGGCCACGTGCTGCTCGAGGGCAACGTGGGGGTCGGCAAGACCACGCTGCTGCGGGCGTTCGCGCGCGCGATCGGCGGAGGCTTCGAGCGGATCGAGGGCACGGTGGACCTGATGCCGAGCGACCTGATCTATCACGCGTATATCGACGCGGAGGGCCGGCCCCGGGTCGAGCCGGGGCCGCTGCTGCATCACGGCGCGGATCTGGCCGTGTTCTTTTTCAACGAGATCAACCGTGCCCGGCCCCAGGTGCAGTCGCTGCTGCTGCGCGTGATGGCCGAGCGCAGCGTGCGCGCCTTCAACCGCGACAGCGCGCTGCCGTTCGTGACCGTATTCGCCGATCGCAACCGGGTCGAACGCGAGGAGACCTTCGAGCTGGCCGCGGCGGCGCGCGACCGCTTCATGATCGAGGTGTCGGTCGATGCACCGGTCGACGACGACCTGCGCTGGCGGCTGATCAGCGAGCCGCAATTCCACGACGTGGACCAGTTGCTGGAACGGGTGCCGCGCGCCCTGGTCGACTTCCGTTCGCTGCGCGAGGGTGCAGCGGCGATTCAGCGCTCGGTGCGCGCCAGCGAAGCGCTGCGCCGGTATGCGCTGGCGTTGTGGGAGACGCTGAACCGACCGGCCGCGCACGGGCTGGTGCTGGAAGGGGCCGATGTCGGGCGGCTGCTGCTGGCCGGGCCGAGCCCGCGCGGCGTCTCGATGCTGATCCGGATCGCACGCGTGCGAGCCTGGCTCGAGGGGCGCGATTACCTGGCTCCCGAGGACCTGCGCGATCCGTGGCACGAAGTGATGACGCACCGGCTGGTGCTCGACCCGGTATTCGAGCTGCGCCGCGCCGAGCTGGTGCCGCGCCTGCTGGCGCGCGTGCTCGACCGCGTTGCGACGCCGTGACGACCGGATCGCCGAGCCGCGAAATCCTGTACCGGCTGGCGCGAGGCCCGGTGCACGGCCGACCCGGCCCGCATCGTTCGCGCGCTCCGGGTCCGGGGCTGGACGTTCACGGCTTGGCGCCGCTGGCCACCACCGCCGACGCGCGCCGCATCGACCTGCACGCGTCGGCCCGCGATCCGTTCGGGCATTGGATCGTGCGGCTGCCACGCCAGCGTTCCAGCGCCACGCTGATCGTGCTGGCGGACCTGTCGGCCTCGATGACTTTTGGCCGGGCGCCCCGTAAACAGGACGCCCTGGCCGACCTGGTCGACGCGCTGGGCCACTCGGCCTGGCGCGCCGGCGATGCGATCGGCTTTGTCGGCGTCGACGACGCGGTACGGGACCAGTGGACGCTGGCGCCGACCCGCAGCCGCGGCGCGACCGTCGAGCTGGCGCGGCGGCTGCGCGCAGCGCATCTGGACGGGCGCGGCGCAGGCGCGATGAATCTGGCCGCTCACCGATTCGGCCGCAGGCGCGATGCGCTCATTTTCGTGGTATCGGATTTTCATTGGCCCGGGCCGGTGCTGGACGCGGCCTGCAGCGCGCTGGCCGCGCGCGACGTGGTGCCGGTCGTCTTGTGGGCACGGTACGAATTCGAGCGCTGGCCGCGGCGTGGCCTGGCCGAATTGCAGGACCTGGAAAGCGGCGAGCGCCGCACCGTCTGGTTCCGGCCGGCTCTGGCGGACGCCATGGCGCGCGCCGGGGCGCGGCGGCGCGCCGAGCTGAGGCAGCGCTTTGCGCAGCACGGCTGGCGCCCGTTCTTCTGCGCCGGCGCCTTCGATGCGTCGGCACTGAACGCGTACTTCAATGGCGAAGACCGTGAGGATTGAGGCTTTTCTCCCCTCTGCTGTGGCCCTCACCCCGGCCCTCTCCCGCCGAGCGGGAGAGGGAGAACATCGTGCATTCGCTCCCCTCTCCCGCTCGGGAGGAGAGGGAGAACATCGTGCGTTTGCTCCCCTCTCCCGCTCGGGAGGAGAGGGAGAACATCGTGCGTTTGCTCCCCTCTCCCGCTCGGGAGGGGAGGGAGAACATCGTGCGTTTGCTCCCCTCTCCCGCTCGGCGGGAGAGGGGCCGGGGGAGAGAGCCCTGTTTGCGGCTGTGCTGGCGCTGGTAAGCGGCGCCGCCTGCGCGCTGCCGCTGCAAACCGTCGAGCCGCGCCCGTTCGGCTATACGGTGGGCGATGTGCTGGAGCGCCGCTTGCTGGTGGATCGAGCGCGAGACGGCACCTTGGACCCGGCCAGCCTGCCGCGGCCGGGCCGCAGCGGCCGCTGGTTCCAGCTGCGCGAAGTGGCGCCCTTGCCGGACGGCGTTCGCCTGATCTATCAGATCGTGAACGCGCCGCTGCAGCCGGATCAGGAAAACCTGCCTTCGCTGAGCGTGCGCGTGATCGACCACGACGGGCGCGCGCAGGAGGCCGCGATCGGACCGTTCACCGTGACGATGGCGCCGATCGTGCATTTCGGTCCCGACGATGTGGTCCAGCTCGGCGATGTTCGACCGGACCTGGATCCGCGACCCATCGACACCTCGAGGCGGCGCGGGCGGGTGTTGGCCTATGCGGCGGCGCTGACGGCGCTGGCGGCAGCGCTGCTGGCGCCGGCGCTGGCACGTCGCCTCGGGTGGAGACCGAGCGGACCGTTCGCGCGCGCGGCGCGCGCGCTGCGTGCCCCGTCGCTGCGCGGCGATGACGCCTGCGCGCGCGGCCGCGCGTTGCGCCGCCTGCACGAGGCGTTCGACGAGGCGGCGGGCCGCACCCTGGCACTGGACAACATCGAGCTGCTGTTCGGGGCGCACCCATGGCTGACGCCCGCCCGGGTCAAGGTCGAGGCGCTGCTGGTCGATTCGCGCGCCGCGTTCTTCGGTGAAGCGCCCCTGCCCGCGAGGGTGCGCGTGATGTCGGTCGCCGCCCAACTGGCTGATCTGGAGCGGCGGCGATGAATTTCGCCTTCGAGCACCCGGCGCTGCTTTGGCTGCTGCCGCTGGCGCTGTTGCCGTGGCTGCCGAGCGGCCATCGAGCGCAGGCCCAAGTGCCGGCGCTGGCGTGGATCGCTCCCGATGCGCTGTCGCGCTGGGCCGGCCGGCTGCTGCGGGCCTGCGCAAGCGTCGCGCTAGCGGCCCTGGTGATCGCACTGGCCGCGCCGCGCACGCCGGAGACGACGCTCGATACGGTCGGGCGTGGCGCCGAGATCGTGGTGCTGCTGGACCGGAGCCTGAGCATGGACCAGTCGTTCGGACCGCCGTCCAATGCGGTGCTGGATCTGGGCGGAGCAACCAAGGCGCAGATCGCGCAGCGCCTGATCGGCGAGTTTGCACGCCAGCGCGCCGACGACCTGTTCGGGCTGGTGCTGTTCAGCACGACTGCGCTGCCGGTGTTGCCGTTCACGCAGGACCAGGACGTGATCCAGGGTGCGATCGGTGCCACCGGCACCAGCCGCGCGCTCGCCGATACCGACGTCGGCCTCGGGCTGATGGCTGCGGCCGATTACTTCGACCGCCGCGTCTATTCCGGCTCGCGCGTGGTGGTGCTGGTCTCCGACGGCGGCGCGCAGCTCGATCCGGTGATCCGCGCACGCATCAGCGATGCCTACTCGCGCAATCGGATCGCGCTGTACTGGCTTTACATCCGCTCGCGCTTCGGTCCGGGACTGTTGATCGCGGGGCAGGCCGACTCGCCGGCCGACGACGCGATCCCGGAGCGCGCGCTGCACCGGTTCTTCCGCACGCTGAAAACGCCGTATCGCGTCTACGAGGCTCAGGATGCGAACGCGTTGCAGCGCGCCATCACCGACCTGGGGCGGCTCGAGAGCGCGCCGCTGCAGTTGCACGTGCTGCTCGCGGGGGCCGACCTGAGGCGCTGGCCACTCGCGTTTGCGCTAGCCGCCACGGCAGTGCTGGCGTTCGCCAGCCTGTGGACGATCAAGCCGTGGCAGGCGGGCCCATGACGCGCCCGCTTCAGCGCGCGGCCCGGATCGCGCTGAGCCTCGCCTGCGCGGTGCTGGCCAGCGCGCTTGCGGTCGAATCCTGGCAGCTGGCGCGGGCGCTGCACGTAAACCGGCACCTGGACCAGCGATTGGCCGATGCCCCGGCTCCGGCGGGGCAAACCACTGCCCCGTCGGAAGACGATCCGCGCCTGTGGATCGCCGCGGCCCGGCAGCCGGCAGGCGCCGGTCGCATCGCCGAGGCCGCCGCCCTGCTGCGGCGGGCTGCCGACGCCGCGCGCGGCGAACTGCGCGCAACAGCGCTGTACGACCTGGGGAACCTGTACTTGCGCGAGGCGCTCAGGGTGCGCGACAGCGGAGCCGATGCGTCGGCGCTGCCGCTGCTCGAGCTGGCCAAGGAGAATTACCGCAGCGTGCTGCTGCAGCGGCCCGATCTGTGGGACGCCAAGTTCAATCTGGAGCTGGCGCTGCGCGTGGCGCCCGATCCGGACCCCGCCGACACCGGTGCCCCGCCGATCCTGACCAGCGAGCGCGCGGTCACGACGATGCGGGCGTTCACCCTTGGCCTGCCGTGATGTTTCGACCTGACGTCCTGATCGCGCTGCTGCGATCGCTGCTCGATCGCGCCGCCGGCGCCTTGCCGGCCGTGCTGGCAGCCGGCGCGCTGACGGCGTTGGCGCTCGCGCAGCCGCGCCCGGTGCTGCAACGGCGCGTGTTCGACGGCATCGTCGTGCTGGACATCACGCAAAGCATGAACACGCTCGATGTGCTGCTCGATGGGCGGCCGGCCAGCCGGCTGGCGTTCGCCAAGGTGCAGCTGCACCGCGCGCTGGCCCGCTTGCCGTGCGGCGCACGGCTGGGCTGGGGCGTGTTCACCGAGTACCGCAGCTACCTGCTGCTGCTGCCGGTCGAGGTGTGCGCCAATTACTCGGTACTGTCGGCCATGCTGGACCGCATCGATGGCACGATGGCATGGGCCGGCGGCAGCCAGATCACCAAGGGCCTGATGTCGGCCCTCAGGATCAGCGCGCGGATACCCGGGCACCCGGCCGTCGTGTTCTTCACCGACGGTCACGAAGCGCCGCCGCTGCGCAGCGACTTTGCGCCGGCGCTTCCGGACGATGCGGCCGACCCGCGCGGAATCATCATCGGCGTGGGCGGCGACGCGCTGCAATCGATTCCGAAATACGACCCGACCGGGCACGCGATCGGGGTCTGGGGTCCTTCCGAGGTGGTGCAGGCGCCCCCGCGCGAATCCAGCGATCCGCCAGAACCGTCAACGCCGGCTGCGGCGGGCACCGAGCACCTCAGTTCATTGAAGCAGCCCCACCTGCGCGAGCTCGCCGCGTTGACGGGCCTCGGTTACGCGCGTCTGGAGCCGTCGACCGATATGGCCGATCTGCTGCAGGGCGAGCGCACCACCCGGGCGCTGCCGGTGCCGGTCGATGTGGGCGCGCCGCTGGAGGCGGCGGCGCTGTTGCTTCTCGTTCTGGCGATCGGCCCGATCCGCCGTCTGCCGTGGCGGCGGCGGATCAGTCGTACTTGATGTAGCGAAACCGCTGGTCGTCGCGCGGCGTGCCTTCCAGCGGGCCGCCTTCCAGCCCCGGCTGCCACTGGATCACCTCTTCGATCTTCTTCGCGAGCGCGAAGTCCTTATCGGTGATGCCTTTGGCCGTGTGCGTGCACAACTTCACGATCACGAACGCATACGACACCGCCAGGTCCGGGTGGTGCCACGCCGCTTCAGCCAGATGCCCGACGGCGTTGACGACCATCAGCGTGCCCTTCCAGCCTTCGGTGCGGTACTTGCGGCGGATCCAGCCGTCTTCCAATTTCCAATGCGGCAGTTCGGCTGCGAGGCGCTCGGTGACCTGCGCCTCGGAGTAGGCGGTTTCAGGCCGCTGGGTCGAGGTGCTCATCGCAATGCTCCTTCAAGGTGCATCGTTGAGTCGATGCAGTGGAAACACGGCCCGGTAAATACCGTCTTTGAAATTTCAGTCGATCGCGCTCACCCGCGTGTCGCGAAAAATCAGCGGCGCACCAACATCGGATCATCTCGCAATCTGTGACGCCGGGTTTGGGGTCTTGTTTGCTGCACTACAGCATGCCAGAGTGAAAATCGGTAGGCGGCGGGATTGCCAGAGCGCCAAGATTTGCTGTAACTTCAACGGCAGATCGCGGATTGTCAACCAACGCAAACCGAAACGCACGGACAATTCATCCCGGTAAGACGATACGAATGGTCTTGCCGCTTGTGATTCCAAGGGCGTCAGGTGGATACTGCAATCAGCGTTCAGCGGCGGCCGCCGGGGTGGCTAGAGCCTTGAGGCAGCTTTGAGGGCAAACGTAAGGAGACGCTCATGCATGGGGGAATACGCTATCTGGTAGTCGGAGCGGCCGCTGCAGCACTGGCGGGTACCGCGGTAGCAAATTCGGATCTGGCCAAATTAGAAGCTAATCCAGACAACTGGGCCGCGCAGTCGGGGGACTTCGCCCTGACGCGTCATAGCAAGCTCAATCAAATCAATACGAAGAACGTTGGCAAGCTGCAAGTCGCATGGACCTTCTCGACCGGCGTTCTGCGCGGTCACGAAGGTGGTCCTCTGGTGATCGGCGATACGCTGTACGTGCACTCGGCGTTCCCGAACAAGGTCTTCGCAATCAGCCTTGATGACCAGACGATCAAATGGAAGTACGAGCCGAAGCAGGACCCGTCCGTGATTCCGGTGATGTGTTGCGACACCGTGAACCGCGGCCTGGCCTATGCCGAAGGCAAGATCTTCCTGCAGCAAGCCGATACCACGCTGGTGGCGCTCGATGCCAAGACCGGCAAGGTGATCTGGTCGGTGAAAAACGGCGATCCGAAGGTCGGCGCGACCAACACCAACGCCCCGTTCATCATGAAGGACAAGGTGATGACCGGCATCTCGGGCGGTGAGTTCGGCGTGCGCGGCTACATCGCGGCCTATGACATCAACACCGGCAAGCAGGTCTGGAAAGGCTACAGCATGGGTCCGGATACGGACATGCTGATGGACCCGGCCAAGACGATGACGTACGCGGACGGCAAGATGGTGGCGGTCGGCGCGGACTCGTCGCTGAAGACGTGGCAGGGCGACCAGTGGAAGATCGGCGGCGGCACGACGTGGGGCTGGTTCGGCTATGACCCGCAGCAGAACGCGATGTACTACGGCTCGGGCAACCCGTCGACCTGGAACCCGGCGCAGCGTCCCGGCGACAACCGGTGGTCCATGTCGGTGTGGGCTCGCGATGTCGATACCGGCGCGGTCAAATGGGTCTATCAGATGACGCCGCACGACGAGTGGGACTATGACGGCGTCAACGAGATGATCCTGGCCGACATCCCGGTGCATGGCAAGCCGACCAAGGCGGTGGTGCACTTCGACCGCAATGGCTTCGGCTACACGCTGGACCGCACGACCGGCATGCTGCTGGTGGCCGAGAAGTACGACCCGGCGGTGAACTGGGCCACGCACGTCGACATGAAGACCGGCCGCCCCGTTGGCGTTCCGAAGTACTCGACCGAGCACAACGGGGTCGACGTCACCTCCAAGGACGTCTGCCCGGCCGCTCTGGGTACGAAGGACCAGCAACCGGCTTCGTTCGATCCGCAGACCGGCCACTTCTATGTGCCGACCAACCACGTCTGCATGACCTATGAGCCGTTCAAGGTCGAGTACACGGCCGGCCAGCCGTATGTCGGCGCCACGCTGACGATGTTCCCGGGACCGACCACGCCGGCCAACGCCATGGCGGGCAGCATGGGCTCGGTGATCGAGTGGGATGCCGGCACCGGCAAGATCGTCAAGTCGCACCCCGAGAAGTTCTCGGTGTGGAGCGGCGTGCTGACGACCGACGGCGGCATTGCCTGCTACGGCACGCTCGAGGGCTACCTGAAGTGTGTCGATGCGAGCGACGTCAACAAGGAACTGTATAAGTTCAAGACGCCGTCGGGCATCATCGGTAACGTGAATACCTGGACCTACAAGGGTCGCCAGTACATCGGCGTGCTGTCCGGGATCGGCGGCTGGGCCGGCATCGGCATGGCCGCGGGTCTCGAAAAGGATACCGATGGTCTGGGCGCGGTCGGTGGCTACAAGGAGCTGGCCAAGTACACGGAGCTCGGCGGTCAGCTGACGGTGTTCGTGCTGCCGCAGTAAAATTCGAGTCGTTTGTTGATACGAGCGCGCGAGCCTCGGCTCGCGCGTTTTTTTTCGGCGGATCGGGAATTTGGCGAATCGAGAATCGGTACGAACATGGACAAGATCCTCCTCAGCGGCCTGCGCGTCGAAGCGATGATCGGCATCTACCCGAGCGAGCGGACCTCTTCGCGGCCGGTCGAAATCGACCTCGAGATCGGGGTGCCGGGCAAGAAGGTGTTCCGGTCGGGCGACGTCGCCGACACGATCGACTACAAGGAGGTCTCGGAGCGGATTCGGGCCGAATTGAGTCGCACGCGATTCGGTCTGCTGGAGGAAATGTCGGAGGCGATCGCGAACATCGTGCTGGGCGAGTTCCGTTCCCCGTGGGTGCGTGTGACCATTGTCAAACCCGGCGTGCTGGGCTCTGGCATAAAGGTCGGTGTTTCGATCGAGCGGCGCGGTCCGAAATCCGACCGCTCGAAGCTCGAGCCGCGTCGCAACGGGGTTCCGGTCGGGCCCGATTACCGGATGCTGATGTCCGGTCGCTTCGACGGCGGTGATGTTGCAGCGCAGCACGCCGTGGCGCCGCCGGTTCGTACACG
>Ga0210394_10006906_pt1 | contig 12134 bp, 8 predicted proteins | sample IncBWC12MmetaG_FD_160121 | JGI IMG/M metagenome (GOLD analysis project Ga0210394, IMG submission 160121) | Forest soil microbial communities from Barre Woods Harvard Forest LTER site, Petersham, Massachusetts, United States - Inc-BW-C-12-M | ecosystem: Environmental > Terrestrial > Soil >... | reverse complement strand
AGAAATCCAGCAGCACGGGCTTGTCGGATTTAAGGACGTCCTGTGAAAAGGTGGCGTCCGTGGTGTGCACTATGTGCGGGCTACTCACGCGGTTGAACCTCCGTCAAATACGAAAGCGTGGAAATAACGCTTGGGGAAAAAAGTTGGGAAATCGGTAGCGGATCGGCTACAGCTGTCGAAAAGCGCTGCCTGATCGTGGCGCTAAACGGTTACACTGATAACTCGTGATTGAGTATGGATATTCGCGGGAATTAAGGAGACCTGGCTGGCAGGTGCGGACCTGCTGGCCCGCTGACTTGAGACACTTTGTAGCGCTTCCGAGTCGTTTTTGCAAGCTCGGCGCCGAAATTCACCCCCACATCCTCAGATGTAATTGATGACCGAACCACAACCTGATTCAGTAACTTTCGCGTCCCTTGGCCTTATAGATGAGGTCATGGCGGGCATAAAGCAAGCCGGTTTCGTTGATTGCACGCCCATCCAGGCGCAGACCTTGCCACTGGCGCTCGCCGGCCGCGATGTCGCCGGCCAGGCGCAGACCGGCACCGGCAAGACCGCCGCATTCCTGCTGGCGGTGTACCAGGGATTGTTGACTCGTCCGCCACCGCCGGGGCGCACGCCAACTTCCATCCGCGCGCTCATCGTGGCGCCGACCCGGGAGCTGGCGGTGCAGATCCACCACGATGCGCTCACCCTGGGCGCGCACACCGGACTCAAGCACTCGGTCGTCTTCGGCGGCATCGACTACGAGAAACAGCGCGATGAAGTTGCGGCCGGCTGCGACGTACTCATCGGGACGCCGGGCAGGCTCATCGACTACTTCAAACAGCATGTGTTTGACCTGCGCCACGCGCAGGTACTGGTGCTCGATGAGGCGGACCGCATGTTCGACCTGGGCTTCATCGCCGACATCCGCTACATCCTGCGCCGCCTGCCGCCCCCGGACCGGCGCCAGTCGATGCTGTTTTCCGCCACCCTCTCGCAGCGGGTGCTCGAGCTCGCTTACGAGCACATGAACAACCCGGAAACGGTGCGCATCGAGCCGGACAAGATGACCGTCGACCGGGTGCGGCAGATGATGTACTACCCCTCGATGGAGGAGAAGGTGCCGCTGCTCATCGGGCTGCTGCACCGGAGCGAGGCGGTACGCACCATGGTGTTCGTGAACACCAAGCGCACGGCGGAACGGCTCGAGAGTTCGCTCAAGGCCAACGGCTTCAGCGCCCAGGCGCTCTCCGGGGACGTGCCACAGAACAAGCGCCTGCGGTTTCTGCGCGACTTCCACGAAGGCAAGCTCGCGGTGCTCATCGCCACCGACGTCGCCTCGCGCGGGCTGCACATCCCCGACGTCAGCCACGTATTCAACTTCGACCTGCCGTCCGACCCGCCCGACTACGTACATCGCATCGGCCGCACGGCGCGCGCCGGGGCTGAGGGTGATGCCATCAGCTTCGCTTGCGAGGAGTACGCGGTGTCGCTGCCGGACATCGAGACCTACGTCGGCCACAAGATTCCGTTCTCCTCCATCTCACCGGAACTGCTCGCCACCGGCGTCGTGGCGGGCGCACCGGTGCACCGCGCACGCCCGCATGGTGGCGGCCGTCCCGGCGGCGGCGGTGGTCGCTCCGGTGGCAGCCGCCCCGGCGGCGCCCGTCCGGGTGGCGGCGGACGTGACCGCCGCGGATCCCCTCCCGGGCGCTCCTCGCACCGGGGTCGGGGCGGGCGCTGAACGTGGCGCGCCACGAGCCGCTCGGCTAAGCTCCAAGGCCGTTGGCGGCCACCGCACAGCCGTTAGGCCGGTCACCCCCGCATGGCGGAAATCGAAGACAACGTCGATCGCGAGCTGTTCCGCAACGTCGAGAAGCTGCGGCAGCTGCGCATCGAACACCGCGACCTCGATGAGGTCATTTCCCGCCTGTCGCTCGACCTGCACATCAACGAGCTGCAGTTGAAGCGCCTCAAGAAGCGCAAACTCCTGCTCAAGGACCAGATCGCGCGCCTGGAGAGTGAGTTGATCCCGGATCTGAACGCCTGATGGACAACGCCAGCAGCGCCGTGAAGGCCTTCCTGCTCCTGCTCATCTCACCACCGGCGCTGGCCGAGTGGCTGACCATCCTCATCGGTGTGCTGGTCGGCATCGCGGTGATGCGCGCACTGGGTCGCCGGCGGGCGCCGCCGCCATCCACAGGCCCCGGCGCCGGACAACCACACCTTCTGGATCATGTGCTGACCGGGGCGCTGATCATCGCGCCGCTGGCGGCGACACTCGCGATCCTGTATGCCGGCCGCGCCCTGCTCGGCTCCTTTGGCAACCCCGGCGTCCACGTCGCCATCGCGGCGCAACTCGTCGCCTCACTGGCGCTGGTGCGCGCCGGTGTCTATGTGCTCGGCCTGTTGCTCGGGCCGGGCTCGTGGGTGAAGAACCGCGAGATCCGCATCACCCTGGTGCTGTGGCTCATCGCCTCGGTGGCGCTCCTGGGATGGCTGGACGTCCTCGAGGCGACGCTGAATCGCATCAGCCTCTTCCCGGGCAAGACCCAGTTCAGCCTGTGGGCGCTCCTGAAGGGCCTGGTGGTGGTGAGCGCGTTCGTGGTGGTGTCGAGCCTCATCGCCCGCGCCATCGAGCGGCACGTGATGCGCCTCGACCAGCTGGCGGTGTCCACGCGCGTCGGGGTCTCCAAGTTCACCTACTTCCTCTTGCTGGGGCTTGGCATCCTGCTCGGCATCAACGCCGCCGGCGTCGACGTCACCACCCTCAACGTGCTCACCGGTGCCATCGGCCTGGGACTGGGATTTGGCCTGCAGTCGGTGGCCAGCAACTTCGTGAGCGGCTTCGTCCTGCTCATGGACAAGTCCATCAAGCCCGGCGATGTCATCAGCTTCACCGGCCACACCGGCGCCAGCACCGGTAATTTCGGCTGGGTACAGGAACTGCGCGGCCGCTACGTGGTGGTGCGCGACCGCGACGGCGTTGACACGCTGGTGCCAAACCAGAACCTCATCACCAGCCCCTTCATCAACTGGAGCTACTCCGACCAGCGCGTGCGCCTGAAGCTGCCGGTGACGGTGAGCTACGATGATGATCCGGAGATCGCCCTTAATCTGTTGCTGCAGGCCGCCGAGCATCATCCGCGCATCCTGCATGACCCACCGCCCGTGTCGCGCCTCATCAGCTTCGAGGACAACGGCATGCGCCTGGAAATCCGCTTCTGGATCGCGGACCCGGTGAACGGCGTCAACAACATCCGCTCGGATGTGAACCGCGCGATCTGGCGGATATTCCGGGCCAACGGCGTGCGCATCCCGGTGCCGCAGCAGGAGACGCGCATGCTGGCGGCGCGCGGTCCGGGCCCGCAGCCGGTGGCGGCGTTCACGATCCCGCCCCCGAGCGATCAGGCCGCGGACTAAGAGTCAGAGGCGGTCTTCAGGATGCCACTCGAGGTTGCGCCCGGGCTTGTGATCCCGGACAGGGAGCTGTCCGTCGCCTTCGTGCGTGCTTCCGGCCCGGGCGGGCAGAACGTCAACAAGGTCTCCACCGCGGCGCAGCTGCGCTTCGATCTGGAGGGAAGCGTGGTGCTGAGCGCTGGGGTCAAAGCGCGCTTGCGGAATTTAAGCGGGCGACGCCTCACCGCCGAGGGCACGATTCTCATCGTGGCGCGCAACCAGCGCACCCAGGAACACAATCGCCGCGACGCCGAGGAACGCCTGAGCGAGCTCATCCGCCGGGCGCTCATTGCGCCCAAACCACGGAAGGCGACCAAACCCACGCGCGCGGCACGCGAGCGGCGCCTCGAAGGCAAGACGCATCAGGGCCGCACCAAGCGCCTGCGCGGCCGGCCGGGGCGCGACGAGTGATCTATTGGACGAGGGCTGCTCAGCGGCTCAGCTTGCCGTGCTCGGTGAGGCCGGCGCGACGTTAAGCCCATCCGGATGCAGCAGCCACGCCGCCAGCGCCGGCATGAGGATGATCGCGGCGAGCATGTTCACCAGGAACATGAAGGTCAGCATGATGCCGATGTCGGCCTGGAACTTCAGCGGCGAGAACACCCAGGTCGCAACCCCGATCGCGAGCGTGATGCCGGTAAAGATAATGCTCGCACCCGTCACGCGCAGCGTGCGCTCGTAGGACTCGCGCACCGACAGCCCCTGGTGCAGGAACTCCTGCATGCGGCTGAAAAGATAAATGCCGTAGTCCACGCCGATGCCCGCGCCGAGCGCCACCATCGGCAGCGTCGACACTTTCAAACCGATGCCGACCAGGTACATGACCGCGTACACCAGCACTGACACCAGCGCCAGCGGCACCACCACCAGCAGCGTCCCCACGACCGAACGGAAGGTGATGAGGCACATGAGGATCACGGCGCCGAAGACCCCGGCCAGGATCAACATCTGCTTGGCTTCCACCGTTTCGTTGGTGGCCGCCATCACCCCGACGTTGCCGGCCGCCAGCCGCACCTCGGCACCGGCGAGCGGGTTGGCCACGCGCCAGGCCTTCACCGCCGCCACCACGCGTTCGATGGTCTCGGCGCGATGGTCGGCGAGGAACATCAGCACCGGCACAACGTCGCAGTTCTCGTTGAGCAGCCCGGTGCTGGTCTCGATATAGCGCGTTGACTGCGTGAGCTGTGTCGGTTCACGCGGAATGCTGCGCCACTTCAGGCTGCCCTCGTTCCAGCCGGCGATCGCGACCTTGGCGATGAATGGCAGGGTGATGACATCCTGCACGCCCGGCACGTTGCGCATGTGCCAGCCAAAACGGTCGATTCCGGTCATCAGGTCGTGGCTGACGCATACCGGCTCCCGGGACTCCACGATCGCGGTCAGCACATCAACGCCGATGGAGAACTTGGAGGTGATGACGTCGTTGTCGCGGTTGTAGCGCGAATCGGCGCGCAGCTCCGGCACGCCCGCCTGGGTGTCGCCGATCGGTGTCTTGCGTCCCAGCCAGCCCCCGACTGCCGCGAGCAGCACGCACACGACGATGATGACGAGCGCCGGGCCGCGCCGCGTAACCCCGGAGAGGTGGCGCCACAGCGTCGCCAGATGCGCCTGGCGCCGCTCGACGCGGTCGCGGTAGCCGGCATCAAAGTGCACGTAGGACACGAGCACCGGCAGGAGCAAGAGGTCGGTGAGAATGACGATCGCGACGCCAATGGAGGCGGTGATCGCCATCTCGCGGATGACCGGCACCGGGATGAGCAGGATGGTGACGAAACCCACCAGATCCGCGAGCAGTGCGATCACCGCCGGCGCCAGCAACTGCCGGAAGGTGCGGCGCGCGGCTTCCATGCTACCGAGTCCGGCGAGTGCCGCATCGCTCACCGCGGTGATCTTCTGCACGCCGTGGCTGACGCCGATGGCGAAAATCAGGAACGGCACCAGCAGGCCGATCGGATCGATACCGTAGCGCAGCAGCACCAGCGCACCGAGTTGCCACAGCACCGCGATCAGCGAGCACAGCACCGGCACGAAGGCGACGCGCCACGACTGGCAGTAGATGCGCACCGCGAGCAGCGTCAGCACCAGCGTGATGACGGCGAACATCACCACCGAGGCGGCGCCGTCGGCGATGTCCCCCATGACCTTGGCAAAGCCGATCATGCGCACGTCGATGCCGTGGCGCGGGAAGCCGGCGGTCTCAAGTCCACCGCTGGCGCGCGCCTGTACGTCAACGCCCGCGCCGCCCGGCGGGTGTTCGATCACCTGCTGCACACGCTGCTCGAGCTGGTGGGCGATCTGGATCGGATCGACCGGCTTGCCCTGCGCATCCTGGTCCAGCACCGTCGCGCTCACCAGGGCGCCCGAGAAGTCGTTGGCGACCAGGCGGCCGAGGATCCCGGCCTTGCGGATGTTGTCGCGCACCCGCGCCAGGTTTTCGGGCGTCGGGGTGAAGTCGGCGGCGACCACGTTGCCCGCCTCGATGCCGTCCTCGACCACCTCGATGTAGCGCACGTTGGGCGTGAACAGGGACTGCACGCGGGTACGGTCGATGCCATCCATCACCATGACTTCGTCGGTCGCCTTGCGCAGCGCGGCGAAGAACTCCGGCGTGAACATGTTGCCGTCGCGCGCAATCAGCGCGATCAGCACGCGGTTGGCACCGCGGAAATCCGTCACCTTCGGATCCAGGTAGGTGCGCATGTACTCGTGCTGCAGCGGCAGAGTCTTGTTGAAGGAGGTGTCGATGCGCAGACCGCGCGCTGCGATCAGGGCGAACAGCAGCGTCCCGAGCGTGAACAGCGCGAGAATCAGCGTGCGATGGCCGAAGATGAGCTGCTCGAGGCGGCCGACCATGGCGGACGAGTTGGTGCTGGTGGGATTCCCGGCGGCCATCAGTGCGCGGCTCCGGCTGTCGGCGGCCCCTTGAGTGCGATGACTTTCGTTCCCTCACCGACCGCGACCAGATCATCGTCGCCGGTGCTGACCACGGCGGCCAGCCCGGCGTAGTCGCTTTGCTGGTCGAGCCTGAAGGTGTGACCCCCGTCGCGGCTCACCAGCACCACGCCGGACAGGCCGACCACCCCCACTCCGCCGGCGCCAAAGCGGGCGGCGCCGTCCAGCAGCTGCACCGTCCCGGTTTCAATCTTTTGCCAGCTGGCGCCGGCATCCTCGGAACGGTAGAAATTCCCGCGCAGGCCGAAGGCCAGCACCGCATCCGCATCCAGCGGCAGCATGCCGAAAAAAGAGCCGTGGTACGGAGAGGCGAGTTCCAGCCAGCTCGCGCCGGCGTCATCCGAGCGATACAGGTGTCCGGCTTCCGCCGCGATGTACAGGCGCGCAGGACTCGCCGCGACGATGCGATTCAGGTGATAACCGCCGCCGGCCTTTTCGCCATCGGGCGTGCTCGGTGCGCCGCGCGGCTTCGGTGCTGGCGCCTGCCGTGGTGTTGGTGTGAACTTGCCGGCCGTCCAGGTGCTGCCGCCGTCGGCGCTGGTGAGATAGGTGCTGTAGGCGCCGATCGCGATAGCGCGACCCTGGGCGCCGCACCATACATCGAGCAGTGGCTGCTGCGCTTCGGGCGCGTAGTGCTTGCGCTGCCAGGTCCGCCCGGCATCCGCGGTCGCGAGAATCACCTCATCGTGCCCGACCGCGAGCCCGTGCTGCGCGTCAAAAAAACACACCCCGGTGAGCAGCGCCTGGGTCGGTACGAAATCCGCTTGTACCCAGCTCCTGCCCTTGTCATCAGACAGGACCACCCCACCGCGGTCCCCGACCGCGACCAGCCGCGCGCCGGCTGCGGCGAGGCCGACGAGCAAGGAGTGCGGTGCGAGACGCGCGTGCTCCGCGTCGGTGGAATCGGCGAGCGCGGCGGCTGCCGTCTGCGCCCCTGCCGCCGGTGCCGCCAGCACTACGCTCAGCAGCAGCGCGGCGGCCCCACGACGGCGCCCCGAGCCGGCCGCGCGGGCACCCGCCGTCGAGGCTGTCACACCTCGCTCCTAGCGAATGCCGCGCCGCTCCAGCACGCTCGGCTGGTAGTCGGCCGGAGTGCGCTTGATGCTGAAGTCGTAGGAGCCACGCTCTTCGTTCTGCAGACCGAGCGCCAGATACCGGCCGTTGGACAGATCCATGTCAACCTCGAGCGATGTCCACTGGGTCGGCACGTCGAAGTAGTTCATGCTGTGGCCTTCCTGGACGCGGTACAGCTGGCCGCGCGAGTCGTAGCAGTCGACGCCCAGGATCTGCCAGGAATCCTCATCGACGTAGAGCGTGCGGCGGCTATAGAGATGACTCACGCCGGGCTTGAGCGTCGCATCCACGACCCACACGCGGTGCAGCTCGTAGCGCGCCAGATCCTGGTTGATGTGGTTCTTCTTGAGAATGTCAGCGTACTTGTACTGCGGGCTTTGCAGGCGGTAAGCGTCGTAGGGGACGTACATCTCGCGCTTGCCGACCAGCTTCCAGTTGTAGCGTTGCGGGCTGCCGTTGTAGACGTCGAACTGATCGTCGGTGCGCAGGTTGTCGGAGTTGGTGCCGGGGTTGTCGAAGGCGACGTTGGGTGCGCGGCGCACGCGGCGCTGCCCGGGGTTGTACACCCAGGCGCGGCGCGCGTCCTTCGCCTGGTCGAGGGTCTCCTGCACCAGCAGCACCTCACCGGCAAGGCGCGCAGGAGCCGTGGTCTCCTGGGTGAAGAACACCAGAATGTTGTCGAGCGCAGCCTCAGTCATGCCCGGCATGTAGTACTGGAAAAAGAACTCCTCGTTGAATTTCACCAGCGTATAGCTGCCACCGGCCGTGACCGGCGCCTGGCCGATCATCGGCGCGGCCGCTACGCCGCGCCAGCGCGTGATGTGGTTCCAGACCACTTCCACCCCCGCTTGCGGGATCGGGAAGGGGGTCGCACCAATGACGCCGGTGACGCCGTTGCCGTCCGCCGCCAGTTTCGCGGTGGTCGCGTAGCGCTTGGTGGCGTCATAGATACGCTGCGGCGAGGCTGCGGTGCGATGCGTCGGGTAGACCACCATCTTGTAGTCGGGGTAGGTCTTGAAAAGGATCTTGTGCCCTTCCGTGAGCTTGGCGGCGTACTGCGCCATGTTGGCGGGCGTGATGATGAACAGCGGCTTGTCGCTCGCATACGGATCCGGGTAATGATCCCCGGCGTGGTAGCCCGGGAAGCCGGCATCGGCGGCGGACTTCAGCCCGCCCGTCCACGCCGGGATGCTGCCGTCGGCGTTGCCGGCCTTCTCGCCACCCAGCGGCGTAAGGTCCGCGCCCAGGCGCGCAGCTTCCTGCGGACTCACGCCGCCCCATGCCACGGATGCGAACAACAGCCCCGCCGCGGCAATCTGGATCGTCTTCATTGCAGCCCCCTCAGAACGAGAACTTGATGCTCGCCGCGACGAAGCTGCGGTCGTTGAGCAGGTTGTATTGACCGGCGCCGCCGAAGCGCGTGTAGGAAACGTCCAGGTCCCAGGTCTTCTGCAAATCCGCGCCCACACCCACGGTCGCCGCGTGCCGGCCCTGGACAAAGTTGCCACCAGGGCCCGGAGACACGCCCTTCACATCCTGCGACCAGGTGGCGTGCGGCAGGATGTCCCAGGCGGCGATGAGGTTCGCATATTCCAGGCGCCCGGCGAGCACATAGCCCCATGAGAATTTGTCCGGAAATGCCGAGCCGGGTTCCACATTGTTGGGGTATTCCGGATAGCCGCCGAGATTCGGGTTGCCGCTCAGGTTCGTTCCCGGGCCGTCGTAGCGCAGGCCGAAGCCTTCCGGACCGCCGGTGTATTTGTTCTCAAGCCCCGGGATGTAGTCCGCCGCCGCCTCGCCGATCAGCACCGCCTGCGAGGCGCCCAGCACGTTGGCGAAGGTCTGGGTTGCGGTGAAGGCTCCGTGCCAGGTGTTTTTCAGTTCCCAGCCGCGGATGGTCTGCCCAAGGCCGTAGACCCCGAACTGGTTGCAGTCACTGATCGGCGTCGGGGAGTTTTTCGGGCACGTGCCCGGATGCGGCACGACCTGGCCGTTGCTGAGCAGCCCCGCGATGCCGGACTCGAACGGCGTCAGGGACGCGTACAGGAGTTCCACGTCGTCCAGCTGCAGCGGCACGTTGTGACGGAAGGCGACCTCGCCCTGGATCGCGGTGCCGGTGGACTTGATCTCGCCGTTGAAGGAGGCGCCGATCATCTTGATGTCCTGCGGAAACTCCTCGTAGTACCCCTGGGTCTTGCCGTACTCGTAGGTGGCGATGTTCTGCGCCTGCTGGGTGACGTTGCCACCGGCGAGCAGCGTGTTGGCGCCGATGGTCGCGTACTGCTGCGCCGCCAGCGCGCTCAGGTTGCCACCGGCGGCCGCGGCACGCGACTGACCGACGGCGGCGCCCGTGGCTACCGCTGCCGCGAACGGCAGCCCCGCCGCGAGCGCCTGGGCCGCGCCGCCAATGGCGTTGATGGCGCCGAAAGCGTTACCGAGACCGGCCTGTGTGCCGGTGTTGACGTCCAGGACTGGCAGCCGGCTGGTGTAGTTCAGAAAATAGAGCCCGATCTGCGTTCCCTGGCCGAGGTTCGGCAGGAAGAACTTCACGTTCGCGCCGTACTGGCCGGAATCCGGTGGCTTGTGATCCGGCAGCCGGTTCACGGACTGGAAATCGCTGTACTGCGGGCCGCCGAGCGCGCTGAAATTCACGCCCTCGTCGGAGATCGCGCCGAAGCCGTAAAAAAGGTGGTTGCCACCCACCACGCCAGCGTCACTGGTGCTGAAGTAGGAACCGGTGGGCGGCGCAAGGGTCTCGTGCCAGTCGAACAGGTATAGCAGCTGAGTGCTGACGTTCCTGCTGAGCTGCAGGTTGATGACGCCCGTGGTGTCCGGTAGCAGCGCCTGCTTGAGTTCGGATCCGGGCGTGAGCAGCGCCGAGACGTCGAAATGGTTCACCTCGTTGAGCCCGCCGGGGATGAAGGTGCTTTCGCCCCAGCTCACCACCTGGCGGCCAAAGCGAAACTCCGAAGGCATGCTGCCAAGGTCGAAGCGGTAGTAGCCGAAAGCATCAAGAAGGCGGGTGTAGCTGCCGACCAGATCCCTCGCGTCGTGGGACAAGGGCGTGCGCTGGGTGTTGTCACCCATGACATACATGTCGTACAGGCCGCTCGCGCGTACGAAAAGTCCGCCCTTTTCCTTGTACTTCAGGGACAGCTCGGTGACGCCCGTGAAAGCCTGGCTGAAGGTGCCCTTGCCGTAGTTAAGGTCGCCGTCATCGATATTCGGGGAGTAGCCGCAGCCGCCGTCGGCGGTGGCGATGAGCTGGCAGCTGCGCCCGGTCGCCCGCCAGCCCTGGCCGTAGCCGATGGTGGTGTCCCAGCTGCCGCTCCAGTCCCCCGAGGCGCTCTGGAAATTAATGGCTTGCGCGTCCGCGCAGATGAGCACGCCTAAGCAGGTCGCGGCCGCCGCTAACCATGACGGACGACGTCCCATTTGAACTTTCCTCATGTGGTCCCCCTGCTTCCTCGAGGCTGCCGGCTTCGCGCCTTGCGCTGCGCGTTCTTGTTTGTTGCCGCTACACAAAACCTGTGTGTGGTCAGTCTACGACTCAGGCTCGCGATCCGGCAAGGGCATTAGCCCTGCGTTACCTGCAGGATACTGTGCCGCAGCTGCTCGCTCAGCACGACCTGTGCGTCCTGCGCCACACGCAGCAGCACCTCATCGAATTCCAGATTGCCGTCCTCACGGGCGCGCACCACGCCCCGCGCGCGCAACAGGCCGATGAAGTTCCCAAACATCGAGCGGTCGAAGAACTCCGGGGAGTCCAGGCCATAGAGCAGCCCCATGCGCTGCGCGGTGAGCTGGCAGCGCTCCTCGAGCACCGCCTGGCTGACCGTACCGCTGCCGGCCCGGACCAGCTGCGCCACCGCGAGATAGTAGCGCTCAATGGTCTGGATGGTGGCCTGTGCCAACAGCGACAGCTGCATGGCCTTGGGTGAGCTCGGCGGCGGGCGCCGCCAGACCCCCGACGTCAGGTCCGCCTCGATGAGCCCGTGCCTGGCGAGGCACTCGAGCACACCGTCAATGACCCCGGGCAGCTGCTCCTCGCTCCATCGCAGGAACAGTTCCGCGGCGACATACGGATAGATGCGCCACGCGAGTCGCTGCAGGTCCTCGGTGGCGACCCGCTCATTGCTGGTAAACGCGCACGCCACCAGCGAGGGCAGCGCGAACAGATGCAGCACGTTGTTGCGAAAGTAGGTGGCGAGCAGCGCGCTTTCCTGGCTCATGCGCACGATGGCGCCCAGTGCGTGTGGTTCGCGGGCGATGAGCCGCATGGACAGGCCGTAGTCGATGATCTGCGCGCCGCTCAGATTGGTGACGGTCACGCGGTCGCTGTACGGGAAGTCGCGCAGCAACGCGCCATACAGCTCGACCTGGCGTGCAAGATCGCCCTCGCCGAGCGCCTGCCGCGGGGTCGCCAGCAGCGTGACGGCCAGCAGGCCCACCGGCGTCACCGCGGCAGCGGCGTTGATATGTCGCATGATGCGTCCGGCGAGCTCGTCCACCGCGCGCCCGAGCCACGGCACGCGGGCCTCGTCTTCGAAGGTGCGCGTACGCCACTCGGGGTCGCCGCCATCGAGGACGTCGCTGAGGCGAATCGGCTCACCGAGATTCACGTGCACCTTGCCGAAGCGCTGCTTAAGTACCCCCAGCGAGCC
>Ga0210394_10006905_pt1 | contig 12134 bp, 15 predicted proteins | sample IncBWC12MmetaG_FD_160121 | JGI IMG/M metagenome (GOLD analysis project Ga0210394, IMG submission 160121) | Forest soil microbial communities from Barre Woods Harvard Forest LTER site, Petersham, Massachusetts, United States - Inc-BW-C-12-M | ecosystem: Environmental > Terrestrial > Soil >... | reverse complement strand
AGGCTGACCGACGACGATTGGCAAGTGATCGGCGGTAAGAAGGACCAACTCGTCGGGCGAATCCAGGAGCGCTACGGGATCGCCAAAGAACAGGCGCAAAGAGAAGTGGATGACTTCGTGCGCTCCATGCCGGCGCAGGATGTCGGAACGCAGGCGACCTCCGACCCGGGGAAGGCGCGGCGTGCGGGCCAACAGTAAGCTCGTAATACCTTGACCTCGGACGCTGCGGCGCCCGACCGTCAACTCGACCGTCAACTCAAAGGGCTACTCGTGCCAAGCGAGTAGCCCTTTCCATTTTGAGACCACGGCCGCGCGCAGGGTTTGCAAAAAGATTGGCCAAGCCGATGACTCCCGACGCGCGTATATATATCCTGAGGTTGATGGGGCGCATCACACGATAAAAGAGCCGCGTGCATGAATCGGAGGCACGCTGCCGCTTACAGGTCAAAGCCTCAGAGGTCAAAACAATGATGCGAAATCGATTTTCGTGGAGCCACCGCCCTGCAATCTATGTTGCGCTCTGCCTCTTGGCAGGGCTGGCCTTCGCGGTCGCACCCGCGCCGGATTTTCCTGATCCTGGGCATGCCCCCATGAGCCGTGCGAAGCAGGAGCAACTCGGATTGCAGGCCGCCGCTCAGGTCTATCAGCAAGTTCCTGTCCTGCCCGATTCAAGCCCGGAGACGCAATACATACAAGCGCTTGGCAAGCGGCTGGTCGCCGTCATTCCCAAAGACCGCACCTGGCCATACCAGTTCCACGTTTTGGCACAGAAGGAAGTCAACGCCTTTGCCCTTCCCGGCGGGCCCATGTTTGTGAACGTAGGCACGATCACGACTGTGGACAATGAGGCGGAACTCGCTGGAGTCATGGCCCACGAGATGGGCCACGTCTATATGCAGCACTCCGCCAAGCGACAGCGACAGACCGAGGTTGTCGACGTCATCGGAGCCCTCGCCGGAGTTGTAGGAGGCTCTGTGGCGGAGACTGGCGTCGAGCTGAGTGCGGGTACGCTCTTATTGAAATACTCGCGGAAAGACGAATCGCAGGCGGACGCGTTCGGCGCCATTGTCTTATGGAAAACGCAGTACAATCCCATGGCGCTGGCTGACTTTTTTCGAAAGTTGCAGGCCAGCACTAAGAACGGTCCTCAGTTCCTGAGCGACCACCCCAACCCTGGTAATCGCGAACAGGCCATCCAGAACGAAGTACGCAACTGGCCTCCGGAGAATTACAAAACGGATAGTCCGGAGTTCGCCAGCGTCCGTGCGCACGCCGGCGGCGTTCATGCCTACACGGCCCAGGAAATCGCGGCGGGCGCTAAAGATGGCCGGTGGAAGGCAGAAAATGCAAAAAATGGCGCCATATTCGCTGGCGCCTCCGCTCAATAACGCCCATTAACGACTGACTGGCTGAATTGCAGATAGGGGGATTTTAAGCCGCCTAAACGCGGCACAACCCTACCGCTGGCAGAGAACAGACAATTGGCCGCTTTAGGCGGGAGAGGCACGACGCGAAAAGAGGCAAAGCCCGTTTAGTTCGGAAAACGGGATTACGGCGCGAGCCATTGTGACTTGTGTTCGAGATGATGAGTTGCTTGCAAATCTTCTTCTACTTGCGTGCGCCGCGCCCATGCCGAATCAAGGTCTTCAAGTCCGTCGGTCCTCATTTTCAGGCCCGTCCAGTACGCGCATTCTGGACATGCCGCTGGTAGCAGACCTCGGAAGCCCGCGTATACCTTCCAAGTGCCATCCGCCGCTTTGACGAGTGAAAACACTCGCCACCTTGTTTGTTTGGTCTCACCGCTGCTGACGCAGGAAAGTGACAGGTCTATGTAGCGAGTATCCGGCCAAGAGTCATCTTCATAGTAATGTTCCGGTAACTCAAACCATTCTCCCGCTTTTCCAGCGAGCACTGTGCTATTCAGTTTCATGGTGCGGACAGATGCGCTGTTGCTCGCCGCGCGCACATGAATTTCCGAAACTAGAAAGTTAGCTGTGCCGAGATTCACGACCCAAACCTGAAAACCATCACCCTTTTCCGCATTTCGCAAACCAAACTCGGCGTAAACGCGATGCTGGGAAGCCAATTGTTCCCGCGATACAGCCAGCGCCTCAGCGGTTATCTTGACGTACTTTCTAGTGATGCGAGCAAGCCAATAGGTGATTCCGACGGCGACGAGTGCTGCACCCGCCTGAATCCATGCGGGAGCCGAAGGGGTAGTGACGACGTGAAAGAGAAAGTTCACACGATCTGTTCCGCGCGACAGGATGATACTCCAAGTGGTCGGGGCCGCAAGGTTCCGGCCTTTTGCTTTTTGGGGTAGAATCCGCGCCACTAGGAGGACACCCCTATGGCGCAAGCGTTGCTGGGTCTCGCTTTCTACCTGTCGGCGTTAGCGTGGTGGGGTAAGAAGCTACGAGCTAAGAACACGCCAATTGGTCGCAGACGCTTGTACGGGATACTCGCTGCTGCGGTTCCTCTCGCCATCCCTTTCCTCGACCGCAGCAACTCGTTCGGTACGGGTGAATTTGCTTTCCTTGTTGCGGTTCAGACTGTTGTCGCAGGATTGGGTTTCGTCACGGTCGTCTACGCGCCTAAGTGGATTGTTGGAGCACCGAAGCCTGTGAAGAACTAGGGGGGAGACGACCTATATGGAGAAGACTTTTGAATGCGTTAAGTGTGCCAAGAAGTTCAGGGTAGTGAATGAGTCCCCGGATGCACAGGATATTCCGAAAACAAATCTTTCGGTCGCGTGTCCGTTCTGTGAAACAAAGAATACAGTCACATGGCCGAAAGGGACGAAATACACCGTGGTTCCATAAGCCTCGGACCGCTGAGGAGCCCCAAAGATGTCCAAGTGGTGGGTCCTGATAATCATTGCTCTTGGTTCCGGGTTCGTTTCAGCCCTCGTTTGGAACGAGCTGAGGCCGCTACCGTTCTTTTTCGTGTACGTCAGCGGATTCGCTCTCACCGGTGTTCTGCTCGCGATATACGGTTGGAACCGGAGTTCTCGATTGAAGAAAGTTTGCTTTTGGGTGTCGGCCCCGATTTTAGGAGGTACGATCAGCATGGGCTTGTTTGACATAATCAACGGCCGCCTCTTCATTCCGTTCATCATCATCGCAGGTACCGTCGCCACACTTTTCATGAGGTACGCTCATAAGGAAAGAGCACGTCTGGCTCGTGCGGAAAGTGAACGTCACTCCCCATCGCAGTAACCCTCACGCACTTTTTTGGTACAATCTGCCGCAACGGAGGACCATCTACATGGTGAGCGCGCAAAAAGTGCAGACTCACGTCAAGGATTTGAAGGAACAGCTTGCTACCACTCTGAAGAGAGCCCCGCACAGCGATGAAGCGAAAAAGGAAGTGAAAAAGCTGCGTCGGGACATCAAGGGACTGAGAAATATCAAAAAAGCTATCGCTGCCGATGCCAAACGCAAACGGGTCCGCTCCGCATAGGACCCGGTGTCCCCCTTTTTCTGAGGGCGACTGTACAACAGGCGCCGAGGGCATGGAAACGCACCACAATATGCAGACATTTTGACCGTTGACACACAATTGGCTTTTCTGACAGAATTTCGGTCCAGTAGGGCTTTGGTCTTTTGGCTTATTGCGCCCCTCGGGAGTGAAGATGAACAGAATTCAGTACGGCAATTGGATACCGGGTGGGGTCCTCCGAGTTTTTAGCCAGCGCCGAGGCGTATGGCACTTTGGAATCGCGGCTGCGCTGGGGATGGTCATGCACGCGTCGAAAGAACGAGGGTGCTTTGTCCTCACGACTTTCGCTGAATTCTCGGAAGGCCAGCATGTCGATTACACATGGCTCCCTACTACGGTTCAGCAGCAACAGGCGGCATTGAATCGGGCTGAAAGCCAGATTGGAAAACCGTTCAATCTCCTCTTTGCCAACTGCGAAGATTACGTGAATTGGACAATAACTGGCGTCGCCCGTAGTCCTCAACGCGAACGATATGGCGCCGCAGCTACGCTCGTAGGATTGGTGGTCGGTCTCGTTGCTATTCTGGGATAGGTCGCCGAGGCCGGAGTCCCCACCGAGTGCGCCGATTATGTGCAATGCTTGATGATGTGAAAGGACGCGGCGAGAACTATGGATTGATGCTTAGGGGTGTGAACGTTGTGATCCGCGGACCCGGCTCACCCACCTCTGAATCGCCTACTGCATACGACCAGACTCTCCTAAAAATGGCCATAGATTCGGAGCTTGTCGAAAAGCGACTTTTCCTCGGCTGCTGCGAATACTGGGTGCCATCCGCTTAAAAGTTGGCCCCGAACTGGCCCTTACGCACGAAAAATCAGCGAAAAATAGCGCAAGGCAATGCAAATGCCAAAAATTTAAGCCCCCGCAACTCCTTGCAGTTGCGAGAACTAGAAATGCGCTTGTTGTTTTCAGGGCCGAGTGCCGTCAATCCCGAATGGTTAACAGACTATTCTCGCTATTCGCTGCGCTTGCACCTTCCGCCTGACGGTACGGCCGCCGAAACTTCTTCCGTAGCACGCGGTTCCACCACATCAAAGCGCCGGTCACAGCCGAGATTCCGGGAACGAGCCCGAAGAGCGTCCAAAGCGACTCGGTCAACGCGTTGAATCTGCCGAAATGAAGTTGCGCGATCCAGGAAAGAAATAAGCCCGCGAAAAGGTGAACGCTGGGGCCGAAAAGTGCAGGAAAGCAAAAGTAAATCCCCGAAATTCCCCACATCATCACAAACAGCCAGCACCAGAATCCCATGGCGCTGTGCAAGTCCCAATTGAGCCGGGGGAAGTGCGCTTTCCAACTGACCGTCGTGCTGCGCCGCCAATTCTTGATTCCGGGCCACCAGAGAATAGCCCCGGTCAACGAAAGTAAAGTAACAAGGCACGAGCCGATGCCGTTCACGTACCGCCCCGTACGCCCGCCGAGAAGATTGTCGTGTAAATCGGCGAGCCAAGTCAGAGTGCGCTCAACTGCCGAATGAGCATTGCCCAGATCTGCGCCGGTATACGGATCGAATAGCCGCTCGATTCGCTTGTGGGCGCGCTCCAGGACAACGTAGTCCGGTCCATCCGGCGTCTCTGCCTCGCGCACGTTATCCACTTCATACGTGGGGTAGGCTCGCTGCGCGTGCTCGGTCAATTCTTCCACGCTCATCCGGCGCCCGGAGTCGGCCAAAACCACAACTTTTCGCGAGAAGCTCCTGGTTAGCTCGTGTCGAAAGACGAGTGCGCTGCCGGAGATACTGATCGCAACCACATAAATTCCGACTCCGATCCCGGCCCACAAATGGATCTGAAAAAAGGCTCTCCGAATCCACAGCCTTTGCGGGCGCTGAACCCATTGCTGCCAGGACGTCATTTCCCCTGCGGTGGCTTGAGCGCTCATCTCAAATTCGAATGATTCCGCGGCGCGGGTGTGAGCTGGTTCGCCAGTATAAACCGTCTGGCTCCGCGAGACCTTCCTCAGCGCCGGCCCTGCACGCGTACGCTGCTTGACTGCGGCCCAACCTGTCTTTAGAATCGCGTTCAACCTCTATTGTTAGAGGCCCCAACCTCAATGCATTCTGTCGAACAAGTAGGAGGTCGCTCTTGAAAGGCAAATTCTTAATCGCCTTCGCTCTGCTTCTCAGTTTTTCGGCCCTTTCCCTTCCGCTCGCCGCGCACCACGGTAATGCGGCCTATGACGCCACAAAACAAGTCAATCTCAAGGGGACCGTCACACAATTCATATGGGCCAATCCCCATTGCGTGGTTTTGTTCGACGCAACCGATGAGAGCGGCCAGGCGGTGCATTGGATGGCGGAGACGGAAAATCCTACCACCATGACTAACATGGGCTGGCTCAAGAGTTCCCTCAAGCCTGGCGATGCGATCACGATCAGGGTGATCACGGTCAAAAATGGCAAGCCCATCGGCCGCATTGTGTGGGTCGAAACTCCCAGCGGCCAGAAGTTGCCCGGACGCCTGCTCCCAACCGTCGACGACGCCAAGCAGTAGGCTGCCAATATGCTCAAGAGCTTTGCTGTGCCGACCTTCGCGCTGGGCGTGCTGCTATTCTGCCCGTTCGTGCACTCTCAAGCCGCGCCCCAGGAACCAGCACGTCGTCCGGATGAGTCACGTCCGGCGTTCACGCTGGATAATCGTCGCGACGGCTGGGGCCACCCCGTAAAGCCGGCCGTGAAAGGCCAGAAGTCAGACCCCGCGCCCGTACACGACATTTCGGGAATCTGGGATCCCGGCGACGCCGGGATCCAGGCGCTTGGCCCCGCAGCAATGCCGGAGGACGGCAAGCCCGAACATCGCCCGCCCTACACCCCTGCAGGCGTGGAAAAGTTGAACACCACAAAGCCGAGCAACGGTGCGAGAAGTGTTGTGGCAGTGCAGAGCGACGATCCCGTCATTGCCGGTGATCCCCAGGGAATTCCTCGCGAAGATCTTTTCGAACTCAGGACCACTCAAATCTTCCAAACGCCTGTGGCAATCTACATGTTGTATCAATTTGGCAGGGTGTGGCGAGTCATCTGGACAGACGGGCGCGAGGCTCCCAAAGATGCCGAGCCGCGTTGGTTCGGCTACTCGGTCGGCAAGTGGGTCGATGACAACACGCTCGTGGTTGAGACCACTGGATTGGACGAAAGAACCTGGATCGATCATGCGGGCCGCCCGCATAGCGATGCTCTGCGCGTCGAGGAACGCTTCCACCGCGTGGACCGTGACCACCTGGAGCTCTCGGTCAGCATTGACGATCCCAAGATGTATACGAAGCCCTGGGCGGCCCTCAACAAATTGGTCTTCAATCTCGAGCCACAAACCTTCGACGTCAGGGAGATGTTCTGGTCGCCCACAGAATTTCAGGGCTACAACAAGTTGCTGGGCGAAACCGCGGGCGAAAGCGACACAAAGTAGCTCCGCCCAAAATTATGAGAGGGATTAGCGCAGCATTCCTGCTTTTCCTGACCGCTTCGACCCCTGCACGCGCCGGCAATCAGTCGGCCCAGGGTGGGCGAATCGTGGTTGCCAACGAGCATGCGTCAACCCTGCAGTTTTTCGATTTGGCGACCGGGAAACTCCTCAAAGACGTTCCCACTCTGAAACGCCCTCACGAAATGGTTATCGATCGGGAAGCGGGCGTCGCGTACGTCAGCATCGCTTATAAGGATGGCCCGTGGGATCAGTATGAGAGCCCGGGAAATCAGATCCAGGCGATCGATCTGGAGAAAATGGCGATCACCAATACGATCGATATCACGCCGCACTGGGCGCCGCATGGGCTGGCGTTCGATCAAAAGAGCGGCCTTCTGTACGTCTCCTGCGAATCGAGCGGAGGCGAAGTGATCGTAGTGGATACGAAGCAGAAGAAGGTGCTGGGTTCAGTAAAAGTTGGAGTGCCGCATCCGCACTCGATCGCCGTAGTTCCCTCGCTCAACAAAGCCTACACAGCGAATAAAGATGTGCAACACATCTCCGTCGTCGATCTTAAAGCGATGAAGCCTCTGAAGGACATCCCCGCCCCCACGGGTACGGACGGCATTATTGCCACGCCTGACGGCAAATACGTCTTCGTCGGCAATTTTAAGGGCACGGAATTGCTGGTCGTTGACCCGAGAAAAGACGAAGTGATTAAGTCCATTCCATTTGATTTGCCTCCCAGCACGTTTGCGCTTTCTCCGGACGGCAGCAAGCTGTACATAACCTTCCACGATCTAGGCACAAGAGACGGCAAACAAGTACTCGACCAACCTGGCTTCGTGCAGGAACTTGATGTGGCGACTCTGAAGCCGGGGGCGAAAATGGAAGTCGGACATTTCCCGCTCAACATGACGGTGACGCAGGACGCAAAGACTGCCGTTGTGGACACTACGGCGGATGGCTCGATCGCTGTCGTCGATCTCGCGCAAATGAAAGTAATTCGCAGAATCAAGACAGATGAATGGCCGCATGGAGTCGTTGTGTTCTAAAAATCCCTGAACCTGCCCCCAGAAACCGCACGAAGAACCCGCCCGCAGAAACCACAACTGCAATTCTTCACACAACGCCCCCAAAACCCCATTATGCGTTTCGGTTCGGCCAGTGGAGTCGGCGTGGCATCGAGTCTGTTTCCGCTGCTAAAATGCGGCTCCATCCTATGCGGACAAGAGGTTGCGATTATGCGGACATATAGATCACCGGCCAGCATTCTTCTATCCCTGTGCGCTATGGTGCTGGGCGCGGGCTGCGCTCTTGCACAATCCCCAGGCCCGCAGCCCTTGCCGATGCCGGCGCCGATTGCCCCGCCGAGGGATACCCCCTATCTCGCCGCGATCCGTCTGAATGTGGACGCCACCGACGTTGAGCGGCACATCTTCAGGGTTCGCGAGGCCATTCCGGTGCGCGCGGGCGAGCCCCTCGTTCTTTTGTATCCCCAGTGGTTGCCCGGCAATCACTCGCCCTCAGGACCGGTCGATAAGCTTGCCGGCCTGATGATTCACGCCAATGGCGCGCGCGTGGAATGGGTGCGCGATCCGGTGGACGTCTTCGCATTCCATGTTGCCGTGCCCGCGAATGCGACGTCGCTCGATGTGGATTTCCAATTTGTCTCGCCGGTCGATACGCCTGAAGGCCGCATCGTGATGACTCCGGACATGTTGAATTTGCAATGGAACGATGTGGCGCTCTACCCGGCAGGGTATTTCGCGCGGCAAATCATGATGGAGCCCAGCGTTCGCCTGCCCGATGGCTGGCAATTCGCCACTGCGCTTGAGACGGCTTCAACGAATGGCGGCCTCACCACCTTCAAGCCCGTATCTCTGGACACCCTGGTGGATTCGCCTATCTTCGCGGGCCGCTATTTCACGCGCCTGGATTTGGACCCGGGCGGCGTCGCGCCCGTTCACTTGGACATCATCGCCGACCGCGCCGATTTGTTAGAGGTGAAGCCCGAGCAACTGGAAGCGCACCGCGCCCTGGTACAGCAAGCCTACGAACTTTACGGCTCGCATCACTACAATCACTACGACCTTCTGCTCGCGCTCACCGATCACATGGGCGGCATCGGCCTGGAGCATCACCAGTCGAGCGAGAACGGTACCGTTCCGGCCTACTTCACCGAATGGGACAAGAACGCTGATGCCCGCGATCTGCTCCCGCACGAATTCACGCACTCCTGGAACGGCAAGTTCCGCCGTCCCGCCGACCTGTGGACGCCGAACTTCAACGTGCCCATGCGCGACAGCCTTTTGTGGGTCTACGAAGGCCAGACCCAATATTGGGGATTTGTTCTCGCGGCTCGCGCGGGCCTGCTGACGAAGCAACAAACCCTCGACGCTTTGGCAGCTACCGCGGCGGTCTATGATCATCGCGTTGGCCGGGAATGGCGCGCGCTTCAGGACACCACCAATGATCCCATCGCCGCAATGCGCCGCGCTCTTCCCTGGCCAAGTTGGGAACGCAGTGAGGACTATTACTCCGAAGGTCAGCTGATGTGGCTCGACGCAGACACGCTGATTCGCGAAAAGTCCGGCGACCGGCGCTCTCTGGACGATTTCGCCAAGGCATTTTTCGGAATCAGCGACGGCAGTTTCGTTCCGTCCACCTACCTGTTTGAGGATGTTGTGAAAGCGCTGAACTCGGTTCAGCCATACGATTGGGAAACGTTCCTGCGCGCTCGGCTGGATGGTCATGGCCCGGGAGCGCCTCTCGATGGTCTTACTCGCGGCGGCTACAAACTCGTCTATACCGAGACGCCATCCGATTATTTCAAGGCCGCCGAGACCCGCCGGAAGGCAACGGACCTGACCTATTCCCTTGGCATGGTGCTAGGGGCGGACGGTCGGGTCAACGGCGTGCTGTGGGATGGGCCTGCCTACAAGAAGGGAATGACCGTCGGCGCCCAAATCGTTGCCGTCAACGGAACTGCTTTTGATGGCGATCGCCTGAAGAGTGCCATCAGCGATGCGAAGCAGCGCGGTGCCATAAGTGAAGCGAAGCAGAATGCATCCCCTATCGAATTGCTCGTCAAGACTGGGGATCGCTTTCGCACAGTTGTCCTCGACTACCACAACGGGCTTCGCTACCCGCATCTGGAACGCGACGGAAGCGCGCCCGCGCGCCTCGATCAGATTCTCACGCCCCGAAAATGAGACGCCATCGCGCCGGCCATCTCCTTCCTCCTCGAGAGTCAAGTAGTCGTCTTGCAGCAAAGGGCTTGATCAGATAGATTTGCACTCAAGCGCCGGAGTGGCGGAATGGCAGACGCGGCGGACTCAAAATCCGTTGGGCGCAAGCCCGTGAAGGTTCGACTCCTTTCTCCGGCATATTCCCCCAATAGCTCAACGCTTAGCTCCGATCTTAAGCCTCGATGATCCTGTTGCGTATGGCGTAGCGCACTAACTCTCCCGTGGAACGGCAGTTTGTCCTCAGCATGATATTGCGTCTGTGGGTCTCCACGGTCTTCTGACTGATGCCGAGCATCTCGGCAATTTTCCTGCTATTACGTCCCTGGCCAAGAAGTCTGACGATCTCTTTCTGACGATCACTTAGACGCGGCGTGGGGTTTCCGGCGTCGCTCTTTCGCGGTCGGTGAGCGGTAGGCGCCGTCGCTGTTGGATAGAAGGTTTTGTTCTTGAGCAGAGCTTTAATCGCAGATACGAGATCGCGGTCAGGCGCACTCTTCAGGACGCACCCGTGTACACCGGCTCGTCGCATCTCTTCGATTAACTCATCGTTGTCATGAATTGTGAGAATCAGTACTTTCGTGTCTGGCAGATTGCTAAGAACGTCGCGCGCGGCATCGAGCCCGTTGATCTCGGGCATACTAAAATCCAGGATGGCCACATCCGGCTTGACGAATTTGGCCTTTTCTATCGCCTCTCGTCCATTGCACGCCTCGGCTACAACTGTCCAATTCGGGTAGTTTTCAACGACGGCGCGAACGCCTCGTCGAAACACGTTGTGGTCATCTGCAATGAGAAAGCGAAGTTCAGGCACCTGCTCCCCCTGGGTAGAGAGCCGAGGCGAACCCAAAACCGTGCGTGCACCCTCGCTTCGTTGATGCTCAACGTGTTCTTAAGGTTTCGTTTTTGTCCTGTATCGTGAAGACGTAAAAGCCGGAACCGTCATTCCAAGCCGTTATTCCGAGCGAAGCGTCCCGACTCGTTTCCTCCGGCATTACAAAGGATCGGATCGGTGCGGGCTGAAAACAGGACGCAGGAAATCGGCGGGAACTTACATCCACGCCGAGCTGTCATTCTGAGCGGAGTGTCCCGATGCATTTCTTCCGGAAATTGCGTTTTTGCAATTTCCGTCGGGACACGAAGTCGAAGCGCTCATTTTGCCGCCGTGCTTTTCGGCGAATCCCTCCTCGTTCTTCTGAAATCCGCCAGCCTCCTCCATCCGAATACTCGCCGCACAGCTTCCTAAGATTTGTAGCTCAGGTCGTCCCGACGCCTCCTCCGGCGGAAGTCTGCCCCTAGGGTGGGCTTCCGCCGCTTCAAAACGTCGGGAGACCTGAGGCTTTTCCGGCCCGGCGCATCACCTCAGAGATTCACCGCCTGTTAGGAAGCCTTCGCAATTTTGGCGATGTGGATCGTGCTGCTAGCCTGGTCAACGGTTCCGGTGACCTTTACTTTTTCCCCAGCGAATTGCTCAGCCTTTTTCTGATCGTCCAGCTCATAAGCAGTTTTGGTTGAGGCATCGTAGAGAACGAGCTTGGCCCCGGCTTTGACGCAGGCCGTGGTACACGCCTTATCACTCGCCGCATTGCTGGGCATGTTGTGTTGCTTCTCCATCATTTCGTGGGAACCCATCTTCGCGCACGAACTGTCCATCACTTCTCCGGTTATCGTCTGCTGTTTCTGAGCCGCAAAACTGAGGCTTCCCAACATCACGAGCGATACCACCAAACCCATAGCCATACTTTTCATGTTCTTCTCCTTTTCTTATTTAGATTCGAGAGGAAACTCATTCTTCGGACAAAACCTCCTGAAGCCGCGAATACAGCCGGGCGCTAACGGCGAGCGGGACTTCAAACGGTTCCACATCCACCAGAATCTTCAGCATCTTGCCTGTGCTGTCGAAGACCACGCGGCAACGCCTGCACTTCGAGATGTGATCCTCGAGTTGCGCCCGCAGCTCAGCAGAGCACTCGTCGTCGAAATAGTTGG
>Ga0210394_10006903_pt1 | contig 12138 bp, 13 predicted proteins | sample IncBWC12MmetaG_FD_160121 | JGI IMG/M metagenome (GOLD analysis project Ga0210394, IMG submission 160121) | Forest soil microbial communities from Barre Woods Harvard Forest LTER site, Petersham, Massachusetts, United States - Inc-BW-C-12-M | ecosystem: Environmental > Terrestrial > Soil >... | reverse complement strand
GCCATCGTTGAGACGACGTGCGGCGGCTTGTTCAAAATAAAGTAGCTCGCCGCAGTCGGCTGTTCCGCCGGGCGCCCCGCAGCTTCGACGTGGTCGTGCTCCGGATCGGCCTTGGCGCCCAATTCCGTGACCACCACGCCGTTGACGCGCACCTGCCCGCTGCGAATTAATTCCTCTGCGTGACGCCGCGAAGCGATTCCCGCCCGCGCAATTATTTTTTGCAAACGTTCAAGCATAAATGGGATCCTTCTGGGGAATTACTTCGCGCGCTTAGGCCGCCCCGCCGCGAGCAGCGCGCTTCGCCAGTTCCGCTGAATCCGTGTCCGTATCCTCTACTTCAGCGGCGATAACCTGCCCCGGCGGCATCTCCGCTTGCGCCGCCGCGATCGCGGGCTCAACCTCGCCGGCAACGAGGTCTGCTGAGGGCTCCTCGACAATCTCCATCTCCGCCACGCCGCTGTCGGCACCCAATGCTTCCCGCGCCAGCGCCTCAAATTCTTTGAGGCTGGGCAATTCATCCAGATCGCTCAGCCCGAACCGCATCAGAAAGTCCTTCGAGGTCCGGTACAAAATCGGACGCCCCATCACCGCTTTGCGTCCTGCGGTCGTGATCAGGTGCTTCTCCAGCAGGGTCTGCACGACCCCGGAGCAGTTCACGCCGCGAATCTCCTGTATCTCCGGCAGCGTCACCGGCTGCTTGTAGCCGATCACCGCCAGCGTCTCCAGCGCCGGCATCGTCAGCCGCAGCGGCGGCCGCAAGCGCTTGATGAACCGCCGTACCACGTCGTGGTGCTGCGGCTTGGTGTACACACGATAGCCGCCCGCGACGGCACGAATTTCAATTCCGCGCTCGTCGCTTCCATAGCTGCCCACCAGTTCGTCGAGCGCCGCGCGCACCACGTGCTTTTCTTCGCCAACAGCCGCCGCCAATTGCTCGATCGTCGCCGGCTCATCGGCTGCATAAATGATGGCTTCGAGCGCGCTCTTCAGTTCCACAGGGGTCATTGATATTGCTCGTTAATTTCCTTCAGCGGCTCCGCCGTAGCGCCTGCCCCGGCAAATACCGCATCGAACATCTTATGCTTGCGCAAAACAATCGCGCCGAAAAGCTCTTTTTGCACCAGCGCGATGGCCTGCAACCGCACCATCTCCAGCACCGCCAGCAGCGCGCAGATCATCGCACCGCGCGACGGGCACGACTCGAAAAACTCCACCAGCTCAACTCCGTCCTCCGACGCCACGAGGCGCCCGCGCAACGCCGCCATCATGTCCGCTACGGTGAACTGCTCGTGGTGCAGCTCGATCCGCGTCACCTGCTTGCGCCGCTCCAGCACCTGCTGGAACACGCGTACCAGGTCCACCAGCGATACCACCAGTTCCGGCTCGGTTCCTTCGGTCTCGTATAACGACAAATCCGGCTTGCACCACACGTGCGCTTCGAGCTGCTGCTTCTGGTAAAGCAGTTGCGCCGCGTTCTTGAATTTCTCGTGCTCCACCAGCCGATGCACCAGTTCGGCGCGTGGGTCTTCCTGCTCTTCGGGACCCGCTAGCGGGTCGGGCGGCAGCAGCATCTTCGACTTGATCAGAATCAGCGTCGCGGCCATGTACAGAAAATCGGCCGAGACGTCGATATCCAGCTCTTCCAGCTTGTGCAGATATTCCAGATACTGCCCGGTGATTTTGGAGATGGGAATGTTGTGAATGTCCATCTGCTGCTTGCGAATTAAATCCAGCAACAGGTCCAGCGGGCCTTCGTAGGCCTCGATGTGGACGTTGTACGGCGCCGGACTGGGCGTAGCCACGTCAGCTCCCCGCCTTGACGTTCTGCGCTCCGCCGCGCGGCGCCGCAGTCAAATTCGCGCGCGTCTTGTCCCAGCCAAATACCGCATCGCGCACCCGCTCCATCGTTCCCTGCGCCACCATCCGCGCCCGCGTCGAACCCGTATCCAGAATTTCCAGCACGCGCTGCGGCTGCTGCTGGTAGTCTTCCCTCCGCTGCCGCACCGGGCCAATCCACTTGATCAAATTGTCGGCCATGGCCGCCTTGCACTCGATGCAGCCGATTCCCGCCGTGCGGCAGCCGTGCGCGGCCCAGTCGAGCGTCTCCTGCGGCGAAAAAAGTTTGTGCCAATCGTATGCCGGGCAAACGTCCGGATTGCCCGGATCGGTCCGCCGCTTCCGTGCCGGGTCCGTCATCATCGCCTTAGTCTTGGTGCGAATCGATTCATCCGACTCGCTCAGCGAAACGAAATTCCCGTAGCTCTTGGACATCTTGCGCCCATCCGTGCCAGGAATCCGCGGCGTGTGCGTCAACATGTGCTCCGGCTCGCGCAGGACTGGGCGAAGAGGTACGCCTCCGTTGGCGAGGACGGACTGGCGAACTTCTAGCGGCTCTCCGCGCCTGGCTGACTCAATCTCATGCGCGAGATCAATCAATGTCCGAGCCTTGTCGCGCGCCGATGGACTTATCACTCTCTCGATGCCTGACTGTGTCCAATATTTTTGGGTCAGATATCGCTGCTGCTCCTCCGTGATATTCGACCAATCAATTCGCGAATAGGCCGAGTTAAATCGCCGCACAATCTCGCGAGACATTTCCACGTGAGGTACTTGGTCTTCTCCTACGGGCACCACTAACTCGTTCTCCGGGTCGCCGTACATCACGATGTCCGCCGTTTGCAGCACGGGATAGCCCAGGAAGCCATACGTGTGCAGGTCTTTGTCCTTGATGTTGTCGAACGCTTCCTTATAAGTCGGCACGCGTTCGAGCCACCCTAGTGGCGTCACCATCGAAAGCAGTAGATGCAATTCCGCGTGTTCCGGCACCGCCGATTGCACAAACATTGTGCAGCGCTCCGGGTCCAGGCCCGCCGCCAGCCAGTCGGTAGCAATCTCAATGGTATTCTCGGCGATCTGCGACGTGTCGGCGTAATCCGTGGTCAATGCGTGCCAATCGACAACGCAGAAAAAGCATTCGTACTCTGGGTCGTTCTGAAGTTTGATCCAATTCTGCAGTGCGCCGAAATAATGCCCTATGTGCAGACGTCCAGTGGGCCGCATCCCGCTCAATACGCGCTTACGATTGTCCGCAGTTTCGTTCGGCAATGGAGGGTGCACTCGCGAATGTTAGCACACAACTGAGCCCGGTCAGAGATGGCGTGAGAAGCAGCCTTTCGCCGTGGTTTCGCCAATTGGGGGTACCCCACCCCCCTTTTTCTGTAAGTGTTGATTCTAAAGGTACTTTAAGTCCTTTGTTTTTATAAGTGTTCATTCTAAACATAGTTACAGGCGCATTTTATGGAAGTGTTCATTCTAAAGATAGTTATGGGTGAAATTGCACAATTTCCGGGCACCCCGTTTGGGCTGCAAGTGCTCTCGGTGCGTCGCTTGTGTTTCATGTCTACACCACTAAGTGTCGGAACTTCAAGTTTTGTTACACGCTGTGTGCGCATCAAGCCCTACATCTTCAGCAATTCCCGCAGCCGCCTAGTCTGCGCGCGACTTACCGGAATCTCCGAATGACGCCGGTCCGCCATTTTCAGCATGTAGCTGGACTTGAACCACGGCAGCACTTCCTTGATGTGATCGATATTCACCAGATACGACCGATGCGGCCGCCAAAACCGGTCTGAGTCCAGCGACGACATCAACTCCTCGATGGTGCGATAGTTCGACGTGCCCTCAAATTCCCGCACCGAAACCGTGATGGTTCCATCCTCGATCGAAGCACACACCACGTCGCCCGCATCTACGAGCAGCAGCCGCCCTTGCGACTTTACCAGCAGCTTCACCGGCTGCGACTGCCGTTGCCCCAGCTGCGTCACCAAAGTCTCCAGCCGCTCGGCCGGGAACGACTCCGCCTCAACCGACTTCCGGGCGCGCTGAATGGCCTTGGCCACGCGATGCTTGTCGAACGGCTTCAGAATGTAGTCAACGGCGTTAACCTCAAACGCCTGCACCGCGTACTGATCGTACGCCGTGGCAAAAACAATGTGCGGCATCCGGCCCTTGCGATCCTTCAGTTTCTTGATGACGCCGAAACCGTCCAGCCCCGGCATCTGCACGTCCAGAAACACCAGGTCCGGATTGTGCTCCTTAATCAGCGCCACCGCCTCCAGGCCGTTTTTCCCCTGCCCCACAACCGTCACTTCGGGAAAGCCCTTCAGCAGATAGGCCAATTCGTCGCGGGCCGGCTTTTCGTCATCTACGATGACCGCGTTCAAATTCACGGTAGCCGATAACCTCCCAAGCGCCTGTCAGTATAAGGATTCGAGCGCGCAGCGGCAACCGGCCGATGAGCCGTATGGCCCTTGCACCATGCGCAAATCCGTGCACTTAGAGACCGATAATATCGTATGTAAAATGTTCTGTTAATTTGGCTGTAAATTACCTCAGCGTAGGGTAAATGCTGTATATTTGCCCTAGTCTCACTCTTTCCCGATTTCCTCATCGGATGGTCAAGTTCCCTGCCCTCAGTATCTTGGACTGAGGAAAAATATCCTTGCCGGTGGTCAGCCAACTGCTCATACTCCGTCGTCCCCCAGCCACTTCCGCCCAGCTCTCGGGATGCCATGGTTCCATGGTTCAACGGAAGCCAAAACCCTCGGCCGATCCCACGCTTGGTCGGATAATGGGTAGCCCGCAACGTTCGGAACGCCGCGAACGACGCTCTCCCCTTTCTGTCCTTCTAAAGGTTTGCGGATTCTCCGCCAGCGGTCGCATCTTCTCCGAAGTATCCAGCACGCGTAACATTAGTCGCTCCGGCTGCTGCCTTCGCCTGCGCACGCAGCCGCTCGAGCGCACGGCCTTGGCTATTCAGGTGATTCCCAGCGAAGGCCCATTACCCGACGGCGGCCGCCAGTTGCTCTACCAGGTCGCCTGGCTGGAGCAACAGGACCAGTCCTGGGACGTCGGCCTCTTTGCTCTCGACGATACCGATCTCTTGCAAGTGGCTTTCGCGCCACCCACAACGTAAACTATTTTCCTTTTCAGATTCTCCTGGGTTGCTGGATCATCTCCCGCTTGAGAGGACTGTCGTGGATAAACAGAAAGCCAAGCTGCTCAGCAGCCGCGAGGTGTTCAAGGGGCGCATCTTCAGCGTCCGTCGCGATCGCGTCAGCGAACCCGGCGGAATTGTCGCCGAACGCGACATCGTCGTGCATCCCGGCTCAGTCGTTGTCCTGCCCGTCTTTCCCGACGGCAAAATTCTCCTGATTCGTCAGTATCGTCACGCCGCCAACGACTTTCTCTGGGAGCTGGTCGCCGGCCGCGTGGATAAAGGAGAATCGCCCGCCGCCGCGGCGCACCGCGAGCTGGCCGAAGAAACCGGTTACTCCGCCCGGCGCCTGCGTAAACTTCTGGAGATCTTCCCTTCCCCGGGCTTTGTCAGCGAACTGATGTGGATCTTCGCCGCTACCGGACTCACTGCCGGCGCCGCTCGTCCCGAATCCGACGAACGCATCGCTGCGAAAACATTCTCGCTCGCTGCCGCCGAACGGATGATTCGCCGCGGCGTCTTGCGCGACGCTAAATCCATCGCCGGCATCTTGTATTACACCCGCTTCATGCGCTAGCCGCACCACGCGGAGAGTCTCCGTCATTCCGAGCGAGGGATCTGTTTTTGTTGTCTGACTTTTTCTCGATCGCTCTTGCAACTCTTCCAATGCTGTTCTACGATGCGGGCGAAAAAGTTTTCGTCGGAGGAAGTGATTCGGCTACCATGGGCGTAAAAGAATTCATCCAGCGCAATTTCCGCCACTTTAATGCCGCCGTCATTGTTGACGCCGCCGAAGCTTATCGCCGCCACCTCGACCAGGGCGGCCAAATGTTTCTCACCATGGCCGGCGCCATGAGTACCGCCGAGCTCGGCATCTCTCTTGCCGAAATGATTCGCCAGAATAAAGTCCACGCCATCTGCACCACCGGCGCCAATCTCGAAGAGGACGTCTTCAATCTCGTCGCTCACAATCACTACCGCCGCGTGCCTGAATACCGTAATCTCTCCGACGATGCCGAGCTGGCCCTGCGCGAGAAAGGACTCAACCGCGTCACCGATACCTGCATCCCCGAAGAAGAAGCGATGCGCCGCATCGAGCGCCACGTCCTGAAGTTCTGGCAGAAGGCCGACCGCGAAGGCCAGCGCTACTTCCCCTACGAGTACATGTACCAGCTCATCCGCAGTTGTCAGATCAGCTCATCCTACGAGATCGACCCCAAGGACTCCTGGATCGTCGCCGCGTGCGAAAAAAATATGCCCATCTGGACTCCGGGCTGGGAGGATTCCACGCTCGGAAACATCTTCGTCGCCAACTGCATACGCGGCGATGTCGGCAATATTCATGTCGTGAAATCCGGCCTAGAGCAGATGGCGGCTCTCATCGCCTGGTACAGGGAAAATTCCGCCAAGCAATCGATCGGCTTTTTCCAGATTGGCGGCGGCATCGCCGGCGACTTCCCGATCTGCGTCGTCCCGCTCATCCAGCAGGACCTGCGCGAAAACTGCCGCTTGTGGGGCTACTTCTGCCAGATCTCCGATAGCACTACGTCCTACGGCTCCTACAGCGGCGCCGTGCCCAACGAAAAGATCACCTGGGGCAAGCTCGACCGCAATACGCCGCGCTTCGTCATCGAATCCGACGCCTCCATCGTCGCCCCACTGATGTTCGCCTATGTCCTCGGGCAATAGCCCCCTGTGAGCAGGAGCGACCCCGGCCCCCGCTATAGCCGGAAGAGTCTGGTGGCGTTTCCAAAAAGGATGCGGTCGCGGTCCTGCGGGGAGAGATTCAGGCCTTCTGTGAGCGCATTAGGTTGTTCGACTTCCATCGGGGCATAGAAGTCCGAGCCGATCACCACGCGGTCCGATCCCACCAAATTCACCAGGAACCGCAGCGTCTCCGGATAGTAGGTGATCGAGTCATAGTGGAATCGCCGAATATATTCGCGGAACGGCCGTTGTAATTGGAATTTCTTGGCTACCAACCCTCTCTCGATTCTCCCGGCGACGTAGGGAAAGCACCCGCCGGAGTGCGGCAGCACAATCTGCAATCCTGGGAATTTATCCAGCGTGCCTGTAAGGATGAACTTGGCTGCGGTGGTGGCAGATTCGATTGGATATCCCAGGGTGTTGTTGAGGTTTGCGGACAGCTCCAGCTCATTTCCCAGTCGCGATTTTCCGCCATAGATACTTTCCGCGCCGTCCAACGGATGAAACAGCACGGGATACCCCAATCCCTCGCAGCGCGCCCAGATCGGGTCGTAGGAGCCTTGAAATAAGAAGTCCGTATTCTCGATGGAATTTGGCAGGTGCACTGCCCGCATGCCGGGCTTCCCGGCCATCCGATTCAGTTCCTTCAGCGCGAGATCGGGATAACGGATCGGCAACTCGATACCCGCCACAAACCGGTCCGGATATTTGGCATGAGCCGCCACCGCCGCGTCATTCACGATTTGCGCCAGACGCGCCGCATCCGCTTCTGACGCCCATTGCCAGGGCATGCCGCCGTCGAGCGTCAGAACGTGCATTTTGATGCCGTGCTCATCCATCCACTTGAGCCGCTGATCCAGATTGGAGTCCTGCTCCATCGGAGTGTGGAGACTCGTGAGCGGCCTTCCGTTCCCCAATTCGGCGAAGGCTTTGGCATATGTGTCCGGCACCCAGTGAGCGTGCGCGTCAATCGATCCGGACGCGGCCGGTCCGCGTTGCGCGGACGCCTCGGCAGCTTTTATGTCCGTTAGCATCAGCGCGCCCAGACCCGCGCCCAGCTTGATGAAGTCTCGCCGTTCGATCGGTTGGGATGGTGCAGGATCAGTGTTTTTCGTCATGGCGCTCTCCGGAAGAAGGTGGCGCTCACTATATCACGGGATTTGCGCGTTTTTTTCGCTCGGCGCCGCGCGCCGAAGTCCTCCAGACCCGCTTGACTTTCGCAGGTTTGTGAGTACACACTTACTTATGCCGCGCGCCCGGTCGAAAACGATTCGCATGTCATCCAGCGGTCGCCGGGACCAGCTCCTGCGCTCCGCCATCGACATCTTTGCCCGCCGCGGCTTCGCGGGCACGAAGACCCGCGATATCGCCTCTGAGGCCGGGGTCAGCGAAGCCATCCTGTTTCGGCACTTCGCCACAAAGGAACACCTATACCACGCCATTCTGGACGCCAAGGAGAATGACAATAAGGATGCGGCGGCAAACTGGCGCCGGGTTCTGGAGGATTGCACAGACAGGCGTGACGACGCGGGCTTGATCCGGCATCTCGCGATCAAGACCTTTTCCTCGTTTCGTGAAGACCCCGCTTTTCACCGTCTGATGGTTTATGCCTTGCTCGAAGGCCACCTGATGGCCAGCCTTTTCCGCGAGCGCTTTGCCCAGCCAATGGGCGGCTTTCTAAGGCGTTACGTCGCCCTTCGCCAGAAAGAAGGGGCGTTTCGCAAGTGCGACCCCGAAATCGCCACGAGATTTATCTTGGGAACCATGGTTCATTGGGCCATGGGCAAATACGTATTCGGATTGAAACGGTCGAGCCTGAGCGAAGAGGAGGTCGCAGGAGAACTGGTCGTCTTGGTCCTGGGCGGACTCCAGGCGGCGGATAAAATTAGGGGCGCCGCCAAATGAATCTCCGGAGATCCATCGCGCTTCAGCGGAAACAAGCAGGCGCGCCATTGGCATCTAACGGATGGGGACACGCTGGGCCGTACAATATCTCAGGCGCTCAATCGTCTATACAAGTAGGGGTCATGGAGAAGTGTGCTGAACGGACCGTTGACGGCTGCCGAGCGTGCCGGTTCATGAACCTTTAGGAATCATCTATGTCGACTCAATTGGATAAAGAGCTAAACGCGCCGATACAAGCGCCGCTGGATGACGACTTTCCCCTGCCATCGAACTCGCGGCGCATCGTCCGCAGGCTGGTTTGGATGGGTGTATTTGCGGTGTTGTTGGCTGCCGGCGGATTCTTCATGTACCGTCGCAGCCATGCCCTTCCCTCGGTGCACTATGAGACCTCCGCGGTCGATCGTGGCACCATTGCCGCGAAGGTGACGGCCACCGGAAATCTCTCCGCCCTTCTTACGGTACAAGTGGGTAGCCAGGTTTCCGGCCGCGTACAACAGCTCTTCGCGGACTACAACTCGCCAGTGAAAAAAGGCGAGACCATTGCCAAACTGGATCCCGTGCTCTTTCAGGCCGCCTTGGCTCAGGCCCGCGCCAATTTACTGACCGTCCAGGGCGTTCTAAAGAAGGACCAGGCGCAGGAAATCAACGCGCAGGCCATCTACAACCGCACCAAAGCCCTGCAGGAAGCCCAGGTTTCCGCGCCCGCTGACTTGGACACCGCGGCGGCAAATTACGATGCCGCCAAAGCGCAGATCGAAGCGGACCAGAGTAATTTGCAGTCGGCGCAGGCGTTGCTGAATCAGGCCGAGGTAAACCTGGGCTACACCACGATTATTTCGCCCATCGACGGCACAGTGATTTCGCGCAACGTCGACGTCGGACAGACCGTGGCTGCGTCGTTCCAGGCGCCCACGCTCTTCGTGATCGCGCAAGACCTGCATCACATGCAGGTCGATACCAACGTGGGCGAGGCTGATATCGGCAAGCTGTACCCGGGAATGAGAGCTACCTTCACGGTGGATGCATTTCCCAGCCATGAGTTTGTCGGAAAGCTGCGGCAGATTCGCAACGCCGCGCAGACGCTGCAAAACGTGGTCACCTACGACGCCGTCATTGACGTCGAAAATCCCGACTTGTTGCTGCGCCCCGGCATGACGGCGAACACTACCTTCGTTGCCCAGCAGAAAGACAACGTGGTTCGCCTGCGCAATGCTGCCTTGCGTTTTGAACCTGATCCCCAACTTCTCCGCCGGCTGGGCATCCAGGATGCCGATGCCGCCCCGCAGGCGTCCGCCTCCCAGGATCCCAATCGCAGGAAGGTCTGGGTCCTTCGCAACGGAAAGCCCGTGTCGGATGTCGTCTCCGTCGGAGTCACCGACGGAACCTGGACCGAGATGGTCCATGGCGACCTGCAGCCGGGCAACACGCTGATTACGGACATGACTGCCACACCGTGAGCGGTCGATTGTAGAAGCTAACCAGAGATGCCCCCGATCATCCAACTCGAAGACGTCACCAAGCTCTATCGCATGGGCGACGTGATTGTTACGGCGCTGCGGGATGTTTCGCTGCGAATCGATGAAGGCGAATTTGTCGCCATCATGGGCTCATCCGGTTCGGGAAAATCGACGCTCATGAACATCATCGGTTGCCTCGACCGGCCCACCTCGGGCCGGTACCTCCTCGGGCCGCATGCGGTATCCAACTTTGACGCCGACACCCTGGCCGATATCCGCAATCGCAGACTCGGCTTCGTCTTTCAAAGCTTCAATCTTCTCCCTCGCGCCACCGCTCTCGAACAGGTCGAGTTGCCCATGTTGTATGCGGGCGCTCCCAAGGCCGAGCGGCGTCGCCGGGCCACGTTGGCTCTCACGCGCGTGGGGCTGGGAGCTCGTCTCGACCATCGCCCCAACCAGCTTTCCGGCGGCCAGCAACAGCGTGTCGCGCTGGCCCGCGCCATGGTCATGAACCCCCGTGTGATTCTGGCTGACGAGCCGACTGGAAATCTTGATTCGCAGACCAGTATCGAGGTGATGGCCGTGCTGCAAGAACTCAACGATGCAGGAATCACCATTGTTCTGGTAACGCATGAAACGGACATCGCCGAGTACGCGGCTCGCTGCGTGGTGTTAAAAGACGGCCAGATTCTTTCCGATTCCCGTCGTGCCCCTCGGCGCGCTGAGGAATCCCTCGCGGCGCGAAACGTCGCGGACACGGCAGGCTTGGCAGCTCTATCCCGACCCGCGGCAGGGAGGTCCCAATGAATTTTTCGCACACGCTGCACATCGCTTTGCAGGCGCTTCAGCGCAACAAAATGCGCTCTTTCCTCACCATGTTGGGAATCATTATCGGGGTCTTCGCGGTAATCGCCACGGTAGCCGTGGGCGATGGAGCGACATCGCGAGTGCAAGGCCTGTTCGCCTCGATCGGCACCAATATGCTCATCGTCATGCCAGGCGCAAGCAATCAGGGCGGAGCATTCGGCGGATTCGGCACGCAGCCCACTCTCACCTGGGACGATTTGAAGGCTATACGCACCGAAATCCCCACGGTTCGATATGTCGCGGCGCTCCTCCACAAGGTAGCGCAGGTACAGAGCGAGGACCGCAACTGGAATACCAGCGTGAACGGTACTTCGCCCGACTATTTTGCCATTCGCGATTGGAACGTTGTCCAGGGGTCGCTGCTCACACAGTCCGACGTCGACGGGCAAACCAAGAACGCGGTCATTGGACAGACGGTGGCCAGCAAGCTTTTCAGCGCGCATTTCGACCCCGTCGGCCAGACCATCCGCATCAACAACGTCCCCTTTGTCGTCATCGGGCTGCTCGACGCCAAGGGTCAGTCCATGCAGGGACAGGATAGCGACGATGTGATTTTTATCCCCGAGACCACGTTTCAATCGAAAATCCAGGGCGGCCTGCAGAAATACGTCAACGGCAGCATCATGATCGGCGCCGATTCGCCAGAAGACACCGTGCGCGCCCAGACCCAGATTACCGCGCTGCTGCGCGACCGCCACCGTATTCAACTGGGGACCGACGATGATTTCAACGTCCGCAATTTGTCTGACATTGCCGGCACTCTGACGGCAGCCACCAGCGCGCTGGCCTTGCTCTTGGCCGCCGTCGCCGCCGTATCGTTGCTGGTAGGCGGTATCGGCATCATGAACATCATGCTGGTCAGTGTCACTGAGCGCACCCGCGAGATCGGCCTGCGCATGGCCATCGGCGCCAAGGGACGCAACATCCTCGCGCAATTCCTGACGGAAGCTTTGGTCCTGGCGGCATCCGGTGGAATTATCGGGATCGTTCTGGGCATTGCCACCACGCAAATTCTGGCTCGCCGATTTGGCTGGGACATACCGGTGCGTCCATCGGTCATCGCCATGGCCGTAGGATTCAGTTGCCTGGTGGGCGTGGGCTTCGGTTTGTTCCCCGCGCGCAAGGCTTCCCGCCTCGATCCCATCGACGCCCTTCGCTACGAATAAGCGCGAGCAAGGCTGGGAGCGCCAGCGGCGGGGGGAGCAC
>Ga0210394_10006902_pt1 | contig 12140 bp, 6 predicted proteins | sample IncBWC12MmetaG_FD_160121 | JGI IMG/M metagenome (GOLD analysis project Ga0210394, IMG submission 160121) | Forest soil microbial communities from Barre Woods Harvard Forest LTER site, Petersham, Massachusetts, United States - Inc-BW-C-12-M | ecosystem: Environmental > Terrestrial > Soil >... | reverse complement strand
CGTGATGGTCGGGAAGTCAACTTGCGGGAGGGGTGAGACCGGCAACGCAAAGAACGCGGTCGCGCCGGCCAACGCAATGGCGCAAGTGAGAAGGGTGGTCGCGACGGGGCGGTGTATGAATGGAGAAGAGATGGTCATTTCAGTCCGCCGGCGCCGGTTCGGGGCGCGCTTCGCCCGTAGAGCCGGAGAAGCGCCGCGCCAGTCGATCGAAATAGATGTAGATCACCGGCGTCGTATATAACGTCAACACCTGGCTGAGCAGCAGCCCACCGACCATCGAGATTCCAAGCGGGCGCCGCAATTCGCTGCCGATTCCGCTGCCGAGGGCCAGCGGCAATCCGCCGAGCAGCGCCGCCATCGTCGTCATCATGATGGGCCGGAACCTCAGCAGGCACGCCTGGTAAATCGACTCTTCCGAACTCTTACCTTCCTTGCGCTCGGCTTCGAGGGCGAAGTCGATCATCATGATTCCGTTTTTCTTCACGATGCCGATCAGCAGGATGATTCCGATCAGCGAAACCACGTTGAATTCCTCGCCCGTCAGCATCAAGGCAAGAAATGCGCCGACGCCCGCCGACGGCAGAGTCGAAAGAATCGTCAGCGGATGGATGTAGCTTTCATACAGCACACCTAAAACGATGTACACGGTGACGAGCGCGGCGAGAATCAGGATCGGTTCATTCGAGAGCGACGCCTGAAACGAAGACGCCGTGCCTTGAAACGCCGCCTGGACGCTTGCCGGCATATTCAGATCGTGCTGCGCCTTTTCCACGGCGGAGGTCGCGTCTCCGAGCGACGCGCCGGGGGCAAGGTTGAACGAAATCGTCACGACGGGGAATTGCCCCTGGTGATTCACCGACAGCGTGGACGTGTGCGGCTCGAAATGCGCGATCGTGCTCAGCGGCACGGCCGAGCCGTTCGTAGCGGCGACCGGAGCTGGATTGGCGGACCCGGACGTTGTGTTCGCGCTTGGCCCGTTTGGCGGCGCGCCTGCCGAAGCGTTGACCGTCACGAGCGAGTTCGCATTTGAATTTGAGGTAGTCGTCGGAGAGGAGACGGCGCCCGAGCGCACATAAATGTCGTTCAACTTGGCGGGGTCGTTCTGGAACTCCGGCATCGTTTCGAGCACTACGTGATACTGGTTGAGCTGGGTGTAAAGCGTGGATACCTGCCGTTGCCCAAACGCGTCGTACAGCGTTTCGTCCACCAGTTGCGGCGAGATGCCCAGCCGGGAAGCAGTCGGCCGGTCGATCACCAGCATCTCGGCGAGCGCGCCGGTCTGCTGATCGGTGGCGACGTCGCGCAGCTCGGGAAGGGTCTTCATCTTGTCGACGAGCCGCGCCGTCCACTGACTCAACTCATCCGCGTCCGGATCTTCCAGCGTGTATTGAAATTGCGTGCGGCTGACGCGATCCTCGACCGTCAAGTCCTGCACCGGCTGCATGTACAGCGTGATTCCCTCGACGCGCGCCAGCTCCGGTTGCAATCTGCGAATCACGTTGCTGGCGCTAATACCGCGCGTCTCGAGCGGCTTTAGGTTGATCTGGATTCGCCCTGAATTCAGCGTAGTGTTCGTCCCGTCCACGCCGATAAAAGACGACAGACTCTCGACTGCCGGATCCCGCAGAATGATTTTGGTGAGAGCTTGCTGCCTCTGCGACATATCATCGAAGGAAGCCGACTGCGACGCTTGCGAGATGCCCTGAATGATTCCCGTGTCCTGCACGGGGAAGAAGCCCTTGGGGACGACGAAGTAAAGCACAACGGTGAGAATGAGAGTTCCAACCGCAATGAGCAGCGTCAGCGTTTGGTGCCGCAGCACAACCTGCAACGTGCGCCCGTACCAGGCGATGATGCTCTCGAACGCGTGTTCCGATACGCGGTAGAACTTGCTCTGCTTCGCCTCGGGTTTGTGCTTTAGGAGGCGCGAGCACATCATCGGCGTGAGCGTCAGCGAGACCACCGCGGAAACCAAGATCGTCACGCTCAGCGTGATCGCAAATTCGCGGAAGAGCCTGCCGACGACGTCTCGCATGAAAAGCAGCGGAATCAGCACGGCGATCAACGAAATCGTCAGCGATACGATCGTAAATCCGATCTGGTCGGCGCCGGTGAGGGCGGCCTGCAGCGGATCTTCGCCTTCTTCGATGAAGCGCACGATGTTCTCGATCATCACGATCGCGTCATCGACGACGAAGCCGGTGGAGATCGTGAGCGCCATCAAAGTCAAATTGTTCAGGCTGTAGCCCGCCAGATACATCACGCCAAACGTGCCAATCAGCGAGAGCGGAACCGCGACGCTGGGAATGACCGTGGCCGAGAGGTTGCGCAAGAAAAGGAAGATGACCATGACGACGAGACCGACCGTGAGCATCAGCTCGAATTCCACGTCCTGGACGGAAGCGCGAATCGTCGTGGTTCGGTCGGTCAGCACTGTGACATCGACCGTGGCCGGCAGATTGCCCCGCAGAACCGGCAACAGCTTCGTGATGCGGTCCACCACTTGGATGATGTTTGCGCCCGGCTGGCGCTGGATGTTCATGATCACGGCAGGCGTCTCGTTCATCCAAGCCGCTTGCCGCGTGTTTTCGACGCCGTCAATGATGCGCGCCACATCGGAAAGAAACACCGGCGCTCCATTGTGGTAGGCGACGACCACCTGGCGATAGTCCTTGCTCGACACCAACTGGTCGTTAGCGTCGATCTGATAGTCCTGATGCGGGCCGTCGAAATTTCCCTTGGCCAGATCCAGGCTCGTTTGCTGCAGCGCCGTTCTCACATCCTCGAGATTGATTCCGTGCGCCGAGAGCGCCGTAGGGTTTACCTGGATGCGCACCGCGGGTTTCTGCCCGCCGCTGATGCTGACGAGGCCGACGCCCGGCAACTGCGAAATTTTCTGCGCTAGGCGCGTGTCGGCGAGGTCTTCCACCTGAGATAGTGGCAAAGTCTTGGACGTGAGCGCCAACGTGATAATCGGGAAGTCAGCCGGATTCGTCTTGCTGTAGATCGGGGGTGTCGGGAGATCGGGAGGCAAATAGGTCTGCGCGGCGTTGATCGACTCCTGCACTTCCTGTTCGGCAACGTCAATGTTCAGGCTCAGCGTAAACTGCAGCACGATGACGGAGCATCCGCCCGAGCTCGTCGACGTCATCTGTTGTAAGCCCGGCACCTGCCCGAATTGCCGCTCGAGTGGCGCGGTCACTGCCGAAGCCATCACGTCCGGGCTCGCGCCGGGATAAAACGTAATCACCTGAATCGTCGGGTAGTCCACTTCCGGAAGCGCGGAAACCGGCAATTGAAAGAATGCCGCCGTGCCCGCCAGAAGAATCGCGGCCATCAGCAACGACGTGGCGACCGGCCGCAATATGAATGGTCGAGAAGGACTCAAGGCTTGTTGCTCCCGACTCCCTGTCCCGTTGTGGGACGGCCTTGCCCCCGGCCCTGAGCCTGAGCGCCGTTGGCCGCGTTGGTGCCGCCCTGGTCGGGCGCATTTCGCACCGACACTTTTGAGCCGTCCTGCAACTTGTCAAAGCCGCTCGCGGCCAGCGTGTCGCCAGGCTGAACCCCGTCCACCGCCGTGACATTGCCGTCCGATGTGATCGCTTTCACAGGCAGCACTGCCGCAGTCTGGTCGGGGCTGATTTTGAATACGAACGTCCCCTGCGAACCCTGCTGAACGGCCTGTGCCGGCACGAGTGTCGCATCGTTGAGCGTTTTCAGCAGCAGGCGGGCATTCACGAATTCGTTGGGGAAGAGCATGGCGTCTTTGTTGTCGAACTGCGCCTTCAGCTTGACGGTTCCCGTCGTCGTATCTACTTCATTGTCCAGCGTCAATAAATAGCCCGACGCGAGCCGGGTCTGCTGCTGGCGGTCAAACGCGTCCACCTGCATTCGCGCGCCGCTCCGGATCTGGGGCTGGATTTGCGAGAGATAATCCTCCGCGACGCTGAACACCAGCGTAATCGGCTGAAGCTGCGTGATCACCACGAGCGCCGTGGTGCTGTTAGCCTGCACGATGTTGCCGGGATCGACTAGGCGCAATCCCACTCTCCCATCGATCGGCGATGTGATGTGCGTGTAGGTTAGATTCACTTTCGCGTTGTCCAGGCTTCCTTGGTCGTTCTTGACGGTGCCTTCATATTGATGCACGACCTGCTCCTGATCGGCCACTTGCTGCTGCGCAATGGCGTTCCGCGCCAGCGCCGCCTTGTAGCGGTCGTAGTCAATCCCGGCCTCGCTGAGGAGCGCCTGGTCGTGCGCCAACTGCCCTTCCGCCTGGGTCACGGCTGCCTGATAGGGCCGCGGATCGATATCCAGCAGAGGATCGCCCTTGTGGACCATCTGCCCTTCCTTGTAATACACGTTCACGATTTCGCCCAGCACGCGGCTCGTCACGGTCACGGTATAAACAGGCGTCACGGTGCCCAGCGCCACGACGTATTCTCCTATGCTTCCCTTGACCGCCTTCGTCACCTGTACCGGAACACCCAGAATCGGCGCCGCCGCCTTCACCTTGGCCCCGTTCGCGGCTTGATGCTGTCGGTACACGATGATCCCCACGATCGCCGCCACCACGAGGAGCATCCACACCCACCACCGGCTACTTCGCTGCTCGCGGCTGCCGTCCTGAGCATCTGGGGTGGGTGGACCGGTGCGGAATGGCTCTGTAGACTTCGGAGTCTCCGTCATGTTCTCTTTATCCTCTTATCCTCACGTGTGTTCTCTGGGGATGGGGGCAATGACTAACTACGTCCTGCGGGGTCGATTTATTTCGGTTTTCAACTCCTCTACGGCAATCACGTCAGCGGCAATTATCGCTCATATCTGGGTAAGAGTAATGGAAGGAGCGCGATTTGCACAACCATAAGACGAGCATCATTCCCCAATGGTTTCACGCGGGCAATGGTTCCTCTTTGTAAAACATTTACGGGTGTGCAACTCATTTGCTGCGGGGGGAATTTGAACTTCTAGTTCGAGGCCAAAAGTCATCAACGGGGGATTGCCACAAATCCACCGTCGATCGGATCAGCCGCGTCTTGAATTCGGAGACTACTTCCTTCTTTAATATGCGGTCGCGAGTTCGCCGCGCAACATCAAGACGCGATTTTGCAAATGCGAATGCGCTCGACTTCATGAGGATCCCGGAAACACCGGCACTCCCCCGCTCGTGGCATGCCAGTATGAAGTTCCTCCCGCCCGGAAACGAACCGCCCGCCGAACGATCTCGGACGCTTTGAGCGCCTCAAAATCGACCCTGCGGCGCAGTTTGAATCCTGCGCGGGCGCTAACCGCGAGTGTGTCATTGCGAGTTTGATCCGTGGACGGGAACCGTCTCCAAGGTAACGCTGTCAACGTCCTTGAATACGGCCGTGCTGTCGGACGTTTCCGGCATGACCGGGAAATGGAAGCCGCATTTGGGACAGGGATGGGCCAGCACATGTTGCTCCTGGTGCAGCTCGTACGGAATGTCTTGAATGAGGGCGCAGCAAGGGCAGACGCGGATCAGCCGGGTGTTCTTCAACTCGAAGTTGGTGATGATGTCTTCCATGATGGCGCCGCTTCGCACGGCCCAGGCCTTGGCCTGTTTGTGGTAGTCGTTCATGTGCCAGCCGTAGAGGGCTTCGAGGCTGGTCCAAAGACTGATCTCGTTATACCAGTTCGGGTCCTGCGGATGGACCCACCACGTCAAGTGCAGGAATCCCGGCAAAGTCTTCAGCTGTGTGCCGACTTCTCCGAAGAGTAACTTAAACTTAGCGTAACCATCGGGGCTGGAGAACCGCACCCTCTGCATGCTCTGATAAATCGCCATTCAACGCCCTCCTCGTGGAAGTGTGACGTACGTGGACTTGCATCGCACCTTAGAAATCCAGCCGCAACGCCAATTGTCCCGTCCGGTTTCCGCCGTTGCCTTGTGGCAGCGCCGATTGCAGTACACCAAACGTGCTGGGGTTGCTGATTGCGGACGCCGGAGGGGCGAAATTGGTGTGATTCAAGACGTTTGTGAAGGTGGCTTCGAAGCGGAGGTTAACCCTCTCCCTAATCCGGAACTGCCTGGCTAGGCCGGCATTGACATTGATCATCCCAGGACCTTGCAGGATACCCACTCCTGCATTCCCGATTCTTCCGGCATTGAGTGGCGTTGCAGCGAATGCATTGATGTTCCACAGAACGCCGGGGCTCTGGACGTTCGGATTTCCGACTCGATCTGGCCGCGCGGTTATGCCGCCCCGCCCAACGATGTCCGTGTTCGATTGATCCGCAGTGGGGCTAATGGTGGGGGTGAACCATTCCCCGGTCTGCAGAAGAGTGATCGTGTTCACACTCCAGCCGCCAAATGCCCCGTTGACAAATTTATTTTGGCTATTGAAGTACTTCCCTGAACCAAACGGTAACTCATACGTGCCCGTCAGCAAGAAACGTTGTCGCGGCGTGCCAGCAACATTTCCGCGTGCGGCTCGGAGATCGAACTGATCGTAGGAAGGTGTAAACAAAAGGTTCTCGGAGCTAAAGCCAGTCGGCGCGTCACCCTGAGCGTTGCTAATGCCGTGGGCCCAAGTGTAATTCGCCTGAAAGGATAGCCCGTGAGACAATTTCTGTGTAGCTTCTAGGGTAAGCCCTTGGTAATTGGCAAAACCCGCGTTCGCGCTGTAGTTTATCTCAATCCAGTTCTGATAAGGAGCGCGCGGATCGACGTAAGGGCTCGGTACGTACGGTTGCGTGCTCGGGGGGATCGCGTTGTAATCCTCCTTCACGCTCATCCGGTACGAGTTCATTCCGGCATAGCTGATTCGCGCCGCTAGCGTGGACGTAAGCTGTCGCTCGATGGTCACGTTCCATTGCGCCGTTTGCGGATCCTTGAAATTCAGGCTCATTCCATCATAGAGCCCAGTCCCTCCGTACTGGAGGGCTTGGTTTGTGGGTGACGTTTGCGGAAATTGAAACAGCGGCTGGCCGCCGTTGTTGTTCGAGTATGTGTAGGGAGCTCCGAGCGGGATACCGAGAAAATCGTAAGCCAACTGCCCCAAGGGGGTTTGCGTGAAAATGCCAAACCCGGCGCGAAAGACTGTCTTGTTGTCGCGAAATGGGCGGAAAGCGACGCTGATACGCGGGTCGAAATCACGCCAGTAGGTGTTCCGCAAGCTCTGAGAGAGATGATCCTGACTCGCTGTCACAACGTTCGAGCACGGAAGCGACATATTCCTTGTCGTCAACTGGCAGGCATTAAAAGAGATCAGAAAGGCGTTGTAGTTTGCCTGCAACAACGGGCTGGAGTGTATGGTGCTGTTCAAGAGAATGTCGGGAACCACCACGTCGCCGTTCCGCGGGTCGAAGTTGGCGATGTCGCCTTGATTTTCTGTGAATTCGGGAAGCAGCTCCCACCTCAACCCGAAGTTAACGGTCAGGCGATTGTTTACCTGCCATTGATCCTGAGCGTAAGTTCCCCATTGAAGGCTCGGCTCGTTCGTGTTGGGACTGCTGCCCACAATGAAGGACGTATTGGGGAGCCCCAGCAGGAAATCGCCGAACGAGCTACCGGTGAAGACGCCCTGGTTGAAGGTAAATGCGCCAAAATCGTCCGATTGACCCCATCGGACCACGGTTTCGTAGAACACCCTGCGGAAATCCAGACCGACGCGGATCGTGTGCCTCCCGATGGTGCGGCTGAGGTTGTCTGAGACTTCCAAGGTTTTCGAGGCGCCGGGCCCATCCTTGTCGTGGCCGATCGGCGTGAAGCCGGTTCCGTCCGTGAAATTGAAGGTTGGAAACGCTCCCGTGGTCGGGTGATTGGCGAAGCTTATGCCGGTCAGGCCGAGTTGGTTGTCGGCTGCTGCCCCTTGGATCGGAAATGCTGTGTTGATGAGGCTGTTTGTGAAACCGAAACGGAACTCATTCACCATCTTGGGACTGATGGCGTAATTGTAGGAAACAATGAGACTGCGATCATGCTCCGTTTCGACGTCGTTCGGCAACAAAGGATTGACGGGTCCGGATTGACCTACGTTTGAGACCAAATTTTTCCAACTGAAGCGGGCATAGATCTGCTGAGAGGTAGTGACGTTATGGTCAAGCCGGAGGTCCCAGCCGTTCGTATGCGCGGGAGTGGATTGCAGTGTTTCATAGTTGAAGCCGTTTCCGTTGATATTTGGCAGCGGGTAAAAGCCGCTCAGGAGTGTCGCCGCCACGGGATTGATACAGTCGCGCGTGCTAGTGCACGAGGCGCCGCTTGGAATGGTGTTGTTTGGATACGGCTGGCCGGTAAAGGGATCCATCAACGTGCCTCCGAAGAGTGTGCTCAAATCGCCACCTCTCTCCGCCTGCGTGGGGACAACGAGTTGCTCCGGGGTCGATACGACGCGGCGATTCCCCTCGTAATCAAAAAAGAAGAATGTTTTATCCTTGCCGCTATAAAGATGAGGGATCGTTACGGGACCACCGAAGCTGCCCCCGAACGTGTTGAATCGCTTAGGCGCTTTTGTGGCGAAGCCCAGAACATTCGCGTCCAGCGCGTCATTTTGCAAGTATTCGAACAAGCTGCCGTGGAAATTATTGGTGCCGCTTTTTGTAACGAATGTCACATCGGCCACTTGGGCGAATTCCGCGCTGTTGTTGAACGCGGTAACCTGGAGTTCGCCAATTCCCTCGGAGGAAGGGTAGGCGTTCTGAAGAGAGCCGTTCGCCGTGACATTCGCTGTGGAAATTCCGTCAACGGAAAAGCCGGTCATGGAGTAGGTCGCGCCCCCGACAGCTATATTCCCCTGGCTGTCGGTCACGACGTTCGGAGAGAGTGTCAGCGAGGCCAAGGGGCTGGTGGTCTGCGCCCTGGAATTGATCGGCATCTCGACGAGTTGGTCGTTTCCCCGGGTGTCACCGACCTCCGCGTTTTCGGTATTGATCTGTTCCGCCGCGCTCTCCACGGTGACCGTCTCCATCACTTGCTGGATCGAAAGTGTGATGTCTGCTCTCGCGCTTTGGCGCGCAGTCAATTCCAGTGTGACCGTCGGAGACCGGGAGAAACCCATCTTGTTGGCCGACAGAGTGTAGTGTCCGGGCTTGAGGTTTTGAAAAAGGTATCCCCCACTGTCGTCCGTTGTCGTCTCGCGTTCCGTGTTTTCGTCTACATCGCGAAGAGTGACGACCGCTTGAGCGACCGGCAGGTTCCCGGGATCGCGGACGGTGCCCCGTATGTCGCCAAACGTAGACTGCGAATGAGCAACTCTCGGAAGAAGCAACGCGACGCACAGCAAAGCGAGCCGGCAACAAGCTAAGGACACACCAGGAACGGTCATTTTCCGCAACGCCATGATTCCACCCCCGCGATGCCGGCAAACGCGCATCAATGGGAAATAAATTCCGCTACACTCCGCGCGGAAGAATTACGTCAGGCGTGGTCCGATGTCTAATCGTTTTTGCGGATAACGGATATCTAAAGAAGAATTCTGCAGGCGTTCATAGAAATTTTCTATCGGGCGCGGAGCGAATCTTATTTTAATTTTCGCCGAGCCGGGGAAAGCTTGGCGTTCAAAGCGATCCGAAAAAAGGCCTCGGCAAGCGGCACGGAGAGGTCGCGATCCGGCATGATTACACCCACCCGAATTGGCTTTGCCGATTTGGGAAGGGCAATCACTTCGAAGTCACCATTGGTGTCTGCCGCGCTCGCAAGCGACCTCGGAAGGACCGACGACCACGCTCCGGTGCGCACCTGGGAATACAGAGCGCTGATCGAGTTCGTCTCCACATGAGGTAGGCTCGCCGAGACCTGCCCGAACAGGCCGGCGGGCAGAGAACCGCGGTGCTGCATTTCGGAAGCGAGAAGGCACAACGGCAATCGCGCGGCGTCCTCCCACGAGATCTGCTTCTTGTCCGAGCGCAAGGCGCCCTTTCGGGTGAGAAGAGCGTAGGTCTCCGAATAAAGCGGATGAGTGCGGTTCGCGCGCGACACTTCTTCATCGATGTAGGAGATTGCCACGTCGATCGAATCGTCTTCGAGCGAGCGCAAAACGTCCGGTGGGTTGAGATCGACGATCTTCAAGTTCACTCGCGCGTGCCGCTTGTGAAAGGGAACCGTCAGGTTCGGCACGAGCGGAATCGCGGAAGGGATTACACCGACACGAAGCGTGCCAACCAACTCGCGGCTTCGGTCAGACAGCTCCTCGTGCAACCGCTCGCACCCCGACGCCATGAGTTGCGCGAAGGCAAGGACGCGCTCACCATCTTCGGTCAGTCCGTAAAATCGCGGGCCGCGTCGGACGATCCGCACCCCCATTTCAATCTCGAGCTGCCGGATCGCCGCGGACAGGGTCGGTTGGGACACACGGCAGGCTGCAGCGGCATGCGCGAAATGCCGTTCTCTGGCCAGTGCGATCAGGTACTCAAGTTTTCGAGCGATCATCGGATAATCGGTTTGCCCAGAGTTACATACAGGTCGTGGAACGACCTTCAGTCTGCTCCGTCGACCCGTCCGGTGATCGGCAAGGACCTGGACGGACAACTTCCATTGGTATACGGATGCGGCCGACGGAAGTCAAATCGAAACAGGTCGCTACGACGTATCCAGAATTTTTATCACTCGACCCAATGTTTCTGGCGCGGCGATGCTTCAACGTGCTTGGATTCAACAGCGGAACAGTCGCAAGGCGTCGGTCGCGAGCTCATCTTCGAGAACGATCCGTGCTGAGATGTCCAGCCTTGATAGAAAACTCCTATCGCAAGCCGCGAATGTGGAATTCCTATTTGACTTTCGTTTCCGCGATTGCAATATTACCGAGCCTTAACGATTGGAATAATCCGTAATGGGAGGAACCCTAATGGTGAGCCTGGAGGACGCCCGCAGAATCATCGCGGCTGCAGAGAAGAAGTCGCACGAAATCGGACAACCGATGAATATCGCCGTGGTTGACGAAGGTGGGAATCTCGTGGCGCACGCCCGGATGGATGGGGCCTGGATCGGCAGCATCGATATTTCCCAGAAGAAAGCCTACACGTCCCGAGCTTTCGATATCTCGACCAAGGATCTGGCCGCTCATTCGCAGTCGGGCGGGCAGTTCTTTGGAATCCACGCTTCTAACAACGGGAAAATCATGATCTTCGCGGGAGGAATTCCGCTCAAGAGAAATGGAAAGGTCGTGGGCGCAATCGGAGTGAGCGGCGGCTCGGGAGATCAGGACCACGCCGTGGCTGAAGCCGGAGCGGCTGCCTTCTAATCAGAGGGGAACTAGGGCCTTGGCTTCGCAACGTGCCTCAAGCGAGGCGACCGCCCGAACATACGGTCGCCTCGAGATGGGGCATTTCATTCAATCGATAGCGCGGCTCGTATCGGACGCGCCACCCCCTTCGGATCAGCCCTTGAGAGTAACAAGGCCCCCGAGAGCCGGATCCGAGTAGCTGTCCTTTCCGGTTTCGACGTGACCCGCAAGTCGGTATTTGAATGTCGAATCTCCGGCAACAGTGACGATGACGTCATACCAGCCATGGAACTCATCCAGCGACAACTCGTCTTGGAACGACTCGCCGTGATCGAGAGACCGCGTGGTTGACTTGCCCGAGTACGCATCCAGCACGGTGACTTCCGCCGCGGCGGAGGCGTCATCGGTGATTTTCAACTCGATCGATCCTCCGTCTTCGTCATCGTAGCTCGAAGCAACGTCGAGATCGGCGGCACCCGAACCGATGCTGCCGTTGTAGAAACGAACGAAGCCATTGGGGCCATAGACCGAGAGGCTGTAAGTCGAGCCGACGCTCCACGAACCAGTCAACCGCTTACCGGGCTCGACTGTGTAAGTCCGCACCGGATCCGAAGCATTGCCGGAACGGACGCTGAACACGACGGCCGCCTCGCCAGTGTTGATAAAGGTCAGGACTACCGTGCTGCTCGACGCATTGACGTCTGCGCGAACGTCCAGCTCGTAGGGCAGGGCGCGACTCGGCCGGATGCCCTTTTCTTGCTCGGGTATGCCGACGATCGAGGTAGCCAGACTGACGGGGAAGTCAGGGACTCCCGCCCCACCGAGTTCCGCCACCGAAGGCAGAAAGTCATCCGTGGCCGGCAGGTTAACGTGGCGGTCATTGGGGTTGGCAAAGTTAAAGGCCGAGGTCAGGTCGCCGACCACCGCTCGGCGCCACGGGGTGAGGTTATTCTCGCG
>Ga0210394_10006900_pt1 | contig 12145 bp, 9 predicted proteins | sample IncBWC12MmetaG_FD_160121 | JGI IMG/M metagenome (GOLD analysis project Ga0210394, IMG submission 160121) | Forest soil microbial communities from Barre Woods Harvard Forest LTER site, Petersham, Massachusetts, United States - Inc-BW-C-12-M | ecosystem: Environmental > Terrestrial > Soil >... | reverse complement strand
GCTCCGGGGACATGTAGTCGGTCGTGCCAAGCAGGATACCGGGCAGGGTGAGATCGGAAGCACGGTCCAGCTCCAGCAGTGCCGGCCGCGTCAGTTTGCTTAATCCGAAGTCCAGGATCTTCACCAAGCCATCCGTCCTCAGCATGATGTTGTTTGGCTTCAAATCGCGGTGCACGATCTGGGACTTGTGGGCAACAGCCAAACCGGACGCGATTTGCGTAGCGACGTCGAGGATCCTCCGCAACGGCATGAACCCGGCGTTCGCCGCTTCGTCCAAAGTCTTTCCGTCCACAAGCTCCATCGCAATGTAGACGGCGCCATGATCCTGACCGATCTCGTACACGGTGACGATGTTGGGGTGATTCAGCGAAGCAAGGACGCGAGCTTCCCGTTCGAACCGCACCAGCGCGTTGGGACTACGGGTGAAATCACGAGTAAGCACTTTTAGCGCGATTTCCCGTCCCAGCTTACTATCGCGGGCCCGGCAAACTTCCCCCATCCCGCCTGAGCCGAGGCGCGCGAGAACCTCATAAGGGCCGAGCCTGGCGCCGGGTTTTACTTCTTCAAGTTCAAACTGGGGTGGCTCCCAAAATTGACTCCCGTCGTTTGCCGCGATCAAGGAATCTACTTCTTTTCGCAACCCGGCGTCGGTGCATGCCAGATCGAGATAAGCCTGGCGCTCGGACGGCTGCCGCTCGAGCGCTCCACCAAGAATCTTCTTGATCTTTTGCCACTCTTCAGGAGTCACTGGTCCGCATCCTTCGGTCTCATTTCACGTTTAAGCCAAGCCCTTGCCGTCGCCCATTCGCGCTTGACGGTAGCGGGCGAAATATTGAGAACCGCGGCAGTCTCAACAATCGAAAGGCCGCCGAAAAAACGCAGTTCGATCAATCGGCTTTGGTGGGGATCGAGTTCAGCGAGGCGGCTCAAAGCCTTGTCTAGCACGAGAAGGTCCGGCTCGCGGTTCTCAGCAATGGCCATGCCGGTATCAAGGGTGACTCGCTGAGCGCCGCCGCGTTTTGCGGCTGCTCGACGCCGGGCATGATCCACCAGAACGTGCCGCATCACTTGTGCGGCGACGCCAAAGAAGTGCGTGCGGCCCTCCCATTGCGGCGATTGTTCCCCAACTAGCCGGAGATACGCTTCGTGAACCAAAGCCCCGCTCTGAAGGGTGTGGTCGGGGCGTTCGTGGCGGAGATAATAGCGAGCGACACGGCGCAGCTCGCCGTAAATGAGGGGAATCAGCTCTTCCCGCGCGTTCGAATCACCTTGCCGCCATTGCAAGAGCAGCTCAGTGACTCGATGGGCCGATGTGGAACCACGGTGCATCCTTGGACTCCTGATGCAGGCCCATTTTTTGGGACCTCGAAAGTACCAGTTGTGAAACATAGTTGCAACTATTGATTTTTTCCGAAAGACCTTTCTTCGGGGTAAAGCAACGACGTCGTCTGTGCTTTAGCTTCTCTGTTGATTTCTCTCCCTATCAGTAAAGGCGGAATGTAAGACGAAAAAGGCTCAGCCCATTTGGGGCCCTCCGCTTCGGCTCAACCGGTAATCATCTTCTTGGCCGCACTTTGATCCAGCGGAGTCGCCTGCCCTCGAATCCAAAACAAGTGAACAATTTTCAATTCTTGTGAGCTAGTTTGCCTCTCGTTCTCGCTTGAAAGAGTGAAGGCACGATGCGGACTGAAACAGATGAATTGAAATGCATCGCCTCATGAAAAGGAGAACGACGATGAAAACCCTGAGCACCATCCAACGCCAAATCCGGGTGAAATGGCTTCTCGGCGCACTGACCGCGTCGCTTGCGTTCACCGCGGTGGCAAACGCCGCCCCGGCTTTCTCCGGCAGATTCGTTCTACCGGAAGAAGTTCGCTGGAATCACGCCGTGCTTCCCGCGGGCGAGTATTCCATCTACATGAAATCGATCGGGGCTCCCGCTCTGGTGCACTCGATGAGTTCCGGCAAATCGTTCTACACGGGCTCACCGATGCTCGCCCAGGGTGCCACGGGAACCGCTCAGCTCAACGTCACGGTTCGAGGAAATGAGCGCCGGGTGCGTTCCCTCACCGTGCCCGAAATCCACGCGACGCTGATTTTCGATCCACTCACCAAGGCGGAACGAGAACAGCTTGCTCAGTCAGAGAAGACCGAGACCCTGGCAGTGGTCACCGCCGCGAAGTAGATGCCGACAAGCAACTGGGCAGCCCGTGCACTCACCGAGGGGGATGGATCCGCTGGGTTCATCCCTTTTCTCAGCGCAGGGACACACCTAGCCTGCGAAACGTTGGCAAGCTTAATTTAGTTGTTCGGGCTCGCGGATTTCGTCGTTGGCTTGGAGGGACTGGGGCGGCGGATGCGCTCGGTCACGTGCAGCTGGTCGGAATGCGGCAGGCAGCTACGATCGCAAATTGATGCGTTTCGACCACGCCGAACAATCGATTTTGTGGCTTTTTTACCACGCTCTATTGTCAGATTCGCCCCAAGCTATTGAAAATAATGCTCTAATGAGTATTTGGGAAGGGCCTCAAAATGCTACAATACGATTCCACGTGAGCTACCAGACGACCATCGACAAGCCGGTTACGGCCAAGGGAGTTGGCCTGCATACGGCCGTCAAATCCCAGTTGCGGCTGGTTCCGGCCCCTGCGAACATAGGCATCGTCTTCCGCCGCGTGGATTTGGACGATTTTGAAATTGAGGCGCACGTGCGCAATGTGGCGCGCGTCAGCTACGCCACCAGCCTGATGAAGAAGGGCGTGCTGCTCGCCACCACCGAGCACGTCCTGGCCGCCCTTTACTCCTGCGGCGTGGACAACGTGTACATCGAACTGGATGCTCTCGAAGTGCCCATCCTGGACGGGTCTTCACAGCCGTTCATTGAAATGCTGCAGCAAGCGGGCATTCGTCGTTTGCGCAAGCGGCGGCGCTTCCTGAAAGTTGTAAAGCCGCTGGAAGTTTCCGAAGGCGGCCGTCGCATCGGAATTTACCCCGCCGACGATTTTCGCGTGCGCTGCTACGTGGAATATGCGCATCCCTCCGTAGGGACCCAGGAGGTGGAGCTGCGCGTGGGCCGCGAATCGTTCAGCCGCATCCTAGCCCCGGCGAGAACCTTCGGTTTTGTGAAAGACTTCGAAGGCCTGCGCCGGATGGGCTTGATTCGCGGCGGCTCGCTCGATAACGCCATCGTGCTCAACGAAGCCGGAATCATGAACGGTCCACTGCGCTTCCCTGACGAGTTCGGCAGGCACAAGGCCCTCGACCTAATCGGCGACCTGGCCCTCATAGGCCGCCCGCTGCTGGCCCGCGTCGAGGCTTACAAAGCCGGCCATGCCCTTCATACGCAACTGGTTACGCGCCTGCTGGCCGACCCGTCGCTGTGGACCGAAACCCACGAGGAAGCTCCCGCCGGACACTCGCAACTCCGCATCGAGGCGGCCACTTCAGCCGCCGATTGAACGCCGGGTCGCCTGAATCCCCCAACCTTTTCCATCGAAATTGCCCGCGAGTGCCAGCCGCAAGCGCCCAAAGGAAACCGATCCTGACTGCGGTTGTGTTCCTTCAATGAAGTGTTTAATTGGCATCGAATACGCTACCCTCGGATTGTTATTCCCTTACGAAACGCTGAGAATGCAGGCATGGCGAATTCCGATTTGTCGATCGTAATTCTGGCGGCCGGGAAGGGCACGCGGCTGAAATCGGCGCTCGCGAAGGTGCTGCATCGCGCCGGCGGGCGGCCGCTTGTCGAGCACGTGGTGCGCGCCTGCCTGCCGCTCAAGCCGCGCGAGATCGTCGCGGTGGTGGGCCACCAGGCCGATGACGTGACCGCCGTGGTCGAGCCGCTCGACGTAAAAACAGTGTTGCAGGAGCCGCAGCGAGGCACAGGGCACGCCATGCTGGTGGCGCGGCGCGCCATTTCCTCGCGCGCGAAGATCGCTATTATTTTGCCGGGCGACGCACCCCTGGTCCGCCCCGAAACCGTTGCGGCGCTGGCGCGCGCGCACAACGAAAGCGGCGCCGCAGCCACCATTCTTTCTGCGGAGATCGAAAATCCGGCGGGCTATGGGCGCATCGTGCGCCAGGACGACGGCTCGGTGGCTGCGATCGTCGAAGATTCGGCACTCACCGCGGCGCAGCGCGGAATCCGCGAGATCAACTCCAGCATTTACTGTTTCACGCTGCAAAAACTCTGGCCATGCCTTGCGACGCTGAAGCCCCAAAACGTTCACAAGGAATTGTATTTGACCGACGCCATCGCTGTGCTGCGGCAAAAGGGCGAGAAGGTACAGGCTGTAATGGCCGGCGATCCCGATGAAGTGCTGGGCTGCAACACGCGCGCCGACTTGGCCGCAGTGGATGAAGTCTTTCGCCGCCGCAAGCGCGCCTCGGTGATGGACGCAGGCGTCACCATGGAATTGCCGGAAACGATCCTGGTCGATCCCGACGTGGTCGTTGGCGCGGATTCGCGCCTCGAGCCGGGCGTGCAGCTTCTCGGTAAGACGCGCGTGGGCGCGGGCTGCACCATCCGCACCGGCAGCGTGCTCAGTGATGCCGTCCTCGGCGACAACGTGCTGGTGAAACCCTACACGATCATTTCCGCAAGCCAGCTTGCCGACGGCACGCAGGCCGGGCCCTTCGCGCACCTGCGCGACGGCGCGCGCCTCGAAGAAAACGCGCGCGTGGGCAACTACGTCGAGGTGAAGAAGAGCGTCCTCGGCGAAGGCGTGAAGTCCATGCACCTAACCTATCTGGGCGATGCGCGCGTGGGCAGCGGCACCAATATCGGCGCCGGCACCATCACCTGCAATTACGACGGCGTGAACAAAAATCCGACCACTATCGGCAAACGCGTCTTCATCGGCAGCGATACTGCCTTGGTCGCTCCGGTGCGCATCGGCGATGGCGCCTATGTCGGGGCCGGCTCGGTAATCACCAAGAATGTCCCCCCTGACGCTCTGGGCCTGGCGCGCGGCCAGCAAGTGAACAAACTGGGCTGGGCCGCGGCGCGACGCCGTCAACTAGCCGGCACCGGCAATCACAAAAAGTCGCGCTCGCACGCCAAGGCCAAGCGCCGCAGCAAGCCCCGTCCAACCAAGCGCAAGCGCTAGTCTGCAACGTCCCAGAACCGCGCCATATCCACTCACACTGTGATCCCGAGCGCAGCGAGGGATCTGGGTTCCCAGCGTCTAAACCAAAAGCAGACCCTTCGCTGTGCTCGGGATGACAACGCGCGCGGGTTCTGGAAACCAGAATCCCAGTAGCCCCTTGGCCGCAGTGGTTCAAACACCCTACCGCTTCGTCAAATCTAACTGTTGCCGCGCCGCGAACACGGTGATAATCTAAGTCCAGTTCCCCTCTCTGGAGGACCAGCCTATGGGCGTCTGGGTGAATTGGGCTCTGGTTGTCGCTTCTATTGCCTTCATATTCGGTGACCTGGTTCTGGAAGTCTATCAAAACGTGGATCTTGCAGCTCTCGGCATGTTCCTGTTGGCGGGCGGAATTCTCGGCCTGGCCATCGATTCCGCAGCGGTCGGACTCGTGACCGCCGTGGTTCTGGCGGCTATTTACCTGGTTGTCCATCGCCGCCCGGGACACATGCAGCCGAAGCACGTTTCCGGACACTAGAGCTGTTCTTTAGTTAGCCGCCGCCCGTCGGGATAGCCGACCAGGAACGTAATCGGCGGGCCGCCCTTGGTCCCTGCCTGCTCGCCGATTTCCCAGTGGTATTTCGGCCCCGCCAGTCCTTTCACCATCTCGCGTAGCTCGCGCGGCCGGTACGAGCGCAGGCAGGACACGATCCCGTCAAACAGGAGAACCAGCGGGATGACCGGCAGCATGTATGTCCACAGCAGGCGCGACCACCGGAACGGGCGCAGGAACGGCGTGAAGACGAGTGGCGAGAGACTCCACGGAAACATCATGGCTATCGTGAAACCGCTGCGCCGCGTGACTTCGAAGATGCCGATCCCTTGCCCGGCATCGACGGCGTTCTGCAGGATGGCGCGCGCCTCGGCCGGCGGAAAATGATGGAACGACGTGAACATGGTGCGGAATCCGGTCAATTCGGCAGGAACCTGCTTGGCGTCGACCGGCTTTTCATAGAATTGGACGCCATTGGCGGATGACGTCTTGAGATTTCCCTGCCCCGCGGCCACCGGAAATTTGTCGGTGAGCAAAACGTGAATCCCCGCCGTATCCGCGTCCAGCCGTTGGGAAAGGTCGAGCCATGGCCCCCCGCTTCCCGAACACAGATCGACCACCGACCGGCTCCCCGAAGCTGCGAGCGCACGGCCGAGCACCGGGGCGATGGAAGAATAAGTCTTCGCCGCTTCCGATCCGAACTGCAGTACGTCGGTGACCTCGCTGCGAAGCGTCTTCGGAAACCACGGCTGTTCGTGCACCTCGATGAACTGGATGCGGGGCATGTTGGTGAGCGTCGCAGGCAGCGGAAATGAGCTGCCCGCTTCCTTCTTCTAATTTACGCGAAAAGTGTGCAGCCGCGGCAAGAAGGCTGCGGTGTGTTAAACCTTCCCAGAACGGGCTTCGCCTCGCGATGAGATTCGCAATGGTCGTGTTTCGATGACGAGCCGTTTTTGTTTCTGAAATCTCAGTGGCAGCGCGCAGGCCGCGCGCTGTCCTGGAAAAAAATGGACCCACCCGGGGCGCATGCGCTCCGAACGGGTCCGTCGTCTCAGATCAAAGAATCGCTTGTCTCACACGAAAAGGATCCTTCAGTGATCCTCATTCTGGCTGGGCAAGCACGGATTGGCCTGGGGTCCGCTGTTATTCTCACCAAAGAACCAGGGAAGATTGGGCGGACCATATTGCCGGTCGCGTCCGAAATCGTTGACCCCCCGCCCACTGAAGCCGCCGAAGAGCAACGTGCAAGCCTGGCCGCCGCCGTCGGGATCGCCGCTGACCAGCGAGTAGTAGGGATAAAACTCAGCGCCCACGGGAGGAATCACGCAGCCGACACCGTTCGGCATGCAGCTCGCTTCGGAATCCGACACCGTGGCTGTGAACTGGAGGATGGGATAGGGACGATCATAGTCGTCGAAATCGTCTCCTTTGCTCATCGGTCCAACTCCCTGTCCTGTGACCGAACCGATCTTGACCGGACTCGGCGCGCTGTAGGAAGTGCCCGGCCAGTCAAGCTGGTACGAAGTGCCGTCAAAGTCGACGTCCGCTCCGACGCAGCCGGCGATGTTCGGCCCTGGGAAACAGGGCGCGTCGTCGGAGTCGCCATCGGGAACTTCAAAATGCCCCAGCTCGTAGGCCACGGTGATGTTGGCCTGCAGGACGGCCCACGGAACATAGTTTCCGTCCTTTGCGGTGTCAAACTCGGGGTGGAAATCGAAGTTGGTGCCGGCGCAGGTGTTGGGATCGGTGTTCTGGAACCCATTGAATCCGCTGGCGATCATGAATCCAGAGGTTCCGGTTGTCAGGTCGTCGATCCTGGTCAACAACCCGTCGCGCGTGTCCTTAATCGTGATGCGGAGGTGGTCGCCGGGGTTCATCAGGAGCGTCTGGTCATTTTGCACATATGTTGCGGCCGTAGCCGTCGCCGGTCCGGGAGGCCCGGTGGGTACGCCGTCCGTCTGAATAAAGGCGAAGTTGAAGGGCTCGGTGCAGTTTGGATTGAGCTGCCCCGCGCTGGTGACCTCCAGGCTGTCGATCGTCAGGGCGGCGCACCAGTGGGTCATATCGCAGCTGACCTGGGTGACGAACGGCGGCCATCCCGGAGGGTAGAACTGCACTTCCAGAGCCGCCGAGCCTGCCAGCTTGGGCGTATTCTCGTCGCTGTCCGGGATGCAGGCGCCATTCGGATACGAATTCGGGTCGCAAAGAGCCATCGCGAACCAGATCGCCGGGAAAAGCTCGTAGCTCTGGGTTGCCGGAAGCGGTTTGTCGTGGTTCAGAGTGATGTCCCACTGGACGGCGTTGCCGGAATGGTGCCGGGTGGAAATGAAGTTGATGCTCGGCTCGTCGTGCCCAATGTAGTGGCCATTGTCGTAGCCGCGCCCGCTCCAGGTGCTCGTGAAATCCGTGCAGCGCATCCCGGGCCGCTGCGGGGCTTGAATCTTGCTGTAGCCGTTGCAATCCAGATCGCCCACCGGCGCGAACGTCTGCGCCCGTGAGGCTGGGGAACACAGGAGAACGCTCGTGGCCGCAGCCGCGAGGAACATCCAGTGAAGGCGTCTCATGGACTAAACCTCTCTCAGTAGAGTTTGTAGTGCGATATACGATAGATCTGCTCTTGTTACTCGAATTGAAAAGCGACCTAGCTTGCTTGCGGGGGCCACACATATACTCTCGGTCACGCCCGGGAGTCAATTTCTATTTCTTCTGAGGCCCGGATTGCATTCCCTCCTCGCCGTGAGCCCGGCGGGCGAAGATTCGCGAGCGATTTGAGATTCCCGATTCGGGCTATGCTAAAATGCTTCGCGAAGGGAGACTCCGTCGCGATGAAATTTGGAGTTGTCGTGTTTCCGGGCTCGAATTGCGATCATGATGCCTGGTACGCGCTGGGCGAAGTCCTCCACCAACCGGTCGAATTCCTGTGGCACCAATCCGAAGACATAAAGGGCTTTGACGCGATCCTGCTCCCAGGCGGATTTTCCTATGGCGACTATCTGCGCACCGGGGCGATTGCACGCTTTTCGCCGGTGATGCGCGCGGTGGAGAAGTTCGCTCGCGGCGGCGGCCCCGTCCTGGGTATTTGCAACGGCTTCCAGATTTTGTGCGAAGCGGGCCTGCTGCCTGGCGTGCTGCAGCGCAACGCCGGGATGCGCTTCGTCTGCAAGCAGGTGCACGCCCGGGTCGAGGCGACGGACACTCCCTTTACCTGCGCGGCGCGCAGCGGCCAAGTGCTGCAAATGCCCATCGCCCACGGCGACGGAAATTATTTTTGCGATGAAGCAACGCTGGCCGAGCTGGAGCGCAATCATCAAGTTGTATTTCGCTACGTGACGCCCGACGGGCGCGAGGATGCGGCTGCCAATCCCAACGGCTCACTTGGCAATATTGCCGGCGTCTGCAATCGCGAGCGCAATGTCGTCGGCCTGATGCCGCATCCCGAGCGCGCCGTGGAGAGGGCGCTCGGCTCCTCCGACGGCTTGGTCATTCTTCGCTCGCTGATCGAGTCGCTGGCGCAGCGCACGGCGCTTTCGGCTTAAGTAGCATCAAGTAGCACAGGCTTCCAGCCTGTGGGGTTCCGCAAACAAGCCCAGGCCGTTCGCGCTAGCCAAGATCAGATGGAAACCCACAGACTAAAAGTCTGTGCTACAAAAACCTCATGCCCGCTGCAAAGCAAATGCTCGACGCTGAAATCAAGGTGACGCCGGAACTGGCGGCTGAACACGGCCTGACCGCGGAAGAGTACGCGCGCATTCAGAAGATCCTCGGGCGCGACCCGAATTTCACTGAGCTGGGCATCTTCAGCGTCATGTGGAGCGAGCACTGCTCCTACAAATCGAGCAAGGTGCATCTGCGCCGCCTGCCCACGCGGGCGCCCCAGGTGCTGCAAGGGCCCGGCGAAAACGCCGGCGTAGTGGACATCGGCGACGGCTTGGCGGCGGCCTTCAAGATGGAATCGCACAATCACCCCAGCTACGTCGAGCCGTTTCAGGGCGCGGCCACGGGCGTGGGCGGAATCCTGCGCGACATTTTCACCATGGGCGCGCGGCCCATCGCGGTGCTCGATTCGTTGCGCTTCGGGCCAATCGTCACGAGCGCTTCAGGGGCTAAAGCCCATCAGGAAGCGGCTTCCACGGACGGGCTGAAGCCCGTCCCTCCGAAACCTTCGTCACAAATTGGTGGTGGTGCTGCAAGTCCGGTAAGTCCGGCAAGTCCGGAAGATTTGTCGATAGGAGGGACGGGCTTCAGCCCGTCCGTTACGGCTGCGAACGAAAGGGCTTTAGCCCCTGAAGTGGACGAAGCCACCATCGCGCGCAACCGTCGCATTCTCGATGGAGTCATCCGAGGGATCGCGCATTACGGGAACTGTTTCGGGGTGCCGACCGTGGGCGGTGAGGTGCAATTCGAAGCGGGCTACTCCGCCAATCCCTTGGTCAACGTCCTGGCGCTGGGGATAGCCAAGAAGGAAGACTTATTCTTCGCCCGCGCGCGTGGCGTGGACAATCCAGTGATCTATGTAGGCGCCAAAACCGGCCGCGACGGCATCCACGGCGCGTCGCTCCTGGCCTCCGCGGAGTTCACCGAGGAATCACAGCAGAAGCGCCCCAACGTCCAGGTAGGCGACCCCTTCATGGAAAAGCTCCTGCTGGAGGCTTGCCTCGAAGCGATGCACACGGGCGCCATAGTGGCCATCCAAGACATGGGCGCGGCCGGGCTGACTAGCTCGTCGTGCGAGATGGCGTCGCGCGGCAGCCTGGGCATCGAGATTGAGTTGGCCCTCGTGCCGCAGCGCGAGCCGGGCATGACCGCGTACGAAATGATGCTCAGTGAATCGCAGGAGCGCATGCTGCTGGTGGCCGAGCGCGGCCGCGAAGCGGAAGTGCTGAAGGTGTTCTCCAAGTGGGGCCTGGACGCGGTGGAAATCGGTCGCGTCACGCCAGATGGCCTGGTGCGCGTGCTGCACGGCGGAAAAGTTGTCGCGGAAATCCCTGCCCACGCGCTGGCCGAAGAAGGGCCGGTGTATCAGCGCCCTACCGCGGTGCCTGCACCTGCCGCCGCGCAAGAGCGCCTCGTCGAATTCCTTCCCGAAGGAACGGATCTCACCGAAAATTTTCGCGCGCTGCTGCGCTCGCCCGCGATTGCCTCGAAGCGCTGGATCTGGGAGCAATACGACCACATGGTACGCACCAACACGCTCGAAGCGCCGGGAGCGGGCGATGCAGCGGTGGTACGAATCAAGGGCACGAAGCGCGCCCTGGCGCTCTCCACCGACGGCAACGGCCGCTGGTGCCGTCTCGATCCGTTCGCGGGCGCGCAGCTCGCCGTGGCCGAAGCCGCGCGCAACGTGGCATGCTCCGGCGCCAAGCCCATGGCCGCGACCAATTGCCTCAATTTCGGCAGCCCGGAAAAGCCGGAGGTGATGTGGCAATTCAGCCGCGCCATCGACGGCATCGCCGAAGCCTGCGCCACGCTCGAAATTCCCATCACCGGCGGCAACGTGAGTTTCTACAATGAAACGCTGGGCCGGTCCATCGATCCCACGTCGATCCTCGGCGTGCTCGGCATGATCGAAGACGCGTCGCGCGCGCTGGGCATGGCATTTCGCGCGGAAGGCGACGCCATCCTTCTGCTCGACACGAACCCCTCCGCAGCCATCGCGGCAGAGGATGCCACGAAGGAATTTTCCTCCTCCGAATATGCGCGCACGATTTACGGAATCGAAGCCGGCGCGCCCCCGGCGGTGAATCTCTCCGCAGAGAAACGGCTGATCGCAGCGCTCGTTGCGCTCGCCGGCGAAGGCGCACTGCAGTCCGCACACGACGTAAGCGACGGCGGAATTGCCGTCACCATCGCGGAATCCTGCTTCGCGAGCGACGGTCTCTCGGCGCAAGTTTCGCTCGCAAGCAAAAACCCCGCCGAGGCCGCGCTCTTCGGCGAACACGGCGGCCGCGCCGTCGTATCAGTTACTCCCGAAAAGGTTGCCGCCGTCCGCTGGATTGCGGCACAATACGAAGTGGCAGTCGAAGAACTAGGCCGAGTCACCCGCGGTGAATTCCGCATCGTACTAAATGGCCGCACGGTGGTCAGCGCGGAACTCCCCCTTCTCGCTGGCGACTGGAACGGAGCCCTTGGGCGGCTTCTGGGCTCCTGAGTAGGGGCGGGACGTGCAGCCTGCCTGAGCGGCGAATTCCGAAAGGCAGAATGAATCGCCTGATCCAGATTGAGAACGACCGGTTTCACGACCACTGCGGCGTGTGCGGCGTCTACGGCCATCCCGAAGCCGCCAAGCTCGCCTACCTCGGCCTCTATGCATTGCAGCATCGCGGCCAGGAGTCGGCGGGCATCGTCTCGAGCGACGGGCGCGAGCTGCATCTCGAAAAGTCCATGGGCCTGGTGGCCGATATTTTTCAGCCCGAAGTGCTGGCACGCCTTCCCGGCGATTCGGCGCTCGGCCACACGCGCTACTCGACCGCCGGCGACACCTCGCTGATGAACGCGCAGCCGATCG
>Ga0210394_10006899_pt1 | contig 12146 bp, 12 predicted proteins | sample IncBWC12MmetaG_FD_160121 | JGI IMG/M metagenome (GOLD analysis project Ga0210394, IMG submission 160121) | Forest soil microbial communities from Barre Woods Harvard Forest LTER site, Petersham, Massachusetts, United States - Inc-BW-C-12-M | ecosystem: Environmental > Terrestrial > Soil >... | reverse complement strand
CGAATACTATGGCAGCGACCCGCCGGGAACGCTGTTCGGCATCGTCCAGGGCGGGATCCATTTGAATTTGCGCCTAAGTTCCTTGGCCGCTCTCGAGGAGACCGGCTTCGAGGGGCTTGCCATCGGCGGCTTGGCGGTGGGGGAACCCCAAGCCTCGCGCGACGCGGTGCTCGAAGGGCTGGTGCCGCAAATGCCGCGTCACAAACCGCGCTATCTCATGGGAGTGGGACGGCCCGAAGACATTCTCGAGGCGGTCAGGCGCGGCATCGACATGTTCGATTGCGTGATGCCGACCCGGCATGCGCGAAACGCGCATCTTTTCACCCGCTCAGGCGTGGTCAATATCCGCAACTCCGCACATCAGAACGACACGGGGCCGATCGAAGCGGGCTGTGCCTGCTACACCTGCCGGCACTACAGCCGCAGTTATTTGCGGCATCTGGACAAATGCGGTGAAATTCTCGGCGCGCATTTGAATACCATCCACAATCTCTTCTTCTATCAGCGCCTGATGCGGGAAATCCGGGCAGCGATCGTGGCCGGCGGAATCGAGGCGTATGCGGCGGAGTTCTACGCCCTCCGGGGCGCTTAGCGAGGGTTTTGCTTTCGTGCCTGCTGTATACTACGCGGCTTTGTGTAGCCGTCACCCTAGCAAAGAACGAGTGTAACACCATGGATTTCCTCATTAATTCGGCAAATGCACAGGCCACGGGCGCCGCCCCCGGCGGGGGCCCCAGCCTCTTGAATACCTTGATGCTGCCGGCGCTGCTGCTGGTGGTGTTTTATTTCCTGCTCATCAGGCCGCAGAGCAAGCGAGCCAAGGAGCAGCGCGAAATGCTGTCCAAAATCGCCGTGGGCGACGAGATTGCCACCACCGGCGGGATGCTGGGCAAAGTGACCGAGGTGGGCGAACAGTTCCTCAGCCTGGAGATCGCCGCCGGAGTGACCGTCAAACTGCAGAAATTCCAGGTCGCGCAGGTTCTGCCCAAGGGCACGGTCAAGAGCGCATGATCGGCTATCCGCGTTGGAAGATCGCGTTGGTCGCGATCGTTTTACTTGTGGGGATTTTTCTCGCGCTGCCCAACCTGTTCGGCGACGAGAATGCCCTGCAGCTGGCCGCCGATCGCGCGGCCGTCACCGACGGCGATCGCGTCGCGGTCGAGCAGATACTCAAGGATAAGGGCGTCACTCCCTCCGGCGTATTCTTGGAGCAAGGGCGCCTGACGCTGCGCTTCAGCAGCAAGCAGGATCAGTTGAAGGCGCGCGACATGATCGCGGAGGCCCGCCCCAATCAGTTCACCATTGCGCTGTCGCAGGCCTCGCGTGTCCCCGCGTGGATGCATCGGCTGGGATTGGCCCCGGTGAAACTCGGTCTGGATCTTCGCGGCGGCGTATACCTCGTTTATCAGGTCGATGTGCAGGGCGCGGTGAAGCAGCTGCTCGACCGGCACGAACAGGACTTTCGCGCCTCCCTGCGCAACGCCCGGGTGGCGTACCAGGACGTCGTCGTCGACTACCCGGCGAATCGGATTCGCGTGCTGTTTCGCGATGCCGACAGCTTCGCCAAGGGCAAAACGGCCATCCTCGCCGACAGCCGCAACTTGAATTTGACCGAGGTCGCGGTCGCGGGCGCGCCAGCGCTGGAACTGCAGCTGACACCGCAGGAAATCAAGGAACGCCAGACCTATGCGGTCCAGCAAAACATCATCATCCTGCGCAATCGTCTCAACAGTCCGGAACTTGCGGTATCCGAGCCGCAGGTGGCCAGCGAGGGCGTGGATCGCATCGCCATCCAATTACCCGGACTGCAGAACTCGGCGGAAGTAAAGAAAATCCTCGGCAAGACGGCGACCCTGGAATTTCGCATGGTCGATGAGGCCAACAATCCGCTCGAGGCGGCCAGCACGGGCCGCGTGCCGTTGGGTTCGAAGTTGTTCTACTCGCGCGACAAACAGCCGGTGCTGCTGAAGCGCGACGTGGTGGTGACGGGCGACCAATTGACCGACGCCACCTTTCAGCCGAATACCCAGGACGGTCCCGCCGTATCGGTGGGACTGGACAGCCGCGGTGCCGCGAAAATGTTGAAGAACACCCAGGAGAATCTCGGCCACTTGATGGCCGTGGTGTTCATCGACCGTTCGCGGGAGAAGAACGCGCAGGGCGTCGACGTCGATAAGACCACGGAAGAGGTCATCAACCGCGCCACGATCCGCGGCGTCTTCAGCAATAATTTCCAGATCACCGGCGTCAACCCGATCGAAGGCCGCGAGTTGGCCTTGCTGCTGCGTGCCGGCGGTTTGGCTGCGCCGCTGACGCCCGTCGAGGAACGCGCCATCGGACCGAGCCTGGGCCAGGACAACATCGACAAGGGCATCAAGGCGATGGTGTTCGGCATGCTGGCCGCGTTCATATTCATGGCGATCTACTACAAGGTGTTCGGGCTGATTGCGGATGCGGCGCTGGCGGCCAATGTGGTGCTGCTCACGGCGTTGCTGTCGCTGGTGGGCGCGGCGCTGACATTGCCGGGAATTGCCGCAGTGGTGCTGACGGTCGGCATGGCGGTGGACGCGAACATATTGATCTACGAGCGCATACGCGAGGAATTGCGCAACGGCGTCACGCCGCGCGCCGCCATCGCCGCCGGATTCGATCGCGCGCTGTCGGCCATCACCGACTCGAACATTACGGCGTTGATCGCGGGTGTGGTGCTGTGGTCGTTCGGCTCGGGCCCGATTCGCGGTTTCGCCGTGGTCCTGGTGCTCGGTATCGGCACCTCGGTGTTCACTTCGGTTATGGGCAGTCACGCATTGGTGCAGATCATTTACGGCGGCAAGCGCAAGCTCGAGCGGCTGTCGATCTAGAGGATCTAAGCAAATGGAATTCTTTCACAAGGTGACGCGCTTCCCGTTCATGAACACCCGCAAGGTGTGGTACGGGTTGTCGGCGGTGTTGATCGTGGCCTCGCTTGGATTGGCCGCAATCCGCGGACTCAATTTGGGCGTGGATTTCACCGGCGGCGTCGTGGTCGAGACGAATTTTACGCAGCCGCCGAACATCGAGCAGCTGCGCGACGCGCTGGCAAAGGCCGGTGTCGCGGGCGCGCAAGTGCAGGCTTTCGGCAGCTCGCGCGATATCCTGGTGCGCCTGCCGCCCGATCCGAATGCCAAAGGCGATCAGATCGGTGCCCGTATTCTCGAGATTTTCAGCAAGTCGGACAGCGGCGTGAAGCTGCAGAGAACCGAAGTGGTCGGCGCCCAAGTCGGTCAGGAACTCTTCATCAAGGGCGCCTGGGCGCTGATCGCAACCCTGGTTCTGATCTTGATTTATGTGTTGTTCCGCTTCACCCCGAAGCTCGCGCTGGGCGGGATTTTTGCGGTGTTGCATGACCCCATCTGCGTCGTCGGCTTCTTTGCGGTCAGCCAGATGACCTTCGATTTGACTGCGATATCGGCCATCCTGGCGGTGATCGGCTACTCGCTGAACGACACCGTCATTGTGTTCGACCGCATCCGCGAGCGTGCCCGTACCTCCCGCAAGCTCACGATTGCGCAGGTCATCGACGAATCCATCAACCAAACGCTGTCGCGAACCATCATGACCAAGCTGGTGACCTTGCTGGTCGTGGTCGCCCTGTTGATTTTCGGCGGCGAGACATTGCGCGGGTTTTCCGCGGCGCTGGTCATCGGCATCATCGCCGGCACGTATTCATCGATTTATATCTCCGCCGCGTTGGCGCTCGACTTGGGGCTGCGCAGCGACGATTTGCTGGAGCGCAAGCTCGCTAGACCCGAGGAAATCGACGGACTGCCGTAGATTGGAATTGCTCCACGATCCGCAGGCCTGGCTGTCGTTTCTGACGCTGTCGGTGCTGGAAATCGTTCTTGGCATCGACAACGTCATATTTCTTTCGATTCTCGTCGAGCGTTTGCCCAAGCGACAGCATCGCAGCGCGCGTCTTCTTGGCTTGGGCTTCGCCATGCTCACGCGCATCGCGCTGCTGTTTTCCATCACTTGGCTGGCGACGTTGCGCGCTCCCTTATTCTCCTTGTTTGGAACGGAGCTGACCGGCCGCGAACTGATTTTATTCGCGGGAGGCCTTTTCCTGGTCGTGAAGAGCATCGACGATATTCGCGGCATGCTGGCCGGAAAAGTCCGCAGCCCCAAGTCCGGAATGATGAACAGCTTTTGGTTGATCATCGTTCAGATCGGCATCATCGACATCGTATTTTCGCTCGATTCCGTGTTTACGGCGATCGGCCTGGCAAGGCAGATCGAGGTCATGGTGGCCGCCATCGTGATATCAGTCTTCGTCATGATGGCGGTGTCTTCCGCGGTCAACCGATTTATCGGCCGATTTCCGACGATCAAAGTACTGGCTCTCGCATTTCTGGTACTGATTGGCACCGGCCTGATTGCGGAGTCCCTGGAACTGGATGTGCCAAAGGGCTACTTGTACTTTGCGCTGGTTTTCTCGGCAGCTGTCGAGTGGATAAACATTCGACTGCGACGGCGCGGCAAGCCATAGACAACCTGCCGCCGCTGCCGGCGGCGTTTCCGACCCTTTGGCGATGCTGGATTGGGCGGGGATTCTCGTATTCCGTAAAATATTTGGTAGCGCGGCGGGAAAGCCGTTAGAGTCGGCGCACTGAAACCACATTCGGTGCGACATGAATATAAAAGGGATGCTGGTCACCAAGCCGATCGCCACCTATCAAAAAGAGGCATCGGCGGAGGGGTTGAAGCGGGCGCTCGGTATCCCATCGCTGATCGCTTTCGGCATCGGCGGCATCATCGGTACCGGCATATTCGTGCTCACCGGCCTCGCCGCTGCGCAGCACGCCGGCCCAGCCATCGCGCTCTCCTTTGTTATTGCAGGCTTGGGCTGCATGTTCGCCGGTCTTTGCTACTCCGAATTCGCCGCCATGGTGCCGGTGGCGGGGAGCGCCTATGCCTACAGCTATGCGACCTTGGGCGAGTTCGTCGCGTGGTTCGTCGGCTGGAACCTGATATTGGAGTACATGATGGCCTGCTCCACGGTGGCGGTGGGGTGGAGCCGCTATTTCATAAAACTGCTCGATCACTACGGCATCAACTTCATTCCGCCGGCGCTGAGTTCGGCGCCCTTTGCGGCGGGCGACGTGGGCTTTCAGGTGCACACCACCGGCGCGTTCTTGAACCTGCCGGCAATCGCCATCATCGCCGCCGCCACCGCTCTGTGCTACAAGGGCATCAGGGAGTCGGCGGTGGTGAACACCATCATCGTCGCCATCAAGGTGAGCATCGTCATCGCCGTCATCGCCTTCGGCATCAAGTTCGTCAACATCCAAAATTGGGTGCCCTACATTCCGAAGAACACCGGCACCTTCGGCGAATTCGGTTGGAGCGGCATTCTGCAGGCCTCGGCCATCATCTTCTTCGCCTACATCGGCTTCGATGGCGTGTCGACCGTGGCTCAGGAAGCCAAGAACCCGCAGCGCGGCATGCCGATCGGCATGCTGGGCAGTCTCGCGATCTGTACCGTGCTGTACATTCTGATGTCGAGCGTGCTGACCGGTTTGGTGCCCTTCAAACAGCTCAATGACGCGGCGCCGGTCGCGGTAGCGCTCGAATCGCATCCGCAGCTCTTGTGGCTGTCGAGCTGGGTCATCTGGGGCGCGCTATTCGGACTGACCTCCGTGATCATCACCATGATCATCCCGCAGGCGCGCATCTGGCTCACCATGTCGCATGACGGTCTGCTGCCGAAGATTTTCGGCTCTGTGCATCCCAAGTTCCGCACCCCGCACATCTCGACGCTGATCACCGGCGTGCTGGCCGCGACCTTCGCCGGATGTCTGCCCATCGGCATTCTCGGAGAACTGGTGTCGATCGGCACATTGGTCGCATTCATCGTGGTGTGCATCGGCGTGTTGGTGCTGCGCTATACCCGCCCCGAACTGAAGCGGCCGTTCCGGGTCAAGTGGGTGTGGTTCGTCTCGCTGATGGGAGTCTTCTTCTGTGCCGGGATGGCCGCCTCGCTGCCCAATGCCACCTGGTGGCGCCTCGGGATCTGGAGCGCCATCGGGATCTCGATATATTTTCTCTACGGCTACCGGAACAGCCGCTTGCGCACCGATGATACTGGCGCCGGGGGGCGGCTCGAACCCAGCGCGGCGCTGCCGCCCTAAGACGCTTCAGACGCGTAAGGCAGCGGGCGTCAGCGGCCCGATGGCTTCGAGCAGCGCCTCGTAGACCTTCGGATTGCCGGCCACGATGTTGGACCCCAGCGCATATTCGGCGCCGGCGGGTGTGCCGACGCGTCCGCCGGCTTCCTGAATGAGCAAGGTCCCGGCGGCCGTATCCCAGGGGCTCAAGCCAAACTCCCAAAAGCCGTCGATGCGGCCGGCCGCCACATAGGCAAGATCCAAGGAAGCGGCGCCCGGCCGGCGCACACCCGCGGCGGTCGCCATAACCACTTTGAGCATGGCCAGATACGCATCCAGATGGGCGCCCTCGCGAAACGGAAAACCGGTGCCGATCAGCGAGCCTTCCAAGGCGCGCTGCGTGCTGACGCGCATCTTCTTGCCTTCCAGCTGCGCACCGTCGCCTCGCGAGGCGGTGAAGAATTCCTGGCGCATCGGATCGTAGACCACGGCGTGCTGCAGGCGGCCCTTCTGCTCGACCGCAATCGAGACTGCGAAAGTGGGAAAACCATGCAGAAAATTCGTTGTGCCGTCCAGCGGATCAATGATCCAGACGAATTCATCGTTGCCGCTGCGGCCGGATTCCTCGGCGAGAATCGCGTGCTGCGGGTGGCTGCGCCGAATCGTCGCGATGATGTCGGCCTCGGCCTTGCGGTCGATGTCGGTCACGAAGTCGTTGCGGCCCTTGCTGTCGACTTTGAGCGAATCGAGGCGCGACAGGCTCTTGACGATTAAATCGCCGGCGCGCCGCGCGGCGCGCATGGCGATATTGAGGAGGGGCTGCATAGTGTCGCGCTAGAATAGCAGATGCCATGACGACTCTCGTTCGCATCGTCCTCATCGATCCCAGCCATCCGGGCAATATCGGTTCGGTGGCGCGCGCCATGAAGAACATGGCGCTGACGGATTTGGTGCTGGTGCGGCCGCGCTCCTTTCCGCACGCCGAGGCCGATGCGCTGGCGGCGGGCGCGGACGATATTTTGGCGCGCGCGCGCATCGTCGAGAGCGTCGCCGAGGCCATCAGCGACTGCGGCTTCATCGCGGGCACGACCTCGCGGCCCCGCTCCTACTATTGGGAATTCACCACGCCGCGCGATGTCGCCGCCCGCATCGTCGCCGCGCCTGCGGAAAATCGTGCCGCACTGCTGTTTGGCTCGGAGCGCTACGGTCTCGCCACCGAGGATTTGAATCACTGCAATGTGCTGGTGCGCATTCCCGCCAACCCTGAATATTGCTCGCTGAATCTGGCGATGTCGGTACAGCTGATCGCCTACGAGATTTTCATGGCGCGCGAGCAGCCCCATTCGCACACCCAATTCGAAATGCCGCTGGCGCCGTCGGGGGATGTCGAGCATTTTTACGCGCACCTGCGCCAGGTCCTCAACGAGATTGATTTCGAGGACCGCACCGGGCACCTCATGGAACGCCTGCGGCGCTTGTTCAATCGCGCGCAACTCGACCGCAACGAACTCAACATCATGCGCGGTATTTTGAGCGCGGTGCAGGGCCGGCGGGGCCAGTCGGCGCAGCGCTCACGCAAATGAACGCGGCACCCGAAGGAGTCAACGAAACACGCGCGCATACCCATGCAGCGGCCATGCCCGTGTATCTGGACCACGCGGCCACCACGCCGGTCGATCCGCGCGTGGCGGCGCGCATGGCCGAGATCCTCGCGTCCCCGAGCGAGTTCGGCAATCCGGCATCCTCGAGCCACGCCTATGGCGATACCGCCGGCGCCCTGATCGAGACGGCGCGCGCGCAGGTCGCAGCGGCCGTGGGAGCCGCCGTCGATGAAATCGTTTGGACCTCGGGTGCCACGGAAGCCAACAACCTGGCGATATTCGGCGTCGCCGAGTACTACCGCGACAGCGGCCGGCACATCATCACGGCGCGCACCGAACACAAGGCGGTGCTCGATCCCTGCCGCGAGCTCGAGCGGCGAGGGTGGCAGGTCACCTACCTGGTACCCGATCGCGGCGGGCTGTTGGCCCCGGATCAAGTGGCCGCGGCGCTGCGTCCGGATACCGTCTTGGTCTCGATCATGCACGTCAACAACGAGATCGGCGTGGTGCAGGACATCGCCGCCATCGGTGCGATCTGCACCCGGCATGGCGGCGCTTGGCTGCATGTCGATGCCGCGCAGAGCGTGGGAAAATGCGCCCTCACCATGGGCGGCTTCGGCATCGATTTGCTGTCGCTCTCGGCGCACAAGGTCTATGGACCCAAAGGGTGCGGCGCGCTGGTGGTATCGAAACGCCGCGGCGCGGGCCGAGGCGCTCACGGCGGCGCCCGCGTGCATCTGACGCCCCGGCAATTTGGCGGCGCACAGGAGCGTGGCTTGAGGGCCGGTACCTTGGCCACCCACCAAGTCGCCGGTATGGGGTTGGCGTTCGAGCTGGCCCGAGGGCTGCAGGAAGAAGAGATCGCGCGTCTTCGGCCGCTGCAGGAGCGGCTCTGGCAGGGTCTATCAGCCATCGGCGGCGTGTTGCGCAACGGCAATGCGCTGCGCTGCGTACCGCACCTGCTCAACGTGTCATTCGAGGGCATCGAGGGCGAAAGCCTGCTGGCGGCCGTGCGCCCGCATCTGGCGCTGTCGACCGGTTCGGCGTGCACCTCATCGCTGGCGGAACCCTCCTACGTGCTGCGTGCCTTGGGCCGCAGCGAGCGCTTGAGCGAAAGCAGTCTGCGCTTCGGCCTCGGCCGTACGACCCGTGAACGCGAGATCGACACGGCGATCGCGGTGCTCAGCCAGCAGGTCGCCCGACTGCGCAGGATCGCCGGCGCATGACTTACAACGAAATGACGCGCCGCTACTTCGAGATGCCGGCGAGCGCCGGCGTCTTGTCGGGTCCTTGGGTTTATCGCGGCGCAGCGGGCAGTCGCGAGCACGGCACGTGGGTGCAATTCCACCTGCACGCGGCAGCCGGGACCGTACAGGACGCGCGGTTCCTGGCCTTCGGCTGCCCGCATACCATCGCCGTGTCGGCCTGGGTGGCGGAGCAGGCGGTCGGAAAGCCCGTGAAGCGCGGCTTGCCGAGTGCGGTGGCTGAACTGGGCCAGCGCTTTGCGGTTCCAGAAGAGAAATTGGGCCGCCTGTTGATAGTCGAAGATGCCTGGCTCGCGGCGGCGGATGCGGCCATGGCCCATCCGGGCATTGACTAACCGGCTTCCGGGCCCATCTAGGGGAGTGAGGTGGTCAGCTGATGACCCAAGCTTAATTAAAAACGCGCTTTGGTTCCGTGCGCGGCGGCCCATAAGCATGTTATGTATGACGCATTGGCTGAACTTCGGCGAGGACAGCACGGTATGGCGATAATGTTGACGGAATCGGCTGCTGATCGGGTTCGGGCTCATCTGGCGCAACGTGGAATCGGCGTCGGTCTGCGAGTCGGAATCAAAAAGACTGGTTGCTCGGGTTTCGCCTATGTAGTGAATTACGCCGACGAAATCAATCCTGGCGATGCGGTTTTCGAGGCGCGCGGCGTGAAGGTTGTGGTCGATCCCTTGAGCCTGCCGTTGATCGACGGCACCCTCGTGGACTTCGTCAAACAGGGTCTCAACGAGGCGTTTAAGTTTCGCAATCCAAAAGCCAAGGGCGAATGCGGCTGCGGCGAGAGTTTCAACGTCTGATTTGAGTTGGTTTTTCCAAGCAATACAGGCACTTCGGCCGTCATCTTGATTGCTTGAGCGCCCCCGCTCCAGTACACTTCGCGGTCTTTGTCGCGCCCCCTTGGGCGGGATTTCCCAGCGAGGTTGTGATCATGCCCATCGAGCGCACTCTTTCCATCGTCAAGCCTGACGGCGTCGGCCGGAACTTGATCGGCGAGGTCTATCGCCGCTTTGAGGCGGCGGGCTTGAAAGTGGTGGCGGCGCGCATGCTGCGGTTATCGCAGGCCGAAGCGGAGGGCTTTTACGCCGTGCATCGCGAGCGGCCGTTCTTCAAGGATCTGGTGCGGTTCATGACCTCGGGGCCGGTGATGGTGCAAGTGCTCGAGGGCGAAGGAGCCATTGCGAAGAATCGCGAAGTCATGGGCGCGACGGATCCGAAGAAAGCGGCCAAGGGCACGATTCGCGCGGATCTCGCCAGCAGCATCGATGAGAACATCGTGCATGGTTCGGATGCTCCCGACACGGCTGCGCGCGAAATCGGCTACTTCTTCCGCGAAATTGAGCTCTGCCCGCGGACGCGCTAGCGTGACGGCTGGTTTGAAGGAGGAACGGTGGTTGGCGAACGTGTGAATCTGCTGGGGCTGCCGCGCGCGCAGCTCGAGGCGTTCGTGGCGCAACGTCTGGGCGCAAAGCCGTTTCGCGCCCGACAGCTGATGAAGTGGATTTATCGGCGCGGCGCTGCCGATTTCTCCGCCATGAGCGATCTGGCGCAGGATTTTCGCGCGCAGTTGCGCGAGGTTGCGGAAATCACCGTCCCGCAAATCGTGACCGAACAAGTTTCGAGCGACGGTACGCGCAAATGGATGCTGCGCATGGACGAGGTACAGGGGATCGAGACGGTCTACATACCGGAACCCGACCGCGGCACCCTGTGCATTTCGAGTCAGGTGGGCTGCGCGATGGACTGCACTTTCTGCGCCACCGCCCAACAGGGTTTCAATCGCAACCTGAGCGTTGCGGAAATCGTGGGTCAAGTCTGGCTCGCGCAGCGCGAACTGACTGAAACGCGCGCCGGCGGCGCCCGCGCCATCACCAACATCGTGTTCATGGGCATGGGCGAGCCGCTCGCCAACTACCGCAACGTGGTGCCGGCGATGCGCATATTCATGGACGATTTAGGCTACGATTTGTCGCGGCGTCGGGTAACATTGAGCACCTCGGGGCTGGTACCGCAGATCTATAAATTGGCCGAAGAATGCAATGTCGCGTTGGCGGTTTCCCTGCATGCACCGAACGATGAATTGCGCAACGAACTCGTGCCCATCAATCGAAAACATCCGATCGCCGAATTGTTGCCGGCGTGTTGGCACTACATCGATCAGCAAAACGGGCGCAGCGTCACCTTCGAGTACGTCATGCTCGACGGCGTCAACGATAAGCCCGAGCATGCGCGGCAATTGGCGCGGCTGATGCAGGGGCGCCGTGCGAAGCTCAATCTGATTCCCTTCAACGTGTTTCCCGGCACGCGCTATCGCCGCTCCCCGGCCGCGGTCATTGCGCGATTTCGCGACATCCTGAACGATCACGGTGTGATCGCGACGACGCGCAAAACCCGCGGCGATGACATCGAGGCGGCTTGCGGGCAACTGGCGGGCAAGGTGACGGACCGCACGCTGGTGCGGCTGGGAGCGAAATTGCACAGCACGCCGCGCACCGCGGTGGAAACTTAAATGCAGCTGAATGCCAAACAACTTCGCGCTGGCTGGGCGGCCGCCGTGATTCTGGCGCCGCTGCTGGCGGCCTGCAGTCACAGCCCCCCTGCGTACAACCCTCCGGTGCGGACTTACAAGAAAGAGCCCGCCAAGGCGGCGGTGGCGAACATGCAGCTGGCGATCGAATACATGAAGATCGGCCAGCTGGCCAATTCGCGCGAGTGCATCGAGAAGGCGCTCAAGGAAGATTCGTCGAATCCCAATGTGCAGGAAACCGCGGGCCTGGTCTACGAGCGGGTCGACGAGATGTCCAAGGCGGAGCATGCCTTCCAAACGGCAATGCGCTTGGGCAACAAAGATCCGAGCATCGCCAATAGCTACGCCGGGTTTCTGTGCCGCACGGGCAAGACCGCGGCCGGGGAAAAGCTATTCCTCGAAGTGGCGCACAATCCCTTGTACCAGACCCCTGAGGTGGCGCTGGTCAACGCCGGCGTCTGTGCCCGCAGCTCGGGCGATTTGCTGGACGCCGACAAGTATTTCAACGCGGCGCTCGCGATTCAACCGAACATGCCCGAGGGTCTGCTGCAGTCGGGCAACGTCGCATTCGACCGCGGCGACGCGGCGGCGGCGCTCAGCATCGTGC
>Ga0210394_10006898_pt1 | contig 12147 bp, 15 predicted proteins | sample IncBWC12MmetaG_FD_160121 | JGI IMG/M metagenome (GOLD analysis project Ga0210394, IMG submission 160121) | Forest soil microbial communities from Barre Woods Harvard Forest LTER site, Petersham, Massachusetts, United States - Inc-BW-C-12-M | ecosystem: Environmental > Terrestrial > Soil >... | reverse complement strand
GATGAGTTGGCCTTGAGCTGGGCGACCTTGAGATAGGATTTGTAGTCGTGCGCCTTGGTGCGCAGGAACGACTGGCTGAGCGCCTCCACCGGCTTGTACATCAGTGCGATGCTGATCCATTTGCCGTCGGCCTCGCGCACCACCGGACCGTGATGGGTGCGGTAGACCGTGAAGGCGCGGCGCGCCATGACACCGGCGGCGGTACGGTAGGCGAGCGTGACGCTCGACACCTTGACCGCCCGCTCGACCTTGCCATAGCGATAGAACGTGCGGCCGTCGCGCCTGAGGATGGTTTCGGCGAATTCATCCACGTTGTCGGCCCCGGTGCTGGTGTGCATCCAGCCGGCGTGTTCGTTGAATCCCTGGTAGATGAAGAACTGTCCCCAGGTGACCGCCCCATAGGCATTGAGCCCCTGGGCGCTGGTGACCTGCACCTCGGATCGAAAGAAGAAGGAGGTGTGCGGATTGATCAGCAGCAGCGCGTGATGGCCGGCGGCGTTCGACGGGGCGATCGCGAATCCATTGGATCCGGTGGGCTCGATCGGGCCCTGGCCGGCATCATCGTGCGCGGCGAGGCTTGGCGCGGCCGCCGCGCTCTTGCGATTGCCGTAGAAGGCTTCCAGCTCTTTCAGCGACACGCGCTCGATGTCCCCGCCGATACTGCCCTCGCTGAAACTCAGCACCATCCACGGCTCGAACCGCCGGATGACGCGCGGCGTGAGCGCCGGATGCTGCGCCAGGTAGAAGTTGAGGCCATCGGCCCAGGCCTGCATCAGTTTCTTCAGCACGATCGGCGCGTGGGCATAGCGCGCCTTCAGATCCACCGGATCGACAAACAGCCTCTGGCGCAGGTCGCTGTAGATCGCACTCTCGCCGTCGGCCTCGGCCCGACGGCCCAGGGCGTCCAGGTAGTTGGTCTCAACGCGCTTGAAGTCGTCCTCGGCCTGCGCGTAGATCAGCCCGAATACCGCTTCGGCATCGGTGGCGGCGCGGATATGGGCGATTCCCCAATCGTCGCGCACGATGGTGACGGCATGTGCCTCCTGTTGCCAGCGCTGCGTCTCCGGACTCGCCGCCGATAGGCGGGGACACACGAGCGCCGCGGCAATCAGCGCGGCGCCGAGGAGCGTTGAAGCCGGATAATTTTTCATTACGGACCACCCTCACTGCGCTCTAGCGGCGGAGCAGCGCGCGCTAACGTCGCGCGGTAGATTCGAGAAATAAAGTATAAGTTATTGGTTTACAATACTTTAGGTCCGTCTTTTTTACCCGAAAACGACGCCGTCACGCGCGCGTGCGCCCGCTGTGCGAAGCGGTGTGTGAGCCGTGCACATGGCCTGCGGGCGCAGCAGGCTGGCCGCCCTTGGCTGCCCGCGACATCTCATTGAGGATGCCGCAGCGCTCGGCCTGCCCGGGGCTCGCACACAGCCCGCGCAGGTGCTTCAATTGCCGCTCGAGTCGCCGCAACTGCACGATGCGATCGGCGACATGGCGCACGTGCTCGTCGAGCAGCGCGCTGACCTCGGCGCAATCGCGCGTCGGCGCATCGCGAAAATCCAGCAGTGCGCGGATCTCATCGAGCGTCATGTCGAGCGAGCGGCAGTGGCGGATGAAGGACAGCCGCTCGACGTGCCGGGTCTCGTACTGACGGTAGTTGCCCTGGGAGCGCGCCGGCGCGGGCAGCAGGCCTTCACGCTCATAGTAGCGAATGGTCTCGGCCTGGCACTGGGTGCGCCTGGCCAGATCCCCGATGGTGATGGCGTGACTCATGGCTAGCATCCGGTGAGTGGATTTGACTCTATAGTAGCTACAGGGTTCCTAATCCGCAAATGTCGCCACCCGGCACCCAGCAGGCGCTCGATCATGGCCATGATCACGGCCATGATCACGGCCATGATCACGGTCATGACCACGCTCATGGCGCGCACCACGCCCATGCGCATGGCAGCGGCGCCAGCGAGACCGCACTGCTGTGGGCGCTGTGGATCACGGCCGGATTCATGATTGCCGAGGCGATCGGCGGCTGGATCGCCGGTTCGCTGGCACTGATCGCCGACGCCGCGCATATGCTGGCCGATGCCGGCTCGCTGGCAATGAGCTACGCGGCGGTGCGGGCCGCGAGCCGGCCGGCGAGCGACCTGATGAGCTACGGCCATCACCGCTGGCAGGTGCTGGCGGCGTTCGTCAACGGCCTGGCGCTGCTGCTGCTATCGGTGTGGATCGTCATTGAGGCGGCGCACCGCCTGATCGCGCCGGCGGTGATTCAGCCGCAGATCATGATGGCGGTGGCAGGGCTGGGGATGCTCGCCAACCTCGTGAGTTATTTTGTGCTGTCGCGTGGAGAGCGCACGCTCAATGTGCGCAGTGCCTTGCTGCACGTGGCGGCGGATGTACTCGGCAACGTCGGTGCATTGCTGGCCGGGCTGCTGATCCTGCTGACCCACTGGACGCCGATCGATCCGATCCTGTCGATGGTCACCGCGATCCTGATCGTGCGCGGCGGCTTTCGCGTTACCCGTGAATCGGCGCACATCCTGCTCGAAGGCACGCCGGCTGAGTTCGATACCGCTGCGGTCGAGCGGCGCATCATGGCGGCGGTGCCGACGGTGGCCGCGGTACACCATATCCATGCCTGGTCGCTGACCGACCAGCGGCCGATGATGACGCTGCACGTGGTGCTGCGCGAGGGCGCCGATCCGACGGTGTGCCTGGCCGGCGTGCAGGGCGTGCTGCGGGCGCAGCTCAACATCGTGCACGCCACGGTTCAGATCGAGAGCGCGCCTTGCGGCGATGACTGCGTCGGGGCGGTGCCCTAGCTACGGCTGCGCCAGCGCCTTGGCCAGCGGCTGCCAGTAGTTGCCGTGCCAGCCCTCGACCAGGTGCTGCGCTTCGCCGGCCGGGAAGCCGCGCTGATCAAACACCAGCCGGCAGCCCGCGCCCTCATCGCGCAGCACGTAGCTGGCGATCGAGTAGTCGCCCGGATCCCAACTGCCCGCGCGCCACACCTGCACGATGCGCCGATCGGGCACCAGCTCCACCTGCAGCCCGCTCACATAGCCGCCGAACAGGGCAAAGCCGGCGCCGGCGCGGCGCCCGATCCGGCTCGGTGCTGCCTGCGCCGGGATCATGCCGGTCTTCATTGCCTCGCTAAGCTGTACCACGCGGTCGAACGCCTTGGCGTCGGTCAGGGTGTGATAGATGCGGCTGCGGCTGGCCTGAAACGTGATCTCCTGATGGATCGCCACGGCGTTGTGAGAGATCTCCTGGTCCGCGCCCGGCGGGTCGGCCGCGGGCGCCGCCGCGGCGGCGAAGCACAGGCCCGGCGGCAGGGCTGCCAGGCCCAGGACCAGGTGTCTGCGAGACATGCTGCTGGATCTCATCGGTTCCCCCGTGTGCTGGCGCGCTGGGTGTGGCAGCTGGTATATTAAACTAAGTTGTTTAATGACTGTAGTTGTATTGGAGAAGCCCGATGCTGTCAAGCGCCACCAGGAAACGCGGCTCGGCGGATGACCGGCTGGACGCGGTGTTTCACGCGCTGGGTGATCGCACCAGGCGCGCGCTGCTGGCGCGTCTGGCGAGCCGACCGGCGCGGGTGACTGAGCTTGCGCGGCCATTCGACATGTCGCTGCCGGCCGTGTCCCGACACATTCGCGTGCTCGAGAGCGCCGGACTCATTACGCGCAGCGTCGACGGCCGCGTGCACCAGTGCTCGCTCGCGGCCGCCCCGATGAAGACGGCGGAAGCCTGGCTCGAGCGCTACCGGCGTTTCTGGACGGATAACCTCGACGCGTTGGCGCGCCTGGTGGAAGCGGAAGGCGAGCAAGGCGGCGGCCACACGCGAGCCACGCATGGCCGCTGACACATCCGAATACGGCGCGCCAGCCGTGAAGCTCACGCTGATCGTGCGCCGGACGATTCGAGCCGGCGCGGCACGGCTGTTCGAGGCCTGGACGCAGCCGGCGCAGCTCAAGCAGTGGTGGGGACCGGAATCGGTGCAATGCGTCGACGCGCAGGTCGATTTGCGTGTCGGCGGCTGTTACCGCATTGCGAACCGGTTCCCGGACGGAAAAATCCTGTGGATTGCCGGCGAGTTCGAAGTCATCGACGCGCCTCATAAACTGGTCTACACCTGGCACTGGAGCCGCGCTCAGGCGCGCCCGAGCGTGTGACGGTCCGGTTCGTCGCACAGGGCCGGGCCACCGAGGTCATCGTGACGCATGAGGGCATCGCCAGCGCGCCGGTCCGCGACCGGCACGAACTGGGCTGGCAGGGCTGTCTCGAGGGCCTGGCAAGCTACCTGCAGGACGAGCCGGAGCTCGGGTAGATCGCCGCGCGGTGAGTAAATCGCGGCACGAGGGGCGCTGCAACCCTTAATATTCGTCATCGATCCAACGGAGAGCGGCTGTGCACACGAAGCGCGGTGTCGGGTTTGTCGGTGCCTATCTGCTGGCGATGACGCTGGCGATGACCCTGGCGCTGCTCGGCAGCGTCGCTGCCCCTGCTGCCGAAGCACGCTGGGTCGCCGGCGTGCATTACTTTCTCATCACGCCGGCGCAGCCAACCGGCCTGCCGCCGGGCAAGATCCTGGTCACCGAGATATTTTCCTACGCCTGTCCGGGGTGCAACCGTTTTTATCCGGTGATCGATCGACTCCAGGCCAGCCTGCCGGCCAATGCCGTGATGGATTTCCTGCCGGCCGCGTTCCGTCCGGACGAGGACTGGCCGATGTTCCAGCGTGCCTATCTGACCGCAAAGGAGCTGGGTATCGACAAGCGCACGCACGATGCGATGTTCGATGCGATCTGGAAGAGCGGCGAGCTGGCCGTGTTCGACCCGGCCACGCAACGCGCCAAGCGGCCGGCGCCGTCGATCAGCGACGCGGCGCAATTCTATGCCCAGGCCGCAGGCGTCAAGCGGGAAGCGTTTCTGGTGGCCGCCGGCTCGTTTGCCGTCGACACGCGCATCCGGCAGGCCGACGAGCTGATCCGAAACTACGGCATCAGCGAGACGCCAAGTATCGTCGTCAACGGCAAATACCGACTCAATCCGGTTTCCGCCGGCGGCTATGAGCAGACCATCGAGCTGGTGAAATGGCTGGTGGCCCAAGAGAGTCCGGCCGGCAACAAGAAATAGACTGCCGCCCGACAGCCCACTGATCGCTTGCTCGCCGCCTCGCCGATCCGGCGGGCAACAAGGGTGTGCGCGTCACATCTACCCAACTGACCCTGGTGTGCCGTCGCACAATTGACCGGAACGCCTTCGCAAAGAGGCAGCGGCAGGCCCAGTCTTAAGCGCAATCAAGCCGCAGCACGATCGGGGGGGTCCGCCGACGCTGCGGGCATAACTACAGCAACGCCGGCGCGCCGGGTCGCTACGAATCAGCCGGCTATCTCAAGGAGTGAACTCTATGAAGACCGTTGCAGTTCTTGCCATGGCAATGATTGCCACCGTGCTACTGAGCGGCTGCGGCAGCAGCAGCAGCAGTCCCGCGACCACTACCGATAATCCGGCGCCGGCCAAGGTCACCGGACTGTCGACGCCGAAGTCGGTGTCCGTCGTAACTGCGAACTAGAAGGCGACTGCAATGAACCGAAGCTATCTTCAGACCGCTGCCGCGACCGCCTTGCTGATCGCGAGCGTGACCGCACCGGCGCAGATCCCCGCGAATTCCGCGTACAACACCGATCCGCAGGACGAATATGTCCAGGACGATACCTCGCAAGGTATCGCCAATCTGAACATGGTGCTGTGCGTGATCTCGTCCCTGAGCCCCGGCGACATGGTCAACACCGGCCCGTACGTGGCGCTGGTGGACATGAACAAGTGCAACAACAAGGGCGGCGGCAGCAGCAGTGCCGCCGGCGCCACCGACTACGCCAGCGCGGTGGTCAACGTGACACGCGCCACCAACGCCGATCCGATGATCGGTAGGGTCTGGCTGTCGATGACGGAACAGGGCGGCACTACCGAGGTGTTCGCGTACCTGAGTGCCACGCAGTCGCCTTCCGCGGCATCGCCGTATGGCGTGTTTCGTATGGACTATCTGGGCAAGAAGAACGGTGCCACCGGCTTCAACGGCTTCATTGACGCCGAGCCCGCATCGATCAGTCAGTACGAGACCGGCGCGAATTCCAGCAACAGCGCAATGACACTGACGGCCAGTTCGACCAGCGCCGGATCGGGAACCATTACTACGCTCGGCAGCGCCACATTCGATTTCGCTTACAACGCCAGCTATTTCCGGCGCAGCGACGGCACCAACGACCTGTGCTTCGACCGCTCCAGGGCCAATGCCGAGCGTTCGGTCTGGCAGTATGGCACCTACAATGCCACCGACGGCTCGCGCGTGGACATGGCGCACCCGGGGTTCCCGATCGCCGCGGCCTACGGCGGCACCTCGTACTACGGCTTTGCCAACTACTGGGGTATCAATTTCCAGGGTCTGGACCTCAACGCCATCGCCGATGCGCAGCCGATTGCCGGTATGGTCGTCAGCGATCAACGCGTGGGCAATAGCACCACCTACGCGCTGTCCAAGGTTGGCGGAAAACTGACCCAGTGGACTCAGGTGTCGACCACGCTCGCCTCACTCGACGGCATTCCCTTCAACGTCGGCATCGATCTGACCGGACTGACCAGCGGCAATGCTGCGGTCACCGGCTTTCAGAACTGGCAACTGCAGTGGAGCTCGGCCAATCGGCTGTTCACGGTCACCGGTATGCAGGTATGCAGCAACAACGGCTGCGTGGCGAGCACGCTAAGCCCGGTTGCCACGGTCAATGCCGATGCGTTCGACAATGCCCCGCTGTCCGGCTATGCCAATTCCTACGGCGGCAGCATCAATATCCCGCCCACGACGGCGCCGCATACGGCCACCGATACGGTGTTCTACTATCTGCAATCGACGATCATTCCGGGCTCGATGTCGTTGAGCCTGCAATGCCTGAGCCAATGCCCGACGGCCGCGGCGCTGGCGGCGTTCCCGGCCGGAACCAGCCAGGCCTCGCCGTACGGCAATAACACCGCCCAGCAGTGGTTCAGCGCCCCGGCCGCCAACACGGTGGCCTACAGCTTCGATGCGGGCGGGCTGGAAGACGGCAGCGGCGGCACGCCGGTAGCGATGGTGCTGGAGCAGGCCGCTCAGTACCCGAGCGGCTCGAGCTTTGCGCAGAACGGCATCACTACCGGGCGGATGTTCGATACGCCGCTCACGCTGGCCAACTGTCCGAGCGGTACGCCGGGCGGTACCGTGTGTGAACCGGCCAATCCGGCCAGTTACTACACCTGGCAGACCGGGCCGCAGCAGTGGAATCAGTCGCTGTGGTTAACCCACGGCGCAGTGGCGGTGCCGCTCGATGCCCCGCAGAACATCGCCTACACGGTGCCCACGGGTGCGGCCTATGGCAGCTATGCCGGCCTGCGGATCCTGTTGCAGTTCGACGGCTTCGGTAACCTCAACGGCATACCGGGCAACTGCGTCGATCCGGTCAACAACGCGAGCGTGGATTGCAGCGCGCCGAATGCGCGCTATGTGCCCACATTCTCGATCCCCAACGGGGCGACCATGCAGCTGCCGGTGCCGTCCACGCCACTGATCGTCAAGGCATTGAGCGCGGAATTGCGGCTGTTGAATCTCGGCCCCAGTGCCGCAACCGCCTGTGCAGCGATGACGCTCACCCCGGTGACCCCGCCCTCGGGCGGCACCCATGATCCCAGCAGCAGCGCCGACAGCGAATACCTGGGCGTCGCGCCCACAGTCACCGCCGCGCCCAAGGTCATCGACGGCGTGGTGCAGTAACGCCTCGCCGCTCGCCGGCGCGCCGCTTACGATTTGACGTCGGCGATCGGCGCCTCCGGGCCGTGCAGATCCAACAGGTCCTCCGGGTAATCGATGTCGACCTCGGCTTCCGGATTGGCCAGCCGCACCACATGATCGGCGTAGCGGCGCAGCAGAATGCGCGCGCCCTGATCGCCGCGCAGCGCGGCCAGATCGCTGAAACACCAGCGCGGAAAGATCGCCGGCACGCCCGTGACCGCGCCATAGCGCGACGCAATGATGCTGCGCGGTTGGCGGCGCCAGGCGGCGGCAAGGCGATTCAAGCTGTGGCTGCCGACCAGCGGCTGATCGGCCAGCAGCAGCAATACCCCATCGCAGGCTCCCGGCAAGCGGGCGACCGCGGCGCGGATCGAACTGGCGATACCTTCCTGCCAGTCACGATTGACGATGATGCTGGCGCTGCACGGCGGCAGCGTCGCGGCGATCTCGGCCGCATAGGCGCCGAGTACCACGCTGACCGCGGCGCCGCTGAGCTCGGCGGCGCCGCCGATCACGCGCTGGATCAGCGGTTGGCCTTCGAATCGAATCAGCTGTTTTGGTGAGCCGAAGCGTCGCGAGGCGCCGGCCGCCAGCACGATCGCATGCAGCGTGGATCTGCCGCGAGTGCTCATGTCTGCTTACCGCTCATGGGCCCTATGGTCGCACGCCCGGCAGGCCGCGTCGCGTCGGGCCGGGGGGCGGCGACTCACCTTGACTTGGCGCCCGGCGGACTTAAGATTCCAGCCTTGCCACGGTGCGGGAATAGCTCAGTTGGTAGAGCGCAACCTTGCCAAGGTTGAGGTCGCGAGTTCGAGCCTCGTTTCCCGCTCCAATGAATCGTATCGTGAAGCCCTCAAGGCCTTCATGGCCGTTGAGGGTTTTTTTTTGCACGATCGCGTGCGGCTAGGTGGCAGAGTGGTCATGCAGCGGCCTGCAAAGCCGTGTACGCCGGTTCGATTCCGACCCTAGCCTCCAGATCTCTGTCCAGCGCTGTCCGACCGCGTCTGGCCTTGTCTCCAACCTAAACGTAACTTATTGAACTTGAATGATAAATATGTTAGAGGCTGTCCGGAGGCGTCTGGGGGCGCCCTGACTTGGACTGGGGTACGAGCTGGGGTATCTTGGGGGCGACTGGGGTACGTGGGTGCTCTATGGCTACGCTCAGTGAGACCAGGATCCGCGCCGCAAAGTTGAAGGAGAGGCCCTACAAGCTCTTCGATAAACGTGGCCTGTTCCTGCTGGTCACGCCCACCGGCGGGCGCCTGTGGCGCCTGCGCTATCGGATTGGCGCGCTTGAAAAGCTGATCTCCCTCGGCGCCTATCCGGATGTCACGTTAAAGCGCGCACGCGAGAAGCGCGATGAGGCGCGCAGGCTCATCGCTGATGACATCGATCCGAGCGCCCAGCGCAAGGCGCAGCGCGCGGCGCTGTTGGATACATTCGAGGGGGTGGCCCAGGAATGGCTCGCGCTGCACAGCAAGTCGCTGTCGCCGGAGACTCTGTCGATCCTGGGCGCGCGGTTAAACAGCGCCCTCTATCCGTACCTCGGCAGCCGGCCGGTGGCGGCGATCACGGCGCAAGAGTTGTTGATTGTGCTTCGGCGTATCGAGGCGCGCGGCCGGCACGAAACCGCGCACCGCATTCGAGCCCTGGCGGGGCGTGTTCTGCGCCATGCCGTGGCCACGGGCCGCGCGCAGCACGACGTGACGGCGGATCTCAAGGACGCCCTGGCCCCCGTGAAGTCACGCAACTTCGCCTCGGTCACCGACCCGACGCGGGTCGGCGAATTGATGCGAGCGATCGACGGCTACAGCGGCTATCCGGTCACCGCGCTGGCCCTGAAGCTCGCCCCACTGGTATTTGTTCGGCCGGGCGAACTGCGCGCGGCGGAATGGTCGGAGTTCGAACTGCCGAATGCGGAATGGCGCATCCCTGCCGCTCGCCTGAAAATGAAGGAGCAGCACATCGTGCCGCTCGCGCGCCAGGCGATTGCGATTTTGCGCGAGCTCGAACCACTGGCCAGGGGCGGGCGCTACCTGTTTCCGTCGCTTCGCACCCGCGATCGCCCGATGTCCGAGAACACGATCAATGCCGCGTTGCGACGACTGGGCTACAGCAGTGAGGAGCAGACCGGCCACGGCTTTCGCAGCATGGCGAGTACGCTGCTCAACGAGCAGGGCTTTCCGCCGGACGTCATCGAGCTGCAGCTGGCGCATACGGAGCGCAACAAAGTACATGCCGCATACAACAAGGCACAGCGGCTTTCCGAGCGCCGCAAGATGATGCAGGCGTGGGCTGATTATCTGGACCGGCTGCGCGCGGGCGCAAACGTCATCCCGATCAGACGCGGGTGATGCGTCCCGGTTTTCAGTCCTGACTTGCAGCAATCTGACACTGCGCCGAACCGGTTTGGATGGAATGCGGTGATTCGAATTATTATGGTGCGGCAGGCAAGCCGCCCGGAACGAGCAAGTTATGAAACGGCGTGAATCCGACAAGATGCGGCCGAACTATGACTTCTCTGCCGGCATTCGCGGCAAGTACGTGCGGCGGCTCGTCAAACTCCAAAACATGAAGGCCGCAGACGTAAAGGTCACGGCCGAGCACCCCGAGCTGGACGGGAAGCGGATTGCCCGCATAATCGTCCGAAAGGGCCTAAAACCCGTTCGCCCTGTCGTTGCGAATCGACGTCGACATGCTCGAGGGGGTTAAGGCGCGGGGCAGTGGGTACCAGACTCGGATCAATGCTGTGCTCCGAGCTTTCAAGGAAGCAGCGGTCTAAGGGAAGATATTCCCATTTGTGGCCTTTATGGGAACACCCATAGCGACAGGCAGTAGCGGGTGGGTCAACAGGCGTCCGGCAAGCAGGGCGGCGCAATTATCCCAAGCGTTGGACGCCATCCAACTTGGCAAAGTTGCGGTCAAAGGTGCCAAACGGCAAGTGTCCTGCTTTTCTCGCAATCTCCAGTACGAGACAGTCCGAGAAATCGATCGCTGACCGGCGGCGATAGTGGGTTAGCGCCGCGGTCACGACATCCGCGTCCTGAAGGCTTAATTCCCTATGGTTCAGCAGCATCTCTATCGCCGTTGCGATCTGCACACGCGAAAGATCATAGACAGAGTCGAGCACCCAAAGGGTTTCCGCCAGGACCAGGTGCGATACCCAGGCCCCCTTGCTGATGAAGGCTTCCGCAGCATGAACCTGGTCGGCATCATCACGCGCGAGGAGCCGAACAAGGACGTTCGTATCAACCGCGAGCATGCCGCCGTCGCATGGCTGCGCGAATGCCGGCCTTCACGTCGGGCACGCTCTTGCCCTTCGGCGCGCCTTGCGGAAATAGCGCCTGGTGGACTTCGGACGAGCTGAAGCGTCCCGCCCGCCGGACCACGACGCTCCCATCCTGCTCGTGCCACTCGAGCACAGAGCCAGGTCCGATGCCGAGCTTCTTGCGCACCTCGGCCGGGACGGAGATCTGGCCTTGCGCAGTGACCTTGGATTGCGGTATCGACATGCAAATACATTACCGTGGTAATGGTATATTGTCAACCGGCAGCTGATGAAAATCAAAATCAGTCCGAATGGCCTCGGACTGCATTGGCCACTCCTCGAAGCACATCTCTATGTCCTTGGACTCATCGAGGGCGCCTTCGGATCGAATCGTTGGCGAGATCGACGACTTCATGACCGTCCCACGCTCGTGCCCAGGGTGACGAGGAGATCGTCCAGTTGCGCGAACGTCTCGCTCATCCCACCCTCCATCCCGGCGATGGCACCGTCGAGAGCTTCCTTCGAGGGATAGAGTTCGTGCATGACCAGCAGCGTCTTGCCACCTTTTTCCTCGAAGGTCACCGTGGTGACGGCACCGTCGTCACTTTCGTCATTAGTCCAGACGAGGCGCGAGTGCGGTGTCACTTCGATGTACCTACCGAAGAACGCCATAGGCTTTGAGGCCTCGTGGCCGAACTCGAAACGGTACCTGCCCCCGACACGAACATCCGCCTCGCAGGAAAGCAGGGACACGCCTGTCGACTTCGGTGCCCACCACCGCTTGAGCAGCTCGGGCTTGGTCCACGCCTCGAACACGATGCGCGCCGGGCCGTTGAAGGTTCGCGTGACGACCAGCTCACGCTCGGACTTCCGTTCCACCGTCGTGCGGTTCTTCGTGGGAGTAGGCTCACTCTCTCTTCTTGCGTCCATCGACCTTCTCCTTCCGTTTCAGTTCCTCGACAACCTTGTCCAGCTCGTCGAAGCGTGCGTCCCAGAGCTGGCGGTACCTCTCGATCCATGCCGCCTCTTCCTCCAGTCGGCGCAGGCCGAGCTTGCAGGTCCG
>Ga0210394_10006897_pt1 | contig 12148 bp, 9 predicted proteins | sample IncBWC12MmetaG_FD_160121 | JGI IMG/M metagenome (GOLD analysis project Ga0210394, IMG submission 160121) | Forest soil microbial communities from Barre Woods Harvard Forest LTER site, Petersham, Massachusetts, United States - Inc-BW-C-12-M | ecosystem: Environmental > Terrestrial > Soil >... | reverse complement strand
AGCGCCGCCTGGCCGATTGTGTTGGGGTTCCAGGTGTCAAACGCGGCGGCGCTTTTCAATTGCTCAAAATTCGAAATGCCGTGCAACGAGCTTTCGCCCACGTGCTGGTGCACTTGAATCGCCAGGGCCACTCCGCCGCACACCAGTCCGGCCACCAGAAATCGCAGCCTTCTCTCGGAGTTCACCACCGCCGGGAGCGCGGCGAGAATAACCGCGCATCCCGCCAGCCGGGCGGCATCGTAACCGGAGGGAGGAATTCCCCGAGCGGATTCCACGGCAATCGACAGCAGACACACCGCAAGAAAAATCGCCTGCCAAACGAGAATTCGTCTCGGGCTGCGAGAAGGCTTGGCCGGCATCCACAAAAAGGCGCGAGCCAGAAACAAAACGATCAGCACATCTTCGAGGCGAAGATTGACCGTCGAGCCAATGGGATAGGCGAGGTCGGGAAAGCCAAGAGCGAGGCCGTATAGGAACAGGCCGTACTCCACTTGAGTCCACAGAATCGCCAGCGCCAGCAGCCCGGCCACGCCAATTTCCAGCCAAAGTGTTGGTGTGGGATACACGAAAGCTCTTCTCGGCGCGGTGTTTTCGGGCCGGCTCGCTCAGCGCACCACTCCGATGTGCGGCTTCCTCTGGATGACCCTGGCAGGAACGCCTCCCGCCAGCGCAAACGGTGGAACATCGCGTGTGGCCACGGAGTTGGCGGCCAGGAGCGCCCCGCGGCCAATGGTCACGCCCTTGGTAACCGTTGCGTGGGCCCCGATCCATGCTCCCTGTTGAATGCGAATGGGTGCGAGAGTGCTGGGTCCAAAGCGGTAGGACCCGTCGATTCTGGTGTGATCTCCACTCACCAAAACGGTGTACGGCCCCAGTTGCGCCTCGTCTTCCAGCACGATGCCCCCGCGCGCGTGCAGCCAGCAGCCCGTGGCCAGGAAAACATCGCTGCCGATTTCCAGGCGATTCGTAAAATTGACGGTGACGTGGCGAGAGACCTGGAGATTTCTTCCGCAGCACCGGAACGCGGGGCGCATCAGGAATCCGCGCAGGCGCAGGACCGGGCGCAGTTCGGGCAGCCAATTAGTGGCCGTGGCGATGAAATGGAACCAGAGATACTGCAACACCCGCATGTTTCTGCCTCTAGGCTTGCGGAACCGTCTCCCGCTCCGGCTCGAAATTGGCGTTCAGCTCGCGCATCGCGGCGGCGATAAACCGATCCAGCGTCTGCGTGCGCGCCGCGATCAATCCGTTGCGGATCAGCGAGCGCCGCAACGCGCCGTCGGTGATGACGCGCTCCATGGCCCGCGCCAGCGCACGCGCATCTTTGGGACGAACCAGCAAAGCGTCATATCCGTCGGTGACGGTGCTTGGCACGCCCCCTACCGTAGTGGAAATGCACGGCAAACTGTTCGCGCGAGCCTCGACCAGCACGTGCGGGGTGCCCTCCGAGAGCGTGGGAAGGATGAGGAGGTCAGCGGCGCGCATGCGTTCGAACAGAGGCTGTCCGTTGGGCACGTAGCCCGTCCAGCGGATGCGCTCGCTCACGCCCTTCTCGGCGGCGATTTGGTCCAGCTTGCTGCAGTAGTGCGGGAACTGGCGCGGCCCGGCGATCTCCAGCTCCCAGGGCAGGTTCGCAGGAAGCAGGGACACGGCCTCCAGCAGGTACTCGACGCCCTTCTCCGGCCGTAGGAATCCGACAAACAAAATTCGGATTGTCGGCCCCTGGCACGTGTCGGCGCGCGAACAAAACTCATCCTCGCGAATGGTGCTGGAAACGATCCCGGTCGTCCTGGGAGAGGCGAGCAGGCGCGCCAATTCCCCGCCGTTGCAGATCAGCGCGCCTCCGGTGAGCCAGCGGCCGAGGCGCGTGAAGAAGCGGTCCTGCCGCGCGTAGAGCGTGGCGAGGGCGTCCAGCACGGGGCCGCGCCGGGCGCTGGTCCGCAGCAGCGTAACCGGATCGGAGACGATCCAGTGGCAGATCGGCTTGCGAAGCGCCGCCGCGAAAAAATACAAGACTGCCGTATAAGGACAGCCTCCTCGAACAAACAGCACATCCGCCCGCCGGCAGGTTTTCCAGTAGGCGCGAGCAATTCCGAAGAGATGGGGCAGCGAGCCAAGAGTGGTTCCCCAGAACGGCTGCGCCATGAGCTCGAGGTTCGGGACGTCGAGAGGCGCATCGAACGGCATGGGCGGCGGCCCCTGCACGACTCTGGAGCACATGCAGACGTGATCGAAATGCCTGGCGAGCGCTTCGACTGTCCGCCCAGAGGCTGCTTGCATATAGAGTTTTCCGGCGGCGGAAAACGCGCGAACCGGCGTGATGTATCCGAGGACGCGGCTCATGGTCAGTTGGCAGCGAACGTCTGCGCGGGCGAACGCAAGAAACGCAGGCGCAAGCCCGAGACCTGCTGGAAAAACAATCGGAAGTTCCCCGCTCCAAACGGCCAGAATTGTAGCGGCGAGACCTTCAGCCACTTGGCCGCCGCGGCAATCAGCACGGCTAGCTGAACGCAGGCGCTCAGCCACACGGCCAAGGCCATTCCCGCGAGCCCGAACCACCGCAGAAGCAGCAGCCCTGCAAGGGCCATCACGCCGGCGCCGATCAACTGGCTGGCCAGCCCGGCGTGGGGACGGCCGGCTCCGCGCAATCCCTGGTTCAAGATGTTGGCGGAACCCATGAGGGACGTGGCGAGGGCCAGAATGACGGCCGGCCCGACGGCTCGCGAAAACGCCGCGCCAAACAGAGGAACCACCAGCAGCGGGAGCAAGCCCACCAGCGCTAGCCCCGCCGCGCACGAAACCAGGGCCGATTGGCGAAACGTTTCGGTGATGATCTTTTCCTGGCTTTGCGCATTTCTTTCATTCGAAAGCACGGCGAAGGAAGTGATCCCCAGGGCCTCGCCGAGCGAAGCTTGCCCATTGGCAAAGGCGCCGGCCACGGCGTAGATTCCGGCGGCCTCGATATTGAGAAAGCTGACGACCAGCACCGTGTCCAGCTGTAGCGAGATCAGATTGCTGACGGTGGCGCCGAAATAAGGCGCTCCTGCCTGTAGCAGGTGCCGGCATTGGCCGATTCGCGGCGAGCCGCACGCCAACGCCTTTCTGTGAATCCACAGACGCAGCACGACCGCCAGCACCTGGCTGCCGAGAAAAGCCGCGACGAACCAGCGCACTTGGCTCCTGCGAGCGACTCCAACAAGAAGGACGAGGGCGAGGTAGAAGAGCACCATTGAGAGCCGCAGCAAGTTGTAGCGGCGCCAGCGCATGCGCCCGTGTTCCACGGCCAGCAGAATCTGATTACAAATGTCCAGAGGGATGAGCAACAGGCAAAGGCGTGCCAGCGGAAGCAGGTAGCTGCGATCGGGCGGGAGCAGCCAGGGAATAAACACGTAGCCCGCTGCGAAAAAAACGAGAGCGGTGACGAGCCCCACGGCGACTCCGGCAGCCGTCCAATCGCGCTCTCGCTCGGGATCCTTGGCTACTTCCCGCGCCAGCACCCAGTTGCAGCCCATCAATCCCATGTTGCTCAAAATGACCGGCCAGAGAATGACCGTGGCCAATTCGCCGCGGGCGACCGGGCCGAGCAGGCGGGCAGCCAGAATACCGGTAGCGGCGCCGCACGCCTGGATCGCCAGGCTCGTCGAAAACGTTCCGAAGTTGGCTTTGGAAAATAGCACGCGCGTGTAAGGAAGACTATGCCGCGCCGGCTTCCTGGTTGGGGCGAGCGCAGGCGTAGTACGAATAATCGTTCAGCGAGGAATCGCGATTGTTGAGCACGACTCCGATCAGGTTGGCTCCCACCAGGCGCGCTTGCGATTCCGCGTACTGCACCACCTGGCGCGGCGTCTCCCCGCCTTTGACCACAAGGATGGTGGCGCCGACCATGCTTCCCAGAATGCGGCTGTCCGCGCGGTGCAGCAGCGGCGGTGAATCCAGGATCACGAAGCGGTAGGTAGCCATCGACTCTTGGATCAAGGCACGCATCCGGTCGGAGGAGAGCAGCTCGGACGGATTTTCCGGGATGGGGCCGCAGTGCAGCACGTTCAAGCGGCTGATCGCCGTGGGGCAGACCATTTGCTGCCAGGCGCCCTGCCCGGCGAGGTAGCTGCTCAGCTGCGAGCCGCTCTGCGGAAAATAGTTCTGGATGCTGGGGCGGCGCATGTCGGCATCCACCAGCAGGACCGGCTTGCCGAGTTGCGCTAGGGAAAACGCCAGGTTCACGGCGACGGTTGTTTTTCCCTCACCAGGTTGCGCGCTGGTCACCAAAATGGAATTGGCGAAGCGCCCGGAGCCGGAGAGGAGCACCGAGGTCCGCAGCTCGCGAAACGCCTCAGAAAAGGCCGAACCGTGGTGGATGCCCAGCTTATTTCGATCGTGGTCTTCGCCGGGCACGTCACTCTCTGTGTCCGAGAGGGCGGTCCAACCCACAAGAAGCTCGCGATCGGCCCGCGCGAAATTCCTGTGCTTCCTTCCGTTCAAGGCGCTGTAGGTGGGGATAAAACCGAGCACGGGAACGCCCAAAAAGTGAAATACGTCTTCGCTGTAACGAATGGTCTGGTCCAGGCGCTCCTTGAGGAAGGCCATGGAAATCCCAAGACCCAATCCCAGGAACGCTGCGAGCCCCAGATTGAGCGGATAATTGGGAGCGATGGGCTTGAACGGAACCGTTCCGGGATCGACCACACGAATGTTGCTGGCCTTGAGGCCCGCCGAAACGCCGGCTTCCTTCAGCTTTTCCAGCAATCCTTCGTATAGCGCCTTGTTAGTTTCCACTTCGCGGCTGAGGATTCCATATTGCACGGATTTCTGGGCGAACTGATTGGCCTCGGCCTGCTTTTCCGCGAAGGCCTTGCGGACCAGATTTTCGCGCCGGAGCGCAGCGTAGTAATCATTGCTGATTTTCTGCGCTGCGCGCAGGCGCTCCCTCTCCAGGGAACTCTGAAGCTCGGCGATCTGGCTCTGGGTTTCCTTCACCTTGGGATAGTCTTCCGTGAACGTGGCGGCCAGCTGCGCGTGCTGGCGCTGCAACTCGGCCAGCTGCACGGTGAGGTCCTGCAACAACTTGCTGTCGAATACGCCGGGGAGCGAGCCGAAGTCGCCGGCCTGTACCAGCCGGAAGAGCGACTCTTTCTGGAAGCGATCCGCCTCGGCCTTGGTCAGCTCCTCCTGGATTTGGCGAACGCTCTGGTTGACGATGCTTTCGCTGTCCCCGTTTTCCGTCTCGAGATAGAGCAGCCCGCTGTCCGCGGCGTATTTCTGCAGATCATCTTGGGATTTTTCCAGCTTGGTCTTGAAGTCTTTCAGCTGCAGCGAAAGCCACTCGGAAGCCTTCTGCGCGGCGTCCCAGCGCGCCTCCAGATTTTTCTGGATGTAGTTATCGACCACCGCGTTCACGGCCTGCGCCGAGAGCTGCGGGTCCTGCGAATCGAAGCGGAGTTCGACAGCGCGGCTGCGCCGGATCGGCCTGATGTCCAAACGGTCTTGAAACCGGGTGAGAACGGTTTCCTTGGCCTTCGGGTCGGGCGCACCCGCGCTGTCATTGGGGGAGGCGGGGGGAGGAGCTGGGGCTGCGAACGCGCTCCAGGGCCAGGAGCGCGTGGGTGGGAGAAATTCGGCGCGGCGATCGAGGCCGAGTTGGCGGATAACGCGCTCGGCCAGATCGTCGCTGGCAAGGACCTTGTACTGCGTCTCGAGGTACGTGTCGGTTACTTCGTCCAGTTGAAACATTTCCTGCGGGGTGGCCACGCTGGGATTTTCCTTGTCGATCTCGATCAGTGCCTTGGCGCGGTACAGGGGCTTTTCGTAGGTGGACCCGACGAGGACGGTCACGAATAACACGCCAAAAGCGGTCAGAACCGTCCACCGGCGCTTTCGAACGACTCTCCACCAGGCGAGCAGGTCGGGAGGCTGCTCGGTTTTGGGCGGGAGAAATTCCCCGGGGATTGCCGGGCGCCGCTCGACGCGAACCTCGCGCGGGCTGAACAACTCCAATTTGTCCATCTTGTTCGAATCGTTGGCGTCCGGGATCATGCCTTCACCACCGGTAGATCGCGACCCCGGCGGCGGTCTGCAGGGCGGCTTCGGAGCCGCGATAGAGCACGCTTTTTGCCGCGCTATTGGGGACAAAGACGATGTCCTTGGGCTGCAGGAACGCGTCCGGCGCCTTGCCCGCGAGAATCTTGCCGAGATTCATGGGGATTTCCTTTCGCTTGCCGGTGAGCGGGTCGGTGCGAATCAAGCGGCTGCGGCCGATGGCCGAGGTGTGCGTCGGGCCCTGGGCGAGCGCGAGGGCCTGCAAGACGGAGATGTTTTCGTTGTTCTGCAGAACGAAGCCGCCGGGCTTCTGGACTTCACCGACCACGTAGACGATTCCGGCGCGCGGGACTTTGACGATATCGCCGGGACGGACCGGCACGTTCAAGGACGAGTCGGCGGAGTCCAGCAACTTCTTGAGATCGATCTCCTCGATCGCGCTGTTGCTTTGCGACGGTGCATGCTCTGAGGGATCGGAATTTCCCCACGCGGAAAACTCGCCGCCGCGCATGATGAGCACGGTGTCGCCGGCGTCGTCGGCAAGGCCCTGAGCCATCGATAGAACCTCAATGACCGGCTTCGCTCCACGAATTTGAAACACCCCCGGCATCTTCACGGCGCCCACCACCGAAATCGGGTGGCTCTGCAATTCCTGAACGAAGACGCCGACGTGAGGATCTTTCAGATAGGTGCCGCGCAAGCGCGTTTTCAGAACCGACTCGAGCTCGCCGGGCGTCAAGCCGGCGGCATGCACCGCGCCCAACAGTGGGAGAGAAATTTCTCCGCTCGCGGAAACACGCGCGGCGCTGTTCATTTCGGGGGCTTCGAAGACCGCGATGTTCAGCAAGTCTTCCGCGCCGATGCGCGTTTCGTCCCCTTGCGTATTTGCTGTGGAAGTGGCCAGCGTTCCGCGCGCTTCTTGCAAGCGCTGATTCATCTCCGTCGCGGTTTGCAAAGCGGGTGAGGGATCGCCGCTCGGGTTTACTGAACCCTGGGCGAGCGCGATCGACGCAGCCAGCCAGAAGGACAGCGACAGGCTGGCCTGCGCTGCGCGGACCGCGTGTTTCTGCCGGCAGGGCGTCACGTCGACCTGCCCAGGGCCGGGCGAATGCGCGCCACAGGATCGGCGCGGCGGCTCCCGGCATCCGGCGCGAAATTGCGATGCGCCAGTCGTTTCGAAATACGGACGCCCGCGGCGATTAGGGGCGCTTCCACCGCGTGATACAGAAGCACGGAGAGCGAAGCCAGAACCGCAACGAAAATCGCGATTTGCAGGCCAGCGTTCAGCCGCCGGAAAACCGCGAATGCCACCCAAATGGCAAAATAGTGCAGCAAGTAGATTCCGTAGGAGTATCGCGCAATTTGTTTGCTCAGGGCTGCGAGCAGGTTTTCCGGCATCTCCCGGAAGAAACTCACTCCCAGTCCGATGGACAGGCAGATCACCCATCCGCTTTCGATCGGCTGGCGGCCGGACAATAGAACGAAGGCGGCGCAGCAAAGGGCCAGAAAAACGGGCCAGAGCAGCGCCGGCAAGATTCTGGGCTGGCGCCACAGCTTGTAGGCGACGATTCCCGGAAGGAAACACGGCGCAAAGCGCGTGAATTTCAGCAGCGCTTCGGCCGGCGAGCGGATGATTCCGTCGGCGAGCGGCAGCACGCCAGAGGCGAACCCCACGGCAAACCAAAGCGCGACGCAAGCGCACCAAAACGCCATCACCACCCACGCCGACCGCGCGCGCCGCGCGAAAAGGAACATCGCCGGCAAAGCCAGGTACATCTGCAGCTCCAGCGGCAGGCTCCAAAGAATCCCGGGATTGGCTTTCTGCAGCGTCACGTTTTGAACCAGCAGCAGATTGGCCAGCAGATTCCCCGCCGACTGGTGCAGCAGGTGAAATCCGCCGAATTGCAGGTCCGAAGGAATTTGAAACAGGTACGCACCCGCGACAACGAGGGCAGCCAACGGGTAGATGCGGAAGCACCGCCGGACCATAAAAGGGAGGAACAGTAATGCGCGCGAGCCGGCGCTTTGCCGCTCCAGGGAGAACATCAGCACCAGCGTGGTGTGCACAAAGAACAGCATGACGCCGAGCAGCCCGAAGTCGGTGACGCGCAGCGTTTCCAGCCGCCAGTTGAAAAATTTGGCGATGTGGAATCCGACGACGAGCAATACGGCAAAGGACCGCAGCAGATCGAGATTGCGCGAGCTGGCGGCTGCCTCTTCCGCGGCGCTCGAATCAGCGGCGCGCCCGGCGTGGCCGCCGTCCCGCGCATCGCGGATTTCAGGGGCGGGGCTTGAATGCACCGCGCCGAGAAAACCACACTGAAATAAAGTAATATCCATTCGATTCCAAATTGGGAGACAGAAACTGCGACGCGAGGCGCAACTCAACCATCGGTCGAAAATCTGTCAGAAAACGGCGCGCGCGCTCCAATTCTTTCGACGTTCGTTCCGTCGATTTCGACGGCGGCTGAGCGCCCAAGAATTTCGATCGACACCACCAGGCGCGCCACTCCCTTCTTGCGCGTCAGGATGCCTTCGAGGCCCGCCAGCGGCCCCGCTTTCACGCGTACGCAATCTCCGGACTGTACCAACGGGTGTGCTTCGATCTGCAGTGAGCTTTCGACCATTTGCCGGACCGCATCCAGTTGCCCCCGCGGCACGATCGCCGGTTGCCCGCCCCATTTCACGACGTGCACCACGCCAGGCGTGGTGATGATTTGCAACTGCCGGTCCATCCCTTCCCGAATGAACAGGTAGCATGGGAATAGCGGGAGCCACAGGGATTTGGCACGGTCCTGCCAGCGGCGCACGCTCCGGTACAGCGGCAGAAAAACCTCATGATTTTTGTTCGAAAGGGAGAAGGCTACGGCTTTCTCGTGCTGATGGCGGGTAAAAATGGCGTACCAATTCGCCGAAATCGCCGCGCTCGCCCCAGGCGCTGCGGTGCGAGTTTTTGTCTGCCTGTCCGCCGATTGCACGTAGCTCCGCCCTCTGACGTACGGAAACCGCCCTGCCGTCTGAGGAACGGCTCCCTGCCGGGTCGCTTGAACTGGCTTCGGTTCAGTGCGCCCAGCCGGCTCCGACCGGCGCACTCTTGGATTCAGCCGGCATGGGCATCAGGCCCCACTGACGGACTTCGTCGGTGACCACCGCGAAACCGTGAATCCACTTATTCGCGGGGCACTCCAGGCGAACGACCCGCGCCCGGCCCGTGATGCGCATCATGGACTGCACGCCCGTGAGAGAAGGAAGCAGCAGATCGACTTGAATGGGGCAGTCGTGCGGAGGCATAGTGGCCGTAAGGATGAAGGCGCCCTGAACGCTGACGTCGCGGGTGACTCCCTCCCCTTGCAGCCGCCGGTGGTCCCGGCCCTCCCAGGAAAACACCGCCGGCGCATCCAGGCGGTAACGAATTTCTTTTCGCATTTCCAATGGGTCTCTCATGTCAGAGCTCCCGTAGCCCCTTCTGGACTTCGCTCCCAATGACCCTACCGATGTGCGCCGCACGATAGGCATTCCCGGGAAAACCGGCAATGGGTAAAGCGCCCCACCGGCCTGCGCATGACAGCTGAGTGTCACCATACGTGACAATTGCACTGTCCGCAGACGGCGGACAGCGGCTGCGCGCGCGACGGCCAAGCTCATTTCAGCCCCTAGAAATGCGACTATGGTGCGTGGCATGAACAGTGACAAATATTTACAAAAGTTCTTGCCTCCACGGGCAAAATCGGATAGGCTGCGCGTCTCGAATCTCTCGGTGGGGTAGCGTATGAGTCAATTTGCCCAGCCCGTAAGCGGCACCATCAGTGTCCTCATTGCCGACGCGGACCGCATGAGCGCGAACCTGATCGCCGATGGACTCACGCGCCGGCGCAGCGACATCGCGGTGGTCGCGGTGTCCGGCACCGCGGACGAAACTTTGCGGGAGTTGGAGAAGAACCAGCCGGACATTGCGCTGATCAACGCGCACCTCGAAGACGGCCAGCTGCGCGGTTATCACGTCCTGCCGTACTTGCAGATGCTGGCTCCGCAGACCACGGCCATCATGCTGATCCCCGGATCGGAGCGCGACCTGGTGGTGGACGCGTTTCGCGGCGGAGCCAGAGGCGTTTTTTGCCGGCTGGAATCCATCAAGCTGTTGTCGAAATGCATTCGAACCGTTCACGACGGGCAGATCTGGGCGGACACTCGGAATCTGGCGTTCATTCTGGAGTTCCTGACCGAACTGAAGCCGCTGCGGCTGGTGAAGCCCGGCGGGGGAATGACGCGGCTGACCCCGCGGGAAGCGGAAGTGGTGCACCTACTGGCGGAAGGCCTGAGCACGCGGGAGATCGGCCAGAAGCTCGGCCTGACCGAACACACCATTCGAAACTATTTGAGCGCGATTTATGACAAGGTTGGAGTGTCCAGCCGCGTCGAGCTGGCGCTTTACGCCGTCGCGCGCGAGGATTTAACCCGGCCCGTAGGCAGATGAGATTGGAAACGTTCCCGTAACATAGCCGTTCGCTTCGATGTTCCACCCGCCTGCTCTTTCCAGCCATTGCGCACATCGCGACGCGCGTTTCTTCGGAACTCAAGGGAACACGTGAACTGCCGATAGCAGCAATGACATCGAAAGGGACTCCGTGTTGTGCGTGCGCTGGGCCACGTGTGCCTGCCCCCGGCCCGTTTCGATTTCAGCGGAGTTCTGCGATTTCTTCGGCCGCGCAGGCGGATCCTGCCATCCCGGCAGGAGGAGCGCGATTGCAAGCAAAGCATCAGCGCCAACGGCCGGAAGCGTCTCGGAGGGAGGAATGCTTATGCTGACACAGGCCCGGGGCCCCGTTTCGAACGGATCGGGCATTTGGATTTCACGTCAACGCAGGAGAATTGCAGCACTGGCTGCCTTGCTGTGCGTCCTCAGCGGGCCGAGGGCGGCGCGCGCCGGCAAGGATGCAGCCGAGGAGAAATCGGCGGAAAGCGCCGCGATCGAACAGCTGACGCAGTCGAACCAGATGCTGATTCAGGAAATCGAAGAGCTGCGCGCGCGCATCGCCGAGTTCGACGCGCTGAAGGCCCGCGTGGCGGAGTTGGAGGCGAAAGAGCCCGGCCTGGCCGCTTCCCTGCCAAGCGCCCCGCCCGCAACGGCGGCGAGCACTTCACCAACCGCGGAAATTCTCTTCGCCTTGCCACTCTCGGCGGCCTCGCCTGTAGCGATCGAAGCGCCGGCAACGATGTCTGCAGCCGCCGCGCCTGCTCCCCAGGACGACGGCGGCCATACAATGGGAGTGATCGGCGGACCGAAACTGAACCTCCGCGGATTCTTGGATTTCAATCTCGGCCTGGGGAGCGTGGCGAACGCGCTGATTTATCCCCTAACGATTCCGCCCACTCCGGTACACAACACGTTCCAGTTCGGCGAGTTTGACCTGTTCATCAGCTCCCGGCTGTCGAGCACCCTCAACTTTTTGAGCGAAGTGGTGCTGGGATCCGATGCTTCCAACTTCTGGGGGCTGGACGTGGAGCGCGCGCAACTCAGCTACAAGCCCAGTCAATACCTGCAGCTGAGCGCGGGACGGATGCACACCGCCATGGGGTATTACAACACCGCGTTTCACCACGGAACCTGGTTCCAGACCGCCACCGGACGGCCGTACATGTACTACTTCGAAGACAGCGGCGGCATTCTCCCGGTGCACATTGTAGGCGTTGAGGCCGCCGGACGGATTCCGAAGACCGGTAAGTGGAATGCGCACTACGTCGCGGAAGTGGGCAATGGCATGAGTTCCCTGTTTATCGGGCAGCCCATTGTGGCCCAGCCGGTGCAGAACTTCCTGTCCGACAAAAATCACAAGGCGTTCAACGTTGCGGGTTACATCCGGCCGGAATGGCTCAGCGGGCTGCAAATCGGCGTGAACTACTACAACGACGAGCGGGTTCCCCCCGGCATTCCTCATGTGCATAACGCGATCCCGGGCGCTTATCTCGTTTACATCACGCCCAGTTTCGAATTCATGAACGAGTTCGAGCTGCAGCGCGACCGTTCCGTGGGCTCATCTATTACCTACAACACGCCCCTCGGCTACACGCAGATTTCGCACAAGCTGGGGAAGTATTACCGGCCCTACTTCCGCTG
>Ga0210394_10006896_pt1 | contig 12149 bp, 6 predicted proteins | sample IncBWC12MmetaG_FD_160121 | JGI IMG/M metagenome (GOLD analysis project Ga0210394, IMG submission 160121) | Forest soil microbial communities from Barre Woods Harvard Forest LTER site, Petersham, Massachusetts, United States - Inc-BW-C-12-M | ecosystem: Environmental > Terrestrial > Soil >... | reverse complement strand
GCAGCATTGCAGCGGCGGCCAGGGCACCGATCAGTTCAATAAGATGGCGGTGATCGAGCGCTGGCGCGAGGAGGGCAAAGCTCCCGCCCAAATTGTCGCCGCCCACGTGAACAACGGACAAGTGGAAATGACTCGCCCGCTGTGCCCCTATCCGCAGGTTGCGGTGTACAACGGAAGCGGCCTCACGAACGACGCCGGCAATTTCACCTGTAAGGCGAATCCGTAGGCGTCCGCCTCTCGCTGCTTTTCGATTGAACTTTCGCCATTCCGCCTGCGTATGCCACTTCGATGCTGAAGTCCATACGGCATGCCCTGCGTCTGCTGCTCAAAAGCCCGGGTTTCACGCTGGTCGGCATCTGCTCGCTCGCCATCGGGATCGGCGCCACCTCGGCGATGTTCAGCTTTGCGGACGCGCTCATTTTGCGGCCCCTGCCCGTGCTGGAACCCAACGGGATTGTAGCCGTTACCACGTCCAGCTCGGCCGCCTTCGCTAATACTGCCATCTCTTATCCGGACTATCGCGACTACCGCGATGGTAGCCGCAGTTTTGACGGCCTGATCGCCGCGTCTCTCACATCGTTCGGTTTCAAGCCCAACGCGACGGCTCTTCCGAAAGTCACCTACGGCATGTATGTCTCGGGCAACTTCTTCGGTGTGCTGGGAGTGCAGCCGGCTTTGGGCCGCGGGTTTCTGGAATCTGAAGATCAGGCCGTGGGGCGCGACGCGGTGGTGGTGCTAGCCCACGACTATTGGGTAAGCCAGTTCAACGCTAACCCGTCGGTGGTGGGTTCCACCATCTGGATCAACGGAGTTCCGTGCAACATTGTCGGAGTAACGCCCGAACAGTTCACCGGTATCGACCAGTTCATCAAGCCGTCCATGTTCGTGCCGCTCGCCATGTCTCCGCGTCTCAACGGCGTCAATAGTCTGGAAAAACGGGATGTGCGTTGGCTCAACGTGAAGGGCCGCTTAAAGCCGGGACTCGGCATCGCGCAGGCCAGCGCCGATCTCACCAGCATCGGGTCCAGGCTGGAGCAGATGTATCCGCAGAGCAACCGCAATCAGCGCGTGGATGCTCAAACCGAATTTCAATTTCGTGTCAGACAATCGCCGCCTAATGCGGCGCTGGTAGTGATGTTGCTTTTGCTCGCCCTGTGTGTGTTGCTGGTGGCCTGCGCGAACGTCACAGGTTTGCTGCTCAGCCGTGCCCGTGCGCGATCCCGCGAGATGGCGGTGCGCCTGGCCATCGGCGCCGGCCGTGGGGCGCTCATCCGCCAACTTTTATTGGAAAATCTTCTGCTGGCGCTAGCGGGCGGGCTGGCCGGCATTGCTGTGGCCTACGCGGGAACCAGCTTCGCCAATAAGCTCCCGATCCCAACCGATGTGCCGCTCGCGTTTCATGTTTCGGTGGACCAGCGAATGTTGCTCTTCACCATAGCCGCGTCGTTGATCAGCACGTTTCTGTTCGGCCTCACTCCGGCACTGCAAACAACGCGTCTGGATCTTGTTTCGTCTCTCAAGGCTGCTGATGCGGATAGTGGCGGGCGCAGGCGTTTGTGGGGACGCAATCTGATCGTGGCTGGGCAGGTGGCTCTATCGCTGGTCCTGCTGATTGTTTCCGCGGTGCTATTGCAGGGATTCCGCGATGAGTTGCTGCAAGGGCCGGGCTTCCGCACCGACCATCTGTGGCTCACCAATTTTGACACGCAACCGGTACACTACACCGAAGATCAAAGCCGCAGATTCTACAAAGATCTATTGGACAAGACCCGTATGGCGCCCGGAGTCAGATCGGCGGCCTTGATGTCGGGCATTCCGCTCCTGGGAGGCGGGGGCGTTAGCGTGGTACCGGAAGGCTACACGTTGCCACGCGGGCAACAAGTTCTCACGATTCCCAACTTCTACGTAAGCGAGGGCTATTTTGCGACAATGGGCGTGCCAATCCTGCGGGGGCGCGCGTTTCTGGAATCCGATCGATCGGATACGCCGTTGGTGGCTGTGGTGAACCCGCGGTTTGCCGACCACTATTGGCTCCACCAGGACGCGCTCGGAAAGCGCTTCCATCTGGAGACGGCAACCGGACCGTTGGTACAGATCGTCGGCATCGCCAAGATGTCGAAATACTTCTGGATCGCGGAGCCTCCGCTCGAATTCATTTATCTGCCCTACACCCAGGACAAGCGGTCCGCGATGACGATCGTCGCCGAAAGCAGCGCTCCCGACGCGGCGACCCTCGCACCCGTGCTGCGCGAAATAGTGCGCGAGATTGACCCGAACATGCCGGTCTTCGACACGCGGACCATGCAGGATTTCTACACCCAACGCGCGGTAAAGACTCCGGACATGATCGCCGAAAGCGTGGCAGGCATGGGGACGATGGGCCTGATTCTGGCGATGGTGGGGCTGTATGGGCTAATCGCTTACTCGGTGAGCCGGCGTCGCCGGGAGATTGGCATCCGGATGGCTATTGGAGCGGACCGTCGAAAGGTGATTCGCATGATTCTACGGCAGGCCTTCGCGTTGGGATCGATCGGTGTGGCTGCGGGGCTGGTGGCGAGCTTTTTCGCCTGCCGAGCTGTGATCTCCGTGGCATGGGTCGCGTCCTTCGACCATCTGAACTACGCGCTGTTCCCAGCCATCGCGATACCGCTGCTCGCGATTACGCTATTGGCGAGCTATGCGCCTGCGCGGCGAGCTTCGCTGGTGGATCCGATGCGCGCGCTGCGCGACGAGTAGAGTCGACTCATAATGGGGGAGGTGAAGATCCTTCTCTTCGGAGCAACCGGGATGGTTGGGCAGGGTGTTTTGCGCGAATGCCTGCTCGATCCCGGCGTCGAAAGCGTCGTCTCCATCGCGCGCGTTAGCACGGGTCAGCAACACCCCAAACTGCGCGAACTGATGCACAACAATTTCCTCGACTTCTCGGCCATTGAGGACGAGCTTTCCGGCTTCGACGCGTGCTTCTTCTGTTTGGGCGTCTCCTCGGCGGGCATGAACGAGGATGATTACCAGCGCATCACCTACGGCTTCACCATCGCCGCGGCGCGGACTTTGTCGAGACTCAATCCGAACATGATTTTCATCTATGTATCCGGGATGGGCACCGACAGTTCTGAGCGCGGCCGCAGCATGTGGGCGCGGGTCAAAGGCAAAACTGAGAATGAGCTCCTGCGCCTGCCATTCCATGCCGCCTACATGTTCCGGCCGGGAGTGATTGTGCCGCTCCACGGCGTCAAATCCAAGACCAAACTCGTACGCGCATTCTACCTGTTGTTCGCGCCGCTGCTGCCGCTGTCGAACACGCTCTTTCCGAAGTATGTGACAAATACCGAGCAAATCGGTCGCGCTATGGTAAAGGTCGCTAGGCGGGGCTGGCCGAAATCGGTGCTGGAAACCTCCGACATCAACCAGGTATGAAACACCAGCCAACCATGCCGTTTGCTGACCTCGCACTCTCACGGCGTTTGGAGCGCGCGGAAGGGCACGCCTGCGTGCAGTTCGCCGAGGCCCGCCGTCGTCTGTTCCCCGCGAGCGGCGCCGAGTGGATGGAATGCGCCGGAGCATACGCGGTCTTCGACACCGTCGATTCTCCCGTCACGCAGACTTTCGGACTCGGCATCTTCGAGGAACTGAGCGCGGCGTCGCTGGATGTGATCGAGCGCTTCTTTGGAGACCGCGGGGCGCAGGTGCATCATGAAGTCAGCCCGCTCGCCGGGGCCCCTGCGCTGGACTTGCTCTGTGCCCGCCGGTACAGGCCGATCGAGATCAGCAACGTAATGTTTCGACCGGTCGAGAAGCCCACGGCTACAGGTCACGCCGAAATCACCGTCCGCGTTGCGGGCCCGGAGGAAGCGCAACTCTGGGCTGACGTTAGCGCCCGGGGCTGGACTCACGAACATCCGGAACTCAAGGATACTATTCTGCAACTTGGCGCCCTCTCTTCGGCGCGCGAGCAAAGTCCCTGCTTCCTGGCCGAGGTGGACGGCCAACCCGGAGCTGCCGGCGTCCTCTGCATCCACAACGGAGTTGCGCTGTTCGGTGGTGCGGCTACGGTTCCCGAACTGCGCCGTCGAGGGCTTCAAGCTGCCCTGCTCGAAGAGCGGATGCGCTACGCCTTCGACCATAGCTGTGACCTGGCGATGATGGTGGCCGAGGCCGGCAGTAACTCGCAGCGCAACGCCGAGCGCCAGGGCTTCCGCGTCGCCTACACTCGCACGAAATGGCGCTTGTCGCGTTAAACGCGGGCCTCGCGCGCAATTGACACTCACCCTGGCCCGAATGTAGCATCGAAACGATTAGGAAAGATCTCATTATGTGGAATCCCCGTCCGCTCAGTCTCCCTGTCATGTCGCTGGCCGCCGTCGTGTTCAGCGCGCAAGTTGCCTCCGCCCAGCAAAAGGTCCCGTTCGACCCCAGGTTCAATATTCCGGTCGCCCCAACCGGTCTGGCGCATCGCACGCTGCCGGATCATCCGGTGGAGTTCGATACCGCGGAAGGTCAGAAAATCCGGGTGGTCGTGGTTACCAAGGCTCTTGAATATCCCTGGAGCGCGGCATTCCTTCCGGACGGCAGCATGCTCGTGACCGAGCGCCCCGGCCGCCTCCGGATTATCCGCAACGGTGTGCTAGATCCCAAGCCCGTCGCGGGCGGGCCGGCCTCGTATTGGGCCGCTGAATCGGGCGCGCCCGGCGCGGTCCACGGGTATATGGACATCGCTCTCCATCCGAAATTCTCCGACAATCACTTCGTCTATCTCACCTACACCAAGCCGCTGGACGACAAAAAGCGGACCACCGCCATCGCCCGCGGGCGCTGGGATGGCAGCGGGCTCACCGACGTCAAGGACATCTTCACTCTGGATGAAGCCGGCACCTCGCGCATCGCCTTCGGTCGCGATGGCATGCTCTACATGACCACCACCGGCAGGGATCCGCAAGATCCCAATACGCTGGGCGGCAAAGTGTTGCGGCTGCGCGACGATGGTACGGTCCCCTCCGACAACCCGTTCGTCGGGCAAGCCGGTCATCGGCCGGAAGTCTACACGCTGGGGCATCGCAGCGCCCTGGGATTGGCGATGCATCCCGGCACGGGTGAGATGTGGCAAAACGAAAATGGCCCCAACGGCGGCGACGAGATCAACATCCTCAAGCCGGGTCTCAACTATGGCTGGCCCCTCGTGAGTTATGGACGCACCTATCAAGGCCCATGGCAATCAGCGCCTCCCGGGCACGTCGGCTTCGAGCCGCCGGTCGTGATTTGGATTCCTGCCATCGCGGTTTCCGGCATGACGTTCTACACCGGCGACAAATTTCCTAAGTGGAAGGGCGACGTCTTCGTCGGCTCGCTCCGCACCGGCGAAATTCCAGGCACCGGCCACCTGGAGCGCATCCTGTTCAACGAGAAGATGGAGGAACTGCGCCGCGAAGCGCTGCTCCGCGAGCTGCGCCAGCGCATCCGCGATGTTCGCCAAGGTCCTGACGGGCTGCTGTACCTGATGACCGACGAAAAAGAAGGAGCGGTTCTCCGGATCGAGCCCGCGCAGTAGCGGATTATTGCGGTGCTGACGACTGCGCGTTCTCCCGGAGATCTTATTCGTCGCGTAGTGTTTTGATTGGATCCACGCGCGTCGCCCGGTATGCCGGAATAACGCTCGCGAGCAATGCCACAAATCCGAGTAAGAGCGAAACAGCCGCGTAGGTGACCATATCCGTGGCGCTGACGCCGAACAGAAGGCTCTCCAGCAGGCGGCCCAGCGCGAATGCCGCAATAATCCCGAGCGCTAGGCCGGCCACAGTCATCTTCAGTCCCTGCATCACAACCAATCGCAGCACCTGGCTCATCTGCGCCCCCAGCGCCATGCGAACGCCAATCTCCCGGACCCGCCTTCGCACGCTATAGGACAGTGCGCTGTAGATACCCATTGCCGCCAGCACCAGCGCGAGCCCGGCAAAGCCTGCCAATAGTTGCATATTCAACTGCCGCTGCGAAAGTGAGTCGGCCAGCATATGATCCATCGTCATCACGTCGAGCACCGGCGTGCTAGGGTCCACTTCGTGGATGGCACGAATCACTTCCTCTTGTGCGCTTCCTATCCCTTTTGAGCTTCCCTCAGCTGCCTTCGTGCGGACCACCATCGACAGGGGAAACGACCGCCATCCTCCCGGTATAGACTCGGAAATTTGAGCTAAGGGAAAGTAAATGGTAGCCGCTGGTTCAGCCACATCCAATCCGTCCTGCTTCACGTCTCCTACCACGCCGGCGACTTCCCGCACGAATTGAGGAAGGAAAGTGAGCGTGAGACGGCGGCCAATCGGATCTTGTCCGGGCCAGAAGCGCTTCGCCAAGGCCTCACTAATGAAAACAACATGCTGTGATTCCGCCGTATCGGTATCGCTCGGTGCCCGCCCTCGCAGCACCGGTATGCGCATGGTTCGAAAGTAATCCGGACTGACTACGCGAACCGCCACCTCGGGTTGATCTGCCATGGCCGCCGCCGGCCGGCCGGCGATCGCGATAGGTTGCGTGGAACCGTTGCCCGAAAGCGGCAGCGAGTCAATGGTGGCCGCCGATTCAATGTCAGGCAGTGTGCGAACGCGCTCCAGCACCCGCGCAAAGAAGGCGCTCTCTTGGGAAGGTAGGGCGAATTTCTGGGGCGCAACGGAAATCGTCATCGTGAGGGCATTGTGTATGTCCAGCCCCGGATTGACGTTACGCAAATTCGCTAAGCTGCGAATCATCAAGCCCGCTCCGATCAGGAGCATAAGGCACAGTGCGACCTCCGACACCACCAACGCGCTGAGGCTGCGCTGGCCGCCTGAATCCGCATCTGTTTTGCCCAAGCCCTGCCGCAGCGCGTTATCCAGGTTGATTTGGCTGAAACGCCAGGCCGGAAGCAACCCGGCAAGCATCCCCGCAAGTATGGCGATGACAACCGTGAATCCCAGAACCCAACCGTCCAGTCGGATCTCGATCGATTGCGGCAGCTTTCCCGCTAGCAGAAGCGACAAAAAATGCACGCCACGGCCAGCTATCGCCAAGCCCAGCGCGCCTCCGAAAACAGAGAGCGTTATCGCCTCCACCAGTACGTGTTGCACAATCCGGATACGGCTAGCGCCCAAAGCGGCGCGGATGGCCATTTCCTTACGCCGGGCCATGGTTCTCGCGAGTACCAGGTTCGATATGTTGGCGCAGGCGATGAGTAGGACGAAGCCAACGGCCCCCAGTAGCACCAGCAGGGCTGGACGAACGTCGCCAACCATCTCATCTCGTAGCGGAACCACCAACGCTCCCCACCCGTTGTCGTCCTCTGGATACTCTTTTTGTAGCCGGCCTGAGATGATATCCATTTCTGTCTGCGCCTGCCTCAGATTCACGCCTTGCCGCAGCCGCGCAATTACCAGAAAATGGTGCTCGCCACGCACCGCCCGCTCTTTATCCGTCCACGCCAGCGGAGTCCAGATTTTGGCCCAGTCAGGGCTGCGGAACGCGGGCCCCATCACGCCGACAACGGTATAAGCGGCGTTATTGAGCGTTATCCTCTGCCCAACAATCGCGGGATTCGACGCGAATCGGTTCCGCCAAAAATTGTATCCAAGCACCACCACATTGTTGCGGCCGGCTCGATCATCCTCGGGCAGAAACCCGCGGCCCAACATCGGCCGCACTCCATAGACGGAAAAGAAGCTGGACTCCACTTCACCGGAGGGGACAACTTCGGGATTGGCTCCTGTCATGAAATCGAAAGTGGCGTACGTGTAGATCGCCGTTTTCTCAAATACGTGGCTCTCCCGAGCCCAGTCCAGGTAATTGGCCGCGGACACCGCGAATTTCGTCATTCCCGGGAAACTTTTTGCTGGCGGAACGTGCCAGATCTGGACCAGCTGCGTGGCGTTTCTGAACGGTAACGGCCGCAGAAGGGCAGCATTCACGACGCTGAAAATTGCGCTGTTAGCTCCGATTCCCAAGGCCAGGACCAGGACCGCCACCCCCGTGAACCCCGGATTCTTGAGCAGCGCGCGCCAGGTGTGTTTAATATCTTCGAGCAGCATCTTTAGAAAATCCCTGTGGAGTCAGTCGCAAGCAGCCTTCCACGACTGCCGCCCCAGAAACAATTGAAAACAGAACGGTGAGATTGGAAAGCAACGCGTGTTTTTGCCTGGGGTGTTCGTATTCGGTAAGGACTGTCCCAGTACGAACACTCAGGACCGCCCCGGCGTTCCCATCAGTGCTATCGTGACAGGGAGTCGCACCCGCACAGGAAGTCCTGTCAATGGCCAAAAAAAAGCGGGCGTCAAAATCGAAGAAGGCTCACGCCAAGGGCCTTAGCCCACGGCGCAAAACGGAGCGAGCGATCGCCGTTCCGGAGTCTTCGGCAACCTCTTTCCCCGTCGTCGGCGTAGGTGCTTCAGCGGGCGGGTTGGAAGCCTTGTCTGCGTTTCTGAAAGCGCTGCCCACGCGAACCGGGATGGCCCTGGTCGTCATCCAGCATCTCGCTCCGCAGCACGAAAGCGCCCTGACCCAACTACTTTCCAAAGCCACCAGCATGCCGGTCCTGGAAGTCTCCCACGGCATGGCGGTCCGGCCGAACCACGTATACGTGATCCCGCCAGACAAGATGATGACTATTCGAAGCGGCGCTTTGATGCTGATTCCGCGCGAGCGCGCTTCTGTCCCTTATCATCCTATTGATGAGTTCTACGTTGCGCTGGCGCACGAGCGGAAAACCGCCGCCATCGGTGTGATCCTCTCCGGCAGCGGATCCGACGGCACGCTTGGGTTGAAAGCCATTAAGGCGGAAGGCGGCGTCACCTTCGCGCAGGATCCCAAAACCGCCGCTTGGCCGGCCATGCCCGCTAGCGCGATCTCCGCTGGCGCAGTCGATTTTGTCCTGCCTCCCGGCGGTATCGCCGCCGAATTGGCCCGCATCGGCCGCCATCCCTACTTGTTGGAGCGCGGGGAAGCGCCCGAAGGCGATGACCTGGAAAAAGTTTACCTCGTGCTCCGGTCCTCCACCGGCGTGGATTTCCGCCTGTATAAGCAGCCCACCGTCAGCCGCCGCATCGCGCGCAGGATGGCGTTGCAAAAGTTGGGCTCCCTTAGCGACTATGTGCGGTCGCTCAAGCAAAATGCCGCCGAGGTTCGGGCCTTGGCCGACGACATCTTCATCCACGTCACCGGCTTCTTTCGCGATCCGGAGTCCTTCCAAGCGTTGCGAAAACATGCGTTCCCGAAGTTACATTTGAATCGGCGGTCTGCCCCGGTTCGGGTCTGGGTCCCCGGCTGTTCTACCGGTGAAGAAGTGTACTCCATCGCAATGTTGCTGATCGAGTCCCTCCGCGAAAACACAAACCAGATCAAGATTCAAATGTTTGGGACCGACATCAGCGAACCGGCCGTCGAGCGCGCCCGCTCCGGCATCTATTCGGACGCTGCCCTGCGTGGCGTGTCGCCCGCGCGCCTGAGACGCTTCTTCCTCAAAGTCGAGCACGGCTATCAGATCAACAAAGAAGTACGCGGCCTGTGCGTTTTTGCGCGGCACGACTTGGCGAACGACCCGCCTTTTTCCAAGCTCGATCTGATCAGTTGCCGCAACGTCCTGATCTACGCTGGGCCGAGCTTGCAGAGCCGGATTCTGTCGGCTTTCCAGTATGCCCTCAAGCCCGGCGGATTTCTGTTCCTCGGGAAATCGGAAGCCATCAGCGCCTACTCCGGCATCTTCGCTGCCCAGGACCGCAATCACAAAATCTTCTCCCGCAAGCCTGACGCGACTCTCTCGCCCCGTTTCGATTGGCGAATCGACGACAACAAAGGGCTGGACCTGGCGCCTCCGAGGATTGCTGCCCCCGCCATGGTCGCCGATTTCCGGAAGCAAGCGGAGCTTGTTCTGCTCCAACGCTATGCGCCGCCCGCGCTGGTGATCGATTCCGATCTCCGCATCCTGCATCTCCAGGGAGACCTCAGCCCCTACCTCGCTCTCCCCACTGGTCCGCCTGCCGTTCATTTGTTCAAGTTGCTTCGTCCGGAGTTCGCCATCGATCTGCGTCGAGCGATTTCCCGCGCCCAGAAAGAGGGAACCGCCATACCTTCGCGCCTCATCCGCTTTGAGCAGCGCGGCCAGCCGTGTGCTGTGCGGCTGGACGTATCGCCGCTAACGAAGGGTGACCAGGGAAGGCCAGATCTTCTGGTCGTCTTCCAAGCAATTTTGTCCAAGACCTCGCCGACCGAGCGTGCCGGCCCGAAAGCCCCGGGCAAAGGGCGTGCGAAACGAGATTCCAGTGTCGAGCGGGAGTTGGCGGCCACGCGGGCATACTTGAGCTCTTTGATCGCCGAGCACGAGACGGCCCAGGAACAGATGAAAGCGGCGCACGAGGAGATTCTTTCCAGCAGCGAGGAGCTGCAAAGCACGAATGAAGAGCTCGAAACGGCCAAGGAAGAGCTCCAGTCCTCCAACGAGGAGCTCCTTACGTTGAACGAGGAGCTGCTGCACCGCAACCTCGACCTGAGCGTGCTGACCAACGATCTGAATAATGTGCTGGTGGGCGTGGAAATTCCGGTCGTGGTTCTCGATGGCAGCCTGCACATTCGCAGGTTTACCCCCATGGCGGGAAAGCTCTTGAATCTCATCGAAAGCGACGCGGGCCGCCCGTTCACCGATGTCGCCTCAGCGCTCGAAGTGCCCGATTGGGACGCGCTGTTCGCCGAGGTAACCAGCCTGATGCACCCGTTCGAGCGTGAGGTCAAGGATAAGAGCGGCCGCTGGCTTTCACTGCGCATTCGCCCCTATCGCACCAGCGACAATAAGATCGACGGCGTAATCGTGATCCTGCTCGACACCGACATCATCAAACGCGAGCTGGAGGAGTCTCGCGACTACGCCCGCATGCTGCTTGAATCGGCGGAGCAGGCCATTGTGGCGGCCAATGCCGACGGAAAGATCGTACTGATCAACGGCGCCACCGAAAAGATGTTCGGCTATCGCCGCGCCGATCTGCTCGGGAAAAAGCTTGACCTGCTCCTCCCTGCCGAGTCCGAAGGCCGTCACTACGATGGGTCAAGGTTCCCCATCGAAGTCAGTCTCAGTAGTATCGATCAGGCAGGTGTTAAGCTCACCGTTGCATTTATGACCGACATCACCGAGAAACAGCGGCTGGAGACGCTGTCGGAAACCTACCGCGCCGAGATTCGCGCGCTCGCGGCCCAGCTCATTACCGCTCAGGAAGAGGAGCGGCGTCGGGTTTCCCGCGAACTGCACGATAGTCTCTGCCAGAAGCTGGCTTCCCTGGCGCTCGACGTCGAAAATCTTGCGGTTGCGCTCCCGCCTCCCGCCGCCACCCGGGCTCGTCTTCAGGACCTGTGCGCGCGCGCCATCAAAGTGTCGGAGGAGGCTCGCCACATCGCGTACGAACTGCACCCCTCGGTGCTCGATGACCTGGGTCTGGTGGTTTCCTTGAAAGCTTTGTGCGACGAATTTTCAAAAACCGAGAAGATGCGCGTTGATTTCACTGCCGGCAAGCTGCCCGATTTGGTCCCCCAGAAAATTGCCTCCGGTTTGTACCGAATCGCGCAGGAAAGTCTGCGCAACGTCGCGAAACACGCTAAGGCGAAGCAGCTCTCCGTCGAACTCACGATGAGGGATCAGGGACTGGTCTTGTCCCTGCAAGACGATGGCATTGGGTTCACTCCCCAGGCGGTCAAAGGCAAGGGCGGGCTCGGCTTGGTCAGCATTGGCGAGCGCGCGCGAATCGTGGGCGGTACCTTGTTGATTGAGTCCAAGCCTGGTGACGGCACCCGCATTTCCGTGAGGGTTCCCTTCGAGTAAGGCACCTTATGAGACGCCCCCGAATTCTCCTAGCCGACGATCATGCCCTGATGCTGGACGGGTTTTCGAATCTCCTTAAACCCAAGTACGCCGTGGTCGGCACGGTGGAGGATGGGAAGGCGTTGGTGGATGCCGCGCTTCGCCTGAGTCCGGAGCTCATCATCCTGGACATCACCATGCCGATATTGAACGGAATCGATGCGGCCCGCGAGATCAGGAAACGTCTTCCTCATGTAAAGCTCTTGTTCGTGACGATGCATACCAGTCCCACCTACCTGCAGGCCGCGCTCGAAGCGGGAGCCGACGGGTACGCGGTAAAGTCTTCCGGCCG
>Ga0210394_10006895_pt1 | contig 12149 bp, 9 predicted proteins | sample IncBWC12MmetaG_FD_160121 | JGI IMG/M metagenome (GOLD analysis project Ga0210394, IMG submission 160121) | Forest soil microbial communities from Barre Woods Harvard Forest LTER site, Petersham, Massachusetts, United States - Inc-BW-C-12-M | ecosystem: Environmental > Terrestrial > Soil >... | reverse complement strand
TCGTTTGCGCGAGGATGAATGGTTGCTCGGCCAGCGCGGGGTACGTCCCAAGCAAAAGGAACGCCAGAAGGAAGCGATGAGTATTCACAGATCACGATTATCACATTGTGAATTCTTCTACGGGCCCAAATTGCGGATCACTTTATCTGGGTCATCAAAAATGGCTTTAAATTCAGTAGGCTAAGGACGGATTAAAGCGCAGAGGCCCGAGGTGTGAACAATAATGATGATTCCAAGGATAATGGTAGTGCTGCCGGGATGAAATCAAAAAATAGGGACGGCGGCAAACGGCGGATCGGGCCATTCTGGTCAATAACAGGAGATTCAAATGTCAAAGCAGCTCACCCGCATAGCTCCGTGGCAAGCGGGCAAATTGTTCGCGCTGATTTATTTTGTGCTGAGCGCATTTCTTGCAATCCCATTTGCACTCATCAGCAGCACGATACCGAGCAACGCTCCCGGCCCCCATTTCGGTATCGGCGTTTTTATCGCCATACCGTTTATTTACGCGATCTTTGGTCTGATATTCGTTCCGATCGGGTGTTGGATCTACAATTTAGCAGCGAAGTTCGTTGGCGGACTGGAAGTATCGGTGACAGACAAAGTCGATGCCTAACAGTTCGAGCGACTCGCGGGGTGCGCGTCCCCGCGCAATCCACAGCGCTTCCGTCGGAGGAGATTCCTGAGGTCGTGGTCACGGCGCAAAAGCGCGAGCAGCTGGCGCAACACGTTCCGATTTCGATGAGTGTCGTCAGAGGCGAAGATATCGATCGCCCGGCGGACGCGGATTTTCACGACCTGTTGCTGTCGATTCCGGGAGTTTTTTATTCAGGCGAGGAATCCGGTCTCAGTCGCCGGCGGTGTTCCGACTCGAGCACCGTCGCCACGGCCCGAACTGTCCGTTCGACGTCCTCGCTGCTCGTCCGCCAATTGACGACGCTGATCCGCATTGCCCGGCGACGCTTCCACATAGTACCGCTAAAAAACGCCGTTCCCTCACAATTGATCGCCTCGATCATTCGGTCGGTCCGAGCATCGTGGTCCGAAGCGGCGGCGTCAGGGCGATGATCTGGAAACCGCACCAATCCCTGATTCAGGGTCGGATACGCGACCACCTCGACGCCAGGGAGAGCACCGAGGCCGAGCACCAGCTGACTCGCGTGCTCGCAGCATCGGTCGATCAGATGCCCGGTACCTTCGCGGCCCAACTCACGCAAGGCGGCATAAACCGGAAATCCGCGTGCGCGGCGCGACCATTCGGGCGTCCAGTCAAGCGGGTCGCGCGCGTGGCCGTCCGCTGGGAGGTAGGCAGCGCTGATGTCCATCGCAGCTTTGTGCGCCTCAGGGTCGGCGACGATGGCGATGCCTATGTCTTGGGGTGTGTTGAGCCATTTGTGCGCGTCGGTTGCCCAGGAGTCGGCCCCTTCAACTCCGTCGGCCAGCGAGCGGCGCCGCGTGCTGGCCCGCGCCCACAGCCCAAACGCACCGTCCACATGAACCCATGCGCCGCTCGCTTTGGCGAGTGGAATCAGTTTGCCAAACGGATCGAATGCGCCGACGTTCAGATCCGCGGCATTGAGCACGACGATAGTGGGCGCATCGGACTTCTGCTGGATCGCGGCCTTCAGCGTGGCCGGTTCGACTCGAGAATCCGCATCGGTAGCGAGCGGCTCAACGCAATTGGAGCCGAAGCCGAGAAGCCGTAGTGCACGTGTCAACGATCCGTGTCGGTTCTCATTGGCGAGCACACGAATGCGGGGAGCGTCAAACAGACCATCCCGCTCCACATTCCAACCCCGCTCATTCAACAGCGCGTGGCGGGCTGCGGCGAGGCATGTGGCGTGCGCCATCTGACAGCCGGTTGTAAAGGCGAACGACGCCCGCGCCGGTAACCCGAGAATGTCCTTGACCCATTGGCCTGCAACCTCCTCTACGACGGCGGCGGCCGGCGCGGACAAATACATCGCCGCGTTGTTATCCCACGTCGACACGAGCCAATCGGCGGCGAGAGCCGAGGGCAGCGCCCCGCCCATTACCCAGGCAAAGGATCGGCCGCTCGCTGACCCGAGATGTCCACCCGACGTCGCGATGACCAGATCGTCGATCACTTGGGCGGCGTCCCTCCCGCGGTCTTCAAGCGGCGCGCCCAAGCGGCAACGAAGCTCTTTCAGCGTCGCCGTCGGATGAACCGGGCGGTGTTCCAGGCTGTTCAGAAAATCCACCGCGTGGCGCCGCGTTCGGTCCAATAAGATCTCGATGTCGGTCATCGCGGCCCCTTTTTACATGATCCCATCGCGCACTTGATGCAGGTAGTGTAACTACGCTGGCTTCATATAGGCGAATCTGAGCAGCGCCGAAACCGGAGCGCCTGCGGCATATGAGCGAGCCGCTGCGGCATGACCGCTGTCCCCAATACACCCGAACACGAGAACGCTCCCGTGTCCGGGCATGTTTGAGATCTAAGCGGAGTTGCTGCGCGAGGAACAGCTCCTGCGCATTCCCCTGCCGCTCAGCTACAGCAAGCCGAGCGCGGCCGCGCACGCCGGCGCGGGTTGATCCGTACGCTTGCCGATACCTTTCGCAACGACATAGGTGACCAGGAAGTGCGCATCAATTGAGCTGCTGTTGACGACATCGTGCAATTTCGTTCCCTCGGTCCACGAGTCGCCCGCATTGTAAACCCGCTTCACGCACGCAGCATCGTACCAATCCACGGGGCCGGAATCTGCCGCCAAGCTGAGCAGCAAGATGCCGGGGTGGGTATGCCAACCGGTGGTGCCGCCGGGGGAAAACTTAACTTCCTGCTGGATGACATTGGCGGCACCTTCCGTCTCCAATTGAGCGCTGAAGCCATCCTCGGTGCCGGCTAGTGCCACATGAGCGTGGGCATGGATGTCCTGGTTAACTGTGCCCGTCGACAGAATGACGTTGTACCAGGCACCGATCGTGGGAGTTGCCATTGCGAGTCCGGCGACGATCGATGCGGCCAGAGCGCCGCCGCATAGAATCTTAGTTTCCTTCTTCATCTCAATCTCCTTGGGTTGGGATATTCGACAAAACAGCCGTTCAAGAGCGGCTCCGCGCCAATGGTTTCGGCGCCTCCGAGATCAAAATAGTCGCCGCGATACTTCTTGACCTGACATTTCCTGCCAAGAATTCTCCAACCAAGAAAAATACCCGCTATATTGCAACTTAAGGTCGCTGGCGACCCGGGAGGAACTGGGAAAAATGGATGTAGCGATTCCCTCCGAAATCCTCGTCCGCCTAACCACCTTCGGCGAGTTGCTTCGCTATCTTCGACGGCGCGCGGGACTGACGCAGACGTCGCTGTCCATTGCCGTGGGTTACAGCGACGCGCAGATCAGCCGCCTTGAGCAGAATTTACGCTTGCCGAACCTTGCGACGGTGCAAGCCCGTTTCCTTCCGGTGCTGCGGCTCAAGAACGAGCCCGCCGCCCGCGATCGGTTGCTGCAGCTCGCGCAGCAGGCACAGCAGCGACGAACCGATATGCACGTCGGCGCCGAGGTTCGGCCGGGTCAGCGAGCACCCTCCATTGCCGTCCTACCCTTTGTCAATATCGGTACAGTCGCGGACAACGACTATTTCTGTGAGGGGCTGGCGGAGGAACTCATCAACGCACTGACCCATATCAAGGGCTTCTTCGTAGTGGCCCGCGGGTCCGCGTTCTCCTTTAGAGGCAAGGAAATGGATCTCCGGGAGATCGGACGGCGGCTCAACGTCGATACCATTCTAGAGGGCAGTATCCAAAAAGAGGGCGATCGGCTCCGGGTCACTGCCCAACTTATTGACGCCGGCAACGGCTATCAGTTCTGGTCCGAGCGATTCGACCGTCAAATGACCGATGTTTTCGCCATTCAGGATGAGATCACGCTGGCGATCGTAAAGCAGTTGAAAGTGGAGCTGCTGGCCAAGGAACGGGTGGCCATGCTTGCGAAGAAGCATGAAAATCTGGAATCGTACAATCTTTATTTGAAGGGCCGCTTCTACTGGGCGCAGCGGCCTCAGGGCATTACGAAAGCCATCGAATTCTTTGAACGGGCGATCGATAAGGACCCCAACTCTGCGCGTGCGCGTGCCGGGCTGGCTGATTGCTACGTCACTTTGGGTTCGTGGGAGAATGGGACCCTGCCGCCGATCGATGCAATGGCGAAAGCGCAAGCCGCCGCAGGCAAGGCATTGGAACTCGACAATCGACTGGCTGAGGCGCATACGACACTGGCGTACCGCACGACCCACCATGACTGGGACTGGGCCACGGCCGAAAAGCAATTCAAATCCGCCTTCGAACTCAATCCAAACTATGCTGTGTGCCACCACTGGTACTCTCATTTCCTGACGGCCGTGGGCCGCACCGAGGAGTCCCTAAACGCAAGCAAACGCTGCCTTGAACTCGATCCCCTCGATCTGGTGATCAATATTCACATGGCGTGGCACTATCAGTTTGCGCGTCAGTATGAGCAAGCGGTTGAGCAGTGCTGGAAAACCAGCGAGCTGTACCCCAATTCCTTTTGGCCTGCCTATTTTTTTGGCCTGGCCTACGAGCAGCAAGGTCAGTTTGACCGTGCAGTGGAGGAATTTCAGATCGCGGTCAAATTGTCCGGCGAAGTCACCTTCGCGAGCGCGGCGCTAGGTCACCTCTATGGAGCAATCGGCAAAACAGTCGAAGCGCGGGCTGTATTTGACGAGTTAACCGCGCGTGTAAACCGCGTTTACGTGCCTTCTTACGATCTCGCGCTGGTCTGTGCGGGGCTGGGATGGAAAGACCAAGCGCTGGGGTACCTGTCTCAGGCCTACCAGGAGCGGTCAGGTTGGATGACGTATCTCAACGTTGATCCACGGCTCGATCCGCTGCGCAACGACCCGCGATTCATGGATCTCTTGCATCGGATACGATTGACCAGAGAACTCGAGTTGTGAGTTGCTCACACGGCCGTGCGACCGCCATCGACCGCAATCGTGGCGCCATTGACGTACGCAGCCGAGTCGGATGTCAGGAATCCAACCGCGTCAGCCACTTCGGCTGGCGTTCCTGGACGGCCTACCGGCGTGGTTTTGCCCAGTTGTTCCAAGGCGTCGCCCATGCTGGCCGTCCCTGCGGTTCGAATGGGGCCCGGAGCAACGGCGTTCACCGTCACACCGCTCGGACCGAACTCCGCGGCCCACGATTGCGTCAACAATTGCAGGGCCGCTTTGGTGGACCCGTAGAGGGCTCCTCCAACCATGCCAAAATGTGCGGCCATAGTCGTGATGTTGACTATCCGCCCCCATCCGCGGGCAGCCATGATGGGTGCCAGCGACGCCGTAAGAAAGTAGGGGCCGCGTACATTGCTGGCGAACATCGTGTCGAAGGCCGCTGCGGTGGTCTCGGCAGTGGGCCCAAATGAAAAGATGCCGGCATTGTTCACCAAGATATCAACGCCGCCGAAGTGTTTCTCCGTTGCTTTGGCAAGGTCTGATGCCGCGGCGGCAGTTGCCAGATCGGCAGCCTGAAACCGTGCTTCTCCCCCGCGGGCTCGAATCATCTTTACGACTTCGTTGCCGCGCGCCGCATCCCGACCCGACACAACGACGCGGACGCCGCGCGCCGCTAATGTCTCGGCGATGACCTGCCCGATGCCCGAAGTCGCGCCGGTGACTAGCGCATTGCGAGTGATCGTACCCATAAACCGCCTCCGTAATAGTGCCGCCTAATGGTGAGGTGAAAGGTACATGGCCAACGCAACGAAGTGAATCAGATTGGGGTCCGGGTTATGATGACATTCTGTCATCATGGGAATCCGCCTATGGACCACCTGTCTGGGATCTTGGCATTTGTCCATGCTGCTCAAGCACGAAGCTTCACGCGGGCGGCCCACCGGCTGGGCATTTCACCCTCCGGCATCAGCAAGGCAATCTTACGGCTTGAATCTCGTCACGGCGTTCGACTGTTGCAGCGAACTGCGCGCAGTATCACTCTGACACCTGAGGGTTCGGCCTACTACGAGCGATGCCAGAAGATCCTGGCTGATTTAGAGGAAGCCGAACACGTCTTGACCGACGCACATAAATCCCCGCGCGGGCTACTACGCATAACGCTGCCCTTGTCGATAGCGCGCTTACACCTCGCGCGCGTGCTCCCCGAGTTCGCGCGCCAGTATTCGGAAGTTCAGCTCGAAGTACACGTTTCCGATCGCGTGGCAGATCTTGTCGAAGACAAGTTCGACGTTGCCATCCGCATCGGCAAGCTCAGCGACTCGCGCTTAGTGGCGCGGCGCCTGGCGAGCGGTACACTGACGACCTGCGCCACGCCTTCTTACTTTAAGCGGCACGGTGTGCCAAAGCGTCCGGAGGATCTGGTGCAGCACAATTGCATTCAGTTCGAAGTACCCAACACCGGTCGTGCCCAACCGTGGCAGTTCCAGCGGGATGGGCGGCGCTTCAATGTGCCAGTGCGCGGAAACCTACGGTTGGATCACGCTGAGGCTTTGGTGGAGGCCGCCATGGCCGGGACCGCCCTCATCCAAATATCCAGCTACGTAACCGCGCCGGCAATCTCACATGGACAACTGCAGTCGATACTGACCACCTACCAGGTAGATAGTCCGTCCATCTGGGCCGTGTATCCGCAAAACTCTAGCCCCACGCCTCGCCTTCGAGCGTTCATCGATTTCCTGGTGAAGTGGGGGGCAAGCAGCAATTTTGCGTAGAGCCGCTCGGTTCACCCGGCTATTCCTTGCGCCGGTTCCCCGCGCCTTTTCTGGCGGCGCCTGAGCTATGCTAACGATCGGTGAAATTCAGCGGAAATTCAGCGGTGATTCTCGAGGAACGGAGAAAATAAAATGAACAGGCTGTCGTTGGTGTTTTTCTTCTGGATTTTACAGGCAGCGCCTTTGGCGTGGGCGCAGGACAATGCGGCCCTTGCGGTACTGCGCGCCGGCTGCACGAATGACGCACAAAAGTTCTGTGCCAACGTTGAACCCGGCGGCGGCCGAATTTTGCAATGCTTGAAGGACCACAAGGACAGTCTGTCGGATCAATGCAAGCAGGCTGCGCAGTTGGCGTCCGGCACCAGCACGGGTAGTCCCGCACCAATCCCGGCGCCCAGCGCGCCCGCCGCCACTGCAGCCAGCCAGTCCGCGAGTCCACCAACACCCGCGATTCCACCACCAGCCTCGAGTACGCCGGCCAAGCCCGCGGCTCGAGCAGCCTCGTCATCCGCTGCCAGCGAACACGCCGCGGTCGCCGCCGCGGCTCCCGGTTCCTACCTGCGCTTGAAGAAAGCTCTGATCACTTATGTGACCGATGCTCAACACCCCGAGCCGCAGCCCGGAATCGAATTGTTGATTCCGGCGACCTGGGACTTCAACGGCGCGATCCATATGTACGGTGGTAAAGAGGGCTGTTTCAGCGACAGCTTTTCAGTGTTCTGGGAGGCCAAGAGCGAGGATGGGATCACCAAAATCCTAGGCGTTCCCAACTATAGCTGGCAATACTCCGACGATCCGCAGGAGCTGCACAATCTCACCGATCCCAACCGGCGTACGCACACTGGAAATAAGACTAACGATACCTGCCCGGTGTCAAAACCCTTGAGCGCCGAGCAGTATTTCCAGCAAATCGTGTTGAACGACCTGAAACCGCGGATGACGGTGGTATCGGTCGAGCCGTTCCCCGTCCTCGACCAACTCGTGCGCCAGCGAAACGGACTGCCGCCGACAGACGACCGTAATGGCGGTGCCCGGATCGATGCAATTCGGGTACGGCTCGAGTTCCAGCAGGACGGCAAACTCATGGAGCTCTGGTACGCAGTGGCGCTCGTCACTCAAACGTATCGCGTCGGGCGGGGATCGCTTTACGACATGCATGCGGCCGGTCAGATAATGATGGGCGCGCCGAAAGGGAAGCTCGATGCCAACGACAAGTTGTTCAAGGTGGTGATGAGCTCGATTCAGCCGACGCCTCAATATTCCGCTTATACCAACAAATGGATCGCCAATTACTATCAAATTCAGGCCAACAAAGAGGCGGCCATGGACAAAATCCAGGCCGACCTCGACAGCTTCATCACCCAGACGTATATGCACATGAGCGCCAATGCCCAGCGGGTGTCGGATCAAGGCTTTCGCGCCAACGACCAGAACCTTCGGGATGTGCAAACGTTCCGCGATCCCACGACCGGACGCAAGGTTGAGCTAAGCAATCAATACGGTCACGCCTGGCTGAATGGTGCCAACGAGTATGTCATGAGCGATGATCCGAACTTCAATCCGAACGCGCAGCTGTCGGGAAGCTGGAATCAATTGCAGCCGGTAGCGCCCTAGCGTTGATGATTGTCACTCGTACCGCAGCGCGTCGACGGGTTTGGCACGCGCTACGAGAAGCGCGTGTCCAGAAACCGTAGCGAACGAAATGACAAGCGCAAGGACGCTGGCTCCCACGAATACCAGTGGGTTCATGTCAACGTGATGAGCAAACCCCTCAAGCCAGCGCCGCATTACGAAGTACGCACACGGCCAGGCGATCACGTTGGCCCACAGGACCGGCCGGCTGAATTCGCCTAGCATTAAGCGCGTTATGTCGGTTGAATTGGCACCCATGACCTTCCTGATGCCGATCTCTTTGGTGCGCCGTTCGGCCGAATGAGCCGACAGCCCGAACAATCCCAGCGCAGCAATCACACCGGCGAGACCGGCGCCGAGAGTTATCGCCGTCCCTTGCAATATGATGTCTGCATAAATGTCTTGCAGAGTCTGGCTGAGGAAGCGCCGATGAATTCTCGTGTGCATTATCTGCGACCAGGCAGCATCAATTCCCGCCAGCGCCTCCGGAATTTGCGAGCCAATCAATCGAACGCTCAGCACAGAAAAAGAAGCAGGGTCTACGTACAGTATCTGCGGGTACGTCTCTCTCCGGGTGTCGAGAGCAAAATCAGGCGACACACCGATGATCTCGGACGGCGCCGTTGTGCCGGGCGTTGGCTGCGCACTCCAGCGACGGCGATTCCAGGTCACGGTCTTGCCTATCGCCTGGGAGGGAGAACTGAAGCCCAGTTTGCGCATCGCCGTTTCATTAACGATGATCGATGGGTTCCCGGCCGATTCCCCTTCGACAAGGAGTCCATCATCTCCGTGCTTGTGATCGAAAACGCGACCCGCCAACGGCTGCAGGCCATAGAACTCAAGCGCGCCGTAGTCGACGACGCCACTCAACATTGGAGTTGCAGCTCCGCCCTGAACCTGAGCAGAAACGATCATTCCGCCGTTAAAGAGTGCTGCCTCATTGGCGCAAGCGGCCCCAGCGACTCCAGGTACGGAGGCAAGGCGGTCGCGAAACGCTCCAGCGGAGAGGGAGCAAGCGTCGTCGATAAGAAGGACGCTGGAACCGTCAACTCGAAGCTGGTTGTTGAGCGAGAACAGCGTCTGGCGCCAAATCGTTGCAGCCGTAATGCCGAGGCCGATCATGATGGCGAATTGCAGAGCGACGAGCGCGCGGCGAACAACTCCTCCGGTTGCTCCCTGGACGAGTGTCCCCTTCAACACCGCGGCCGGCCGATATGCAGATAAGACAAAAGCAGGGTATGCGCCGGCCATCAAGCCCAACCCTACGGTAGCGACAAGTAGAGTGCCCAGTAGCGCTGGATCGCCAAGATAGTTGAACGCGATCTTCTGCTTTAGGACAGAGTTCATCCAAGGCAATAAAACTTCCGTAAGCGCCACGGCTAGCGCCATGGCCAAGGCGACATAGATGACCGCCTCTCCCAAAAACTGGATTATTAATTGGCTTCGAAGCGCGCCCGCTGCCTTGCGAACGCCCGTCTCAATGGCGCGCTGGGCAGATCGAGCAGTCATCAGCGTGACGAAATTGAATGATGCCGAGGTGATAATCAAGACCGCAATCGCGACCAGGCCGGCGAGAAGCGTCCTATCGCCTCGGGGGGACATCGGTGATCCGCCAGGAGGAGGTGACAGGTGTAATTCGCCAATAGGCGTCAGATGCAGTCCAACGGTGAACCCAGGTGGGTAAACAGTCGAAGTGTCCGAATTGTGAGCTGCAAAGGCGGAGAGTTCCTGTTGCATCTGCTGCACAGGTGTGCCAGGCCGCAGGCGGATGAAAGTGTAATTGCTTTGAGTACGAAATGGTCCTTGATCCGGCGTGAGATCGTAAAGCGCAAACTGGGAGTAGGCCGCAAGGCTTGAGCCGAACACCTCGCCCTTGAGATAACTATTCGACGGCAAATCTTCGATTATCGCGGTTACGCGCATCGGATGAGGTGCGTTGAAGGCAGTTGACACCTTGGCAGCGTCCGATCCCATCGCAGGGTTGACTTCCAACAGTTCGCCCAACGGCTCATCTCGACCGAAATACTTGCGTGCGGCGGTCCGGGTAAGGACAACGCTGTCGGGCGTGGCCAGCGCCGTTTGAAGATCGCCGGCTAATGATTTCAGCGGCATGATCCGGAAGAATGACGGGTCCAGCCAGAGAAAGCCCGTGTCATCCGCCTCGACCTGACCGTGACGAATGTGCGGCGGGTTATCCGCAGGCATGATCCGAGCAACGGTCGCTATCTGCGGAAACTGCAAGGTCAACTTTGCCGCGAGGTCGGGAAAGGAAAAATCCCATCGCTCTGCGCCCAAACGACGATCGATGGCATCCTTAGTCCCAGTCAGCAGATAGACGTCGCGATAACCTGCGAAGAAATGATCGTAAGTGTATTCATCGCGGACGAAGAGGGCGATCAGCAACGTCGCGGCGAATCCCAGCGAAAGTCCAAGGAGATTGATTGTCGCGTGGGTCCGATTGCGTAGCAGGTTTCGAAGAGCCGCGGCGAGATAATTCTCAAACATGGTGGATCTACCCCTCGGTGTTATCCACGAAACGGCCGTCGAGCATGTTCACCACCCGATGGGCGCGCTTTGCATGTTCTTCGGAGTGGGTCACCATGACGATGGTGGTGCCGCCGTTCATAATACGTGTGAGCAATTCCATTACCGCCTCACCATTGGCGGTATCGAGATTGCCGGTCGGCTCGTCGGCGAGGATCAGCTTTGGATTTGCGACAAGGGCGCGTGCTACGGCCACTCGCTGCTGCTGGCCGCCAGAGAGCTGCGTCGGCATGTGACGGGCACGATGCGCCAGATCAACGCGCTCGAGCGCTGCGGCAACTCGCTGGCGGCGTTCTGCGCTCGATACCCCCACATATAGAAGCGCGACCTCGACGTTCTCGGCTACGTTGAGATCATTGATCAGATTGAAGTTCTGAAAGACGAAACCCACCCCCGCACGCCGACGTAAGGTGAGTTGCTCCTCTGAACATCGAGCAACATCCTCGCCGCGGAACCAGTAGGAGCCTGAGGTTGGGCTGTCGATTAACCCCAGAATATTGAGCAGCGTTGACTTACCGCAGCCCGAAGGACCCATGACCGCAAGAAACTCACCCGCTTTGACCTCAAGTGACAGATTATCGAGCGCAGCGGTTTCTACTTCGGTGGCGCGATAGATCTTGGAAACGTGTTCGAGCTTCAGCATTTCACTCCCTAGTGGGTAAGGACGATGCGGTCGGCCCGTTCAAGGCCGGTATAGTCCGACGTGATTGCTCGTTCGCCTGTGGCGAGACCGCTGAGAACTTCGAGCTGTTCGCTCGTGCGTCGGCCCACCTTGATTCGTCTGCGTTCAGCCGACCGACCATCTGAGGCAACGACGAAGACCCAATCAGCTCCGGTGCGTTCGAGGAAGGCTCCCGCTGGAAGAACCATAGCCGGCGTGTCCCCGCCCAGGTGTAGACGCCCTTGAGCAGCCGACCCCTCGACCAGAGCCGCAGGACTTGCTCCATCGAAGTCCAGATCAATCCTGAATTGACCGTTGTGGACTTGCGGGGACACTCGCCGCACGGTCAGGTTCATTGATTTCCCGTCCAAGATGACGCTTGCCGTTTGCCCGGTCCGCACCCGCGCCAAATAAAACTCATCGACATCCGCGATCAGCTTCATGCCCGTGTCCGGAGTCACCTCCGCTAAGCGCTGACCCGGCGCGCGGTTCTCACCCACCTTGAGGTCAATCGCCGTCACTTTTCCGGTCACCGGGGCACGGATTACCAGGCTGTCGAGCTTGTCGTGGACCACCGCGAGGTTGCCTCGCAGGATCTTCAGTTG
>Ga0210394_10006894_pt1 | contig 12150 bp, 10 predicted proteins | sample IncBWC12MmetaG_FD_160121 | JGI IMG/M metagenome (GOLD analysis project Ga0210394, IMG submission 160121) | Forest soil microbial communities from Barre Woods Harvard Forest LTER site, Petersham, Massachusetts, United States - Inc-BW-C-12-M | ecosystem: Environmental > Terrestrial > Soil >... | reverse complement strand
CCTGCTGCTCCTCGACGAGCCCACCAACCACCTCGACCTGGAAACCCGCAACTGGCTCGAGGATTACCTGAAGGACTACCCATTCGGCTACATCCTCATCTCCCACGACCGCTATTTCCTCGACGTCACCATCGACCGCACGGTGGAGATCTGGAACAAACGGCTGAACATCTACCAGGGCAACTACACCAAGTACCTCTCGCAGAAGGACGAACGCCGCATCCAGCTCGAGTCCGCGCACCGCAACCAGCGGCTGCAGATCGAGCACCTGGAGTCGTTCATCAATCGCTTCCGCGCCCAGGCGACTAAAGCAAAACAAGTCCAGTCGCGCATCAAGGAACTCGAAAAGATCGAGCGCATCGAGATTCCTGAAGACGAGCCGGTGATTCACTTCAGGTTTCCACAACCGCCCCCTTCGGGACGTGTTGTTGTCGAAGCTGATGGGCTGGGGAAGAGCTACGGCGAGAAGCAGGTTCTGAAAAACGTGCGCTTCACCATCGAGCGCGGCGACCGGGTGGCGCTGGTGGGCGTGAACGGCGCGGGAAAGTCGACCCTGATCAAACTGATGACGGGGGCGGAGTCGCCCACCTCGGGCACCGTGAAGCTGGGCCACAACGTGGTGAGCGAGTACTTTGCGCAGGACCAGTACAAAGTACTCGACGGCGACTCGCGTATGCTCGACGACATAAGCCGGGCGGCGTTGAAAGTGCCGGAGAGCGAGCTGCGTTCCTTGCTGGGCTGCTTCCTTTTCTCCGGCGACGACGTGTTCAAGCCGTTGGGGGTGCTGTCGGGCGGGGAGCGGAATCGCTATGCGCTGGCGCGGATCCTGGTGTCACCATCCAATTTTCTTCTCCTCGACGAGCCCACCAATCACCTGGACATGCGCGCCAAGGACGTTCTGCTGGAGGCGATCGCCAGCTTCAGCGGGACGGTGATTTTCGTAAGCCACGACCGCTACTTCATCGACCGGCTGGCCACTCGCGTGCTTGAGGTGGACAACGGCGTGGTCATCACCTACGAAGGGAATTACGAAGACTACCTGCGGAAGAAGGAAGAGCTGGCTGCTGGGGCGGCGACGGCTTCCGTTGTTGCCCCGGCGAAGTCACAGTTTTCCCAGGTCTCAGAAGCGAAACCCTTCGACAAGCTCAGGGCAGGCTCTGGGGCACCCTCTGTCGTAGTAAACGGCAGCAACGGAAAAGCTGATGGAACCGAGGGGAAGGACAAGCCGAAGCGCCTGAATCCCATCAAACAGAAGCAGATGGAAGAGCGTTGCGCGTTCCTTGAAGAGGAAGTGCCGCGGGTGGAGGCGGCGCTGGCGATGACCGAGACGCATCTTGGTGTCTACGTGTCGGCGGCGGAGACACAGCGCCTCACCACGTTGGCCGAGGAGCTGCGCGGGCAGCTGGCCGCGCTCACCAGCGAATGGGAAGAGCTGATGATGCAGCTTGAGGGCGCCTGATTCCGAAGTCGTAGTAGAATCCGAAGCCATGGCGGACACGGAGAGCGGGGCCAGGTGGTGGCTGCGATACGTTGTCATTCCTCTGCTTGGGGGCGGCGGTGTGATTGCAATCATTGTTACCGCGACGACGCAACACCAGAAGCCTGATCAGGACCATAAGGCTGCCCAGGAACGCTCGTCGAAGACTGATACCGGCGAGAAGCCAACTGCGCCGGCAGGGTCTTCCGAAAAGGAAGGCAGCGCCGAGCCGGTGCCAGCGGCGGGCGCCGATGCCCCACTGGTGCCTCCGACCGTGGATGGAGGGGTTCCGGAATCCGCGGCGACCGAATTTGCGCTTTACGACAAGGAGACCAACGATCGCCTGTTGGGTTCGGTTTTCCCGCTTCCCGTACGGGACCGCCTTTTACGCACGCTGGAAGGTGAAGGCCGCGGTGTTCTGCGAGGGACTCTCGTGCTGCGCGACACCTACTCTCCGGCGAGCAAGCATGTCGATGTTCCCGTCAAGAACAAAGGCACTCACGACTTCCACTGCTTTGAGCCGGATAGGTTGGTGCTGCAGTTGATTGATCCGACAAGCGACGGCGATAACTGGCTGATCCGCGAAATCCAGGTGACCTGCGACTGATGGCAACGGCCGATAAGAAGACGCGGTGCAAGTGGGCGGAGAGCGATGCGCAGATGCGCGAGTACCACGATGCGGAGTGGGGCGTGCCTGAGTACGACAGCCGGACGCTTTGGGAACTGCTGATGCTGGAGGGCTTTCAGGCGGGGCTTGCGTGGATTACGGTGCTCAAGAAGAGAGATGAGTTTCGCAAGGTGTTCAAAGGGTTCGATCCGGCGAGGGTGGCGCGGTTCACCGAGGCCGATACTTTGAAGCTGCTGGAGAATCCGGGGATCATTCGTTCGCGCGCGAAGATTGAGGCGACGATCAAGGGCGCGCAGATCTTCCTCGAGATGAAGAAGGCGGGCGAGGATTTTGGCGCGTGGCTGTGGGGGATTGCGGGCGGCAAGCCGGTGCAGTCGGCGGGACCGATCCAGGCGCAGACGCCGGTGGCTATGGAGATGTCAAAGGCGCTGAAGAAGCGCGGATTCAAGTTTGTGGGGCCGGTGATCGTGTATGCGTTCATGCAGGCCGCGGGGATGGTGAACGATCACAACGAAGCTTGTTTCCGTTGGAAGGCTGTGGGCAAGCTTGGTCGTTGAGGATTGCAAATATCGCGAGGGAGGGTTCGTGGGTTCCCACCCTAAGCGCAAAGACAAAGACGCGCTGGCGGGGGCACCCGGAATCCGGCGAATTCGGGCGACCCATAAGCCGCGTCTGATCGAGGTGTTGTTGCAAGTGTCGACCGCGAATGTTACAACGAGGGAGCATGCAGCCAATACTTCGCAAATACACGAGCTTTGAGGAGATTAAGGCGGACGAGTATCGCTATTGGCAGAGCCGGCCGGCGCATGAGCGGCTGGACGCGGTCGAGGAGATCAATCGGACGGCCTACGCAATCAAGGGTACGGTGCCAGAACCGGATGTACCAAGATTTCAGAGATCTCTTGTTCGCATTCCATGCCCGTGGCGTTAAGTAACCTCATCGTGGGCGGCTATGCATTAATACTTCACGCGCAACCGCGCGCTGGAAGACTTTACGGAAATGGGCCTTTTCTTTCGCTTCGGGCACGGTCTGCAAGGTGTCGACATCCTATCCGAGATCCCAGGAGTCAGTTTTCAGGAAGCGTGGCGGAATCGTGTCGAGAGTGTTGTCGACCCGGAGACCGGTCTTTGTGGTTACTTCATTTCGGCAGATGACCTGTTGGTGTCGAGATTGCTTCGGGGAGACCACAGGACCTCGCCGACGCCGATGCGATTCCTCAGGCAATCGAGGCACGAGGAAAGCGAGACCCAGATGACAATCCGAGTGAGCCCGGCTAGCGGCGCCCCAGGCAGTCTGGCCGCATTCCGCCTCTCCTGCGCAAACGGCGAAGTTTCGCGTGAAGTTATGCCGGAAGTGCGTCTGAGTACGATTCTTCTGATTGTCGTACGTTGTCTTTTCCTCTTCTCTGTACTCGCTTCTGCATTGCAAACGACGGCGCAAGGCGTGCCGGAGTGGTGCGGGAAGCTGCCGCGGCCGGAGTTTGCGAAGCTGGAGCGCGTGGCGGTTAGCGATGGGTGGTTCGAGGTGTACCGCGTGGCGCCGCAGACGCTGGCGATCTATGAGCCGCACCAGTCGGAGGAGACGATCGGATACCTGATCCTGGGGCGGGAGCGGGCGCTGCTGTTCGATACGGGGATGGGGATTGGCGATCTGAAGTTGCTGATTGCGAAGCTGACCAAGCTGCCCGTGATGGTGATGAACAGCCATACGCACGATGACCACGTGGGGAACAACTGGCAGTTTGACACCGTGTACGGGATGGATACAGCCTTTACGCGGGAGAGCGCGAAGGGATCGAAGGCCGCGGCGCAGGCGGAGATTGCGACGGGCGAGATTTGCGGGAAGCTGCCGGTGGGGTTCGACCGCGCGGCGTATGCGACGAGGCCGTGGAAGATTGCGAAGTGGATGCATGATGGGGATCGCATCGAGCTGGGCGGACGGACGATTGAGATCTTGGCCACGCCGGGGCATACGCCGGATGCGATCTGTCTGTTCGATCGCGCGAATGGGTTGTTGTTTACCGGGGACACGTTTTATCCGGGGACGGTTTGGATCTATCGGCCAGAGACGGATCTTGCCGCTTATGGGAATTCCGTGCGGCGGCTGGCGGCGTCGGCGCCTGAGGTGAAGCTGGTGCTGGGCGCGCATAATGTGCCGGTGGCGCCGCCTGCGGTGTTGAGGGAACTAGCGAATGCGTTTGAGAAGGTGCAGCGGCACGAAGTGCAGGGGAAGGCGGCGGGGCCTGGGAAGATGATTTACACCGTGGGCGGGATTTCGTTTTTGATGAAGGCACCTCTTTGATGTTTATGATGGGACCACCTATGAAATCCACGGCGGGCGAAATCTTGATTGCACTTCTCATGTTAGAGGTGCCGCTGTATTCGCGGCAGTGGATTCGTTGGTGCGAGTTTCCTTTGCTCGACACTTCTTCGCGGGGAAATGACTGAGTGGGCCCTCATATGGGCCCCGGGTAACGGCCCTGGTATTCGCGGTGGCTGCGTTTGTTTTCGTTTTTCGTAAGATGAGCACGCACGGCGAGAGCCCAGATAGGGCGCCCTAACTAAACTAGCTTCGACAAGTCGAAAGGCAAAGGCAAGAACAACCACAGGTCCCTCGACTCTTCGCTGCGCTTGTCGCTCAGGAAGACAGCGCCTGAGGATGTGGTTTCCCACCCTTGCGCCAGTAAAAAGGCGCAACTTGGGGCACGGAGTTTTTGTGCCTGGGATAGAAGAAACAAAATCAGGAACAACTGCGGATCCTTTGACTCCTTCCCTTCGACTTCGCTAGGGGTCGTCGCTCAGGAAGACAGCGTTGAGAGGTGATCCGATATGATGCAGTCGTTCGCTATCGATGGAATTGGTGGGGGATTTTCATGAGTGCTTCGTCGCGTCGGGATTTTTTGAAGATTAGTGCTGCTGCTGCGGGTGTGGGGTTTGCTGGGACCTTCTCCTGGTCGCGGTCGCTGGTGGCGGAAACGGATGCAGGTGACGGTGCCGACAGGATTGTGCCGTTTCCACTGGGGGCGGTTCGGCTCTCGGCGGGCATCTTCAAGGAGCAGGCAGAGAGTAATGCGAAGTATCTGGATGCAATGCCGAGCGACCGGTTGCTGCATACGTTTCGCTTGACGGCGGGGATCGATTCAACGGTGATGCCTTACAAGGGGTGGGAAGATCCGACGTGCGAGCTGCGCGGGCATTTCGTGGGCGGACATTACTTGTCGGCGGTGGCGCTGGCATGGGCGAGCACGGGCAACGATGTGCTGAAGGGTGGTGGCGATGAGGTGGTGGAGGGCCTGGCGGAGTGCCAGAAGAAGATGGGCAGCGGCTACCTGAGCGCGTTTCCCACGACCGAGTTCGAGCACCTGGTGAAGGGCATTGATGTGTGGGCGCCGTTCTACACGTACCACAAGATTCTGGCCGGCCTCTTGGATATGTTCGTCCTCACGGGCAACACGGACGCGCTGAAGGTGGCGGAGGGCATGGCGCAGTGGGTGGATGGATATTTCCAGGGCATCAGCGATGAGCAGCGGCAGAGAATGCTGCGGACCGAATACGGCGGCATGAACGAGGGGCTGGTGAACCTGGCTGCGCTGACCAAGAAGGAACGGTACCTGGATACGGCGCGGCTGTTTGAGCAGGCGAGCATTCTGGATCCGCTGGCAGGGCGAAAGGACGAGTTGACGGGGCTGCACGCAAATACCAATGTGCCGAAGATGATTGGGGCGGCGCGGATGTACGAGGTGACGGGGGATCGGCGGTATAGAAGAATTGCGGAATATTTTTTGGAAGAGGTGATGACGGCGCGGAGTTACGCGATTGGGAATACGAGCCTGGAAGAACACTGGACCACGCCGGCGGGGCAGCTGAAAGGAACGCTGCAGTGGACGAATGCGGAGTGCTGCGTGGCCTACAACCTGATGAAGCTGGAGCGGCTGGTGTTTGGGTGGACGGGCGATGCGCGGTGGATGGATGCGTATGAGCGGTCGCTGTTCAACTGCCGGCTGGGGACGCAGAATGCGGAGGGGCTGAAGCAGTATTTCTTTCCGCTGGGGGCGGGGTACTGGCGGACGTATCACTCGAAGGAAGAGTCGTTCTGGTGCTGCACGGGGACGGGCGTGGAGGAGTTTGCGAAGTTTACCGACACAATTTATTTCCGGCGGGGCGGCGATTTGTTTGTGAACCAGTTTATTGCTTCGACGTTGGATTGGAAGGACGAAGGCATCAAGGTGGAGCAGACAACGCAGTTCCCCAAGGAGCAGGGGACGACGCTGAAGTTTGCGAGCGCGACAGGGAAGATGCGAACGATTCACGTGAGGATTCCGGGATGGACGACGGCGGCCGCGGAGGTGAAGGTGAATGGGAAGCCGCTGGAGGCGGTGGCGGATCCGGGATCGTACCTGGCGATCAGGAGGGTGTGGTTGGACGGCGACACGATCAGCGTGAACCTGCCGATGGAATTGCGGCAGGAGGCGCTGGCGGGGGATGACACGGTGGCGGCGGCGCTGTATGGGCCGCTTGTGCTGGCGGCGGATCTGGGCGCGGGGCCGCCGGAGGATGGGCCTGGCAGAGTGATTCATGACGGGTCGACGGTGCCGAAAGGGCTACCGAAGCCGGATGAGCTGCCGAAGGTGGCGGCGGTTGCGGGGGATGCGTGGATGACGGGCGGGACGGAGATGCGGTTCAAGGCGCAGAGTGAGAATGGGCCGGTGGATGTGCTGCCGATGTATGAGGTGCGGGATCAGAAATATTCGGTGTATTGGCAGTTGAGAGAAGGGAAGAAACTGGGTTGATTTGAGGGTGGCAGATGAGACTGGGCTGGCAATCGACCGTGTTGGCAGGCTGCATGTTTCTGGCGCCTTTCCTGGATGCGGCGGTTGCCTATTCGCGGTCCGGATCGTCGACGGCCGTATCGGAAAACCGATGGGCAAGTTCCGAGTTTATGTCATTTTGATGATCCGAAGGATTCATCAGGGCTCAACAGGCCGTGAAGGCGAGATCCGATTTGATCCCGGTAGTGTGAAGACTCCGCAAGTACGTCCGGTTGGGGCGATTGACTGTTCTCCGCCAACGGTCGTTGCATACGGGCGCTATTCAATCGAAGAGATCCGGAGAACGGCTCTCGTGGCGCAGAATGACTGTGGTCGCGCAATCATGAAACCGCTACCCGGCCGCCTTGTGATCTATTGAGGACCGGCGACGTGGTGGGAATTATTCAAGACCTGATCTCGCGGCTCGTGAGACGGTCCTGATTTTGGGTCGTGCATAATCTAAGCACGATGGCGCTACTTTGGAATCCACAGAGCTGGTCGCAGCGGCTGGCGGAGCTGGAAGCACAATCCGGGGACTTGAAGGAGGCTCCGCTGCGGCGCGATGTGCGCTCGCTGGGCATATTGCTGGGCGAGGTGCTGCGCGAGCAGGCTGGGGACGATCTGTTTGCTCATGTGGAGGCGCTGCGGCAGGGGACGATTCGACGGCGCGATGCGGAGGCCTCGGGCAACGAAGACGCGGCGGCGCGGCATGCGGCGATTGCGCTGGAGCTGGTGCACTCGTTGCCAGTGGAGCGGGCGATTCTGTTGACGCGGGCGTTCGCGTTTTACTTCGAGCTGATCAATTTGGCGGAGACGAACCACCGCAAGCGGCGGCGGCTGGCGCTGCAACTGTCTGGCGAAGCGGGGAGGCAGCGCGGGTCCCTGGCGGGAACGCTGAAGGCGATGCGGCGCGTGGGCATCACGGCGGACGAGGCCCTGGGTTGGCTGAAGCGGGTGCTGATTGTGCCGGTGTTCACGGCGCATCCCACTGAGGTGGCACGACGCTCAGTGATGTTCAAGCGGCGGCGGATTGGGGAGTTTCTGGCGGCGCTCGATCGGATACCGATGCCGGAGCAGGATCTCTCGCGGCTGGAGGAGCTGATTCGAGCCGAGATCACCAGCCTGTGGCAGACCGACGAGGTGCGGTCGCATCGCCCGACGGTGTACGACGAGATCAAGATGGGGCTGGACTATTACGACGTCTCCATTTTTGAGACGCTGCCGGCGCTTTACGTGGAGATTGCGGAGGCGCTGCGGACCGCGTACGGCGTGGAGATGGAGGCGCTGGACCTGCCGCAAGTGATTCAGTTCGGGTCGTGGATCGGGGGCGACCGTGACGGCAATCCGTTTGTGACGCCGGAGGTGACGCGCGATGCGATTCAGCTGGCGCGCGGGCATCTGCTGCTGTTTTACATGCGCAAGCTGGAAGAGATCATCGACTTGCTGACGACGAGCGCGCAGCAGATCGCGGTGAGCGACGAGTTGAAGTCGCGGCTCGATGGGTATCTTGCGCTGGTGCGGACGCCGGAGGCACAGGTGTTCGGCGAGCAGCATCGGTATGAGTATTATCGGCGTTTTGTGATCTGCGTAAAGGCGCGGGTGCAGCGGACGATGCACTCGAGCGGGCATGTGCTGGCGGCGGGCGATGCGGTTCCGGTGATGCCGTACACGCTGGCGCAGGGGCAGGAGCATTTGACGGAGGCGCTGCCGGCGTATTGCTCGGCGGCGGAGTTTGTGGATGATCTGGAAGCGCTGCGGTCGTCATTGGCGGCCAATCGCGGGCTGCGGATCGCGCGGACGCTGATTGATCCGCTCCTGCTGCAGGTAAGGACGTTCGGGCTGCATCTGCACATGCTGGACGTGCGGCAACATGCGAAGGTGCATGCGCAGGCGCTGAAGGAGGCGGTGGCGGATACGGCCGCGGCTTCGCTGCCGGAATCGATGTCAGATGAGACGGCGGGAGTGCTAGAGACATTTCGGGCGGTGAGCGAGGTGAAGCGGAGCTGCTCGCCGGAGGCGATTCGGCAATATGTGATCAGCGGCGCGGGCTCGGTGGACGATGTGCTGGCGGTAGTGCGGCTGGCGCGGCTTGGGGGCGTGACGGTTGAGGGCGTAGGGCGCGACCCGGGCGTAATGCCGGTGCCGCTGTTCGAGTCGATTGAGGATTTGCGCAAGGCGCCGGGGATTTGCCGTGCGCTGTGGAGGCGCGAGGATTACCGGCGGCTGCTCGCTACGTGGGATAACTGGCAGGAGGTGATGCTGGGCTATTCCGACTCGAACAAGGACGGTGGGATGCTGACCAGCACGTGGGAGATTTTCAGGGCGCATCGCGATCTGCACGTGGTGGCGCAGGAGTGCGGCGTGAAGCTGCGGCTGTTTCACGGGCGCGGCGGGACGGTGGGACGCGGAGGCGGGCCGACGCATCGCGCGATCTTTGCGCAGCCCATGGATTCGTTCGAAGGACAGCTGCGGATCACGGAACAGGGCGAGGTGCTGAACTTCAAGTATGCCGACGAAGTGCTGGCGGAGCGGAATCTTGAACTTATGATTGCGGCTTGCCTGGATGCGCTGGCCCGGCCGAACGCGCGCGATCCGCATGGGCATTTTACGGGCGTTTTGAAGCCGGAGTGGGAGGCGGCGCTCGGTGAGTTGTCAGAGATTTCGCTCGGGCATTATCGGAAATGCATTCTTGAGAATGCGGACCTGGTGACCTACTTCGAGCAGTCCACGCCGATGGCGGAGTTGGAGCAGGCGAAGATTGGGTCGCGGCCGTCGCGCAGAAAAGCTTCGACACAGATTACGGATCTGCGGGCGATTCCGTGGGTGTTCGGGTGGACGCAGTCGCGGCTGCTGGTGCCGGCGTGGTTCGGCGTGGGGCACGCGCTGGGCAAATACATGGAGAAGCCCGGCGCGCTTGACCTCCTTAAGGATATGGCGAAGGAGTTTCCGCTGTTCATTGACTTGCTGCGCAACGTGGAGATGGCGCTGGGCAAAGCGGACATCGGCACGGCGCGTTTGTACTCGAGCCTGGTGGAGGATGAAGGCTTGCGCGAGCGCGTGTACACCATGCTGGAGGCCGAGTTCCATCGCACGGTGCGGGGCCTGCTGGCGATTCTGGGTCAGGCGGAGCTGCTGGAAGGCAACCAGGTGCTGGCGCGATCGATCAAGCTGCGGAATCCGTATGTGGATCCGATGCATCTGATCCAGGTGGACATGCTGCGGCGGAAGCGTGCGGGCGAGGACACGCCGGATGTGAACCGCGCGATTGCAGCGACCATCAGCGGAATTGCGGCGGGATTGCGGAATACGGGGTGAGGGAAAGGTACTTCTTCTCGTCCAGGTGGCGGGTCGCCGCCTTCAATACATTCCAGTGCTTTCAGAGCTTCGGACGGTTGAAAGTTGGGCGCATACATAGCCGCGGCCGCACCGAGTCCTTCTGATAAACTTGTTCCGTTTTTCAGTATCGCAGCAATGTCGCGATAATCTCTTGCTTCCACTCGTTCTTGGATTACATTGAGTTTGGCGGCAAGGAGATCGAGCAGGGAAGCCACTTCAAGTACCCCATCCTGTGTGTACGATCCGGTGTTCCGGTCCTCCCAATGGAGATTTGGCCGAAGTGGGCTGTCGTCGCCAGCGAATTTAAAGTGCGCTCCATGCTGAACGGCAAAGACGGGGTGTCAACAATCGATCACTATGACTGCGGGGTGTGGTTATAGATATTCCGGGTCCGGTTGCAGTGCTTGCAATAGAGCCTGTAGCTGTCGCATGAGAAGGACGCGAAGCTACGCACTGCTGGATCAAGGCCGCTCTTGCCACACCCCGCCCCGAAGGTCTAGGCTATCTGCATGCATCGATGTCGCTAACACCGGCCTGGTGAGAGCTCCGATGCCCGGCGTGCGCCCAGTGCGCGCGCATCTTTCCGCCTGACAGCTCCACCTACATTCCCAACCCACGAAATGAACGCCCGGGATTTGCCCGGCAGAGGAGACGAGATGGCGCGTATTGCTGCAGATGTGACTGAGTTGATTGGGCGCACCCCTTTGGTGCGGCTGAATCGTGTGTCGGCGGGGCTGCCGGCGACCGTGGTAGTAAAGCTGGAGAGCCGGAACCCGCTGGCCAGCGTCAAGGACCGCATCGGCAACGCGATGATAGTCGACGCCGAGAAGAGCGGCAAGATCAAGCCGGGGGAGACGGTGCTGATTGAGCCCACCAGCGGCAACACCGGCATCGCGCTGGCGTTTGTGGCGACGGTGAGGGGCTACAGACTGATCCTGACCATGCCGGAGACCATGAGCCTGGAGCGGCGCGTGCTGCTGTTGGCGCTGGGGGCGGAGATTGTGCTGACGCCGGGTCCGAACGGCATGAAAGGCGCGATTGCCAAGGCCAACGAAATATTGGCTAGCACGCCCAACGGGGTCATTCTGGGGCAGTTCGACAACCCGGCGAACCCAGCGATCCACTTTGCGACCACGGGCCCGGAGATTTGGGAAGACACCGACGGCAAGGTTGACATTCTAATTTCTGGCGTGGGCACAGGCGGGACGATTACCGGTGTGTCGCAGTACATCAAACCGAAGAAGCCTTCGTTCAAGGCCATTGCGGTGGAGCCATCAGACAGCGCGGTGCTCTCTGGTGGCAAGCCTGGGCCGCACAAGATTCAAGGACTGGGAGCGGGGTTCGTGCCGAGCATCCTGGATACGCACCTGATCGACGAAGTGGTCCAGGTGACAAACGAAGAATCGATCGCCATGGCGCGGCGCCTGCCGCTCGAAGAGGGGCTCTTCATGGGCATCTCGTCGGGTGCGGCGGTGGCTGCCGCGCTGAAGGTGGCGGCCCGGCCTGAGAATGCGGGCAAGCTGATTGTCGCGGTGTTGCCCAGCTTCGGCGAGCGGTATCTGTCGAGCGCGTTGTTTGAGTCACTGCGGCAGGAGGCACTGGCTCTGCCTACGCATCCGGTGACGCTGTAGCGAAGCGCTGTCCGCGGGTTGAGTTTGGAACCCCGCCCTAACAAGTTAGGACGGGGCACCCCCATCCGGTGACGCTGTGGATGGAGCCTTTGTGGTATCCCACCTTAGGCAACCTTAGGCGCAAGAACAAAGACGCGCCGAAGTTGGGGCACCCAGCTCTGTAGTCGAGTTCAGGACATCTCATGTTCGACCTGATTCGCGAAGATATCCGCTCGGTGCTGGAGCGCGACCCGGCGGCGCGCTCCACACTCGAGGTGCTGACCTGCTACC
>Ga0210394_10006893_pt1 | contig 12151 bp, 9 predicted proteins | sample IncBWC12MmetaG_FD_160121 | JGI IMG/M metagenome (GOLD analysis project Ga0210394, IMG submission 160121) | Forest soil microbial communities from Barre Woods Harvard Forest LTER site, Petersham, Massachusetts, United States - Inc-BW-C-12-M | ecosystem: Environmental > Terrestrial > Soil >... | reverse complement strand
AAGAATCTGCTTGGGATTCACCAGCGCGTCGGCGTCGCGAGTGTCGCCCAGCTTGAGCAGGCTCTCCTCGGCGCTGGCGAGGATCTGGTCGGGCTCTTCCTCGCCGATGATGCAGCGGTCGATCAGATTGCGCGAAGTAAAGATGATGCGGCGCAGGATGGCTTTGTCTTTGACGATGCCGACGTAGCTCTCCAGGTTCGCGAGCGTGGGCAGGCCTTCGTCGAGCGAGACCAGATACGTGATGCCGTCCACCGATTCGAGCTGGTTCTGCTTCATCAGCTCATTGGCGACGGTGACGCGATCGATGCGGTCGCCGCGCTGGTACAGCTCGCCCATGCGGAGGAAGATGCGGCGATGCTTCTCCAGGCTGAAATCTTCGGCTTCGAGCGCGCCCGCGACCTGGATGTAGAGCGCGTCGTCCATGAGAATGGCGCCCAAGACGAAGCGTTCGGCGTCCAGGTTGGCCGGGAGTCCACGTTCGAGCGCGATGTCAGGAGAAGAAGCTGCCATAAGCCAACCGTTCTACATTAGAGGCGGGATGTTTCCGAACCAAGCCATTTATTTGCGCCTTGCACTGAGCCAGATAGACTGTGGATCATCCGGTGGAAAAGCGCACGCCCCCTTGTTGGATGCAAGTGGTTCGCTAACACCTAGTTGGAAGGGATTTTCGAAGGGTCGCACAGGTTTTCCACAGCCAAACAATTCCGATCCTTATTGTTTTATAGCATGATCGATGCGAGAGTAGTGGCCGATTGGCAAACCCAAGCGCTCTGATAGGAACTCAACTTGACACCCGTCGGGGATCTGTTCCAATCTATTGATGTTCCCGCCCAAACCCGTTCTCGTTAAACTGACCACACTTTTATGAGCCCAAAAGGTCCCCGCGCACAAGGAAGGCCTTCGGGAACAGGGCTTTTCGCGCTGCTCCAACCCTACCGGCGGTTGGTGGCCATGCTCATCGCCATGACAATCGTCGGGAACGGGCTTACCCTTGTCGTGCCCAAACTCATCTCGCACGCCCTCGATTCCTACATGCAGCGGACCTTCGTCCTCTCGACGGCAGTTCTGCAATTCTTCATCATTGCGTTCCTGGTGTTCGTTCTGAACTATTTACAGAACATAATGCAGACCTACGCCTCCGAGCGCGTCGCGAGAGACCTGCGCACCCGATTGGCCGCTAAGATCTCGACCCAGTCCTACAGCAGTGTCGAGATGCTCACACCCGCCAAACTGCTGACGAATCTCACCTCTGACGTCGATGGCGTCAAGCTGTTCGTTTCCCAGGCGGTGGCCACCATCATCGCCTCGCTTTTCCTGATCGTAGGCGCAAGCGTGATGCTGCTGACTATCAACTGGCGGTTGGGACTGAGCGTCTTGGGTGTGGTGCCCGTGGTCGGCGGCACCTTCTTCTTCGCGCTGCGGAAGGTCCGGATTCTGTTCAAGCGCGGCCAGGAAGCTATCGACTGGCAGAACCGCGTGATAAATGAGAGCATCCTCGGAGCCACGCTCATCCGCATCCTCAATTCTCAGCGCTTCGAGGCTGAAAAATTCGCAGCCGCGAATACCGAATCGCGAGATATCGGCCTGGCGATTCTCCGCATCATGTCCGCCATGATCCCGGCCATCACTCTGGCAGTGAATGCAGCGACCATCATCATTCTTCTACTGGGAGGCCGCTTCGTGATCAACGGGAGCATGACGCTCGGAGATTTCACCGCGTTCAACAGTTATCTCGCGCTTCTCATCTTCCCGATCATCCTGTTGGGATTCATGAGTAACCTGATGGCGCAGGCCAGCGCTTCCTACATGCGCCTGGGCGCAGTTCTGATGGCGCCGGAGGCCGAAAAATCCGGCACGCTCCGGCCGGCTCTTCGCGGTGACCTCGCCATCGACAATGTTTCGCTGGCCTTCGGTGACAAGGAAGCCCTCAAGAACGTTTCTTTCTCGGTCAAGGGCGGTACGAAAACCGCCGTCATCGGCCCCACCGCTGCCGGAAAGACGCAGTTGCTGTACGTGCTCATCGGCCTGCTTCAGCCGACTTCCGGAACCGTCACCTACGATGGCGAACCGCTGGGCGCCTATGACAAAGAAGCCCTTCACCGCCAGGTCGGCTTCGTGTTTCAAGACAGCGTCCTGTTCAACATAACGCTTCGGGAGAACATCGCCTTCAGCACGGACATCCCGGATCAGGATCTGGAAAAGGCGATCGCGGCTGCGGAACTGCGAGATTTCATTGGAACCTTGCCGGAGGGACTCGACACCGTGGTCTCCGAGCGCGGGACCAGCCTTTCCGGCGGCCAGAAACAGCGCGTGATGCTGGCGCGCGCGCTGGCGCTGAATCCCAAGGTGCTCTTGCTCGACGATTTCACCGCTCGCGTCGACACCACCACCGAGCGGGCCATTCTGCGGAACATCCACGAACAATATCCCGGCATCACCCTGATCTCGGTAACGCAAAAGATCGGGTCCGTCGAAAACTACGACCAGATCGTCCTTTTGATGGAAGGCGAGATGCTGGCCATCGGAACCCACGCGAAGCTCATGGAAACGTCGCCGGAATATGTACAGATCTACGACTCCCAGCGGAGCACCAATGTCTATGAAGTACAAGCTTGAAACCACCAAGGCATTCGGCGGGAAGCGTTCCCTGCGCGCCGGGATCAAGCGCTTCGTGCCGTTGATCGTTCCAGAGCGCGGCTACCTCGCGGTTGCGTTGACCGCCATGCTGGTCAGTTCCGGCGCTACCCTGGTCGGCCCGGTCATCATCGGCCGTGCGGTGGATACCTTCGTCCGCCTGAAGGACAGCCGCGGCCTGCTGCTCTCCTCGGTCTTCTTGCTGGCCGTTTACATAATCGGCATCATTGCCAGCTACACCCAAATCCGCACCATGGGCGGTGTAGGGCGGCGAGTGCTATTTGGCCTGCGCAATGACCTCTTCGCGAAATTGCAGGACCTCCCCCTGGCGTTCTTCACCGAAAACAAGGCCGGAGACCTGATCTCCCGCGTCAACAACGACACGGATAAACTGAACCAGTTCGTCGCCCAAGCTTTGATGCAGTTTGTCAGCAGCCTGTTTCTGATGACGGGCGTAGCCGTGTTTGTCCTATCGCTCAACTTCCGGTTGGGAATCGCGGCCCTCTTGCCCGCCATCGGCGTGTTCGCGGTCACCAAGGCCACCGGCGCGTGGGTGAAACGCCGGAACATGCGCAGCATGCAGACCCTCGGCGGATTAAGCGCCGAGGTTCAGGAGAGCCTCCACAACTTCAAAGTAATTGTGGCGTTCAACCGGCTCGATTATTTCCAGCGCAAATTCAAGGGCGCTAATGATACCAACTACGGCGCTTCCGTATCGGCCGGTTTCGCGAACAACATATTCATGCCGATGTACGGCTTTGCCCACAACCTGGCGATGCTCCTGGTGGTGGCATACGGCATCATTCTCATCGGAGCGGGGGCAACGACGGCCGGACTGCTGATCGGATTTTTGCTCTACGTCAACAATTTTTATGGACCGATGCGACAACTGGCAACCGTGTGGTCGTCATATCAGCTCGCGCTGGCGGCTCTCGACCGTATATCCGAAGTGCTCGCGCTCGAGTCGGACATGCCGATATTGCCCGCCGCTCCACTCGAGGGCGCCTCCGTTCTTCAATTCCAGAAAGTTCACTTCCACTATCCCGGCGGCAAGGAAGTTCTGCACGACATCACGCTTGAACTGGAAAAAGGAGACGTTTATGCGCTGGTCGGCCCGACCGGAGGCGGGAAGACGACAACGGCTTCGCTCATGGCCCGCCTGTACGATCCCACCGCCGGATCGATTTTCCTCGACGGGCGCGATATCCGGACAGTTGCTCCGGCCGAGCGCGCGCGCAAGATCGGCGTGATTCCGCAGGAGCCCTTCCTGTTCACCGGGACGGTTCGCGACAACATCGTGTACGGGAACGAAGACTATGCGAATTGCTCCACCGAGCAGCTCGCCGCCGTGTTAGAGAAATCCAATCTCTCGAACCTGCTCTCGCGCTTCCCCGAAGGTTTGGAAACGAGAGTGGCCAGCAGTGGCAACAGCATCAGCCTGGGCCAAAAGCAGCTGATTGCATTCATGCGCGCAACCCTACGGAGCCCCGAACTGCTGATCCTCGACGAAGCCACCGCCAATATCGACACCGTCACCGAACAGCTTCTTGAAGAGATTCTGGCCAAGCTTCCGCCGCAAACAACCAAGGTAATCATCGCGCACCGCCTGAACACAATCGACAAGGTAGACCAGATCTTCTTCGTGAATTCCGGAGGCATCGCCCTCGCAGGCTCGATGGAACATGCCCTCGAGATGCTGCTGCATGAGAAGAGAGCAAGTTAGGCGCCGTATTTCCGCACCCTGTCATACTTCTCATCTTTCAATGGCTGCGTCGTACGCGGCTCGGGCGATGCGGGCGATCACGGAATCGCGCTCAGCATCGCCGGCGGTGGAGTCAGTTACAAAAACCGCGATTGCCAGACGGCGCCCGTCGGGCAAGGTGATGAGGCCGATGTCATTGGTCGCCGGAGTCAAGCCGTTGGCCGTATCCGATGTGCCGGACTTGTGCATGACAACAGTCCCGGTGGGAAGCTGTCCGCCGACGCGCTGATTCGCTCGCGGTGTTTCGCGCATAAAGCCGAGTAGAAGCGCCGCGTGTTCGGCGGTGATCGGTGGATGGTCGTTCAGCAGTCTCAGAAATGCGACCGCTCCCGCCGGCTCAAACCAATTGCGGTATTGCGCAGTGGCGTCGCGATGGAGAGCGGCCTCGTTATCTCTTAGATGAAAGCCAGCGATTCCCGACGACTTGATGTATCGGTCGACTACCGCAGGTCCGCCAATGACCCGCAGCACGATGTCGGCGGCGACATTGTCGCTGAGTGAAACCGCCATGCTGAGCAGCTGGCGCAGAGGGATATCGACTTCGCCCGCCGGGTATTGGTCCTGCAGCGGGCTGTAGGCGCCGGGAATGCGATCGCCCGTACGAAAACGGATCGGCTTGTCCAACGCCAGCTTTCCGCGCTCCACCAGATGCAGCGCTGTAAAGGCGAGCGGAGCTTTGAACACGGATTGCATCGGCGGATGCGCGCGCGGATTGAAATCGCAGTTGAGCGCCGTGCCGGGAAGTGAGCACGCCACCGACACTTTTCCACGAGCTTCGGCCGCGATCGCCGCGATCTTCTGCTGCAGACTGGGCTGAGCGAATAAAGGGACAGCGAGGGCTGCCAAGGAGGCGAATGGAGTGTAACCAAGCACAACGGCATTTTCGCAGTTGTTGGAACGATCCGCTGAGCAGGGGTATGATTTGAGTGTTCCAACAAGGAGCACGACATGCCACAAACCACAATCCGTGCAGCGCTGGGCGTTGCTGCCTTCATGGTGGCGACAGCGATTCCCGGCAACGCTCAAGCTTTCGTCGACCAGAAGACCGCGCTGGTGGACTACTCGAAAGCGGAAATGGAACCGCGCAAGGACTGCGAGGCGCTGGGCAAGTTTAAGTCGAAAGAGATCGCTCAAATCACGGCGGCGATGATGCCGGCCGATGCCGCCGCGCCGGCCCACTGTCGCGTCACGGGGACCCTGTCTCCCGAGATCGCGTTCGAAGTAAGCCTGCCTGCCAAGTGGAACGGCCGCTTCTACATGATCGGCAACGGCGGCCACGCGGGCGAGGCGATGGACGACCCCGGCCGCGTCGCTCAGCGCAACCAGGCATTGCAGCTCGGATTCGCCTTCGCGCAGACCAATACGGGTCACGACGCGCGCAAGGAGCCGGGTGCAAGCTTCGTGATGAGTAACCCGCAAAAGGCCATCGACTACGCCTACCGCGCGGTGCACCTCACGGCCACAACTACCAAGGACATCGCCAAGGATTACTATGGCAAGCCGGTCTCTCGCGCGTACTGGAACTCCTGTTCCAACGGCGGGCGTCAGGGCTTGATCGAGGCCGAGCGTTTCCCCGAGGACTTCGACGGCATCGTGGCCAATGCGCCGTGGGTGGATCAGACAGGCTTCACGATTGGCGCAATGTGGAATCAGAAAGCGCTCAGCGCGGCGCCAGTCACGCCGGCCAAGCTGGCTCTGGTGGCTGACAAGGTGATGGCGAAGTGCGACGCTATCGACGGACTCAAGGATGGCCTGATCGACGACCCGCGCAAGTGCAACTTCGATCCGGCACGCGACGTTCCGGCCTGCGCCGCGGGCTCCGATGGCGACGATTGCCTGACGGCCGCGCAGGCTGCGGCAATCGCGAAAGTCTATAGCGGTCCAATCAGCAACGGCAAGCCGTTCTTCCCGGGCTACATGCCGGGCAGTGAAGCCGTCATGCCGGCGCTATTCGGCGGGGGCGTTGGTAGCGGCTGGATGAACGTGATCGTCAGCACGCGGCCGGATGCCAAGCCAGCGGACTTCAACCTGGCGGAAGGCACCATGCGGTATCTGGTACACAAACCGCCGCAGCCGGACTATGATTACAAGACGTTCGACTTCGACCACGACATTCACATGTTGGACGACTGGAGCAAGTTGGCCGACGCCAAGAACCCGGACCTTGCGAAGTTCAACAAGCGCGGCGGTAAGCTGATCATGACCTATGGTTGGGCGGACTCCATTCTGCAGCCAATGGCGGGCGTAAATTACTACGAGCAGGCGGTAGTGAAAAACGGCCCCGACACGATGGAGTTCTTCCGGCTGTTTATGGTGCCCGGCATGGCGCACTGCGGTGGCGGTATCGGTCCCGATCGAAACGACTCGATGACGGCGATGATCGACTGGGTGGAAAAGGGCAAAGCTCCGGCTTCCATAGTAGCCAGCCGCGTGGTGAACAACCAGGTGGTGCGTACGCGCCCGCTCTGCCCCTATCCGCAGGTGGCCCGCTACTCGGGTCAAGGAAGCATCGACGACGCGGCTAACTTCCGTTGCGTCGCGCCCTGACACTGCGAACCGTAATGCCGACCCTTCGCTACGGTTTACGGCAGCTCCGGCTCAATCCCGGTTTCACAGCGGTAGCGGTTTTGACTCTTGCGCTCGGCATCGGAGCCAATACCGCCATCTTCAGCGTGATGGACGGCGTTGTGTTGTCGCCGCTGCCTTATCCCGAGCCTGATCGGCTGGTTATCGTGGCGCTGTACAATCGGACTCTCAAATACGCCACGAATCTTTCTTATCTTGACTTCCTCGATTGGCAGCGCAACGCTCGTTCATTAGAGCAAATCGCGGCGTTTATGCCGCAGGATTTCGATCTGACAAGTCCAGGCACGCCTGAGCATGTTGCAGGCACGGAGGTCTCTTCCAGCTTCTTCGGCACTGTGAGAGTAAAGCTGGCTCTCGGCCGTGATTTCTCGCCGCAGGAAGACCGGCACGGAGGAGCACCGGCCGTTATCATCAGCAATCGTTTGTGGCGAGACCGGTTTGCCGGCAACCCCACGGCGCTAGGCAAGCCCATCACCCTGAGCGGTGTCGACTATACGGTCGTCGGCGTTCTCCCGCCAGGGTTTCGTTTTGGAAACCAACAGGCGGATGTTTATGCACCCCTCGGGCGCGGCGATCCGCTGCTCCTCAATGATCGTTCGGTCCACGACATCCTTTCGATCGCGCGCCTCAAACCGGAGGTTAGCCTAGGTCAGGCGCAGGCAGAGCTGAACACCGTGCAGGAGCATATTGACCAGCTTAATCCCGCCATGGAGCGGGGCTTGGGGACGTATGTCGAGCCCCTGAAGCAATTCCTGATCGGGGACGTAGGCGGGACGCTTCTGTTGCTGCTGGGAGCGGTAGGGTTGGTTTTGCTCATCGCCTGTGCGAACGTGGCCAATCTGTTGCTCGCGCGCTCAGCGATACGCACGCGAGAGTTTGCCGTTCGGCTGGCGCTCGGGGCCAGCCGCATGCAACTCGTTTGGCAATTAGTCACCGAGAGCGTGCTTCTCTCGCTCATCGGCGGAGTTCTAGGGCTGGCGGCTGCACCATTGGGGCTCAAGGCAGTACTTGCGGCCGTGCCGGGAATGCCGCGCAGCGAGAACATCGAAGTGAATGTTGCTGTCCTCTTATTCACGTTGGGCGTTTCGATGGCGGTTGGAATCGTGTTCGGACTCCTGCCCGCGCTCAAGAGTTCGAAGACTGATCTACAAGCTGGTCTCAAAGAAGGAGGACGTGGGTCGGCGGGCCGCCATCATCGGACCCAAGAGGTTCTCTCAATTGCGCAAATCGCGCTAGCCCTAATCCTGCTGACGGGAGGCAGCTTGCTCTATCGCACTATCCACAATTTGTGGGCCGTGAGTCCTGGTTTCGACGCACAGCACGTGGTTACCTTCCAGGTGGGACTTTCGCCCGCGGTGACCCAGACGCCGTCAACCACGCGAATCGCATACCAGCAATTGGTTGAGCGCATCCGCCAAATTCCGGGTGTAGAGGCTGCGGACATTACGGCGCTGGTCCCAATGGGCAAGGATTTTAACGAAGGGCCCTTCTGGGTTGGCTCGCGACAGCCGGCTTCCATGGCGGAAATTCCTAGGGCGATCTATTATCCGACCGGTCCCGATTATCTCCGCACGATGCGGATACCTCTGCTGCGGGGACGCTTTCTTACCCGAGCGGACAACCTCAAAGCCGAGCCGGCGGTTCTCATCGATAGTCTCCTGGCGCGCACCTATTTTCCACACGCAGACCCTGTGGGTCAGACCATAACAGTTCCTCATTGGGGCGCAGCTCGGAATGTCGCAATTCGAGTGGTCGGCGTCGTGGGTCACGTTGAACACTATGGGCTGGATGGCTCGTTAGGCGAGAAGCCTGAGATCTACTTCTCCTTTTACCAGCTTCCGGATGAGGTGGTGCCATTATTCCGCGCGGAGGTCACGTTGGCGGTGCGCACGTCGCTCAGCAGTACGACTGTGATGCAGGCCATCAGGAGCGCAGTTTATGACGCAGGAAGCGATCAACCGATTTACAACATCCGCAGCATGCAGGAGCTTGTTTCAGCCTCGATGGCATCGCAACGCTTTCCGATGATACTGCTGAGCGCGTTCGCCGTCCTGGCGTTGCTGCTGGCCTCTGTCGGAATCTACGGCGTGATTTCCTACTCGATGACCCAACGCGTGCGAGAGCTTGGCATTCGGATGGCGCTAGGCGCAATGAGGCGGGATGTTTTGCGGATGGTAATTGGGCATGGTCTTCGGCTGGCTCTGGCCGGCGTCGCGATCGGGGCATTGGCTGCGTTCATTCTCGCCCGAGTGCTCGCGAGTTTCTCGCACTTGCTGTACGGTGTCCGGGCCTGGGACCCATTGACGCTCGTCGCTGTCTCTGTTGTGCTGATTGGCGCAGCCTTTCTGGCATGTTATCTTCCAGCGTGCCGCGCCGCGAGAGTGGACCCGATGATCGCCCTGCGTCACGAATAGTAATCGCTGCCTGCCGGCAGACTTGCCGGCGTCCCTTCCTTTATCAGCTATCAGCGGCTGGTCGCGGTTGCGGTCGGCGGCTTCATCTGGAACAATGGACGCGCGATCCCCGGATGGGTTGTCCGTTTTCTCCGAATAGCCAAACCGCTAGGGCTCATCAGCGTACAGAGCCGCAACACTCGATGTCAGGCAGAAACATACGAGCAAGGAGCTTCTATTTTTGAGGGATTTGAGTTTCATAATGCCGTTCTAATCAGTGAGAAACTCCAGATTTGTGAGTCCGAAAATTCCCGATTGATTACTCAGTGCCGCAGGTTCGGGGCTGCTCTACTTCGCCAGGGACACGCCACTAAGGGTTATGTTGAATCGTGATTTTCTTCGGGAACGGACCAACATAACTGGGTCCTGGATCGTTTAACAGAATATGAACGGACGGTCCCTCGCTGGTCCTTTTCCGGTCGCAGCGGGCGGCTACCCGGCCGAAAGACTGACCGCGATGTTCGATGTTCATTACGCCCGTCTCTACCGGCTGGCGAGGCGGCTGGCACCCAGCACCGATGATGCTCTCGACCTCGTTCAGGAGACGTTTCTCAGGGCGGCCCGATCTCTGAAGTCTATTCCCGCCGGCGTTACCAACGAGGAGGCGTGGCTAGTGCGGGTTCTCATCAACATCCGCCGTGACCAGTGGCGGAAGAACTCTATTCGCGATCGCCACGAGAAGGCGGAATTCGGACGAAGGCGCCAAGCGAACGGCGCAGGAGATCCGGAAGCCGCGCTGATTGCGAGGACCGCCGTGTGGCAAGCGCTCGACATTCTGCCGCCCCGCCGTCGGGCCATCGTCGTCATGTATGAACTCGAGGGGCTGGCGATTCCCGACATCGCATCTCTCCTTGGCATTAGCGCCATCACGGTTCGTTGGCACCTGTCGAAGGGCAAGCGCGAATTGACTGGCGCACTTAGGGCTTATCTGGGGGACCCCAATGAAGAACATTAGCGAAATTTTGCGTGACGCGGACCCGCTTCGATACGAACCAACGGGTCCTTCGGGTCAGCATGATTCTTGTCGCCGAGTGATTCTTGCGGCAGCTTCCACGGCGCGTCCGCCCGGCGGGGTGGGATCGCGGTCGCGGATGGCTCTCCTCGCCGCCGTTGCCTTAACGGTGGTTGCCGCCCCGTTCATTGGATCGCGGGTGTGGTCTGTTTTCGTTGGCGATCTACAAGGGGCCGCCGTTCGCTTTGAAGTAAGGCTGGCCGAAGACAGACCCGCTCCTGGCCTGCGTGAGGTGAAGGTTTCAGGTGCGAACCGATCAGTTTACCTTCACGACGAGGTAATCGTTAGCAATAGCGATATCGCGGTGGCTCGAGTTGTTCCGGGCCGCGGCCCATCGGAATATAGCGTTGGCATTGAGTTCAAGGCATCTGGGGCTGAGAAAATGCGCGCAGCTACTGGAAAACACATTGGGAAGCTCTTAGCCATCCTCCTCGACGGCCAAGTCGTTATGACTCCTGTGCTCCGAACACCCATTGGCGCATCAGCCAGGATCACAGGCAATTTCACTCGGGCTCAGGCCGAAAAGATTGTCAACGGTATTGAAATTCAATAGGGCGTAGATCTGCACCGCAGTAAGCCAACTGTTGGCTATGACTTGCGCGTATTTCGGATATGGCTTACTTTAAGGTTGTGGCCACCGACCAAAAGAACCGGCTCGACAAAGCAATCTGGGTGAGTCCGCAACGCATGAGCGGTGCTCCCTGCTTTCAGGGTACCCGTGTGCCTATCCAAAGTCTCATTGATTTTCTGGAAGGCGGCGAGACGATTGACGGATTTATCAAACTTTATCCGCCCATTACCCGCGAGCAGGTTCTCACAGTGCTCGATTTCGCCAACCGCCAGCTTCTTGAATGCGCATCCTTATTGACGAATGCGTAGTTCCGCGCGTCAAGCTGCTGTTCGCTGATCACGCAGTCTCTACCGTTCACGATCGTGGGTGGGACGCCCTGGAAGATGGGCCCCTTCTTACGGCTGCCCAAGAAGAGTTTGATGTGCTTCCTACTCTCGATGGAAGCCTTGAATTTCAGCAGAACCTTTCCAAGTTCAAGATCGCTGTCATCGTCGTCCATGTATCGAAGAACCAATTGGCTCACTACCGGGTCCTGCATAAAGAATTGCTTCAGGCAGTTGAGAGCGCCGGCACGGGAAAAGTGATCCACGTCCGGACTCCGCCAGCGCCAACAGATTGAGGTTACTGAACCGAGGTGACGCTCTCTAGCCAAACCTAACGGAATCATCCGTTTCTGCCGATTGTAGGGGCGTCCGGTTTTTCGCCCATGCCCCATCCTCAGTCCAATCGTGACCGCTCGCTCGATCCTCAGGATTGGGCTGCATTACGCGCGCAGGGACACCGCATGTTGGACGACATGCTGGATTACCTTGAGCACATTCGGGAGCGTCCAGTGTGGCAGCCCATGCCTGGCGAAGTGCGGGCCAGATTTCGGGGCGAGTTGCCGGTTGCGCCCTCCGAACTGAGCGCGGTGCATGACGAGTTCATGCGCGACATCCTGCCATACTCGAACGGCAACGTTCATCCGGGCTTCATGGGTTGGGTGCACGGAGGCGGAAACGCGGCGGGGGTGCTGGCCGAAATGCTGGCGGCGGGGCTCAACGCGAACCTGGGCGGGCGGGATCACGCGCCCATCGAGGTTGAGCGCCAAATCGTGCAATGGATGCGCGAGCTGTTCGGATTTCCAAAGACGG
>Ga0210394_10006892_pt1 | contig 12152 bp, 13 predicted proteins | sample IncBWC12MmetaG_FD_160121 | JGI IMG/M metagenome (GOLD analysis project Ga0210394, IMG submission 160121) | Forest soil microbial communities from Barre Woods Harvard Forest LTER site, Petersham, Massachusetts, United States - Inc-BW-C-12-M | ecosystem: Environmental > Terrestrial > Soil >... | reverse complement strand
ATGCCGCTACTCGATCAGTTGCTCGCGGCATTCGTCGAGCAGCGACGCATGAAACTGCCGGGCAGCGTCTATCGGCCCTGTTACCGTCTCATCAGCTGAAGTTCAAGGACAGCCGAGCGCGGCGTTGCATTATTGAGCGTCGCAGCTCTCGTTTTTATCACTGTCTTAACTCCTCGCGGCGATAGCCTGCCGGCGGCTGCATCGCTGTGATCCAGTTCCTGTCTACCCCGACGGGGCAGCCCTAGTCTTACGGCCACCGGAGGTCTCCAAATCCACATGAGCAAGCCCGAACTGCCGAAGGGCGAGACTGCAGAACAGAGCGGCGCCGAAGCCTACGCGCGCTGGCTCGAACACATGCAGCGCTCGCGTACGCGACACGCCGCAATCACGCGCAACCTATACACCTGGTCGAACTACAAGAGCTGGGCAGACAAGATGCGCATCGATTGGAAGGACGACGGTAAGGCCTGAGCCGTTTGCCTGATCCCGCCGGCCGCGATTCAGCGCCGTCGGGCCGATGAGGCCACGCCGCCCTGGGCACGGTGATAGGTCGGCGATTCGAGCCATTCGAACATCGTCAGCCAATCGGCCCAATCCTCTGCCACCAGATTGGCCTTCATCTCGGCCAGCCCATAGCCGCTTTCGGCCGAGCGCACATAGCTCTGCGAGTCACGCAGGGTTGCCACGATCGGAATGTTGAGCGTTCCCAGAAACCGGGTCAGCGATTGGTAGATCAGGGTGTTGCGGCGTACCCGATTGGCGATGATGCCGAGCCGGTTCTCGTCCCGGCGCACCTTCGCGACCAGCAGCAGGTTCTGCACGCAGCGCGAGCAGGCGTGAATGTCGATATCCGAAGGCAGCACGGGCACCAGAATCTTGTCGGCGCCGCGAATCAGATCCGGGATCTCGTTGGCCTCGAGCGCTGCCGGGGTGTCGATCACGACCCGGTCGGTGCCGTTCGGAATGCGCAGCTGGAAGCTGCGCGTGATGCGCGGATCGCGCTCGAACGCTGCAATCAGCGCGATGTGTGGCTGAGTATCCTGACGTTTGCTGAGCCAGTGTGCCGAAGAGGCCTGCGGGTCATAGTCCATCAGCACGAGCCGTTCGCCCCGCTGGGCGAAATAGCTGGCGACATTGATGGCTATGGTCGTCTTACCGGACCCGCCCTTCGGGTTCAGGACGACGATTCGCTGCATAGGTAACCCGACCGACGAAGATTATGTCCGCGTGCAGCCTACGCATGCGCGACACAGCCCGCAAGCCGGAATTCCCGCCATGTGAGGCAGCGCACCCTGTGAGGCAGCACACGCCCGGCTCGGGTCGCGCGCTCTAGCATGGCCGCAACTACAAAGCAGCGGCACTATCGTGGAAGTACTCTTACTCCTCTGGGATGAAATGGACGACTGGGTCTGTGCGGCCACGCACCTGCTGCGAGGGTTCGCCGGCAGTCCCTGACCCTCGTCGCGCCGGCTCGACGCGCCGGCTTGAAAGCCTCGAGCCTCGACCCCATACCGCCATTTGGCCCGTGACGGGCCTTTTACCGCGGGTGGTGACATGTCGAGCGAGCCCGAGCAGTTGAACTTCCAGGCAGAAGTCCGCGAGCTTCTACAGTTGATGATCCACTCCTTGTACAGCCACAAGGAGATCTTTCTCCGGGAATTGATTTCGAATGCCTCGGATGCCAACGACAGGTTGCGCTTCCTGGCACTGTCGCAGCCGGATCTGCTCGGCAAGCAAAGCGAGCTCGCCATCTGGATCGATGCCGACCCCAAGGCCGGCACGCTCACCATCCGTGACAACGGCATCGGCATGAGCCGCGAGGAGGCCATCTCGCATCTCGGCACCATTGCCAAGTCCGGCACCGCGGAGTTCTTCAAGCGCCTGACCGGCGATCAGCAGAAGGACGCGCAGCTGATCGGACAGTTCGGCGTCGGTTTCTATTCGGCGTTCATAGTGTCCGAGCGCGTCGAGGTCCTGTCCCGGCGCGCGGATGTCGCCGCTGACGCGGCGGTGCGCTGGGAATCGCGCGCCGACGGGCAGTTCACGGTCGAGACCATTACGCGCAGCGAGCGCGGCACGAGCGTGGTGCTGCATCTGAAGGAGGATGCCAGGGAGTTTGCCGAACCGTTCCGGCTGCGCTCGCTGGTGCGCCGCTACTCCGATCACATCGCCTTCCCGGTGCGCATGCAGAAAGAGTCGACGGCCGCCATCGAGTACGAGGACGTCAACCAGGCGCAGGCGCTCTGGACGCGGCAGCGCAACGAGATCAAGGACGAGGAATACCGCGACTTCTATCGCCACATCGCGCACGACGATGCCGACCCGTTGGCCTGGAGCCACAACCGCGTCGAGGGCAAGCGCGAGTACACGAGTCTGATGTATCTGCCGGCGCGCGCGCCGTTCGATCTGTGGCAGCGTGAGGCTGCGCGGGGGCTGAAGCTCTATGTGCGCCGCGTGTTTATCATGGACGACGCCGAGCAGTTCCTGCCGCTGTATCTGCGTTTCATCAAGGGCGTGATCGACTCGAGCGATCTGCCGCTGAATGTCTCGCGCGAGCTGTTGCAGCAGGACCACGAGGTCGAGGCGATGCGCGGCGCATTGACGCGTCGCGCGCTCGAGATGCTCTCGAAGCTCGCCAAGGATGAGCCCGACAGGTACCAGCAGTTCTGGCGCGAATTCGGTCGGGCGTTCAAGGAAGGCCTGGCCGAGGATCCGGCCAACCGCGAACGGCTGCTGCCGCTGCTGCGCTTTGCCAGCACCGCGAGCACCGACAACGAGGAGCGCGTGAGCCTGGCCGACTACGTCGCCCGCATGCGGCCGGGCCAGGACCGCATCTACTACGTGGTCGCCGAAAGTCTCGACGCCGCGCGTGAAAGTCCGCACCTCGAGCTGCTGCGGCAGAAGGAAGTGGAAGTGCTGCTCATGGGCGATCGCGTCGATGAATGGGTCATGGGGCGCATCGGTGAATTCGAGGGCAAGCGCTTCAAGGACGCCGCGCGCGGCGAACTCGAGCTCGGAGGCCTGGCGGAAGCCGCGGAACGTGTCCGGATCGATGAAGAGCGGCGCGAGTACAAGGGGCTGCTGAAGCGCTTCAAGGATGCACTGGGCGATAAGGTCATCGAAGTACGCGTCAGCGAACGGCTGCGCGATTCGCCGGCGGTGTTGGTGCGCGGCGAGGCCGAGCTGTCGGCCTCGATGCGCCGCGTGCTGGCGGCCAATGGACAGACGGTGCCTGCCGCCGCACCGGTATTCGAGCTCAACGTGACGCACCCGCTGGTGCGCTACCTGGACGGGGTCAAGGACCCCGAGCCGTTCGGCGAGCTGGCGCAACTGATGTACGACCAGGCCAGCCTGGCCGACGAGGGCCAGATCGCCAACGGCCCGGACTTCGCACGCCGGCTCAATAAGCTGCTGGTGCGCCTGGTCGAGCCGCGCCAATAATGTCCCGCCACCACCTCGGCGGAGGAGCACTGACGATGAGTGACGACAAGCCCAGCGACACCGAGCTGCGTTCGCGCCTGACGGATCTGCAGTACCGGGTGACGCAGCAGAAGGGCACCGAGCCTCCCTTCAGCGGTGCCTACGCCTATAACAAGGAAAAGGGCCTCTACCACTGCGTGGTCTGCGGGCAGGAACTGTTCAGCTCCGACACCAAGTACGATTCCGGCTCGGGCTGGCCGAGTTTCTGGCTGCCGATGGCGGCCGATCGCGTGCGCACGCTGGTCGATAAATCCCACGGCATGACGCGCTCCGAAGTGCAGTGTGCACGCTGCGAGTCCCATCTCGGCCATGTGTTTGAGGACGGACCGGACCCCTCGGGGCTGCGCTACTGCATCAATTCCGCCTCGTTGAACTTCGACGGCGGCAAGAAAGCTTGAGTTTCCGCCCGCCCCGCGGCCAGCGGCTCGAGATCGCGGGTCCTGCCGGCGCGCTCGAAGTCCTGCTCGAGGATCCGCAGGCCGAGTCGGCGCCGAGCGAGCCGCGCCGCGGCTTCGGCGTGGTCTGCCATCCGCATCCGCTCCATGGCGGCACGATGCTCAACAAGGTCGTGCACATGCTGGCGCGCGCCCTGCAGGAGCAGGGCCTGCCGACGTTGCGCTTCAACTATCGCGGCGTGGGTCGCAGCGAGGGCCAGTACGATGAAGGACCAGGGGAGACCGCCGACGCGCTGGCCGTCATCGCCTGGGGCCGCGCGCGCTGGCCGCAGGCACCGCTGAGCCTGGCCGGCTTCTCCTTTGGGTCGATGGTGGCGCTGATGGCGGCGCCGAGCGCGCAGCCGGTGCGACTGATCACGGTAGCGCCCGCGGTTTCGAACGCGCTATACGCCGCGATCGAGCCGCCCTCGTGCCCATGGCTGATCGTTCAGGGTGAGGCCGACGAGCTGGTCGACTACCACGCGGTGGTCGATTTTGCCGCCCGCTTTGCGCCGCCGCCGGTGCTGCGGTTGCTCCCCGGCGCCGATCATTTCTTCAACGGCCACCTGCTGGAACTGCGTGAGGCGGTGCTGCAGAGCTGATGCGCGGTGTTGCTGCGGCACGGTCCAGAAGCGAAAAAGCCCGGCGCGTAAGGCCGTGCCGGGCTTGTATGAAAGCGATTGAGCGTGAGTCGCCGGTCAGTTCACGAACGACTTCAGATTTTTCAGCGGCAGCGCGCGAACCTTCTTGCTGGCGGGCTTCGCTTTGAAGGTCATCTTCTCGCCAGTGAACGGATTGACACCCTCACGCGCCTTGGTCGCCGGCCGCTTTACGACCTTGAGCTTCAGAAGACCAGGAAGTGTAAATAAACCATTGCCTCGCAGGCTCTTCTTGATGATGCCGTTGAGGGACTCAAACACTTCACTGACCTGCTTGCGGGAGAGTTCCGTGTCCTTGGAAACCTGGGCCAGAATCTCCGACTTGGTCGGCGCCCCACCTTTTTTCGCCATTGCTGAATCTCCTCGAATGTATGTCAACGCCGGTTAGATCGACGCGTGATGAAAGAAAACGATCAAGAAACGGCGCGCAACATAACACACCGCTGCGCCGACGCAAATGGTTTTTCGATCTCGGAGATTCAGCAAATGCCTTTTTTTATAGGCCCGCGCGCATCACGCGATGCAACTGGTGTGCCGTGGCAGCGGTCCGCACCGCATCGGCGTCGGCGCGCGATCGTTCAACGCAGCAGGATCAGCAGCATCTGAATCGCAATACCGGCCCACAATGGCGACAGATCGAGCCCGCCGATTGGCCGGATGATGCGTCGGAAAGGCCTCAGAACCGGCTCGCACAACGACACCAGCAGGCCTTGCGCCGGTGAATAGACCCCCGGAGCGATCATCCAGAGCATGGCATATATGAATATCGCAAAAAAATAGGTCCAGAGCGTGGTGCGCAGGATCTCGAATACCGCCAGCCGTATCCAGACGATGGCCGGCGGTGCTCCAAAGCCGTTCAGCAGCCAGGACACCGCAACTTCGAGCGCAGCAAACACGATGACCGCCACGCAGGAGGCGGTGTCGATGCGGCCGATCGCCGGCAACAGCCGCCGCAGCGGCACGATTACGGGATTGGTCAACTGCACGATCGAGCGTGCCAGGGGGTTGCGGAAATCGGCTCGCGACCATTGCAGCAACAGCCGCAGCAGCACGGCCAGCAGGGCCAGCGACAGCAGCGTTTCAATCAGAAAGATCAAGGCGGCCATGGGTGACTTCCCGTTCAGTCTATGCGTTGCGGTGAGGCCGCAGGCCGCTCGCCGCCATATCGGCGAGTTCGGCGCTGCGAGTTGCGGCCGCGCGCAACGCACCGCCGATCAGCGCATCGAAGCCGCCGGCCTCGAGGAAATCGAGCGCCGCCTGCGTGGTACCGCCCTTGGAAGTGACCGCCGCCCGTTGTTCGGCCAGTGCGGCACCGCCGCGCGCCAAGGCCCCGCTGCCGCGCAGCGTTTCGGCGGCCAGCAGTGTTGCGGTGTCCGGCTCCAGTCCGAGTGCGATCGCGGCTCGGGCCAGCTGCTCCGCCAGCAGAAAGAAATAGGCGGGTCCGCTGCCGGACAGCGCCGTTACGATGTCGAGCTCGCTCTCCGCGCGCAGCCAGATGAAGCGGCCCGCCGCGCGCGCCACGCGTTCCGCCAGCACTCGTTGCGCGGCGGTTACAGTGGACGCCGCGTACAGCGCGGTAACGCCCGCGCCCACCAGCGCCGGCCGGTTGGGCATGGCACGAACGATTGTCAGCGATGGCGGACATAGCCGCGCCAGATCCGCGATGCGCAGACCGGCGACAATCGACAGCAGCGTCGGCGCAGGCGCCGGCCATGCCGCACGCAGGTCGTCGAGCACCGGCGCAATCACCTGTGGCTTTACGGCCAACACGACCAGCGTAGCATCGCGGATGGCCTCGCCGTTGTCGGCCGTGGTTCGTACGGCGAATTCGCGTTCCAGTCCTGCGCGCGCGCCCGGGTCGGGTTCCCCGACGCACAGGTGCTGTCCGGATGCGCCCTCGCGCAGCAGACCGCCGATCAGCGCGCGCGCCATGTTGCCGCCGCCGATGAACGCGATGCGCGCGTCCGGTTGATTGTTCATGACAGCATTCTAGAGCCTGTCTGAGTACTCAGACAGGCTTCTGGCCGAGCGGCTCGTGGTTTCGCGGCCCAAATAGGGCGGTACCGATTCGCACCAGCGTCGCACCTTCGGCGATGGCCTCCCGAAAGTCGCCGCTCATGCCCATCGACAGCGCATCGAGGGCCAGACCGCGCGCATTGATGCGCCGCTGAAGTGCATGCAGCGCGGCGAAACTCTGGCGATCGGCCGCGGGTCCACGCCCCTCGGGCAGGATGCACATGAGGCCGCGCAGGCGCAGGCGCGGCAACTCCTGCAGCGCCACCGCCAGGGACTCGGCGGCTTGCGGTTCGACGCCGGCCTTGCCGGCCTCGCCGTCGATGTTGACCTGGATGCAGGCTTGCAATGGTGGCGCGTAATGGGGCCGCTGTGTCGAGAGCCGCTCGGCCACGTGCAGCCGGTCGAGGCCGTGCACCCAATCGAACTGCTCGGCGATGGCGCGCGTCTTGTTGGCCTGGATCCGACCGATGAAGTGCCAGGTCAGATTCAGCGAGCGCAGCTGTTCGATCTTGGGCAGGGCCTCCTGCAGATAGCTCTCGCCGAAGTCCTTGAGACCGAGCGCGGCAGCGGCACGAACCGCTTCGGCGGGGTGGCCTTTGCTGACCGCGACGAGCGTGACCGAGTCCTCAGTCCGATCTGCGGCGCATGCACTGGTCATGATTTCCTGCTGCAGCGCGCATAAATTAGCTGTCAACGCGCTGATCAGCGGCGAATTCTGCGGACCGATTAACATATTGGTGGTTAAGACCCTCCGCTATACTCAGTGCCTGCCTTAAAAACCTGAAGGCACGCCCATAACTGCCGCAGGACGAGCGAGGAAGGGACCCGGATGGCTGTCGATATCGCGCAACTGCTGGCGTTTGCGGTCAAGAATAACGCTTCCGATCTGCACCTGTCGGCGGGTGTTCCGCCCATGATCCGTGTCGACGGCGACATCAAGCGCATCAACATGCCCGCACTGACCCACAAGGAAGTGCACGGCATGGTCTATGACATCATGAACGACAAGCAGCGCAAAGCGTTCGAAGAGTTCTTCGAAACCGACTTTTCGTTCGAAATCCCGAAGTTGGCGCGCTTCCGCGTCAATGCCTTCAATCAGAATCGCGGCGCCGGCGCGGTGTTCCGCAATATCCCGTCGACCATCCTGAGCCTGGATGACCTGCAGGCACCCAAGATCTTCCGCGATCTGTGCATGCTGCCGCGCGGTCTGGTGCTGGTAACGGGCCCGACCGGATCGGGTAAGTCGACCACGCTCGCCGGCATGATCGACTACTGCAACGACAACCGCCCCGACCACATCATCACGATCGAGGATCCGATCGAGTTCGTACACGATTCCAAGCGCTGCCTGATCAATCAGCGCGAAGTCAAGCGCGACACCCTCGGCTTCAGTGAAGCGCTGCGCTCGGCGCTGCGCGAAGACCCTGACATCATCCTGGTCGGTGAAATGCGCGACCTGGAGACCATCCGCCTGGCGCTGACCGCGGCTGAAACGGGCCACCTGGTGTTCGGCACGCTGCACACCAGCTCGGCGGCCAAGACCATTGACCGCATAGTCGACGTGTTCCCGGGTGAAGAGAAGGAAATGGTGCGTTCGATGCTGTCCGAGTCGCTGCGCTCGGTGATCTCGCAGACGCTGCTCAAGCGCACCGGCGGCGGTCGCGTGGCGGCGCATGAAATCATGATCGGCACGCCGGCGATCCGTAATCTGATTCGCGAGGGCAAGATCGCCCAGATGTACTCATCGATCCAGACCGGCCAGTCTTCGGGCATGCAGACGCTCGATCAATGCCTCGCCGAGATGGTGTCCAAGGGCCAGGTCAGCAAGGAAGAGGCCCGCTACAAGGCGCAGAACAAGGATTCGCTGTAGCGCAATGGACCGCGAGCAAGGCATTAAGCTGATGCAGGAGCTGCTCAAGCGGGTCGTTGAGCGGCAGGCGTCGGATCTGTTCATCACGGCGAATTTTCCACCGGCCATCAAGATCGACGGCGAGATCCGCCCGCAGATGGAGCGTGTCCTGACACCCGAGCAGTCGGCGATCCTGGTGCGGGCCATCATGAACGATCGCCAGACCAAGGAATTCGACGCCACCAAGGAATGCAATTTTGCGATCGCGCCGCCCGGCATCGGCCGCTTCCGCGTCAGTGCCTTCGTGCAGCAAGGCTACGTGGGCTGTGTGATCCGCATGATCAACGCCAAGATCCCCTCGTTCGAGGAACTGGATCTGCCGCCGATCCTCAAGGAGGTCGTGCTCTCGAAGCGTGGCCTCGTGATCGTGGTCGGCGGTACCGGCTCGGGCAAGTCCACGACCCTGGCCTCGATGCTTGGCTACCGCAACGACAAGACCCGCGGCCACATCGTCACCATCGAGGATCCGGTCGAGTACGTGCACCCGCACAAGGGCTGTGTGATCACGCACCGCGAAGTCGGCGTCGATACGGATTCCTGGGAGGCGGCGCTCAAGAACACCCTGCGCCAGGCGCCCGATGTGATCCTGATCGGTGAGATCCGCGCCCGCGAAACCATGGAATACTGCATCCAGTTCGCCGAGACCGGCCACCTGGTGCTCGCAACCCTGCACGCCAACAGCTCCAACCAGGCGTTGGACCGCATCATCAATTTCTTCCCCGATGAAAGGCGCGAACAGCTGCTGATGGACCTGTCACTCAACATCCGTGCCCTGATTTCGCAGCGCCTGATTCCGCGCGAGTCCGGCAGCGGCCGTATCGCCGCCATGGAAATCATGCTCAATTCGCCGCTGATCCAGGACCTGATCTTCCGCGGCGAAGTCGCCAAGATCAAAGAAGTCATGGCGCGCTCGACCCGCCTCGGAATGAAAACCTTCGACCAGGCACTGTTCGATCTGTACGAGCAGGGCTACATCTCCTACGAGGATGCGCTGCGCAACGCCGACTCCAAGAATGAGCTGAGGCTGCGCGTCAAGCTCGAGAGCAAGCGCGACAACAAGCCGATCGAGTCCGACAGCGGCCTGGCGATCGCCGAAGAGGCCGACGGCCAGGGCAAGTCCTTCTAGGTACGCCAATGTCAGCAGATCCGCTCGAGATTACCGGCTCCGAGGCGCAGCCGTCGCTGAACACCAAGCCGCTGTTCAAGCTGATGGTGGATCGCAAGGCTTCGGACCTGTTCTTTACCTCGAACGCCCCGATCAAGATCAAGATCGAAGGTCAGATCTTTCCTATCAACAAGCAGGTGCTGCCCCCGCCCGCGGTTCGCACCATCTGCTTCGGTCTCATGAACCCGGAGCAGATCGTTTACTTCCAGCGCGAGCTCGAGATCGACTTCGCCATCTCCGAGCCGGGACTGGGACGCTTCCGCGTCAATATCTTCATGCAGCGCGGCTATCCGGCCATGGTGCTGCGCTATATCACCGCCGACATGCCGCGGCTCGACAACCTCGGGCTACCGGAGACGCTGACCGACCTGTCGATGGCCAAGCGCGGACTGGTGCTGGTCGTAGGCTCGACCGGCTCGGGCAAGTCGACCACGCTCGCGGCGATGATCAATCACCGCAACGAATCGGTCTCCGATCACATCGTCACCATCGAAGATCCGATCGAGTTCCTCCACAGCAACAAGCGCTCCATCATCAATCAGCGCGAGGTCGGCCTCGACACCAAGAGCTACGAGCGCGCGTTGCGCGGCGTGATGCGCGCGGCACCGGATGTGATCCTGATCGGTGAAATTCGTGACCGCGAAAGCATGCAGGCGGCAATCAACCTGGCCGGCACCGGACATCTGGTGCTCGCGACCCTGCATGCCAACAACTGCGCCGAAACGCTCGATCGCATCATCAACATGTTCCCGCTCGATCAGCACAAGCAGGTAACGCTCGATCTGTCGCAGTACCTGCGCGCCATTCTCGCCCAGCGACTGGTCATGGGTCTCGACGGTAAGCGTATCGCGGCGGTCGAGGTGATGCTCAACACGCCGCATATCTCCGAGCTGGTGAAGCGCGGCGATGTTACCGGCATCAAGGAGTCGATCACGCGCAGCGGCGAGGGCGGCGTCTGCAGCTTCGACGCGGCGCTGCACAAGCTGTTCAAGGCGGGCCGCATCAACCTCGAAGAGGCGCTCGCGCACGCCGATTCGCGCAGCAATCTCGAAGCGAAGATCAACTTCGGTTAGATTGCACGCACGTTTGCTGCGTGCGTGATGCCATGAAAAGACTTCTCTGGGCGGCGGTGCTGGGCTGCTGCCCGTTATCGGTGCCTCTGCCGGCTGCGACCGATGCGCCCGAGATCGCATTCGAGTCGGTGCCGGATTTCCTCAAGCTGCCGCAGGACGTTTATCTCGGCGAAGTCGCCGGCATCGCCGTGAACTCCAAGCGGCACGTGTTGGTACTCTCGCGCGGCAATACCTCGGGACCGGCCTATGGCGCCGCGGCGGCGCAGCTGCTGGAATTCGATCCGCAGGGCCGATTCGTGCGCGAGATCGGCCACAACCTGTACGCCTGGTCTTACGCGCATTCGGTGCGGGTCGATCGTTACGACAATGTCTGGATCGTCGACAAGGGCTCCGACGTGGTGGTGCGCTTCGACCCCGCCGGGCGCGTCAGCCGCGTGTTTGGCCGCAAGGCCGAGGCCGCGGACGAGTCGGCGCATCCGTTGCCACATCCGCATCCGCCGCTGCCGCCCGTCGATGGCCTGTTCCGGCAGGTCACCGACGTGACCTGGGACGGCGACGACAATGTCTACATCAGCGACGGATACATCAATTCACGTATCGCCAAGTACGACCGCGACGGCAACTGGGTCGGGTCCTGGGGCGAGCCGGGGGCCGCACCCGGTCAATTCAATACGCCCCACTCGATCGTGTCCGATCGTCAGAATCACATCTACGTCGCCGATCGCGGCAATCGCCGCATTCAGGTTTTCGACCCCGCCGGAACGCTGCTCAACACGATCGCGATCGACGTACCGGCGCCGGCGAATGCAGCCGTCGTCATCGGCAACCGTCCCTCGGAGGCGTCGGGCGCCAACGGGGGTTCGGATGCCACGATGCAGCCCGGAGCGCCGTGGGCGCTCTGCATCACGCCGGGCGCGATCCAGTACCTTTACGTTTCGGATGCCTTTCCCGGCCGGATCTACAAGCTCAAGCTCGACGGCACGGTGCTCGGCTGGCTGGGCGGCGCCGGCCGGGTGCCGAAGAAATTCGGCTGGATTCATGCCTTGAGCTGTCCGTCGGAGAATGAGCTCTACGTAGCCGAGCTGCTCAACTGGCGCGTGCAGAAACTGCTGCTGCACCCACAGTAGAGGCTTACCCGGCGCAGTCGTCAGGCCGGAAACACCGCCCGTGCGTCGAACACCGGTCCGTCAACGCAGACGCGTTTCATGACGGTGCCCTGCGCGGTCCGCACCGCCACCGTACAACCCGCGCAGCCGCCGACGGCGCAGGCCATGAATTCTTCGAGCGCCACCTGGCAGGGCAGCGCGAACTCGAGCGCCAGTCGCGCCGTGGCGGCCAGCATCGGCGTCGGTCCGCAGGCGAACAACTCGGTCTCGGCGAGCTGTTCGGACGATCGCGACGCGAGCCAGCAGCGCG
>Ga0210394_10006891_pt1 | contig 12152 bp, 18 predicted proteins | sample IncBWC12MmetaG_FD_160121 | JGI IMG/M metagenome (GOLD analysis project Ga0210394, IMG submission 160121) | Forest soil microbial communities from Barre Woods Harvard Forest LTER site, Petersham, Massachusetts, United States - Inc-BW-C-12-M | ecosystem: Environmental > Terrestrial > Soil >... | reverse complement strand
CGCGAACTTCACCTTTGGGGGACAATACGGATGCGCGACCGAGTTGCTTCACCTGACAACCTCGACATGCTGCTGGATTGTGTTGCGCAGGCCGATGCGATCAGCAAGGACCAGGTTCATCCGCTCGGGGACAAGCCGCTCGTAGACGTCACCGCAGGTACTGTTCCACCATTGCCGCCCCCGGTCGCGGAGAAGTGGCGCGCGCAGTACGAAGAGCTGCAAACAAAGGTGCTGTCTCTCTCTGGAAACAGCAAGCGGCTCGTCGCGGAGAATAGTGGCCATTTCATAATCATCGATAGGCCTGACGTGGTGATCGATGCTATCAATCAAGTCGTGCGGTCGGTCCGCGACGGTGGCAAGCTCTAACGCACGGCAGGCGCTGCAAAAAGCGCTTATCCGAAACGGCCAGCAAAGGTAACCAATTGACCGTACTGGGAAAAGCCGCGTATAATTGTGGTTTGTCTTTAGCTATCGGAGGAATGATGTACGCCGTTATACAGACCGGGGGAAAGCAATATCGTGTCGCACCGGGCGACACCATCCGCATTGAGCGGGTCAAGGGCGATGTGGGCGAGCAGGTGAAGTTTGGAACTGTGCTGGCCGTGCATACCGACGAAAAGAAGATTTTGGCGGGATCGGATGCGTCCAAGGCCAGCGTCACCGGGAAGATCGTGGCACAGGCCAGGGCGAAGAAGGTCATCGTGCTGAAGTTCAAGAAGACCAACCAGTACAAGATCCGGCGCGGGCACCGGCAGGATTACACAGCGGTGCAGGTCGGCGAGATCAAGCTATAAATTCAATGACAGGCGAGAGGAATTGAGCCATGGCACATAAGAAGGGCGGCGGCTCGTCTACAAACGGCCGCGATTCACACGGGCAAAGGCTGGGCGTAAAGCGGTTCGGCGGGGAGTTGGTGAACGCCGGAACGATCCTGATTCGTCAACGAGGCACCAGGCACCAGGCGGGCGAGAACGTGGCGCAGGGCAAGGACGACACGCTGTTCGCGCTGGTCAAGGGACACGTGAAGTTTACGGATCGGGGTAACCGGGGACGGTTCATCAGCGTGACCCCTTCCGAGACTCCCGCGGAAAAGGCCAAGGCCGCGAATTGATCACAAGAGTCTAGGACGGCCCCGACTCTTGTCGGGGCCGTTTTTGTTTTTGGGGACAGAAAGAAAAAAGCTTACCGCGGAGTTAGCAGAGGTGCGGCGGAGCAAGCGGAGACGCGGCGGACGAAAGCAGAGTTGTCATGTTTGTTGATGAAGCGAAAATTTATGTGAAGGCGGGGGACGGCGGGAACGGCTGCGTGGCGTTTCGCCGGGAGAAGTATGTTCCGCGTGGCGGTCCATCGGGCGGCGATGGTGGCCGCGGCGGCAGCGTTTATCTGGAAGCGAACCCGAACGACAACACGTTGCTGCGCTACCGGTATAACCGAGAATTCAAGGGCGATCGCGGGCGGCATGGAGAAGGTTCGAACTGTACCGGCGTTTCCGGCGACGATATGATCCTGCAAGTCCCGGTGGGCACGCTGGTGTACGACGAAGACGGAGTATCGCTGCTGGCAGATTTGCGCCGGCCGGGGCAACGAGTGCTGGTGGCTCAGGGTGGAAAAGGCGGGCGCGGCAATCAACATTTTGCGAAACCGTGGCACCAGGCGCCGCGCGAAAAAGAAGAAGGCGAACTCGGCGAAGAGCGGCGACTGAAGCTGGAGCTGAAGCTGCTGGCGGATGTCGGGCTGATCGGGTTTCCGAATGCGGGAAAGTCCACTCTGATTTCGGTGATCAGCGCGGCGCGCCCGAAGATTGCGAACTACCCGTTTACGACGCTGGAGCCGAATCTCGGCGTAGTGAATGCCGATGGCGGAACGGGCGGACACGGAACGGAACTCGGACGAACCTTCGTGGTCGCCGATTTGCCGGGTTTGATTGAAGGAGCCAGCGAAGGCGCGGGCTTGGGAATTCGTTTCTTGCGGCACGTGGAACGCACGCGGTTGCTGGCGCATCTGATCGATACCAGCGACATGGCGGAGATGGATCCGGTGAAAGCGTTCGAAATTATCGAAGGCGAGCTCGGTGCGTTCAGCGAAACGATGCTGCAGAAGCCGATGATTGTGGTGGCCACGAAGCTGGATGCCACAACCGATCACACCAAGCTGGAGGAATTGCGAGCATTTTGCGCGAAGAAGGGCCTGGAATTCCACGCGGTTTCGGCGCCGACGGGCGACGGCGTGAAAGAGTTGGTTCGCGCGATGGCCGACGCGCTGGACAAAATTCCGAAGGAAGCGCTCGAAGACGAAACCGAAGACGCCGCGATTGACGGCGAGGATGCGGACGCCGAGGCTTACGAGACTGGCAACGATTCAGAATCCGACGAACCGGGTCCACCGATTCCAAAGGTTTCATGAGAAAATCGAGTGGAGAAGATTTGGGAGGCGGATTGACGACTGCGCAGACTCAGCCCCACCGCACTACCGCGGCTAAACACCATCCACGAAGAATTGCACTTTTTGGCGGCTCCTTCGATCCCATTCATTCCGGGCATCTGGCAGTGGCGCGCGCCGCGGACCGCAGATTTAATTTCGATGAGATGCATTTCATTCCCGCGAGCAGGCCACCGCACAAGTTGAAGCAACACCTGGCGCCCTTTCCGCACCGCTTTGCGATGGTGGCGTTGGCATGCACCGAGCATCCGCACTTTGTGCCGTCGCTTGCGGAAGCGGGTGAGGATTTCAGCGGGACGCAACTGCATTATTCCATCGACACGGTGCGCTATTTCCGGCATGCGTATCACGGTCCAGGCGACCGCATATTTTTCATTATCGGGGCGGACGCGTTCCTGGACATACCGATGTGGAAGGAATACGAAGCGCTACTGGGCTTGTGCGATTTCATCATCGCCAACCGGCCAGGTATCCGCCTGGAAGCGTTGCGGCTGGTGATTCCGCCGGATCTGCACGGACGCCCGGACCCGAAGCGCGATAAGAACGAAGACGCGGTGGCGCACGGTTCGCCGGTGGTTGCCAGATTGCAGAATACGACGATTTATCTGCTGGAGAATGTGGCCAGCGATGTAAGCGCCACCGATATTCGGAAGAAGACGAATCGCGGGCAGTCCATTCACGGACTTGTCGCCGCGCGTGTTGAGGAATACATATTGAAACAAGGACTGTATCGATGAAACTGGAATCTCTACCACAAGGTGTGCGTCTGGCCGTGGAGGCCGCGCAAAATAAAAAGGCTGGCGAAGTTACGGTGCTGGACCTGGACGGCTTTGCCGCGTTCACGCAATATTTCGTGATTTGCACGGGCTACAGCACGCCGCAAATTCAAGCCATTTGCAATGAGGTGGAAGAACTGTTGTACAAAGATATGAAACGTTCGCCTGAACACCGCGAGGGACAACGTTCTGCGGAATGGGCGCTGCTGGATTTTGGCGGATTCATCGTGCACGTGTTTGGAGAGCAAGCCCGGCGATACTACGACTTGGAACGCTTGTGGCGCGCGGCACCTTCGCTGGTGCTGCCGGACGAGCCGGACAACCCGAGCAGAGTATCGGGCGGTAAAGAGCTTTCGCAAAAAGTAAGTTAGGCGTGGCGGCACCAGGTGCCGACGGTTTTCCTTCCCTGCTGCAAGAAAATATTCCCGCGAATTCCGGAGTGGAGTAGAGTCGCGCAATGAAAATCCGGCTGATACTGCTCGGGAAAACGCGGCGAAGCGAGCTGGTGGTTTTGCTGGACGAGTACGTGAAAAGGATTGGCCGAAGTTGTCCCATCGAAGTGACCGAAGTTCGAGATGGCGAGGCCGCGGTGAAGAAACTGGATACGGATCGCGCGGCCACCGCGGTTTTACTGGATGCGGGCGGGAAAAGTTACGACTCGGATTCGTTTGCCAAATGGATTGGCGACCAGCGCGACCGCGGAACCCGCGAAATTGTCTTTATTTGCGGGGACGCGGATGGTTTCCCGCAGCCGCTGCGCGAGCGCGTTAAGCAAAAGCTGTCGCTTAGCGCGATGACGTATTCGCATGAACTGGCGCGGGTGATGCTGGCGGAGCAGATTTACCGCGCGTTTGCAATTCTTTCGGGCAGTCCGTACCCAAAATAGCTCAGAGTTGCCTGGGCAGGAGATAGAGTTGCTCCGTCGTTTGGGTGGTGTGGATTACACAGTAAGGCGGAGGCAAGCCGCCGCACTCCAAAAGTGCGTTTACGAACGATTCGTGGAAGAATGATCGCAAGGTAAAACATGGCCATTCGAATTGCACCGGATAAAGATGCTCCGTCGATCGCGATTGAAATACCCCTGGAGAAGCCGCTGCCGGATTACGATCTGGAACAGATGGACCAGCCTACGCCGCGCGATGTAGATGGCGTGCTGGTTTCACAGGGATTTCGAGATCTGGTGGACGACGCGCGGGGAGTGCTGACGCAACTGATCGCCGATCCCCCTGCGCACATAACCATGTCTCATCGCGCCGGTGACCTGGATCTTAGCCAGAAACCACATTTCGAAATTGCGCAGTTAACAGGCGCCATCTCCCCCGGCAATGAGGTGTACCGGCCGGGGCTGTGGATTGTCTTGAAGGACTTGCAATCCCCTGCGAAGCATAGCGTGAGCGAGGCGACACTGGAGTGCGCGAGAGAGATCATTGGGGAACTTGCGAAGCGCCTCAGCCTGGAGTAATCGCGGCGGCGCTAGGATATTTTGAACTCCTCGAGCGCGCCCGATTTCGATCGACTTCCGTAAGGGAAAACAACGAATGGCAAATGAGAAGGGGCTATTGATTGTTTACACCGGTCCGGGAAAAGGGAAAACCACGTGCGCGCTGGGAACGGCATTTCGCGCGGTGGGCCAAGGGCTGCGTGTTCTGATGGTGCAGTTCATCAAGGGATCTTGGCACTACGGCGAACTGGACGCGGCAAAAATGCTGGGTGACGATAAGTTCGAAATACGCCCGATGGGACGCGGCTTCGTGAAGGTCGGCGGCGCGGAAACCGACCCGGAAGATATTCGGCTGGCGGAGGAGTGCTGGGAAGCGGGCCGCGCGGCGATTTACAGCGGAACGTACGATCTGGTGATTCTCGACGAAATTAATTACACCATCAGCTACAAAATGCTGGCTGCGGAAAAGGTGGCGGAGGCGTTGAAGGATCGGCCGGAGCAGGTACACGTGATCTGCACCGGGCGGAATGCACACCCATTACTTGTGGAACAGGCCGACCTGGTTACGGAGATGAAAGAAGTGAAACACCCGTATACGAAGGGTATACTGGCGCAGAGAGGCATCGATTACTGAAGTTATTAGCCTTTGGTTTTAAGTTTCAGGTAAGACAAGAATTCGTCGAACATTTCTCAGATGATGCAGCGGCTCGGTTGACTAAGAACTTAAAACTAAGAACGTAGAACTGAACCTATGGCGTGGTTTAAACGAGAGAAAAAATCGATCGAGCAGCGAACGCCGCCGGAAGAGCGGCGAGTGCGCACCGAAGGACTGTGGGCCAAGTGCGAGTCCTGCGGCGCGATTGTGTTCCGCAAGGACCTGGAAGAGAACCTGCTGGTTTGCCCGAAATGCCAATTCCATTTCAAGATGAGCGCCAAGCAACGGCTGGAATTGCTGCTGGACGGAAACTACACCGAACACGACGCGCGCATGGTTTCGACGGACCCGCTGGATTTCGTGGACACCAAGCCGTACAAAAAGCGCATCAAGGACGCGCAGAAAAAGCTGGGCATGAACGACGCGGTGATTACCGCCGAGGGTCAGTTGAACGGCCGGCCGGTCGTGTGTTGCGCGATGGAGTTCAATTTTATCGGTGGATCGATGGGCGCAGTGGTGGGCGAGAAAGTGACGCGCGCGATTGAGCTTTCCATGGAGACGCGGCAACCGCTCATCGTGGTGTCCTGCTCCGGCGGCGCGCGCATGATGGAAGGCACCATCAGCCTGATGCAGCTCGCAAAGGTTTCCGCGGCGCTGGCGCGAATGGACGACGAGAAGCTTCCTTACCTTTCGGTGCTTACGGATCCCACTACAGGCGGCGTGACCGCGAGTTTTGCCATGCTGGGCGATTTGAATATTGCCGAGCCAGGAGCGCTGATCGGTTTTGCGGGTCCGCGCGTGATCGAACAGACGATTCGTCAAAAATTGCCGGAAGGTTTCCAGCGCTCGGAATTTTTGCTTGAGCACGGCTTCCTGGATGCGGTGGTGCACCGCAAGGACATGAAGGGTTTTCTAAGCAACGCGCTCGACCTGCTGATGAACTGAGATGGATTACCAGAGCGCGGTGCGGTACCTGCTATCCCTGGGACGCGAACTGGCAGCGCCGACGCAGGCTGCCGCGGCTAAATTCGACCTCGAAAATATTTCCGCGTTGACGGAGCGGCTGGGACGGCCGGAGCGTGCGTTTCCCACCGTTCATATCGCCGGGACAAATGGAAAAGGCTCCACGGCGGCGTTTGTGGAAGCGATTCTTCGCGACGCGGGATTTTCCACCGGCCTGAATACCTCGCCACATCTGGAAAGAATCAACGAACGCATCCGCATTAACGGTGAAGAAATCAGCGACGAAGATTTTGCGCAAATCTTCACGCGGGTTCACGAAGTGGTGGAAGCGCTGCTGGCCGACGGCAAGTTGCGGGCGCACCCGACGTATTTTGAGATGGTGACGGCCGTTGCGTTCGAAGCGTTTGCGCGCAAGCGTGTGGAATTTGGAGTGGTGGAAGTGGGCCTGGGCGGCAGGTTGGATGCCACGAACATTGTTACGCCAAGCGTTTCGGTGATCACGCGAATCGATTTCGATCACGAGAATTTTCTGGGACATTCGTTGAAAGAGATTGCCGGGGAAAAAGCCGGGATATTGAAGCAGCATGTGGCGGCGGTGTTCGCCCCCCAGCTGCCGGAAGCGCGCGAGGTTCTGTTAGCGAAGGCTGCGCAACTACATTGCCCGGTTACGGAGACGGCTGAAGCATTTCGGGTCAAGAGCGAAAGCATTCAGGATGGCTGCATGCGGGCGAGCGTGGTGGAGGTTGCCACCGGCGAACGTTTTTCGATTGCGCCACAACTGCGCGGACGTTTCCAATTGCAAAATGCATTGAATGCGCTGGCAGTCGCGCGTTATCTGCAATCACGAAACTACAAAATTTCGAAAGAGAGCATCGAGCGCGGAATCGCGTCGGCTATTTGGCCGGGACGCATTGAGCGTGTGCAAACAAATCCCGATGTGTATCTGGATGGGGCTCACAATCCGGGAGCAGCGCGAGAATTGGCGAACTACATCGAAACTAATCTAAGAGGGCGCAGGGTGCTCCTGATTTTCGGTGCGATGCGCGATAAAGCGGTGGACGAAGTGACCGGAATCCTGTTTCCCCTGGCGGCTCATGTGGTGTTGACGGAACCGGCGAATCCAAGGTCCATTCGCACTGCGCAGCTTGCAGACATGGCAGGACACCACGCGGCGAGCTACCAAGTGATTCCCTCAGCCGAAGAGGCGTTGGAGGCCGTGCTGGCGAAAGCGCGACCTGAGGATGCAATTTTTGTGACCGGTTCGCTGTACCTGGTCGGCGAATTGCGGCGCAGCCTGCGGCAACGGAGGAAGGCCGCCCCTGCCTATTGACAGCGTTTTCGCGCGCGTGTCTAAACTCGCGAATATGGAAGTGAAACTCACACCCCAACAGGAAGAAAAACTCTCTAAGCTCGCCACGAGCAAAGGGCGCGATGCGGGAAAGCTCGCTCAAGAGGTGATTGACTTCTACCTGGAGCACGAGGCGCGTTTCACCGAAGCAACAAAGCTAGGATTAAGATCACTCGATCGCGGCGAATACGTGACGCATGAAGAAGTCGGTGGCCGGATCGAGCACCTGTTTCGACCCTGATGCGCATTCGATGGTCGCCGGAAGCCGCTGAAGACTTGGAGCGGATTGCGCGATGGATTCAACAGAACAACCCTGAGGCCGCGAAAGACATAACCGAGTCTATGAAGGGATTACACAGCTTCAGACTTTCCCGAACCGCGGCCGTGAAGGGCGAATAGAAAGTACTCGTGAATTGGTTTTTTCCTTCCCTCCCTTATATTGCGATCTATCGGTTAAGGAACGAGAACATTGAGATCGTTCGCACTTATCATGCTGCGCAAAACTGGCCGTAAGTGAAATGCTTTGCTCTTAACCTGCCGGTCTTGGGCTCCGCCGAATTCTCGTAATCGGTTGCGAAAGGCCGTAGAATGTCACGGAATAGAACGAGCCGGCTGACGGGCCGGCATTCTCTTTTATGAGGTCCAACGCTAGCCGCAGAAAGTCCCCAGCTATGAAAAGCCGCCCAGCCAAATCTGAGAAGCAAAAGCGAAAACCGCTCGTCGGGGTGATCATGGGTTCCACCTCCGACTGGGAAACGATGCAGCACGCCGCGAAAATCCTGGAACAATTGGGAGTACCGTTCGAAACGCGGGTGGTATCCGCGCATCGCACGCCGGACCTGTTATTTCGTTATTCGGCCGAGGCAGAGAAGGCTGGATTGGAAGTGATTATCGCGGGAGCCGGCGGAGCAGCGCACTTGCCGGGAATGACCGCGGCGAACACGATTCTGCCAGTGCTCGGCGTGCCGGTGGAATCGAAGGCGCTGAAGGGACTGGATTCGCTGCTGTCGGTTTCGCAGATGCCGGGCGGAATACCGGTCGGGACGTTGGCCATCGGAAAGCCGGGCGCGACGAACGCCGCGCTGCTGGCTGCAGCCGTCCTGGGCACAAAATACCCAAAAATTCGCGAAGCGTTGCGGCAATTCCGCAAAGCGCAAACGGCCAAGGTGCTGGCAATCCCGGACCCATCGCGCGCAGCAACATGGAAAAAGAGCGTATGACCATCGGCATTCTGGGTGGAGGACAACTCGGTTACATGCTGGCCTTGGCGGGCTATCCGCTGGGGCTGCGGTTCCGGTTTCTCGATCCTTCACCCGAAGCTCCGGTAGGGCGAATCGCGCAGCGAGTGACGGCCGAATATTCGGACAAAGCGGCGCTGGACAAATTCGCCAACGGACTCGAAGTAGTGACCTACGAGTTCGAAAACGTTCCGGTGGAAGCGGCGGAATTTTTGGCCGAACGAGTGCCGGTGTATCCGCCCGCCAGGGCTCTGGAGGAAGCACAAGACCGGCGGCGCGAGAAAAAACTATTCCAGAGATTGGGAATTGCAACGACGGAGTTTGTAACGCTTTCCGGCGCGACAGAATTGGATGCGGCAATCAAGACGCTCGGCCTTCCGGCGGTTGTGAAAACTTGTCGCTTGGGGTATGACGGCAAAGGCCAGTGGATGCTGCGCACGCCCGAAGACGTTGAGAAAGCGCGCAACGAATTGCCGGACACGCCATTGATTCTGGAAAAATTTGTGCCCTTCGCGCGCGAAATTTCGCTTCTAGGTGTTCGGAACCGCGGAGGAGAAATCGCGTTTTATCCGCTGGTCGAGAATCACCATCGGCAGGGAATTCTCCGACTGTCGTTGGCGCCCGCGCCAAATCTTTCCAGCGCGCTGCAACAAGTGGCGGAAGACGCGGGGCGCAAGGTACTGGAAGCGCTGGAATACGTGGGAGTGTTGTGCATCGAGTTTTTTGAGATGAACGGGCGGTTGCTCGCAAACGAAATGGCTCCACGGGTACACAATTCCGGCCATTGGACGATTGAGGGCGCGGTCACCAGCCAATTTGAAAACCATTTGCGCGCGGTGCTGGGTTTGCCGCTGGGCTCGACCACGACTATCGGGCATTCGGCGATGCTCAACCTGATCGGAGAGCTTCCCGTAACCGAAGAAGTGCTGAAAGTGGTGAACTCGCATTTGCATCTGTACGGCAAGGAGCCGCGTCCTGGGCGAAAAGTGGGTCACGTAACCGTGCGGGCGGACCGAGCGGAGAAATTGAAGCAACGGCTGGAGGAATTGCCGGGATTCTTTCATCGTCCGGAATTCTGCCTGGAAAAAGCCAAAATGGAACGAGCGGCGCTGCCTGCTTGACTTCCGTCCGTGACCCAAGCGGACGCAACATAAACAAAATAAAGTAGTTACATAGGGACCACGGAAGCGTCAGAGCTGCACTCTCTAACAGGAACCTGTGGAATTCGTGGCGCTCTGGTTGCCGCTCCTGCGTCTGAATGCTAGGATGCACTGTTCCATGACCCCCGAAAACGCCAACCGACCCAAGATCGGCATTCCTTGGCGCACGTCCCAGGAAGAAGCCACCGCAAATCGCCTCAAAATCCAGAATTACGAGGATTCCGTGCGGCGAGCCGGTGGAGAGCCCGTTCTGCTGTCTCTGAACGCGCAGGGTGGGCTGGCGGGTCAACTGGCGAGCCTGGATGGTTTTGTGCTGCCCGGAAGTCCTGCGGATGTGGACCCGGTGGAGTACGGCGCGGTGAACCACGGCAAATCCGAGCCGGCAGACGTGCCGCGGGAGCGCACCGACCGCGCCATTCTCGACCATGCGTTTTCAGAGAAAAAACCAGTTCTGGCGATCTGCTACGGCTGCCAGCTCCTGAATGTTTATCTGGGCGGCACGCTGATCCAGGATGTGCCCAGCGAAACGGCCACATCGGTGGCGCATCGCAAGAAAGATGTGACCCCGGAGCCGCCCGACGATCCGCGTCACCCGGCCAAATTTGAAGCAGGAACCAGGCTAGCTACTCTGGCAGGCAAGACCGAGGCGGTGGTCAACAGCTCGCATCACCAATCGGTGGAGCGCCCCGGCAGGCAGCTTCGCGTAACCGGGCACGCCAGCGACGGCGTCGTGGAAAGCGTGGAATGGACCGGCGACTCTAACTGGGTAGTGGGAGTGCAATGGCACCCCGAACGGATGCCGGGCGATCCACTTGCGGAACGGCTTTTCGAGGACTTCATCGCGGCGGCACGGCAAGCACGGCGAGTCCCTGCGGGAAAATCGTAAGGGCCATCCAACCGCAGCACCGAATTTCGGAATCGAATCTGGGGGAGACATGATTTCACTGGCAGGCAAGGCAGCACTGATTACTGGAGGTTCGCGCGGTATTGGAGCGGCAGCGGTAAAACTTTTCGCACAAGCGGGCGCGGACGTGGTGTTCAGTTACAACTCCTCCAAAGACGCGGCCAAGCAGGTGGAACAGGAAGCTGGCAAGCACGGCACGCGGGTGGAAGCGTTCAAAGCAGACGCCGGCAAACATCTCGACAACAAGAAACTTGTGGAACATGCGGTGGCGCGATTGGGACGCCTGGATATTCTGGTCGCCAACGCGGGCGTCTGGAACCAAGAAGATCTACCCATCGAAAAGATGACGGAGAAGCAGTGGGACGACATGATTCGCATCAATCTGAAAAGCATCTACTCGGTGATTCATTTCACGGCGCCGCACATGATCAAGCAGAAGTCCGGGAAGATTGTCACCGTGGGCTCGACAGCGGGGCAGCGCGGCGAATCGTTTCACACGCATTATGGCGCGTCAAAGGGCGGAATTATCAGTCTGACCAAAGGGCTGGCCACGGAAATGGCGCGGCACAATATTCTGGTGAATTGCGTGGCGCCCGGTTGGGTGGCCACGGATATGTCCAACCCGGTGCTGGATTCGAAAGCGGGGCAAAAGATGGCGTCGACGGGGATTCCTCTGGGACGCGCCGCGACAGCCGAAGAGATTGCCGGGCCAATCCTGTTCGTGGCGTCGGATCTGGCGAATTTCGTGGTAGGCGAAATATTGAACGTGAACGGGGGCTCGGTTTTGTGCGGTTGAGAAGCGCCACAATTATTGTTTCGCTCGCGCTGTCGCTCTGCGTTCCGCACGGCTTGTGCGCTCAGAATCCGGACACGCTGACGCCGGATCAGTCCACCGCAAAAGCGAAACAAATCATGAACCAGTTGGTCGAAGCCATGGGCGGCCAGAAGTTTCTTGCCGCCAAGGGCTCCGAGTGCAACGGCCGAGTGGCGCAATTCGGACACAACGGGGAAATGAGCGGCTATATCGATTTCCACGAGTATTGGCAATTCCCTGACAAGAAGCGCACGGATTTGGGGAAGAAGGGCAACATAATCGACCTTTTCTTCGGCGACGAAGGTTGGACCCTGGATCGCGGCGGAGTGTCGGAAGAAGCGGCGACGGTAGTGAGCGATTTTCAGGGAGCGCTGAAACGCAATCTTAGTACTCTGTTGCGCCAGCGGATGCACG
>Ga0210394_10006890_pt1 | contig 12152 bp, 7 predicted proteins | sample IncBWC12MmetaG_FD_160121 | JGI IMG/M metagenome (GOLD analysis project Ga0210394, IMG submission 160121) | Forest soil microbial communities from Barre Woods Harvard Forest LTER site, Petersham, Massachusetts, United States - Inc-BW-C-12-M | ecosystem: Environmental > Terrestrial > Soil >... | reverse complement strand
TTACCTCAGCGCAATCGCAGGAGTAATTCACTACTACTGGCTCGTGAAATCCGACGTTCGCAAGCCCCTGCAATATGCAGCAATCGTTGCAGTGCTGCTGGCGTGGCGACTTGGCTCCTGGTTCAACAGCCGCCGCCACGACTCTCAAGCAACCGGCGCCCTTCGCCGCGAAGAGCCAACCACCGCCGAAACTGCCTAGCCTCCAACTCGCCGTTCATAAAATCTGCTGATGCTTCCCATTACCATTTGCCTATTGCGCTGGCCGTTGCAACAGCGAAAAATGGATTCGAGTATCGAAATGCGCGCAACTCGCTCCGCCATGCAACTCGAGGAATTGGCCAATAGCATCACCCACGGGATCGGCCTGGTTCTCAGCATCGCCGGTTTTGTTGTGCTGCTAGTGTTCGCCATTCTTCGCGGCGGGGCCTTGCAAATTATCAGCTGCGCGGTCTACGGAAGCACTCTCGTTTGCGTCTACGCTGCTTCCACCCTCTATCACGCGCTGCCGTCACCCCGCACCAAGCGCGCTTTGAAGATCTTCGACCATTCCGCGATTTATCTACTCATCGCCGGCACCTATACGCCATTCACCCTTGTCACTCTGCGTGGCGGCTGGGGCTGGTCGCTTTTCTCGATTGTTTGGGCTCTCGCGATGGCGGGAATCGTCTTTAAGTTCTGGTTCGTTGATCACTTCCAAATCCTATCCACCGCTGTATACCTCGCCATGGGCTGGATTGCGCTGATTGCGGTGAAGCCCTCGCTTTCCTCCATCCCGGCGCACGGAATTTACTGGCTACTCGCTGGCGGATTTCTCTACTCCATCGGCGTCGCATTCTTCGCTGCTCGCCGCCTTCCCTTCGGCCACGCGATTTGGCATGTCTTCGTCATCGCGGGCAGCGCCTGCCATTACTTCGCCGTTCTCTTCTACGTCATCCTTCGTTACAGGATTTAGATCCCTCGCTATACAGTAATTTTCCACTCGACGGTTGGCTGGCCTGCAACTAGTCTTACGTACAGGTGTGTCGCGAACGCTCTTCCTCTACAATAGATACCAGGCGGTTGATATCTCAAACTCATGACCAAACTGAACGCGGGAGCAGATGGCAGCACTTGCATCGTTCAAGCCCTAATCCATGCCCGAGGCCAATTGCACTCTAATAGGAACAATCGATTATTAGAAATTTGCGTAAGTTCCTGGAAATACGGCAGTTCATCAAATCCTAATAGGGACAAAAACGCACTTTTCGCAATTTTACCAATTTCGATTTTCTTGGTTCTGTGTGCATTGCTCGCCGCTTGCGGCGGCACTTCCAGTGCCCCTGCCACCGCTCCGGTCATTACCGCGCAGCCTGCCAACGCCACAGTCACCGTCGGCCAGGCTGCAACGTTTACTGTGGCGGCCGCCGGCGCCGCGCCGCTCAGCTATCAGTGGACCAAGAATGGAATGAGCGTCGGGACGAACTCTGCGACATACACCACCGCTGCGACCACCTCGTCCGACAACAACGCAAAAATTCAGGTAACGGTCAGTAATTCGAAGGGAAGCACGCCGAGCAGCATTGCTACTCTAACCGTTGACGCCGCTGCGACGAAACCCTCGATCACCACGCAACCCGTGAACGTCACCGTCACAGTCGGCCAAACTGCCACCTTCACTGTGGCCGCGACGGGTACAGCGCCGCTTACCTATCAATGGACCAAGAATGGGGCGAACGTCGGAACGAACTCCGCGACCTACACGACTGCCGCGACCACCTCCTCCGATAACGGCGCGCAGATACAAGTGAAAGTTAGCAATTCGGCGGGAAACACTTTCAGCAGCATCGTTACGCTTACCGTAAATGGCGCAGCGACGAAACCAACGATCACGACGCAGCCGGTGAATACCACAGTGTCAGCCGGCAATACTGCGACTTTCACCGTTGCGGCAAGCGGGACCGCGCCACTCAGCTACCAGTGGACCAAAAATGGAACGAATGTCGGAACGAACTCAGCGACGTACACCACGGCTGCGACTACTTCGTCCGATAACGGCGCTCAGATTCAAGTAACCGTGAGCAATTCGGCCGGCAGCACGCCAAGCAATACCGTCACCCTTACCGTGACAAGTACTCTGCCCCCACCGAGCAGCGCCAATGTTCTCACTTACCACAATGACATCGGGCGCACCGGCCAGAATCTCAACGAAACGATCCTCACTCACAGCAACGTGAATTCAACCAGCTTCGGCAAGAAAGCTTTTCTCACCACCGACGGGCTGGTGGACGCCGAGCCGCTCTACGTTTCGAATCTACAAATTGGCGGCGCCACTCATAACGTCGTATTCGTCGTCACCGAGCACAATTCTGTTTATGCCTTCGACGCCGATACATTTACTCAATTGTGGAAAGTCTCGATGACTCCTTCGGGTGAGACCACCAGCGACCCGGTGAATGGCTGCGGGCAGGTTTCGCCGGAAATCGGAATCACTTCCACTCCCGTGATCGATCTCAAGGCCGGGCCGAACGGAACCATCTACCTCGTAGCGATGACGAAGAATGGTTCAACCTACTTTCAGCGCTTGCATGCCTTGGATCTCACCACGGGAGCCGATCTCGCCGGGAGTCCTGTAACGATCCAAGCCACATTCCCGAACAACGGCGGGACGACCACATTCGCTCCCAAGCAATACAAAGAGCGCGCCGCGCTGCTGTTGTTAAATGGCGTGATTTATACAAGCTGGGCTTCGCACTGCGATATTGGGCCTTACACGGGCTGGGTGATGGGATACAGCCAGAGTTCTCTGCAACAAACCAGTGTGATCGACATCACGCCCAACGGATCGCTAGCCGCCATCTGGATGGCCGGCGCGGGACTGGCCGCCGATTCCACCGGCAACATCTACTTCCTGGCGGGCAATGGAACCTTCGACGACACACTGAATTCCAGCGGTTTTCCAGAGAACGGCGATTACGGCAACGGCTTCATAAAACTTTCGACCACGGGAAACAAGCTTGCGGTCGCCGATTATTTCAACATGTTCAACACGGATTCAGAATCCGGATCCGATACGGATCTCGGCTCGGGCGGCGCGATGGTGCTTCCTGACTTGCAGGACAGCGCGCAAAACACGTGGCATCTCGCAGTGGGCGCCGGTAAAGACTCGAACATGTACATCGTGAATCGCGACATGATGGGCAAATTCAACGTGCAGAACGACAACGCGATTTATCAGCAGCTCAGCGGCGCTTTGCCCGGCGGCGTCTGGGCCATGCCCGCTTATTTCAACGGTACGATTTACTACGGCTCCGTGAACGCGCCGCTAAATGCTTTTCCGATCGCGAACGCGAAAGTCGCGGCGGCCTCGTCGAGTTCTTCAGCTTCGTTCGGTTACCCCGGTTCGACGCCAAGCATTTCGGCCAACGGCACATCGAATGGAATCGTCTGGGCGGTGCAGAACGGCGGAACAGCGGTGCTGCACGCGTACGATGCGGGCAATCTTGCCACCGAACTTTACAACAGCAGCCAGGCCGCCGGCGGGCGCGATAGTTTCGCCGGCAACAAATTCATCACCCCGATGATAGCCAATGGCAAAGTTTTCGTAGGCACTCCTACGGGCGTGATCGTTTTTGGCCAGCTGCCCTAGAATTTCGAAGTGGCCGCGCCGCCCAGCCTTCCTCGGTGCCAGGAACTTTCGGTCAAATGCTCAGTCGTCGGGATGCACGCCGAGCCGGTCGTTTAATTCGCCGGCCGCGAGTGGACGAATGCACAGCTCAGTCCAATCCTCGTCGCACTGGTAGATCTGGTAGGCCGGCAGATCCTCCGGCAGCATCTTGTACTCTCCACCTTCCATCGAGGCCACATCTTCGAAATCCGTCATCGCGTATCTGTTTCCCGGCAGCGCGCGAACCCGAAAGACGCCGGAAGCCGGTTCGTAATTTCCATAGCTGAAGCAGCGGCCGATGCATTCGCGGTCCACGATGTGCTGCACCAGGACGCGCGATTCATCCGGCTTGAGAATCGTAGCGAGCACGCGCTGATCGGGCGGCAGAGTTTTCAGCAGAGTTGCCACCTCTGCTTCCATCCGGTTGATCAACGCCGTGTCCTGGTAGAGAAACACAAAAAAGACGGCTGCGATTCCGGCGAGCGCGACCAGATGCCATTTGCGCGGCAGCAATGCGCCCAGCACGCAGCAGATGAGCACTGCTGAAATCGAAGTGAGCCGTTCGGTGATGAGTGCGAGCGCCGCCGGTTGGTTTGGCACACGCACACCATCGGGCAGCAAAAAGACGGCGATTTCTGCGATCACGTAAAGCTCGAGGGGAATGAGGTAGGCGTGCCAGAAGTTGCGCTCGCGCCGGCGAGCGATCACGTCGGCAGCAACAGCAATCACGATGAAAATCCCGCACAGCGCTTCGACAATTTTGTAGCGGTCACCGAACAGCACGAGTTGGTCGCCGGCATTGAACAGGTAGAGCGGGTCAAACGCTCTATCAACGACGAAATTGCGGGATAAATATAGATGCAGCAAGAAGACGATACCGGCGGCGATGGCTACGAGGAAGACTTGAAAACGCGGGGGAATCAATGACGCGACGCGAATGTAGGCAGCGGCGGCGACGAGCCAGATGACGCCGAGCGGGTGCGCGACGTAAATCAAAGGAATGAGCGCGATGGCAATCGCCCACTCGCGAGGGGAACCCTGCCAGAAAAGCGCCAGCGCGAAAAATGAAAGCCCGAGGGCGATGTAATAGTTGAAGAAGCCCATCTCGAATGTCCAGCCGTAGGCCACCATGGCGATCAGCGGGGTTAAGAGCCACGGCGCGCGCCTTGTTGCCGCCGTGATGAGGGCAAAAGCTCCCCAGAAAAAGATCAGAACCGCAAGGGCGACCGAAATTTTCTCGGCGACTTGCAAGCCGGAGATTTTCGCGAGGCCGCTCAGCAGGCAATCGAAGAAAATGTTCGTCGAAGGGTGAGCGATGCGCAGTCCGGGCGCATGTCCCTGCTCGATCAATTGAGCGAGCCACGCATTATAGAGGTGGCTGCCCAGGTCGCCGGCTTCGATGTGGCGATGCCAGAAGCAGGGAATCAGGATGAGCGCCGAGATTGCGAGCAATCGCACCCGATATTTGGCAACGAACGTGGCAGCCACGGGCACGACGCGAAGGTTCGCCCGAAGCTCGACTGAAGATTCCTGTTTTTTCTGAGGAGCGGAGATCAGCACGTCGGAGCGATTCAAATCAAGAAGCCTGTACAAAGCCTTTCGTTCAATAAACATACCATGCCATCAGGCGCGAGCGGTGGGGAGCGATCCGAAGTGTGATACAGGTCACATCCTCAGGTGACGCCGGGTACCGCGACCGCTTAGGAAGCGGCCTATACAAGAAACAGAGAGGCAAGGAGGTGGGCCGTGAAAGCACTGGAAACTGTCACCCGAATTTCTCTTAAGAATATCCTCTATACAACCGATTTTTCGCCGACCGCGGAAGCGGCCGCTCCTTATGCATGGGAGCTTGCCCGGCGGTACGGCGCCAAGGTAATCGCACTGCACGTTCGGCCTCCGGAAGTGAATGGCATGGTTCCTCCAGAATCATGGGCTGCAGTTCACGAGGCCGCTGTATTGCAGGCGAAAAAACAAGCCGTACACCTGAAGGAGCTCTTTAGCGGAATCGAAAACGAAGTGGAAGTGACCGAAGGCGGCATCTGGGATGTGATCTCACGCAGGATCGAAGAAAAGAAAGTGGATCTAGTGGTGACCGGAACGCATGGCCGCGAAGGGTTCGGAAAAATGGTAATGGGATCCCACGCGGAAAACATTCTGCGCCACTCACCCGTGCCGGTTCTGGTGGTAGGGCCTTACGTTCGGATGGAGCCGGAAAAGACGGCGAGCATGAAGCGCATTCTTTTCGCGACTGATTTCTCGGAAGCGTCTCTAGCAGCCCTTCCTTACGCCATCTCGCTGGCGGAGGAAAACCAGGCTGAGTTGGATATTCTGCGGGTAGTTCCGCCGCAGAAAAACGGAGAGCTGGTGCATCCGAGCGAGCTGATAGACGCGACGGTGAGGCAGATGAAGCAGCTCGTTCCTATGGAAGCTGAAGCGTGGTGCAAGCCTCATTATCTGACCGAGGTCGGCGAGCCCGCGCAGAAAATCCTGCAGGTCGCCGAACTGAGCAAGGCTGACCTGATCGTGCTGGGAGTGAAGCAAGTTTACCGCGCTCTCGGAGTGACCCACATGCCGTGGACGACCGCTCACAAGATCATCGCGGAAGCGCGTTGCCCGGTTCTCACGGTTCGAAGCTGACGAATAGCTGGATGAATCCTGTCGTGAAAGGGAGGGGCGAGACATGGGCTCCGGCGAAACAAGCTATCCGTTTCGCCACCATCAAGACGCGACCCAAGCGTCCCGCCTCTCTTTTCCATCCGGAACCACTCGACGACCGAGCATGCAGCTGTGGTTGAGCAGCGAAACGTGGATAGCGCTTGTCTCTCTTCTCGGGATCGGTCTTCATCTGCTGTTGCGGTTTGGCTTCCCTGTATCTTCAAACGTAACTCTCGCGCCTCTGTGGTTCGTTCTTTTAGCGGGCGGCGTTCCTTTATTGTTTACACTCGCTCACAAACTCTTACGCGGTGAATTCGGTTCTGACCTTCTTGCCGGAATTTCCATCGTCACGGCCGTGCTTCTCGGCGAGTTTCTCGTTGGTGTGATCGTCGTGCTCATGTTGTCGGGCGGCACTGCACTCGAGAAATACGCGACGCGACGCGCTTCATCCGCGCTCGATGCTCTGGCCAAAAGAGTCCCCAGCAGTGCGCACCGCAAATCGGGGAATCGTCTCGAGGACATCCCTCTCTCCGAAATTGCGGTGGGCGACCGGCTGGCCATACTTCCGCATGAGATCTGCCCGGTGGATGGAGTCGTTGTCGAAGGCCACGGCAAGATGAACGAGGCATATTTGACGGGCGAGCCGTTCGAAATTTCCAAGACGCCTGGTTCCGCCGTGCTCTCCGGCGCCATCAACGGTGAAACAGCACTCAGCATCCGAGCGGAAAGGCTGCCGGTGGATTCCCGCTACGCTCGAATTATGAAAGTGATGCAGGAAACCGAGCAGCGCCGGCCGCGACTGCGGCGCCTGGGGGACATACTTGGCGCCTGGTATACGCCTCTCGCGGTGGGCATCGCCATTCTCGCTGCCGCCTGGAGTGGAAATTCCGAGCGTTTCCTGGCCGTATTGGTGATTGCTACTCCGTGTCCGTTGCTTTTGGCGATTCCCGTCGCCATCATTGGCGCGATTTCATTGGCTGCGAGGCGGGGCATCATCATCAAGAATCCAGCGGTGCTGGAGCAGATCGACCGTTGCCGTGCCGTGATCTTCGACAAGACCGGCACCCTTACTTACGGCAAGCCGACACTAACAGAGATTGTCTGCTCGCCGGGATTCCAGCAAAAAGACGTCTTAATGCTGGCCGCCAGCCTCGAACTCTACTCCAAGCATCCTCTGGCCGGCGCAGTGATTGAGGCCGCGCACAAGGCTCTGCTGCCGATGGAAGCGGCTTCGGAAATCAGCGAGCGGCCCGGCGAAGGACTACACGGAATCATCGCGGGCAGAAACGTCTTGATGACCGGCCGGGGCAAGGTGAACACGAAGGAGTGGGATCTGCCTCCTGTCGCGGGTGGTCTCGAATGCCTGGTATTTGTCGACGGCGCATTCGCTGCTGCCATCCGATTTCATGACGCGCCTCGAATTGACAGCCGCCTGTTTCTCAAACACCTGGCGCCGCGCCATGCCATACGCAAGCTGATGCTTGTCTCTGGTGATCGCGAATCAGAAGTCCGTTATATCGCCAAAGAGGTTGGAATCACGGACCTGCATTTCAGCAAGAGTCCGGAAGAAAAAGTGGAGATCGTCCGTTCCGAAACGAAACAGCAGAAGACGCTTTTCCTCGGAGACGGAATCAATGACGCGCCAGCCATGCAGGCGGCCACCGTGGGCGTGGCGTTCGGGCAGGCAAGCGACATCGCGGCCGAAGCGGCTGACGCGGTGATTCTCCAACCGTCCCTCGGTAAAGTGGACGAACTCATTCACATTGGCCGACGAATGCGATCGATTGCCCTGGAGAGCGCGGTGGGAGGCATGGCTTTAAGCGTTCTCGGCATGGTGGCGGCGGCTTTGGGATACTTGCCACCGATAGGAGGAGCAATCGCGCAAGAGATTATCGATCTTGTGGCGGTCCTCAACGCCGTGCGTGTGGCGCTTCCGACTAAGAACCTGACCGACTTCTAGGTGGCGCGGGCGCTCCCCTGCTCGTAGAATCCTCACCGAGCCGATTCACATACTATGAGCCGAAGATCCACCTTCGAGTGCATGTTCGTGCCGCAATCCGTGGCGGTGATTGGAGCGACGGATCGCGAATCGAGCGTGGGGCGGACGCTGCTGGCGAATCTAATGAATAGGCTGTATCAGGGCAAGGTGTTCGCGGTAAATCCGAAGCGCAAAGAAGTTCTCGGCCTGCATTGCTACAAAAATATCGGTAGCATTCCTGAGAAAATTGACCTCGCCGTGATTGTCACGCCGGCGGCCACTGTTCCCGCAATGGTGGGCGAGTGCGTGGCAGCGGAGGTGCGGGGCGCGATCGTGATTTCCGCCGGATTCAGGGAGATGGGTGAAGCCGGCGCAAAGCTTGAAATGGAGATTCAAGAGCAACTCAGCCGGGGAACGATGCGGCTCATCGGCCCGAATTGCCTGGGAATCATGAGTCCGCTGGCAGGGCTGAACGCAACATTCGCGCACGACATCGCGCGACCTGGCAATGTGGCATTTCTGAGCCAGAGCGGCGCGCTCGAAACGGCAATCCTGGATTGGAGCATCGAAGAGCAGGTGGGATTCAGCGGGATTATTTCGACCGGTTCGATGCTCAATGTGGGATGGGGAGACCTGATCGACTACTACGGAGAAGATCCGGATACGCACAGCATTTTGATTTACATGGAATCGGTTGGCGAGGCGCGATCGTTTCTCTCCGCGGCGCGGGAAGTGGCGCTGAGGAAGCCGATCATCGTTATCAAAGCAGGACGTTCCGAGGAGGCTTCCAAGGCTGCCACGTCGCACACCGGCGCGCTGACGGGCAGCGACGAGGTTTTTGACGCCGCTTTACGGCGTTGCGGAGTGTTGCGCGTGCAGAGCATTGCCGACCTTTTCTACATGGCGGAAACGCTTGCGCGCCAGCCGAGGCCACGCGGCCCGAGGCTGACAATTATTACCAATGCAGGCGGGCCGGGCGTGCTGGCGACAGACGCGCTGATTGCGCACGGCGGAGAACTGGCGCCTCTCTCTTCGGCGACGATTGACTCCTTGAGTGAATTCCTTTCTCCGCATTGGAGCCATTCCAATCCGATCGATATTCTCGGCGATTCGGGGCCAGAGGAGTTTGCTCGAACGGTGGAAATTGCGATCCGCGATCCCAACAGCGACGGCTTGCTGGCCATTTTGGCTCCGCAAGGAATGACGGACCCGGCGCGCGTGGCGGAACGACTGAAGCCTTATGCGCGCGGATATGGAAAGCCGGTATTGGCCAGTTGGATGGGCGGCAAAATGGTTGCGGCCGGCGTGGAGGCTCTGAACGCGGCGGGAATTCCGACTTTCTCTTACCCCGACACAGCAGCACGCGCATTCGATTACATGTGGCGATATACGTACAACCTGCGCGGTCTTTATGAGACGCCGAGCCTGGCGATGGAAGTGGAGGAAGGCACCAGCGCACACGCCAAAGCGGAAGAGATTCTGGCCGGTGCGCGACGGGGCGGGCGCGCGCTCTTGAACGAGGTGGAATCGAAGCAAGTTCTCGCCAGTTATGGAATCCCGGTGGTGGAGACTCGCGTGGCCTCCTCGGAAAAAGAGGCGGCAGAGATAGCGCGGGCTCTCGGCTTCCCGGTGGTGCTGAAAGTATTCAGCGACACGATTACGCACAAAACAGACGTCGGCGGAGTGGTTCTCAATCTCACCGGCGAAGAAGCCGTGGCAGAGGCGTATCGAAAAATCGAAGCGGCGGTGCGGGAAAAAACGGGCGAGGGAAAGTTCCGGGGAGTTACGGTGCAGCCGATGATAAGCAGGGAGGGCTACGAGCTCATCCTCGGCAGCAGCGTGGACCCGCAGTTCGGGCCCGTGATTTTATTCGGTTCGGGCGGTCAACTGGTGGAGGTGTACAAAGATCGGGCACTCGCGCTGCCGCCGCTGAATCCCACGCTTGCCGAGCGGCTAATGGAGCAAACGAAAATCTTTACGGCGTTGAAAGGGGTAAGGGGGCGCGCCGCTATCGATATCGCGGAATTGCAGCGAATTCTAGTGCGCTTCAGCCAATTGCTCGTTGAGCAGCCATGGATCAAAGAGGTGGATATCAACCCGCTGCTGGCGGCGCCAGGAAAGATCATTGCGCTGGATGCGCGGATTGTGACGTATCCCCGCGACACGGACGCCGCAAGGCTCTCAAGTCCGGCGATTCGTCCGTATCCGACCCGGTATATCGGGCGGTGGACGACCAAGGACGGAACTCCGGTGATGATTCGTCCCATACGGCCTGAAGACGAGCCCTTGATGGTGAAATTTCATGGCACGCTGTCCGAGCAGTCCGTGTACCTGCGATATTTCCATATGGAGAAACTGGATTCGCGAGTGGCGCACGATCGGCTGCTGCGGAAGTGCTTCATCGACTACGATCGCGAGATGGCGCTGGTCGCTGACCGGCAAGATCCTTCGACCGGCGAGCACGAAATACTTGCAGTAGGCCGCCTCACGAAAGAACCCGGTTCACCCGAGGCGGAAGTCGCAGTGCTGGTGAACGATCGAGCGCAGAAGCAGGGCCTCGGTGCGGAGCTGGTCAGGCGCCTGATTGAAGTGGCGCGCGACGAAAAGCTGGAACGGATCATTGCGGTGATCCTGCCGGAAAATTATGGAATGATGGCACTGGCGAGGCGCTTTCAATTTACTGTCCGTCCGAACCCCGACCCAAGTGTAGTGATCGCAGTCCTGAATCTCTAAACGCAGATGCGCTAAATCGTTGCGGGTGCTTTGTGATGAACGTCACGAGGTGGCGTGATGCGCGCTACAGCTTCCATGTTTGATTTCAGGGAACATATTCACGAGCGGATTGATTCGCTCACAGGCCTGAATATGTCACCCAAATCGTTCTGGTACTCGCAACCACCGGAGAGGGCTATAATCGCGGCACACAAGACAATGCGAGCTCCTTACGGACTCGAAATTATCGAGAGCTGCATGAACTGTCCGCATCGGGAAGAGCGGCTCTTCTGTAATCTTCCGGCTGCTTCTGTGCAGAAGCTAGCCTCGATCACGTCTCCCGCTACTTATCCAAAGGGAGCGACACTTTTCGTGGAAGGGCAGTCGCCGCGGGGCGTTTTCATTCTGTGCAGCGGCAAGGTGAAGCTTTCTACCTCGTCGGCTGATGGAAAGACGCTGATCCTGCGAATATCCGAAATCGGAGAAGTGCTCGGATTAGCGGCGGTGGTGTCGGGTAAGGCTTTTCAAGCGACGGCCGAGGTGCTCGAGCCGACTCAGGCGAATTTCATCAGTGGCAATGAGTTTCTTCAGTTTTTGCGCGAGCATGGGGAAGCGGCGGTGCGCGTGGCGCAACAGCTCGCTGAAAACTACCATCACGCCCTTAGCGAAATGCGGACGATCGGTCTTTCGCATTCGGCCGGCGAGAAACTTGCGCGATTCCTGCTGGATTGGATCGCCGAGCACCACACGGGAAATGGCGAGATTAAAGTGAAACTCACTTTAACGCATGAAGAAATCGCGCAGATGATTGGAGCTTCGCGCGAGACGGTGACCCGTCTGTTTACGGACTTCAAGAAAAAGCAACTGCTGCAGATTAAGGGTTCGACGCTGGTGATCCGCGATCGAGCCGGCCTCGAAAAAATTATCGACAGCTAGTCCGCACACCGATATCTCGGCTACAAGCGGGGTTCCCGGGAAGTTTGCGTCGCTTCTTTCGTGGAATCGAATCTGGAAAAGCTTGTGGAGGGATTTCGATTCACGTGCAGACAAAAAAAAGGCGGATCAGCCTAAGCTGACCCGCCCTTTTCGACTAGAGGCTAGTGACGTTGGCTGCCTGCAGACCCTTGGGGCCGCGGGTAACTTCGAATTCAACCGCCTGGCCTT
>Ga0210394_10006889_pt1 | contig 12153 bp, 8 predicted proteins | sample IncBWC12MmetaG_FD_160121 | JGI IMG/M metagenome (GOLD analysis project Ga0210394, IMG submission 160121) | Forest soil microbial communities from Barre Woods Harvard Forest LTER site, Petersham, Massachusetts, United States - Inc-BW-C-12-M | ecosystem: Environmental > Terrestrial > Soil >... | reverse complement strand
GCCGTTCGTCGCCAACCCCGGAAATCCGACTAATCCTTTTACTACGCTTAATAGCGGGACATTTGGTCAGGTCACTCAATCCTACGATCCTAGGATCATGCAGTTTGCCCTGAAATACGTCTTTTAGGGCCCTAGAGCCAAGCACAGCAAGTAACCACCACCTCACAGCATGGGCCAGCCTGCCGACCTCCCGGCCAAGCAAACATGTGCCGAGGTGTGGGAGAGAAGACGCCGTAGGCTGCGACAGCTATGCCAGCGGCGATCGTGTCGAGCCACAGGGGCACGGCTTTGCAGGACTGCTTGGCTCATGACTGCATATACGACGGCATGCTGATGACGATTATGCGCCCCGTGCCTTTTGCATAGAGAAGCACTTTCAGAGCAGTCGCACGCTGATTGTGCAGAAAATAATAGTACCAACGCCACTCCACTAGCTCCGGAACAAGTACGGCGATCGGGTGGTCTGGGTGCTCGTGCTCCATCTCCAGCACGTATCGAAAAATCGGAGTTGTGACCGACCGATACGGAGAGTGCAGGATCACCAATTCGGGCGGCTTGAAACCAGCTTCCCGCGCGGGTTTTTCGACGAAATCCCCCCACACACGCATTAACTCATCAGTAAACGGTGTTCCATCTTGGCCCTTGGGAGTGATGTGTACTACGACCAAGTCTCGCGAGAGCGTGTAGGCAAATCGCAGCGCTTTCTCTGAAACTTTGTCCCAACGCTGCAGCGGCAATATCACGATCGGGCGCGGAATATCTTTTAGATCGGCTGGACCGTTGCTCTCCGCTTCACGCTCGATTCTCTCGTAATGATGGTGAACTGCGGACATTAACCAAACCAGCCCAGGGATAGCCAATACGGTAATCCATGCGCCTTCGGTAAACTTCGTCACAATCACTACGCATGTAGTGCAGCCGGTAGCCAGCGCTCCCACCCCATTGATCAGCATACTGCTGAATGCCCCACGGCCTCCGGTTCGTCGCCAATGCATGGCCATGCCGGCTTGCGAAAGCGTGAATGCCATAAATGCGCCGATCGCGAAAAGTGGAATCAGACGATCGGTCACTCCTTCGAAGACAATAAGCAGAGATGCGGCCAGAAGTGCTAATACGTAGACGCCGAACGAAAACACAAGTCGGCGACCACGGATCGTGAACGGATCCGGCAACCATTGGTCTTCCGCGATGGCACGACAAAGACGGGGAAAATCGGCGAAGGAAGTATTCGCGGAAAGAGCCAGCACTGTGAGGACTGCAGCCATGGTGATGAAGTAAAAGACGCCTCGGCCAGTCACCGCCAGGGTGAGTTGCGACAGGACACTCTGATATCCGGGCTGCCCCGGTGGAGTTGCAGCGATGTCGTAGGCACGACAAAGATACGCAATTCCGGCCAGCAGGAAAATCAGGGTTGCGATGATGACCGTCAAGGTTGCGTGAGCATTCTTGACTTTGGGATCGCGAAAGGCTTGCACGCCGTTGCTCACTGCTTCCACACCCGTCATCGCAGTGCAGCCACTGGAGAACGCTCTCACCAGCAGCCACGCACTGACTGCAGCGACCGCCGGCCCCGGCCTTAGGATCGGCGCGACCGGCACCGGATGCCCCCCACCACTCCAGGTTTTAAAGAGTCCCACGACAATCACGGCGCCGAGCGAGCCCACGAACACATAAGTCGGAAGCATGAATGCCAATCCAACCTCGCGAATGCCACGCAAATTCACCAAAGTGAGCACCAGCAGAATGGCAAGGCAAAGGCGCAGAGTCTGTGGCTGGAGCGCGGGAATGGCCGACACCATTGCACCCACGCCTGCGGAAATTCCCACGGCAACGTTGAGAATGTAGTCGATCATCAGCGCGGCACCGGCGAACAAACCGACGCGTTGGCCAAGATTCGCTGAGGCCACGCTGTACGATCCGCCACCGGTCGGGTAAGCAGCAATCGTCTGCCGATACGAGAAGTAAACAATACTCAGCAGAACGATGATCATGAGGCTGATGGGAATGGTGTAGGCGACTCCAGCGAGGCCCAGTGGGATCAGAATGGTCAGCGCGGCTTCAGGGCCGTATGCAGCGGAACTTAGCGCGTCCAGCCCGAACACGGGAACGCCGACCGAAGATCGGATTTGTTCCTTGACATCCTCGTCGGAAGAAAGCGGGCGGCCAAGCAGGAAATCAAGAACCGATTTCTTCTTTGGCGGGGTGGCGGTCTTTTCGATGATTCGCAAGACGTTGTCTCAGTTCGGGGACTGTGATGATCGTCCTTCAAGCCGGTCTGCCATCCCCTACAGCGTTAACGCGAAGCCTTCGTCGAACTGCCGCTGTTGGGTCACCAGAGCAGCTGTCGGCCGTACCTGAGCAATGCCGGAGGCCTCTTCTCCAATCCCGACTGCACTGAAATGTCATCCCATGGGGAGTTCCAGGGATGCATTAGACGGGAGTCCTTGGTGGACATCGGCATATTGCTTCGCCCTTCAAGGCCTCGCCTGCATCGATCTCTCGCCCAGGTAATCAATGACCAATTTCGGAGCGATAAGGCCGAAGCTGATCGCCAGGATGATTGCGATTGCGGCCATGCCATCGGCGATTGTCGCGCTTAAGAGCTCCCACGTCGTATGCGAGCCGTTGGCAAGTTGCACAAGGCCACTCGTCATCCTGAATAAGTAGACGCCTGGAATCATGGACACAACGGAGGCGAAGCCAATGGCCGCAAATGGCATGTGCCAACGGCGCGCGACGGGCGTGAGGATCAGCCCGACGAGGAAGCAAGCAACCATGGCGCCGAGTGCTGCGCCAGAGCCAAGTACAGATAGTGACCACCACCTCAGAGCATGGGCCAACATGCCGACTGCCACCGGCCAAGCCAGCATGTGCGGCGGCGTGGAGAAGAAGACGCTGTAGGCGAAAACAGCGACGCCGGCGGCCATCGTGTCGAGCCACAGGGGCACAGCTCTGCCGGCCTGATCGACCGGTAACGAGACGCCGAGAAGGGCGAGTCCAAGTAGCAGTCCGGTCGAAATCGCCATAACTACCAGCCCCGCATAGATCAAGCGTGCGGCGCCGAGATCGATACGCCCCCTGACGACGTCCAACGCGCCATTGAGCATATGCGGCCCCGGCACCAGGACCATGCATGGGCAGACCGCGACAAGGCGAAGTGTCGAGCTCAAGTCGTACCGAACCGCCAGCGCCCCGATTACGCCCGCGAGCAACGCAGCGCAAAATGGTTGCAGGAAAACGTTGGCGCTGTACCGCGCTAAACCTCGGCGCAGAATGGCACCGGCCCCCGCGCTCACGAATATGAGCGCCGCCGCGGGAAGGTGTTGGACACCGAAGACCACCGCTAACGCCGCGGCACCCGCCGCCGCCGCGAGCGTGAACAGCCACGTCGGCGCCAGAGGCGCTTGTGAGGCCGTGCGGATCGCCTCCTTTGCGGCGGCGGGCGCAAGTCGACCGGCGGCCAGGTCGTCGATTGTGCGCATCGCGGAAGCCACGCGATTCATGGCCACGCCGGTGGGATCGGCCGCGACTGCGGTGATCACTCTGGTGCCGCTGGCGCCGTCTTGGGCCTTAAGTTGCAGTTCTTCCCAGCGCGGCATGATCTCAGCGCGCAGTCCGAGAGTGTGTCCCAAGCGCTCGGCTGAAGCCAGGACCTGGTCAGTAGATTGACCGTTGACGTATTGAACCCGGGCCACAGCGAGAACCAGGTCGGCGCGGCCCTCCAAGGTCATGGTGTCGCTATTTAGATACTGATCCATCAAGCAGCTTCATGTGCAGGATCCGGTACGAAACGAGTATCGGCGCCTTCCTTGAAGACCACGTAAGCCCGTATCCAGGGCTCGTCGTTGATCAAACGCCACTTGTGGCCGGACCCGGTGTGATCCACTGCCAGCAGGACTTCACCGGGATGGATCGTGAAGGTCTCGCCGCCTACGGTTGTAAATTCGAGTATGCCAGCCAATGTGATGACGTATTGAGGGATCGGATCATTGTGCCAGTCAAACGACGAATGCGCTGGCGTTTCCTTGAAAAGGATCGACACCGCTTCGACCAATTTACCTCCGTCCACACTGCCACTTACCACGTGGGAATTTCCGTCAGAACCGGTGTAGAGACGATAAGCTCGAATCATTGTGTAACCTCCTCCATGCTGTTGATGTTCAATAACTCCGCAGTCTCGGCCCGCACCTGTTGGCAAAGGGCAACATCGTCGGCGAGAGATTGACCGTACGAAGGAATGATTTCCTTCAGTTTGCCCAACCATCGCCCGGCCTTCAATTTGTCTGCGAAGCAGCGCTCAATGACTTGAAGCATGATCGACGCTGCCGTGGAAGCACCAGGGGAAGCGCCCAGCATCGCGACGATGGAACGGTCGGCGGCCATGACCAGCTGCGTTCCAAATTGCAGGATGCCGCCGTGGGTGGGATCCTTTTTGATGATCTGCACGCGTTGTCCTGCTACTTCGACCTTCCAATCCTCCTGCATGGCGTAGGGAAGGAATTCCTGGAGTGCAGCGAACCGCGCGTCCGCGGACTCGAGGACCTGCCCTATCAGATATTCTGTGAGAGCCACGTTATCCCTGCCGACAGCCAACAGCGGCAGTAGGTTTTCAGGGTCGATGGAGCCGAAGAGATCGAGATAGGATCCATGCTTGAGAAACTTCGTCGAAAAGCCTGCATAAGGACCGAAGAGCACAGAGACCTTTCCTTCAACGTGGCGTCGATCAAGATGAGGTACTGACATGGGAGGCGACCCAGTCGCAGCCTTGCCATAAACCTTCGCATCGTGGCGAGCGGCAACTGCAGGATTGTCGCAGCGAAGCCAGATGCCACTCACCGGAAAGCCAGCATAGCCATCCCCTTCGGGAATCTTAGATTTTTGCAACAGTGGCAGCGATCCGCCGCCAGCGCCGATGAAAACGAATTTGGTTCGAACATCCCGCTGCTCGCCGGTTTTTTCATCCCGGATCTGCACATTCCATAGATCCCCATCCCGGCGCAGATCTTGCACTCGACTGAAAAAGTGAATGCAGAATCCATCCTGATCACGTAAGGAATCGAGGAGATCTTTTGTGAGGGCGCCATAATCCACATCAGTACCGGTTGGCATTCGCGTCGCCGCAACTTGCTCGCTTGGATTGCGCCCTTCCATGATCAGCGGGAACCATTCCTCGATCTGCTTCTTATCATCGGAATGTTCCATCCCGTGATAGAGGGGATGAGCAGTGAGCGCCTCGAAGCGCTTCTTGAGAAACGCGACATTCTCCGATCCCCGCACAAAACTGCAGTGGGGCACGGGATGAATAAAGGACTGAGGGTCTTTGATCGCCTCCTTTTTCACCAAATAGGCCCAGAGTTGACGGGAAAGATCGAACTCGGTGTTAACCTCCAGAGCCTTGGAAATGTCGATGCTGCCGTCACTTTTCTCTGGAGTGTAGTTCAACTCACAGAGTGCGGCATGGCCGGTGCCGGCGTTGTTCCATGCATTCGAGCTTTCCTGCGCCTCGCTGCCCAGGACTTCGTAAATCTCTATTTTCAGGCTGGGATCAAGTTCTTTCAGGATCACTGCCAGCGTAGCGCTCATGATGCCTGCGCCAATAAGAACGATATCGGGATGGTTTGTAGAGGTAACAGTTGCCATACTAGTTCTCCTTCTGTCCGCCGTTGTAATTGCCCCAAAATTGCTGTTTACACGGGCCAATGATGCGTCAGCCACAGGATGATTGGGACCGTAACTGCTAAAGAGAGTGTCGAAAACAGCAGCATGGATGCCGTTTCAGATTCGGAGGACTTATATCGCGCGGCGAAGAGCACAACAACGGTGGCCAAGGGGAAGCTACAGCAAATCAACGCCTCGCGCGCGAAAGGACTGTTGACGTGAAGCAAACGCAGGAGACCGAGCAGCACCACATTCTGTACAGTGAGGCGCCCGAGTGTACCGAGAAATACAACACGGGAAAACTGAAACGCGTGAGCCGCTAGAACCAGGCCTACAGCAAAGACAGCAACACCGGAAGTCGTCGAACCTATCAACTGAAAGCATGCGGCGATCACTCGCGGCAGGGGTACTTTGGCGAGGACGATTGCAATTCCCAGAATTGGCGCCCAGAGCAGCGGTGACTTCAAACCTGACGCCAATCCGGTCAGGACAGGACTCGACGTCGAATGGTCCTTGGCGATCCCGCGATGCTTCGCCGCATCTACCTCTAATAAAACGACAGTTGCAGGCACCACGAGATTAATAGATAAGGCGACGAGTCCCACTGCCCCAGTTGCGGTAGGACCCAGGATCGGCTGAAGAACGGCTAAACCAAAGACCGGGGTGGCGGATGTCGACAGCATCATGGCGTAAAGGATCGCCGGTGTTCCGCGCACGCTTTGTATCAATCCCAATATGGCCCAAGCAACGAAAAAAAGGCCGACATGAGCCAGAATTAGCGCCAGAACGAGACGGCCTTGCTGCAGAAGCAGATTCCTGGGTATCTCGGTCATGCCTACAAATAGAGACGCGGGCAATGCGAAGGAAACCGCAAGTTTACTCAGTCCCGCAGCTTGGTGGGCATCGAAGGCGTTTCGCTTGCCCGCAATGTAACCGAGCGCTAGGACGAAGAATACCGGCAGTAGCGCTCCTACAAGTCCGCCGAGGTTCATGAACGATCTCCTTTCCTAGTGTGCTGCCACTGCAAATGACTCCGAATGCTTTCTAGAACTCCACCTTTGTTCTGAAGCCGAAAACAACCGCCCGCTGCACGCCCCCTCCCACGTTCGCGTAATACTGAATCACGGGTTGCAGAAGGAGCATCGGCCCGACATCCAGCAGCGTGTTGAACTCAACCCCCTGCTCCGTCTTCCATGCAGGTATGCCGGGCGGAAGGAACTGCGAGCTCAAGCTGTTTCGCACATAACCCAGAGACATGGTGTTGTGAATATGTAGAGGCAGCGGCTCGTTGAACCGCACTCCCGTTGTGAGTAGCCTGTTGTTGCGATTGATGGCTGCCGGACTCCAGTCGTAGGCGAACGTAGCGTCCAAACCTTTTGCCGCTTTCGGGTCCACGCGCCAAAGAGCCTGGCTTGCCATCCAATACAAAAGATAGTTGCCCGACCGCGGCGTCGCACTCGTCGGCGAGGTGAACTTTGCGGGATTGTAGGAGGCGCCGAACTGATAGAGGCCGGAATATCCCTTTCGGCCCTCGACGTTGTCGAAGGCACGCATGGATGACGCCTTCCTGCCCGGGGTGAATCCAATCTCCGAGGTGCTCACTGGAGTTCCATTGAACTGCGGAACCAGGCCTGTCGGGTTTTGCGAAAAGGGCGAGCGCACCGCAGCCGCCACCATCGATTTCACGTAAAGATTGCTGATCGGTGCAACGCGGACTTCCAGGGCCGGCGTCGAGGGAGGGTCGAAAGATTCGAGGGTCGTAAATAGATTTCCCAACGCATAGCCCATCGGCTCGAAGATGAAAGATGCCGCGTAGTGCTGAGCCCCGTAGAAATCCTGCCCTGCAAACTGGCCTATGCGTGCTGTGATGCGTTCATCCAGCCATCGCTTCTCGATCCACCATGAATCGAGGCGACAAGTATTCGCGCTCGACATCCCACTCGGGCTGGTCAGTAGCCCAAGATATGCTCCGAGATTGCCGCCGCCCTGCCAGAGCGCCGTGGCGTGGAAATATAGATCGTGCCATCCGGTCAACTCCCCAAAGTCGATGTTCACCGTTCCGCGGAATCTGTTCCAACTTGAAAATCGCTCTTTCTGCTCGCTCTTGAGGTTCCAGAGGGAATCACTGACGTACTGAAAATCGAATTTCACTCCGCGCTCTTCCAGTCGCGTTCGCTCGCCGCCCCACTCTCCGAAGAGGTGTCCGTGCGGCGCCTGACCGGTTTCGTGACTATCCGGGCCGGGCAGTGGTTCCTCTTGCCCGGCCTGCGAAAAAGCTGTGGCAGCGAAGCCATACCAGGCGGCCCACAGCAGACAAACGAGTTTGCATGCTAACCTTGGCATAATCTGGCATCGACGTTCTTCAACCCGCGTAATACAACCCGTACCTGGCCTATGGCAGCGACCACCGAAGACGCGCTCCATTGCCCTGTCTACAGGACGCTCCCTTCATGGACTTCTTCAAACAACTTCAAGTTGTCCCGATAGTCGACGTGCACTCCAATGAGCACCGGGCCTGGTGTATCGAAGGCCTTGCGTAGCGTTGGTGCAATTTCATCCGGATGCTGAATTCGAAGGCCGGTAGCGCCAAAAGCTTCGGCGTACTTCACGTAATCGACCGGGCCGAAATCAACTCCCGAAGTGCGGTGATACTTGATTTGCTCCTGCTCACCCACCATGTCGTAGTGGCCATCGATCCAGATCATGTGTACAAGATGAGAATTCAGACGAACTGCGGTCTCCAGCTCATTTGCAGAGAATAAGAAGCCGCCATCGCCGGAGATCGAGAGCACCTTCTCCTGCGGACGGACGATCGTGGCAGCAATGGCCCAGGGCAGCGCCACACCGAGCGTCTGCTGACCATTGGTGACTAGAAACTGGCGTGCGCGAAAGCTGAAGAGATAGCGGCACAAATACAGACTGAAGCTTCCCATGTCCGAGCACACAGTTACATCCGGCGTCAGTATTTTCTGCAGCTCGCTGATCAGTCGTAAAGGATGAATCGGGACGCCAGACTTTGCCGCCGCCTCAGCCATCAGCCGTTTTCGATCCTGAGCGATCAACTGCAGCAATTCGGCAGATTCGGCAGCAAGTGGCGAACGATGAAGGAGCGGCGACAGCGCCTCGAGTGTCTCTTCAATATCCCCAATCAACTCGACAGCCGGAGAATAGTCATTCTCGATGTTGGCTGGAGTTGCGTCGATGTGAATGATCGGCCGTTTGTTGTCCTTATTCCATAGAGACGGCCAATACTCAACCGCGTCATAGCCGATGGTAATGACGACATCGCCTGAGTCCAACAAAGTATCCGCCGGCTGATTGGCGATCTGCCCAACGCGTCCACCGAAGTAGGGGAAGTCCTGTTGGGTAAGAGCCCCTGCGGCCTGGAACGTCCCAACCACCGGCAGAGTAGTGGTTCTCAGTAGATTGCGAATTGCCTCAGCAAATTTTGGTTTGCTTGCCATCAATCCCAGAAAGATCACGGGAGCTTTTGCGGAGTTGATGCGGCGGGCAGCCTCAGTAATAGATCCTTTGGCCGCGGGGCCCTGGTCGACGAAGTTTGAGAGCCGGATAGGTCTGCACTGCGCCCCACCTTTCATAATGTCCATCGGAAGGCTCACAAACGCCGAGCCAGGACGGTCGGCTTCGGCTGCCCGAAACGCGGCGGACAGCACCTCTGCTGTAGCCGCCGGCGAGTCAATCTCTGCTGCATACTTTGTTACTGGCCGGCAGACGCCCACTGAATCCAGCGTCTGGTGAAGAGACTTCAGGCGATCGGCAACTGCCACAGCGCCTCCCAGAGCAACAACAGGGTCGCCTTCGGTATTCGCGGTGACAAGGCCGGTAGCGAGATTGGAGACCCCAGGGCCTGAGGTAACAAGCGCAACGCCTGCCTTACCGGTCATGCGCCCGATCCCGCCGGCGATAAACGCCGCATTCTGTTCGTGGCGGCAGACCACAGTTTTTATGGTGGAGTCGCGAAGTGTGTCGAACACTTTGTCTATCTTGGCTCCGGGAACGCCGAAGACGTGCCTTACGCCGTGGGCCTCCAGGGTCTCTACGACTACGTCGGCCCCGGTCTTTTTCTCCAGAGCCGTTTCGGTTCTCGGATTTGCGATTTGTTGAGCAGTAACCATTCTTTTGATCCCTCTACGGTTGCCTACTCCGCCTTTGCAAGATCGGAGGCTGGGTCCTCGTCGAAATTGGTCGTCAAGAAAGATCCTGATTCCGGCAGCCGAACGTCGTACTGGGATACAACCTGAACGCGTGCGTGAAGGTGTTGCGCAGTGCAGTTCAGAACGTGGCCGCCTTTTCTGCGGTCGTTCGAAATAAAGTGAAAATGGTATCCCGGCACGCTGAACGAACTCGAATACCGAGGTGACCAAAGGCAGACGAGGGTGCCCTCGACATTGTGGAAGTGGAACTCCAGTTGCGTTTTGGCAGCGTCTAGAAGCCGAGATCCTTGTGGAAGCGGATGCACTGCACGTGCGTGCACCGCTTCAAAAACACCATCCACACGTATGGCGTAAAAGAGATTCTCCGAAATTCGATGTGGATCGCATGCCAGTTCAATGTCTTTCAAGCATTCGACCTTATCGATTTGAAAAACTGCGTCTTCGCGAAAGTGCGTGACAGAGGCGAAGGGGACGAGAAACTCATCCGAGCGCTGCCGCACGTTTCCGGAGGCTTGATATATCTCGCCGTCGAGAATGATCATCTCGCCATCGAGCCCATCAAAAGTACCGAGGCCAAAGTCGCCTTCCTTCAGAAGTGTCCGAGAAGAAAGCGAGCCCGAGTACACACCCTCGACCAGAGCAGTTGAAGTCGAAATCTGGTACATGCGGCGCGGCGAAGAGAGCAGGTACTCACTCAGCGCCGCGCCTACCAGGTTGTCGAGCGAAGTCTTGCGTTCTAGGGAAAGGTCTCGCGCCACGGCTTCAAGGAGCGACGATATTTTCACTGCCAGGTTTGCCATATGTACAACTCCGTCCGGGGTCTTCGCGTTCGAGGTTTTCGCGACGTAATCGGCGGACTGATGGCCGAGGCTGAGAGTCGCGAGCCATTGCATTATCCCTTTCTGTTCATTCTCTGTTCATTGAGTTGCTGCCACATATGGCTTGACCATCTTCGCCGGATCGACGACCCGGTCGAACTCGGCTTCCGTTACAAATCCCAGCTTCAGTGCGGCTTGCTTGAGAGTAAGGTCGTTATCCAGCGCGTAATGCGCAATCTTCGACGATTTGTCATAGCCAATAACGGGGGAGAGCGCGGTCACCAGCATCAGGGAACGGTCCACATATTCCTTGATCTTCTTCAAATTCGGCTTCGTCCCTTCGATCAAGAATTTCCGGAAGTTGGTGCATCCGTCGGTCATGATCGTGATGGAGTGAGTCACATTGAAGATGATGAGAGGCTTGTAGACGTTCATTTCCAGGTAGCCCCCCGCGCCGCCGAAGCCCACTGCGACGTCGCTGGCCATCACCTGAACGGCGATCATGGTCAGCGCCTCGGCCTGAGTCGGGTTCACTTTGCCCGGCATGATCGATGAACCAGGCTCGTTTGCCGGGATCACCAACTCGGCGAAGCCCGCGCGCGGCCCGCAGGACATCAACCGAATGTCATTGGCGATTTTGTACAGCGAGACCGCGAGGGTGCGAAGTGTGCCCGAGAGCTGTACCAGCGCGTCATGGGCGCCCTGCACCGTGAATTTGTTCGACGCGCTCACAAAAGGCAGGCTCGTCAGCTTCGCAATTTCGGCAGCGGCCGCCTCGCCGAAATCCGGAGCTGCATTGATGCCCGTTCCCACTGCCGTTCCGCCAAGCGCCAAGCGATACACACCGTGCAGTGCATCTTCTATACGCTCAAGGTTGTCGCTGAGCATTCCCGAGTAACCCGACCATTCCTCGCCGAGCGTGATCGGCGTGGCATCCTGCATGTGCGTGCGACCGATCTTCACAACGTCTTTCCACTCCTCAACCTTTGCTGCGATTGAATCTCGCAGAGCCTTCACCGCGGGTATCAGTCGTTCTTTCACGTTGACTGCTGCCGCTATGTTCATCGCGGTGGGAAACGAATCGTTGGAGGACTGCGACATGTTGACGTGATCGTTGGGATGAACTGGCGTTTTACTCCCGAGCGGTGTGCCTGCGAGTTGGCAACAGCGGTTGGAAATCACCTCATTCACGTTCATGTTGAATTGCGTGCCGCTGCCAGTCATCCAGACATGCAGAGGAAACATATCCCCATGTTGGCCCGCGAGGATCTCGTCGCACGTCTGAATAACTAGTCTGTGCCGCTGGTCGTCGAGCCGCCCGCCTACGTGGTTTGCATTCGCAGCGGCTTTCTTCAGAGTTGCGTAAGCCGCGATCATCTCGCGCGGGATCAGATCCTGTCCTATGCTGAAATGTTCAAGCGACCGTTGGGTTTGTGCCCCCCACAGCTTGGCGCTCGGCACATCGACTTCACCGAGGCTGTCGGTCTCTTTCCGTATGCCCA
>Ga0210394_10006888_pt1 | contig 12155 bp, 13 predicted proteins | sample IncBWC12MmetaG_FD_160121 | JGI IMG/M metagenome (GOLD analysis project Ga0210394, IMG submission 160121) | Forest soil microbial communities from Barre Woods Harvard Forest LTER site, Petersham, Massachusetts, United States - Inc-BW-C-12-M | ecosystem: Environmental > Terrestrial > Soil >... | reverse complement strand
CGCCGGTGAGCCTGCTCCAATAGCGCGCCCAGTAGCCGCAGAAGGCGCAGTCGCCGTCATAGACCAGCAGCGGCAGTCGACTGGCATTGATCGAGTCGGGGCCCTCGCCTGCTGGCACTTTCATCGGCGACCCTACAGGCCTCTAGGGAACAGGATCAGTCTGGTATGCTGAGCTTGCGTTCAATCTCCAGAAATCGCGGCTGCTGGCGCAATGGGGTAAAGAAATCATCGACCTTGACCCCGATGAGCCCAGGATCCCTGAGCCGGTATGCCGTCTCCAGCCAGTCCAGCGCCTTGGGAGCATCCCCCCACTGCGCGTAGATCTCAGCATATTGATACGCCGCAGCGTCACCCATCTCAGCCTTCATCGCAGTCATTTGTGCCTCGCCGTCCGACCGACGATGAAGCTTGTCATAGGCAATGGCCAGGCACATGCGACTCTCCCAGTCGAGCGGGGGAATATCGCAGGACTGCCGCGACGCGTCGGCATCGCCCAATATCAGCAGCGCCAGGCCGCGCAGAGCGGCCTGGCGCACGTCGCTGGGACTCAGGCTCAACGCACGGTTCGCCGCCTCGATGGCCTCGCGATACTGGCGCGCGTCATTCAACACCACCGCGAGCGTTCGATAGGCACGCGGGTTGAGTTGATCGAGGGACACACCCCGCCGGGCCATCGCTGCCCCGGCATCGGAGCGGCCGATATCGGCGAAGAACCACCCGGCCCGCAACAACACACCCGGGTCGTTCGGCGACAGGGCCAAAGCTCGCTCATGTTCGGCAAGCGCTTGCTTGAAGTCAAAAAATCCGTGTGCCAGTACCAGCGCAAACGCCGAGTGCGCCTCACCGAGTTCCGGTGCCAATACCAGGGCCTGCTCCGCTGCTGCGCGCGCCCGCTGGAAGTGCTCCCGGACCTCACTCCCCAGCCCGTAGTATTCGGCAAAGCCGTTTTCCGCCATCGCCTTGCTCGCGTAGGCCTTGGCAAAGCTGGGGTCCAGACGGATTGCCTCATCGTAGGCGGCGATGGCACTGAGTGCGGTGGCCCGGTCGGTCGAGTTATTGCCTGCGTTCTTTCCGCGCAGATAGGCATCAAAGGCTTTCGGGTTCTGGGTTCCCCCGAGCTCGATCGTTGCCGCCGTGTCGGCCATCAGCGTGGCCTGCAACGACGTGGTGACAGCAGTGGCAATCTCGGTCTGCAGTTTTAAAATGTCCTTGAGATCGCGGTCGTAGGTGTGTGACCAGATGTGATAGCCAGTCTCTGCGTTGATCAGCTGAGCCGTGATCCGCACGTGCTCACCGTCCTTGCGCACGCTGCCCTCCAGTACCGCTCCCACATTGAGCTTATGGGCCACGTCCGCCAGATCGACTTCCTTTCCCTTGAAAAAGAATGAGGACGTTCGCGCAGCCACCCGCAGGTCGCGCACACTGGAGAGCGAATTCAGCAACTCCTCGGACAACCCGTCCGAGAAATAGTCCTGCTTGGGGTCTCCGCTCATATTGACGAACGGTAATACCGCGATCGAGTGCGGCGGGGGAGCAAACGCTGACGTCGCACTGCCGTTACCGGCCGCGGCTGCGCCGGGTGCGGTCGGCGTTGACGCCGCCGGGGCGGCCGTCGTGCCGTGTTTCGACTGACCGAGCTTATCGACCACCAGATAGCCGAGCGCCGCCACGATGATGACGCCCAGCACGATAAGTGAACGGGTCAGCCAGGAACTGCCGATGGCGCGCGCTGAGGTTGGCGCGTTAGCGGGCGAATGCGCAGCGGCCGGCCCGGCGCCGATGTGGCCGGGGTCGCGGCCGCGCACGGACTCGATCAGCGCCGGAAACACCGACTCGATGGTTCCGCTGGAGGCTTCCAACCAGTGATTCGCGCTGAGGAAATATTCCAACTCCGGCGGCAAATTGGCGGCGTCCAGGCGGATCGAGAGGACCGAACGCTTCTTGGAACTCGCCCGCTCGACCTCACGAAGCACATGCGGGGAGTCGACCGCACTTTGGGTGAGCACCAGTACCAGCATTCGGCAGGAATTGATCGCCTCAACGATCGCCGCCGCATACGGTTCGCCCGCCCGCACGTCGCGCGGTGCGATCCAGCACCGCAGTCCGGCCGCCTCCAGAGCCGCGCATATCCTGTGGGCTACCACCACGTCCCGCGAGGCGTAACTGACGAACACCGGTCTCACCGCATCCGCTGCCTCGGTGTTACGCTCCGATCCTTCCTTGCCTAATGACGCGTCCCGTTGGTCCATGCTTACTACTTTACCCATATTGCGGCTGATGTTCCCGAATGCCGTATTTGCGGGAGCCAAACCCTATTGGCGCCGCCTTCGAAGCCGATGTCTGTGGGGGCTCCCAGGCAAGCGGGCCGCAGGCCTACACATGGGAATGAGTATTGCGGTCTGGTTGTCTTGGTCCTCCCTGGGCTGGGCAGCAACTCCCGAGAATCAGCCCCGAGTGCCCGCATTCGGCTGCCCCGCGAACGATCAGTCAGGGCCGGCGAGGCTGCAGACCGGCGACACGATGCCCGCCCCGGTGGAGCCGCGTCTGGCCGAGCAAATCGCCTACTATCGGGCCGAGAACAGTCCCGGCATCTTTGCCCCCAAAGACTGGTCCTGCCGGTCGTGGAGCGGTTCGAACGGCAGTGTGCTGGTCGTCACGCCCAAGCGTATCGAACCACCCTACTTTCCACTGCCGACGATCACCGGGGCCGGCGTGATGATCGAATCCTCGGATGGAGGATCATCCGGGCGTTTTCACGTGGCGATCGTCGCCGCCCGGCTGTTCCCGCTGCTTGGCAGCGACTTCGTCGCCCATGTCAAGCAAGAGCATCTGGTCTCGGATTCCTTGTTCGACGTCGAGCCCCATCCGGCTGACCGGCTGGAGTACTTGAGCGACCGGTTTGTGGAATACACCACGCCGGCGAATACCGCCGGGCTCGGGACCGACGGCATGTTCGAGGTATCCGATCTGCCGGTCACGGGGTTGACCATTGTGAATCTGGCCGCCGACGTGAATACCTTGACCGAAGTTCGCGTCAGGCTGCCGGCCGGCCTGAACTCCGTGGCGCAGGCCATCGTGCAACTGGAGACAGTCTGCGTACAGTTGCCGCGCGGGTGTCTGGGCCTGCACTGACAGCCGCCACCATGTCCAACCAGCGCGAATCACCCTGATGGCAGAGCCCACCGATCGCCGTATTCCATTCAGCTATCGGCTGGCGGGTGAACGAATCTACCTGGCGGCCGGCCTCGGCAGCATCCTGGGCCTGTTCGTTCATATCCCAACAGTCAGTCTGGTCAGCGCCGCGGTGGCGCTGGCGTGCTGGGCTGTGCCGAAATTGCCTGTCAACCGCGACCCGCAGGCAGTTGCCGCCGTAGTTAGTGCTGAGGCGTGTACCGGAGCGATCTATCTGTGGTGGGTGCTGGCGATGTACTACCGCGAGAGATTCAGAAGCGGTAAATCGCCTCCCAGCGCAGCAGCGGCATAGGGGTCCGTGCGGCTAATGGAGAGCCATCGCGGATACGGGCGCCCGAAGCAACGGCACCAGAATCGCGTTCATCCTGTCAAGTGTCAGGGCGCCGGACTGCGCGTAGCGCAGCACGCCATCACGATCAATCACGTAATTGGTCGGCACACCTTTCAGCGGTCCATAGTCGCCTTTGAAATGGCGCACCATCGGAATAGCCAACACCGCAGCGAGTGGCTTCAACTGGCTCAGCGGAAGGGAGTCCTCGGTCGTCACCGCAAGTATCCGCAGCCCCGCGTGCTGCTGCAGTCGATAATAGGCATCCATCATGGGGAGCTCTTTCTTGCACGGCACACACCAGGTGGCCCAGAAATTGAGCACCAATACCTGACCCCTGAAATCGGCCAGCGAAAGTTTGTTGCCATCGATGGTGGTCACCTGAAAATCCGGCGCTGCCTGATTGACGATGGGCTCTCTGGCGACCGCAGTGGCGGCGCAACACAGGGCTCCGGCCGCTGCAACGATCAAAAACGCCCTCTGTCGGAGTGTCATTGTGAATCAGATCCTGCCAGCGATGGAACGGTCCACCGGCGACCAATCTGCCAGGTCGGCCGGAACTCCTGGAAGGTCGTGCCGTCCAACGACAGATCGGGACGATGTATTACCCGACAAGCCACGCGCGTGCCTCGCGCGGGCCGACGATAAATCAACAGCGAGGAGAAATATCCATGAAACTCGTAAAAGCAATCAGCGCCGCGCCCATGATCGCTCTCGTTGCAATGGCGGCCTTCGCGGATGAAGCACCGGCCCCGCCGACCGGAGGTCCCATCGCCGCCTGCAGGCAGGATGTGCAAACGCTGTGCCCGAACGTGCAGCGCGGCGGCGGGCGCATCGTGGCTTGCCTGAGAAGTCACGCCTCGGAAGTATCCCCGGACTGTAAGGCTGCCCTCCAAGCAGCGCACGGCCACCGCGGGCAGCCCTCCGGTGTTGAGCCGCCCGCCGGCACGCAGCCAACTACCTGAATGCGGCTCGCCCAGCCGGCCGGCAGAGTTGGCCGACCCGTCCATGGCGGCAGTTACGACGAACTCTGCAATAGTATTTCCCTGCTTACCGCATAACCGCTCGTTGGGATCGTGCCGCTGTAGGCGATCGAGATTTCCTGCTTCACCGAGGTCAGCGTGTTGACGTCGCGCCAGTTCGTGATCGTCTGCGTCCGGGTCGTTCCCGCAAGATCGGTCCAGATCAGGGTGCTTTCCAGTTTCAGCGCGGAATAGGTGCCGGCGGGCACAGTCACCGACTCCGCATCGACGACGGTTCCGTCCTGACTATAGGTCAGCGGCGCTTGCGTTCCGCAGGCGAACGTGTACGCAAGCGTCCACATTTCGCCTACCGACACAGGAAAATCGGGACCGGAGCCATGCGGCTCATAGGTGCAGGTCACGATGCTGGCGTCCGCCGCCGTGTACACATAACTGGTCTCCTGACCGGAGTTGTTGAGGCTGATGGTCTCCGTCAGGATCGAATAATCCGTACCATTCACGATGACCGTGGGGTGACTGGGATCCTCGGACAGCGTTATATACGAGCCATCCGGATTGACGGTCGTCACCGTATCGCTAACGCCTACGTTGATGGTGTTGTTGGCGTTATCGAAGATCGTTTCACTATAGATCCTGGTTGAATTGAGCGGCGGTGTCACGAAGCTGTAGCTCGTGCCGGAGCTCGACGAGTGACCGCCGCTGCCACCGCAACCGGCCAGCGCCAGCAGCAACCACACAGCCAATGGCAAAGTTCTGCGCATCGGTTTCCCCGCTGATTGTTTTTCTTATCGGACGATGCGGGGAGTCGTTACCGCACGCTGTAACCTCGCCCTTCGAGACAGGCCGTCTGGGCCCGCATGTAGTCCTCGCGCTTGCCTGGCGATGCGCTCGTTGGCGGTGCAGGGGCGGTGGCGCCCGGCGGCGTCGATGCTGGGCCGGCTACACCACCCGGCTGCGTCGGGTCGAACCCAGTCTGGTCCCTGGCCCAACGATGGCACTCGAATTTATCGCGGGCCTGCTGCTCGCCACTCTGACCGCTCTTCGGATAGACGAATAAATTAGTGGCACTGGGCTGTTGCGCGCTGGCCTGGCCTTCCATGCCAGGCGGCGGAGCGACGGTTTCATACTCACCGACGGTGGGGTTCCACCGGTAGTAGTCGCCGGCCGCGTAATAGTACGGGACACCACCCCACCACAACGTCGAGTAGTAAAACGGCAACGTCGCAAAGAACAGGCCGTAGCCCAGGCCGCCCCAGCCCCAGCCCCATCCGCCATAGTAGCCATAGCCGCGCCAGCCGCCGCGATAACCGTAGCCCCCGCGAAACCCGTAACCAGCCCCGCCATGAAATGCGCCAGCGTGTACGCCACCGCCCCCATATCCAGGGCCAGCCGCAGTGGCTGGGAACGCAGCCAATGCTGCAACCAGCGCGACTGCAAACGCTCCAACACTTCTGAGAGAACATCGTGTGTTCATTTGGTGGCCTCGCGGCGGTGGCGGTACTTTCCTAAGACCCGATATTACCTGCTGCGGATTAAGGGGCGCTGAAAGCGATATTAAATCACTGCCAGCCTGCGTTTGTTGGAACGCCACGGCAGTTTTCGTCATCGATCGCCGGTGTCACCGGCGGCTGCATTATTTTAATTGAAAATCAGATAATTACCAAAGATCGCAAGCACCCCTAAAGCTCGCTGCCGGAACCACGGTTCAACGGCCACCGGCGACGTCGAGGATCGCTCCCGTGGTATAGGATGCGGCGTCGCTCAGTAGCCACACAATGGCCTCGGCCACCTCGTCGGCGCGTCCCGCACGCCCGATCGGCGTTGCAGCTCCCAGCCGCCGTGCACGATCAGGCTGACCGCCACTTGCATGCATGTCGGTCTCGATCAGTCCCGGGCGCACGGCGTTGACCCGCACCCCCTGCGGTCCGATCTCTTTGGAAAGTCCAATCGTCAGGGTGTCCAGGGCCGCCTTCGATCCGGCGTAGTCGACATACTCAAAGGGCGAACCCAGCCGAGTCGCCGCAGAGGACACCAGAACGATCGAACCGCCGTTGCCGCCGCGATCCCGCGGCAGCCGGCGCGCGGCCTCACGAGCGCACAGATATGCGCCAAGCACATTGACCTCGAACACGCGTTTCAGCCGCTCGGCGCTCATGTCAGCCAACAGCTGTGAAGCGGCCACGATGCCGGCGTTGATCACCACCCCATCGAGCCGACCCAGCCGGGTTTCAGCGCTGTCGAACATTCCAATGGCGTCCACTTCCACGGCGACGTCACCCCTGACGGCCAGCGCACGGCCTCCGGCGCTGTGCACCGCCTGGGCGGCCGCTTCAGCCGCCTGCTGGTCACGCACGTAATTGATCGCCACCGACCAACCCCTGGCGCCACACAGAATCGCCGTCGCGCGGCCTATCCCGCGACTGGCTCCCGTTATCAGAATGGTTTTCATTGACTTGCAGCTCGCCCATTTGCGGTCATTTCAGGGATCTTCCTACCCGGTAACGATCGGGGACCTGCCCATAGATCCAGCCCCTATATATATAGAGCCAGTGCGTTGTACATAAGCGGCATGCGCGGCTGTTAACCCCGTTTCGCCGCAGGCCGCGTTTAACCAGTGACCATACCTCACATCATGGGAGCCAACGTGAAACGCCTATGCATTGCCGCGCTGCTCGCTGGAACCAGCCTGAACGCTCACGCTCTCGGCCGTCTGGCCGATGTCTGCATTATCGACCGGGAGACTGGCGCCGCGATCCCCACTCATTACTACAAAGGAGAATACTGGATCGCCGGAAGACCGGGCGCGCAGTACGGCATCGCGATTCACAATCGCTCCGGCGAGCGCGTGCTGGCGGTGACTGCCGTCGACGGCGTCAACGTCATTTCCGGCGACACGGCAAGCTGGGAGCAGACCGGCTACGTGTTCGAGCCTCAACAGGGCTACCAGATTGACGGCTGGCGCAAAAGCAATGCGGAAATCGCCGCGTTTGTATTCACCGAGGCGTCGGGTTCCTATGCGGCGCGCACCGGTCGCGGCGCAAATGTCGGTGTGATCGGCGTTGCGTTATTCCGCGAGCGCCCGCCCGCGCCCACGGTCGCTCAGTCTCAGGCCGCCGAGCCGCCCCGGCCACGATGGAATGAATCCGATGCAGCCAATGCACCCAGTGCGACCAATGCGCCAAGTGGAGCCAATGTGTCCGCTGCGGCCAATGCGCGCGCTGCGGCCGCCGCACCGATGCTTCGGGCCGCGCGTCCGTCAGTGACCGAGAAGCTGGGCACGGGCCACGGTGAACGCGACTCGTCGTACGTCACCCAGACCGCTTTTGAGCGCCTGCAGGCTACGCCGAATGAACTGATACGGCTTCGGTACGACAGTCTGGAGAACCTGCTCGCCATGGGCGTCATCCGTGCGCCGCCGGTGCCTGCGCTCGCACCAGACCCGTTCCCCGCCTCGCCGCTGGCGCGCTACGTGCCCGATCCACCCGAGCCCAGGTAAAGATCTGCGACAATGCTGCGCATGACCGAAGCGGTCGACTCGGACGAAGCACTGATGCTGCGTTACGCCGCCGGCGATGTGCGGGCTTTTGAGGCGCTGTACCTGCGCCACGAAATGAAAGTGTGGCGCTTCATCTATCGAAGCGTTTGCAACCAGGCCACCGCCGATGAGTTGATGCAGGACGTGTGGTTTGCCGTGGCCCAGGCGGCAAGCCGCTACCAGCCAACGGCACGCTTTACCACCTGGTTGTTCACACTGGCGCGCCATCGCATGATCGATCGCCATCGCAGGGCCGAGCCGTATCACAGGCACGAGCTGAAGCATGAGCATGGCGAGCGTTGCATCGACCGGTTGGCCGCAGAGGCGAGCGACGAGCCATCGCAGCAGGCGCAGTCGACTCAGCACACCGACGCCCTGATCATGGCGGTGGAACAGTTGCCGCCCGAGCAGCGCGAAGCGTTCCTGATGCAGGCCGAAGGCGAGCTGAGTATCGAGGAAATCTCGGCTGCGACCGGAGTCAGCTTGGAGACAGTCAAGAGCCGGCTGCGCTATGCACGCAGCAAGCTGAAGCAGATCCTGCAGGAATACGTATGAGCCTACCGCCACCCGAGGAGAATCTGCCCGACGAGCTGATCGCGTCCTATCGCCGCGCCAGCGCCGCTGACGCGCAGCGACCAGGTCAGCGCGTTCGCGCCAGCATCCTGGCGCAGGCCACGCAGCTGGCCCACGCCCGCGGCCGCGCGACCGAACACGCCATCGCCTCAGGCACGCCGGCGGCCAATGATTCGCGATGGAAGTGGAAGGCGGCAGCGGGCCTTGCAGCGGTCGGCCTGACCGGACTGCTGGCGGTGCAGACCTTTCGCGCGGTTCCTCAGGGGCCGACGTCCGCTGGCGTTGCCGTCACCGGGCAACAGGCACAAGCGGTTGCCGAGCCCGGCTCCAGCACTTCTACATCGGCAGCGGTCCAGGCGCCCCGTTCGGCTGCGGTGCCGGCACCGGCCGCGAAGCGGCTGCCGCACGATCAATTCAGCCGCGGCTTCAGCAATGCCACCGGCAACCACCCACGAGATGCCACGCCAGCACCAATGGAGGCGGCTGACGCGCTGGCGGAGGGGGCACCGCCGGCCGCACCGCCGGCAGCAGCACCCGCGGCGCGCTTACAGTCGCCCATCAGCGCGTTGTCGATGCGCGCCGCTGCAGCGGCGCCGCACGCCTCGCGCGACCAGGTCATCGCGGCGGTGCGCGCCAACTTCCCGGACCTGTTCAGCGGATCGAGCATGACGGGCACGGTGCGCATCGCGATGGTACTGAACGGCGATGGCACGGTTTATAGAACCGTCAGGGAAGAACCGGCGGTCAGCGACCAGTTCGATGCCGCCGCGCAGCTCAGCCGCGCACTGGGCATCGGTCCTGAGGAGCTCGAACGGCCGGCGGAAATGGTGACGCTCAATAGCACTGCGGACCAGCCGAGTACCATTGTCGTGGCGTTTGGAGTACGGCGGCACAATCTGGGTACGAGCAGCGAAGCGCCTTGAGAGTCATCAACCTGAGTCTGGGCGCATGCCTGGGACTTGCGATCGCCGGCTGCGCGGGCGGGTCGAGGCCGCCGCCTGATCAGAGCACCGATGCCAGCGCCGCAACGGGTGCATCGATTGGGGCGGAGAAGGTCCTCAACGTCTACAACTGGACGGACTACATCGACCCCTCGGTGATCGTCGCGTTCGAACAGGAATACGGGATCAAGGTCAACTACGACGTCTATGATTCGAACGATGAGCTCGAGACCAAGCTGCTCACCGGGCACGCGAACTACGACGTCGTCGTGCCAGGAGCCGCTTTCCTCGAGCGCGGTATCAAGGCCGGCGTTTACCGCAAACTCGACAAGGCCCTGCTGCCCAACCTGAAGAACCTCGACCCCGAGGCGGTGCTCGGCATGGCGGTGTACGATCCGGGCAACCTGTACGCGGTGGACTATACCTGGCTCACTACCACCGGCATCGGCTACGACGTTGCGAAGATCAGTGCGCGCCTGGCGGATGCGCCGGTGGACAGCTGGCGGATGTTTTACGACCCGGCCGTACTGGCCAGGTTCCAGGACTGCGGCGTGTCGCTGGTCGATGCACCGGACGATGTCATCAGCACGGTCCTTATTTTCCTGGGCAAGGATCCGAACAGCGAATCGCCCGAGGACCTGAAGGCGGCCGAGCGCGTACTGCTGGCGATACGGCCGTACGTGCGCTATGTGGATTCCACGCGCTATGTCGCCGATCTGGCCAATGGCGCGCTATGCGTGGCTCTGGGCTGGTCCGGCGACATTACCCAGGCCCGCGACCGCGCAACGGAAGCCGGCAAACCGGTGCAACTCGCCTACTCGATTCCAAAGGAAGGCACGGTCAGCCTGTTCGATGTGCTCGCCATTCCGGCCGACGCGCCCCATGTGACCAACGCGCACCTGTTCATCAACTATCTGCTGCGCCCCGACGCCGCCGCCAGCAACTCGAATGCAACCAAGTACGCCAACCCGGTGCCGGCGTCGATCCCACTGCAGAGCCCTGAACTCAGCCGCGACGCCGGTGTCTATCCGCTGCCTGCGGTACGGGCGAGGCTTGCTCCGCAGCGCGCCAAATCGCCGGAATTCACCCGCCTGATGAACCGGACATGGACGCGCTTCAAGACCGGGCGCTGATCCGGCCCTGGCGAGGCCTTTGACTTCCGCTCACTCCGGCCTGCACACTCGTTACGTAACGATGGACACAAATCCCGGCATCGACGTCGTCATCGTGCCGCCGACGCACGATCTTGGCGACGGCTTCCATGTGCGTCGCGCGCTGCCCAGCAGGGGGCGGCGCATGGTGGGGCCATTTGTGTTCTTCGACCAGATGGGTCCTACCGTGCTGCGCGCCGGCAGCGGCCTCGACGTGCGCCCGCATCCGCATATCGGGCTGGCGACGGTCACCTACCTGTTCGACGGCGAGATCATCCACCGCGACAGCCTTGGCAACACGCAGGCGATACGCCCAGGCGAGGTCAACTGGATGATCGCCGGTCGCGGCATCGTGCATTCGGAGCGCACCGCCGCCGATAAGCGTGCCGCCGGCTCGTCGCTGTCCGGTATCCAGACCTGGATCGCGCTGCCGAAGGCGGAGGAAGAGCGCGCTCCGAGTTTTCGCCACCACGCCGCCGGCGAGCTGCCACTGATCGAGGGCGAAGGCAAATCGCTGCGACTAATCGCCGGCTCGCTATACGGGGCCCGGGCACCGGTTGCCACGCTGTCGGACATGTTCTACGCGGACGTCACGCTGGCCGCCGATGCACGCCTGCCGATCGCGACCGAGCACGAGCAGCGCGCGCTCTACCTCATCCGCGGCCGTGTCGACGTCGACGGCAGCGCCGTCGATGCCAACCAGCTGGTGGTGCTGCGTCCGCAGCAAGCTGTGACCGTACGCGCGCTGGCAGCGGCGCAGCTGCTGCTGCTGGGTGGGGCACCGATGGATGGTCCGCGGCACGTGTGGTGGAACTTCGTCTCCAGTTCCAGCGAGCGCATCGAGCAGGCGAAGGCAGACTGGCGCGAAGGCCGGCTCGGCAGTGTACCGGGCGATGCGGAATTCATTCCGCTTCCGGTGACGCCGGCGGTGCAGACGCAGCCAGCTGATTACCCCTGAAGCGGCCGCTGGCACCTGTAAATAGCTGTTTTATATAACTAAGGCGCAGTGTTTCCCCTCGCTGGCGCAGCGATAGAGTTGTCTTTAGACATATCTTACGATATAGTGAGCGATATTAGTCACGATGAGTAAACCCCAATGAGACGACATTGCCACGAGGCTCCCCATTTCGGCGAATACAGCCGCCACGGCCACTTTGGCCGCAAGCGCGGTTTCCTGGGCGGCTTTTCCGAAGGCTTCGGCGGTCGCGGCATGCGAGCCGGCAAGATGCTGGCGTCCGGCGATCTGCAGCTCATTATTCTCGCGCTGCTGAATGACAAAGCGCGGCATGGCTACGAGATCATCAAAGCCATCGAAGAGCACTGCAGCGGCATCTACACCCCAAGTCCGGGTGTGGTGTATCCCGCGCTCACCTATCTGGAAGAGACTGGCTTCGCGGTCTCGGAGACCGAGGGCACCAAGAAACTCTACCGTATCGCGGCTCCCGGAATCGA
>Ga0210394_10006887_pt1 | contig 12155 bp, 10 predicted proteins | sample IncBWC12MmetaG_FD_160121 | JGI IMG/M metagenome (GOLD analysis project Ga0210394, IMG submission 160121) | Forest soil microbial communities from Barre Woods Harvard Forest LTER site, Petersham, Massachusetts, United States - Inc-BW-C-12-M | ecosystem: Environmental > Terrestrial > Soil >... | reverse complement strand
GCGATCCCCATCGGGCACATCACCAACGGCGTCCACGTTCCTTCCTGGCTCGCGCCGCAAATGTACCGCCTCTACGACCGCCATCTGGGCACCGGATGGCACGAGCACAGCGCGGAGGCTAAAATCTGGGAAGGAATCGAGAGCGTAGACGATGGCGAGCTCTGGGAAACGCATTTGAGCCTCAAATCGCGGCTGGTGGAGTTCGTGCGCCGGCGCATCGTGGAGCAAGCCGAGCGGCGAGGCGAGCCGCCGGAAGCGCTGCAGGGCCTGGCGCGGGCGCTCAGCCCGGATGCCCTGACGATCGGATTCGCGCGCCGTTTCGCGACGTACAAGAGAGCCGACCTGCTGCTCGCGGACATCAAGAAGCTGGCCGCGATGGTGAACGATCCGAAGCGGCCCGTGCAGTTCGTCTTTGCCGGAAAGGCGCACCCGCGCGACGACCCCGGAAAGCGCGTGCTCCAACAGGTGGCGCAGTTGACGCGCGCGCCGGAGTTTGCCGACCGATTCGTTTTCGTCGAGGACTACGACCTCAACGTCGGGCGGCACTTCGTGCAGGGCGTGGACGTCTGGCTGAACACGCCCCGGCGCCCCATGGAGGCTTCGGGCACCAGCGGCCAGAAGGTGGTCCTGAACGGCGGGCTGAACCTCTCGGTGCTGGACGGCTGGTGGGCGGAAGCCTACGACGGCTTGAACGGATTCGCCATCGGAACCGGCAGAACGCACTCGAACGCGGACGTGCACGATTCGCAGGACCGCGAGGACCTCTACCGCGTGCTGCTCGAGGAAGTGATTCCGCTCTACTACCAGCGCGATCGCGACGGCTTGCCGCGCGGCTGGATCAAGCGGATGAAGCGGACGATCCGGACGCTCGGCTGGCGGTTCAACGCCGACCGCATGGTGATGGACTACACGCTCAAGTGCTACGTGCCGGCGGCGGGCGGGACGTCGAGCGACATGCGCACGCGGTCGTAGCCCGCGACCGCGTTTGCGACCTCCCGCCACCAAAGCGGCGGCGTGGTAACAATAAGAGTCCCCCACCCCGGGTATTTTTGCGAAGAGTGCGCAAGTGCATGTAAGCAGGGAAGTTGAGGTTTTGAAGAGCGCAGAAGAGCGCGGCCTGAGTGCGGAAGTGGCTGATTTCAGGCGCGTTGCCGGAGCGCAGCGGGCCACCCTTGCTTGCGTGAGCGTCGGGCGGGAGCGGCCGCCGGAGCGGTCCCGATATTGTTTCCGGGGCGGGCCTGGCTGCGAGCATCGTTTTACCGCGAAAGCCCCCCTAACCGGGGACTTTCATTCAACCTACACAACATTATACCATGCCGGTCAACTGTTATTACTTATAGGTATACACACGCGCGGAAGCGCGTTGGGTCGCGGCGGGCGACGATGATTCGGAAACTTCCGACGCGGGTGTATCCTTGCTGCCGTCAGGCTACGTGGCAGTCGATTCCAAACGAAGGGAGAATCTACGTTGAGCCACTTTGTGCTTGTGCTGGCTTGCATCTCAGTCGCCGGGTTATTGTTCGTCACAGGGGCCAATCTCAGCTCGGCTCCCCAGCAACCCACATCGTCACCCTCGGTGCGATATCTTGAAACTAACGCGTTCCAAAAGGAGCGCGCTTTCTCCCCGGCAGTCATTACCAGAGGGGGGAGGACCATTTGGCTCGCGGGCCAAACGACGACCGAGGATTTGAAAGGCAAGTCAGTGCTTGGCGACTTCCAGGGTCAAGCCAGGACGATCTTCGCGTTGATGGACAGCACCCTGAAGCGCAGCGGAGGAAGCCTGCAGAACCTGGTGACCATGACCGTGTTCATAACCGACGGCCGTTATGGGGACCAATTCGTGAAACTTCGCCACGAGATGTTCCCGGACGGCAAGTTCCCCGCAAGTGCGTTGATTACCGTTTCCGGCCTCGCACAACCGGGGATGCTGATCGAAATTCAAGGCGTGGCGGTCATCGGCGAGTGAACGGCGAAAGATGGCCACCTGGCGTGGGATCAATACCGCGTAGGCTTTTCGGTATTCTGACCGACCATGATGGCTCCCACATCGGTCCTGTCCGGCTGGCGGGAGTTTTTCATTTGTTTCGCGTCTGCGCGTCCGGCGTTCTTCGCGGCGTCCTGGGTAGCGAAGCCGCCGTCTCGCTTCAGGACCGCGTTGTCCGAGGTGCGAATTTCGTAGAACCATGCCATTGGAGTTGCTCCTTTCGGCCCTGCGATGCCAACCGGGCGACTTGCTGCGGTGAGAATCCCACCCTTGTTCCCACCAGAATTGGCCGCCCACCGAACTGGAACGGTCTTTACACGTCGGCTTGGCCGTCTCCGGCCGGTCTAGCCTGACGGTCGTGGCGGCGACGGATCACCGCCGTTTGATTTGCTGAATCTCGCGAAATTCCCTCCAGGAAGCAGTCGTCAGCACGTAGACGTGGTCGTCGCCTGTCGGATTCAGACGTATGAATTCGTCTGCGCTGGAATTGTTTAGCCTGACATAATCCACCCATCCTGCCCTTTCTACATCTGCTCGTCCAAAGGGCTGTAAATCATAGGTGGACAGAGCTTCTGTATAATAACCATCGGTACGTACCCTGAGGACCTCTACTCCCAGGACCGCGATTTCATTTGTGGCGCACTGTTTGACCACCTCCAATACCTCTGGAAAGGAGAAAGTTAACAGATCACCGACCTTGCCGATCGCGGCATTGGAAATGGAAGGAAGTAGTGAAAAATCGCCGCTCATTTAATTATTTGACGAGATAATTGGGTTGGTAGCCAGGCGCAGATACCTGTATTACTTGCTTGGTTGTGTTGTCAACCACAACGAATCTTCCGGTTGATGGGCTGACGAACTCCGTCGCTGCTCCTCCGGTCGCCTTATTGGTTGCTGGATACACTCCTCCACCCTCTTGTGGACGGGTGGGGCATAGAAGGGTCATTCAAAGATCCGTTCTTTGTGGAGCACCGCGGAAGTATAACATTCGCGTACCGTCGCTGGAGGTAGAGGCGGTGGGTGCCGCACCCTTCGATTCCAAGGGTGCGGGTTTTTCCTCGATGCGCAAACCTCCGCGGCGCTACTACGGGCAAGGCCATCTCCACTTCGTGACCTTCAGCTGTCATCGGCGCCGTCCTTATCTGGGAACGCGACGCGCGCGCGATCATTTTGTGAGAGTGCTCGACCAAGTGCGCGCCCGGTGGAAGTTCGTGATGATCGGTTACGTGGTGATGCCGGAACACGTCCATCTGCTTATGAGCGAACCTCGGGAGGGCAATCCGCCGCGCGTGTTGCAGGTGCTGAAGCAGAAGGTCTCGCTGGCTTTGCGAGCAAAACGAAGCAAAACGTCGCGCGGACAAGTGTGTCTTCAGTTTGACGAAGGCGGAGAAGATTTCCGGCAGCGACGCTTTTATGACTTCAACGTGTGGAGCGCGAGGAAAGTACAAGAGAAGCTGGATTACACGCACGCGAACCCGGTGAAGCGAAAACTGGTCCTGCATCGGAAGGAGTGCTCGTGGAGCAGCTGGTCGTATTAGGAAAAAGGGTGAGGAGGGTTTGATCGCCATCGATTCGGCGGGTAGGGAGAAGTGCGAGGCGCCGGGTAAGCGGAAGAGTCAAACCCCGCACCCTTGAAAGCGAAGGGTGCGGCACCCAAACCCTGCTTCCTCATCAAGCCATTCGCCACCCGTCCTTCCCCATCAAGCCTTCGCCACCCGTCCACCCTCGCCAGCCGCCGCCAATCGGGAGATTGGCGTTCCCCGGACCGCTTCATGGGGCGGGGTTCTATTCGGGTTTGCGGGCGAGGTCGCGCTGGCGTTTGAGGCGCATGGCGGCGTTGCGCAGGGTTTCGGACACGTTCTTGTTCATGGTAAGCACTTTAAGGTCTTTTTCGATGATGTGCGGCAGGAAGTGAAGGGTGACGTCGATCGGCGTTTTAGGGTTGTTGGTGAGGTTGCGGACGACGACGTAGTTCTTGCAGTACTTGCGGTTCATAGCGATCACGCGCAAGGTGTCCTCCGAGAGGTTGGCCATGGACGCGAACGCTTCGACCTCGCGCTCGGTGATGCGGGCCGATTGCAAAACACCGCGCTGAACGACCTTGCAGGGATCGTGGATGAGCGCGAGGCGTTCCTCGCGATTGCCCTTGAGCGCCAATTGCACGCGGTCGACGACGCGCATTCGCATCAGGCGCTGCACTAACGTTACGCGCCTGGCGGCGTCGGCTTCGGATTCGGCGGCGTCGGCGAACGCGGTTTCGGGTTCGGGATCTTCGCGCAAAAGTTCCTCGAGTTCCTGGCGCTGGAGGGCGGTGAGAGAGGCGGATTGAAGCAGGGCGCCGACCAGCGCAGGTTGAGCGCTGAGGCGGTCGAGGTCCAGGAGCAACTCTTGCACGGCGGAAGTGGGCAGACGCTTGGCCGCCGCGGAGAGGAACTGCGGCGGGCAGCGCCAATGTTTCACGAGGGCTGTGGCGATCTCCGGTTTATCGATGAGATTGTTCCCGCAGTGGCGAAACAACTGGGCGGCCGGGGCGTCGCCCTGCAAGGCGGTGACGAACCCCTCGAGCGGCTGGGAGAGCAGGGAATTAGCGGCGCGTTCGCGAACATTATCGTCGGCATCCTCGGCGAGAATCGAGAGCAGTTCGGCGCGTTCGGCGGCCACCAAGGGCGCGCTCCCGCTGCAGACCGCGTATTTGCGCTCGCGAGTGGCCCTGCCGGAAAGGATTTCTTCGTACAGTTCGGAGCTAATGCAGTCCTCCGGGGGCGGCGGCCTTCAAGTCGCGGCGCGTAAGAGTGACCTTTCCGGGGCGGCCCGGGGGACCTATCGGCGCGAGCGTCTGGCCGTTGAGTTCGAGCAAAAGGGCGCCGGCATCGCGCGCGGAAATCGTGAGGGCATCCCGCGCGCCAAACGCGCGGCTCTGGCCCGCGATGATGTTTCCGTCGAAGACCTCTTTGCCGTCGGCCAAGACCGTCAACGTGGTGGCCTTGCCCGCTTCGATCTGGAGTTGCAAGATCCCGTCTGGGGGTACAGCCGGATCGGCCGCGTCGAGATTATTCGCGGGCGAATCCGGTGGCGCGGGCCGGTTAGGAGTCGAATAAGCTTCGGACACTTGATTTGGCGCCGGGATGGACGCTGGCGAGGAAGACAGCGCCGCCGCAGCGCGCTGCTCCGACCGGCGCTTCGCGTAGGTGCGCCAACCGAGCCAACCCGCCGCGACCAAGGCGATCGCCAGGAGCAGGCCTATCCAAAGTGGCCGACGCGTTGCGGGTTGGGGCGGCGGCTGCGAATGGGTCGAGGACGCCGGCAGCTTCGATTCGCTCGCGGCCAAGGCGTACTCGGCGACGAGGCCCTCTTCATCGAGCCCCAGGAAGCGCGCGACGGCGCGCACGAATCCGCGGTTGAATACGCCGCCGGGCAGGCGGTCCCATTCCTCTTTTTCGAGGGCCTCGAGGAAGCGCGTACTGATGCGCGTGGCGGCACAGATTTCCTCGAGCGACACGCCGCGCATTTCCCGTTCGCGCTTCAGATCCTCGCCAAAACCGACCTTGCTCATTTTGGGTCGAACAATTGCGTTCACCGCCATACTAGGCGGGCGTCGGAGCGGGTGTCAATCCGTGGCGCGACATGCCGACAGCTTGGGCGCGATGCGACTATGCCACGAATAGGAAACATGGAGGCGAATGGAGCGTTGCGCACCCGCTAAAACGTCGCCTATAATTCGATTGTCCGAGGCCCTTAGGGTGGGCGGTGCGACATTAGCAGCGAACCTGAAAGCAAAGCGGCGGAAACCAACAGCTTCACGGGTATCGAGCGTCGCCGCAATCCCGCGGTTCCGCCCGAACGCCGGGAAGTTGGCGAAGTGGCGGTGTTCCACGAACTCGGCAAGGCCCTCACGTCATCCCTGCAGCTCGATCAAGTCCTGCGCACCATTATGGAGAAGATCGACGAGTTTCTGCACCCGGACACATGGTCGCTTCTGCTGGTTGACGAGGCGAAGCAGGAACTCTACTTCGAGCTGGCCATCGGCAAGAATGCGCACACGCTCAAGGACGTGCGCATCAAGATGGGGCAGGGCATCGGCGGATGGGTGGCGCAGAACCAACAGGCCGTCATCGTGCCCGACGTGAGCCGGGACACGCGCTTTTTCGCGAAAGTGGACGAGAAGACGAAGATGGAGACGCGCTCGATCGTGGCCGTCCCCGTGCGCTTCCGCGATCATTGCCTGGGCGTGATCGAGCTGGTGAATTGCGTTGGGGTCGAAGGGTTCGGCGAACGCGACCTGGCGTTGCTGGAAGCGCTGGCGGATTTCGCGGCGATCGCTTTGGAGAACGCGCGGCACGTGCAGCGCATCCACGAACTGACGATCACCGACGACTGCACGAGCCTGTACAACGCGCGGCACCTGAATTTCATACTGGAGACCGAGATTTATCGCTCGCAGCGGTACGGCTACGAGTTCTCGCTGGTGTTCCTCGATCTGGATCACTTCAAATCGGTCAACGACACACACGGCCATCTGGTGGGCTCCAAACTGCTCGCGGAAATCGGCGGCGTGCTGCGCTCGAAGTGCCGGCTGATCGATTTCGCTTTCCGCTACGGCGGGGACGAATTCGTGATTTTGCTGCCGCAAACGTCCAAGGAAAACGCGTGCGTGGTGGCGCGACGCTTGCACAAGCTGATTCGCGAGACGACCTGGCTGGGCGCCGAAGGCCTCGACGTGCACGTGACGACGAGCGCGGGCGTGGCCGCCTATCCCACCGACTCGAAAACGAAAGCGGAGCTGCTGCACCTGGCGGACGAAGCCATGTACCTGATCAAGAACACGACCCGCGACAACGTCGCGGCGGCGAACCAGGGAGTCCTGTCCGCTCCGTGAGCGCGTTTTAGGCCGCGCGGCGCTTGCTTCACCTTGTATGGCGTGCTAGTCTCAACGCGCCAAAGGGCCATGCAACGCGGCCGGCTATCCGATTTTTTTCATCGCGTTCGTTTCCGCGAGTGAGGACTGCATGTCCAATGAAGCTCTGGGGATGATCGAGACCAAGGGTCTGGTGGGCTCGATTGAAGCCGCCGACGCGATGGTCAAGGCAGCGAACGTGATTCTTCTCGGCAAGGAATACATTGGGGCTGGCTACGTCACCGTGATGGTGCGCGGAGACGTGGGCGCCGTGAAAGCCGCCACCGACGCGGGAGCCGCGGCCGCGCGCCGCGTGGGCGAATTGGTGGCCGTGCACGTGATCCCGCGACCGCATGAACACGTCGAAAAAATTCTACCGGGCGGCGGCCAGCCTCCGGGCCCGAAGAAGTAAGAAGTAGATTCGGTTGAGCACCTTGGATCTGCGCGACCGCGACCTCATTTCCATTCAGGAAGTCCGCGACTTGGCGGCAAGCGCCGCCGCTGCCCAGAAAAAATTCGCCACGTTTTCCCAGGGGCAGGTTGACGCCATCGTCGAGGCTTGCGCCGCGGCCTGCGTTGCCGCCGCAGAGCCGCTCGCGCGCCGCGCGGTGGAGGAGACCGGCTTCGGCAACGTCCCCGACAAGATCACGAAAAACCGCCTAGCGTCGGTCGAAGTGCCAAGGGCCATGCGCGGTATGCGCACGATCGGCATCGTGGGCGAGGATCGCGAGAGGGGCATCCTCGAAGTGGCGTGTCCGGTCGGCGTGGTGGCCGCTGTGATCCCCTCGACCAATCCGACTTCGACAGCCATCTACAACACGCTTATTGCGCTGAAGGCGGGGAACGCGATTGTGTTGAGTCCGCACCCGTCAGCGATCCGGGCCATCTGCGAGTCCGCCGCGGTGCTGAATCGCGCGGCGCTTTCCGCGGGGGCTCCCGAGGGTCTGATCGCGTGCATGCAACACACCACGCTGGCCGGAACGCAGGAACTGATGGGCCACCGGGAAGTCGGCGTGATCCTGGCGACGGGCGGCACGGGCCTGGTGCGCGCTGCGTACCGCAGCGGCAAGCCCGCTTACGGCGTCGGCCCGGGCAACGTGCCGGCCTTTATCGAGCGCACTGCCGACGTTCGCAAGGCGGTGGGCGACATTTTTGCGGGAAAGACGTTCGACTACGGCACAATCTGCTCCTCCGAACAGGCCATGGTGGTTGAGGAAGCAGTGCGTGAGGCGGCGCTTGAAGAATGCGGCAGGCAGGGCGCGCACTTTCTCTCGCCCGAGGAGGCGCAGAAAGTCGGCGATCTGGTCTTCCGGCCGGGCACGCACACGCCGAACACCGAGGTGGTCGGCAGGCCCGCGACGGCTATCGCGGAGCTGGCGGGTATCCGCGTGGCGCCGAGCACGCGCGTGCTCATCGCACGACTCGATCCGGAGCAGGTGGGCCGCGCGTGTCCGCTTTCGGCCGAGAAACTCTCGCCGATCCTGGCGTTCTACAGTGTCGCGAACCTGGCCGCCGGGATCGAGGTCTGCCAGCGGCTGCTCGGGTTCGGAGGCTTAGGTCACACCTGCGCGATTCATTCGCAGAATGAAGCGGCGATCCGGCAGTTCGGGCAGGCCGTGCCGGCGTTTCGCGTTTGCGTGAACACGTCGGCGGTGCACGGGTCGATCGGCTATTCGACGAATTTGTTTCCGGCAATGACGCTGGGATGCGGCGCGCCCGGCGGCAACATCACTTCGGACAATATCGGCCCGCAACACTTGATGAACGTGAAACGCATCGCCTGGGAGTCTCGGCCCGTGGAGCACCGCAGCGTCCCAGCCGAAGAGCGCATGGCCAGCGAGTTCGGGACGGAAGCGGTTGCGGCCGCGGCTGCGGCCGGGAGCGGAGGCAGTAAGGCCGGGGTTGCAGCCGCAGTGGCGGCCCCGGTTCTCTCTGTGCCGCCCGTGGTCGGGAGCGCGACGCCGGATGGAACGTATCGGGCACGGATCGCGGAACTCGTGGAGCGATTGCTGGCCGAGCATGGCATCGCGCGGGGCAGCGAGGCCACGCTCCCGGCTGCTGGCGCTGCGGACGAATCCGCATCGGCAAACGGGGCGGCTGCAACTGCGGCTCTGCAGGCACAGCGAGCTGCGTTGTCGCCCGGGGAAGTTGCCTCGGAGATTGCGGCTCGCGTTTTTAGCTCCGGCGCACCGCCCGCGGCTCGGGCAGCAGCTGCCGCGGCCGGCGAACGTCCAGCCGTTACGGAGTCTCCCAAAGCTCCGAGCGCGGGCGTCTCGCCGTTTGTGAGCGAGAGCGACGTGCGGCGCGCATTGACGCGGCAGGAGAAGATCCATATCGGGCCCAAAACGATCGTGACGCCGTCGGCGCGCGATCTGGGCCTGGAACACGAGGTTTTTGTTGAGACCGAGGGCACAACGAAAGCCTGAGGCAGTTGTTCGGCAGCAACCTTCCCCCTATACTCGGTTTCTACACTGTTGAGGCCGTTTCGATGCGTACCACACAAGCTGCCCGCTATGCACGCTGGTCGGCCGCCGTGGCTATCTCACTGGCGATAGCCGGGACGGGATTGTACGTGCGGGGCGCCTGGCAGGCCCGCCGGGCTGAGCGGGAGCTTCCTGCCGCGTCCGTGCCTCCGACGGTTCAGGAGCGATCGGCCGCGTTCTCGCTGTCGAAAGTGGAGGGAGACAGGACCGAGTTTACCGTGCGCGCTTCTCACGCCACGGAATACATCGAGGGCGGGCGAAGCGAGCTGGAAGAGGTGTGGGTCACGGTGTACGGCCAGGACGAGCAGCGTTTCGACAACTTCCACACGCACGCGTGCGAATACGTGGAGCCCACGGGAAATCTGAGCTGCGCGGGCGATGTCGAGATCGACCTCGAAAGCGCCGCCGACGCCCGGGTGCATCCGGGTAGTCAGGTGATACACATCAAGACGAGTCACGTTTCGTTTAATCGCGCAACAGGTTTGGCCGCCGGCGATGGGCCCCTGACGTTGCAGTTTCCCCAGGGAGAAGGGCGAGCGCTCGGCTTTCGCTACGATGCGGCGCAGGGCGAGCTGCGATTGGTGCAAGACGTCGATGTGACATTCCAAGGCAGCAGCGCGCCGGGCGGCAAGACTGTTGCCGATCCCCCGGCGCTCGAGATCTCGAGCAGCGCCCTCACGTATAGCCGCGACGCGCACGTGATCCATTTGGTTGGACCGGTGAAGGCGCATCGCGGCGCGCAGGAACTCACGACCGGCAAGCTGGACGTCGAGCTCGACCCGGACCTGCGCCCACGCAAGATTATCGCGAGCGATCATCCGGAGTTACGCGAGATGGGGCTCGGCGCGCCCGTGTCGATCTCGGCCGATGAGTTGTCCGCTCTCCTTTCGCAGGACGGTTCGGTGCAGCGGGTTATCGGAGTCGGAAACGTTCGAGCCGACGCGCGACGCGCGGAGGGCGGGGATCATTTCGAGGCCGGCCGCGCCGAGTTGGAACTCGCCGCAGGTACGAATCAGCCGCGCCTGCTAACCGCTAACGAGAGCGTCATGGCGGAATCGACCCGGCCGGGCGGCCTGCGCCGACGGCTGGTCACGTCGGCGCTGGAGGTGGACTTCGCCGCCGGGGGCGGACGCGGCCAGGTACGCCTAAACCGGGCGACAACGCCTGCGGCGACGCTCGATTGGGAAGGTCCCGCGGATACATCCGGCCGGGCGGCGATCGAGCGGATGCACCTGCGTAGCCAGCATCTGGAGGCAACATTCACCACAACGAACCAGGTAGCGGAACTGCGTGGTAACGGAGACGTCGAAGTCGGCCGGCAGATTGCCGGGGCCGCTCCCGAAACCAGCACCTCGCGCGAGGTTGTGGCGCGCTTCGGCCCCGATGGAGATTGGTCGAGCATGGACCAAACCGGCGATGTCAACTTGCGTGAGGCCGAGCGGACCGCGCACGGCGATCTGGCTCATTTCGAGCATCTGAGCGGCGACGTCGCGCTGACGGGTTCGGTCGTGTTGTCCGACGCCGATTCGCGCACCAGCGCGCGGTCGGCAACTTTTGACCGGAGGGCGAACGAGTTCCATGCGGAAGGGCAGGTCGTGACCAGCGAGCTTTCGTCCGGGCCCGGACAGGTGACGAATTTTGCAGCGGAACCGGCGCGCGTCTCCGCGGATCGCCTGGTGGTCAACACGATTACCGGCCACGCCGTCTATTCCGGGCGGGCGCGGCTGTGGCAGGGGGCTTCGGTCGTCGAGGCCGACACGATTGAACTGGACCGCGCCGCGCACCTGCTGACGGCCCTAAACCGGGTTCGCGCGATCTTTCCCCAGGCACCATGGATGCCCGCCAGCGGCGAGGCGATCACTAAGCCGATCGCCAAGAGCGAGTTCTGGCACGCGGAGGCCGGACGCATGACCTACGCCAGCGACGAGGGCCGGGGCCGGCTCGAACAAGGCGCCGTCGCGCATAACGACGAAGGCACGATTCGCTCCGACTCGATGGACCTGTTCTTTGCTCCTGCCGAGCCCTTGCAGGGAGGCCCCCGACAGGTGGCTTTGGCGAAGCCCGCTGTTAGTTTGAGCGCCCAAAGCACCGCCGGGGGAGGGCGGCAACTCGTTCGTGCGGCAGCCCTTGGCGGAGTGGTGGTGGACGAGGAGGGCCGGCGAGGAACGGCATCACGCGCGGATTACACGGCCATGGACGGTAAATTCGTGCTTTCCGGAGGACCTCCGGCCGTGCACGACGCTTCAGGAAACTCGGTTACAGGCCGTCAATTGACCTTGTTTTTTGCTGATGATAGGATTCTAATTGATTCAGCGGAAGATCTGCGGACGCGCACGCTTACGTTGCACCGGGTCAAGAAATGATGCTCTATGTTGAAGCTCCAGGCGGTCGACCTGAGCAAGTCCTATCGAGGGCGGAAGATTGTCGATGACCTTGAGTTGGAAATCGGCCAGGGGGAAGTGGTTGGCCTGCTGGGACCGAACGGCGCGGGAAAGACCACGACATTTTACATACTCGTCGGTCTGACTCACCCGGATTCGGGACGCGTCTTGCTGAACGGCGACGACATTACCGACCTTCCCATGTACCTCCGGGCCCGCAGCGGCATCAGCTACCTTCCTCAGGAGCCTTCCGTTTTTCGTAAGTTGACCGTCGAGGAGAATTTGTTGGCGGTCCTGGAGACCTTGCCTCTGACGCCCGAGCAGCAACGGGACCGACTAGAGGAGTTGCTGGCACAGCTGGGACTCGAAACCGTGCGATTGAACCGGGCCTACACGCTTGCAGGAGGCGAACG
>Ga0210394_10006886_pt1 | contig 12155 bp, 12 predicted proteins | sample IncBWC12MmetaG_FD_160121 | JGI IMG/M metagenome (GOLD analysis project Ga0210394, IMG submission 160121) | Forest soil microbial communities from Barre Woods Harvard Forest LTER site, Petersham, Massachusetts, United States - Inc-BW-C-12-M | ecosystem: Environmental > Terrestrial > Soil >... | reverse complement strand
GCTCAGCGAGGACGCGGGAGAGGGCGCCGTCGCGCGCCCCCAGATCGAGCGCCACGGCAAATTCCCGGTTGACGACATCGAGCCGGTCGATCAGCCGGTCGGCGATCTCGACATGGAGAAAATCGGCCCCGCCCGCCCCACATCGAGCGAGCCCTGCCGCGCGCTCGCGATGAAGGCGCCAGGCACGGCGGTCGAAGAGCGCGCTCTCTTCGCCCGGCGAGGTCACCGGGCGAGCGTCCAATCGGGCTCCGTGTCGTGGTCCGGGTGCTGGTAGTTGACGAACCTGCCGGCGCGTGCGGCCGACATCGAGGCCTCTGTCGTCTCTCCCGGCAGAGCGCCGATGCGATCGAGCCAGGCGAGGCGGCTTTCGATGCCGTAGTGGCGCACCGGCGGGACATCCTGCGGGGCATCGAGGCTGCCGAGCGTCACCGAGATCGTCTCGGCATCATCGTAGCGAAAGGTGAGCGGTGTGCCGCAGGCGGCGCAAAAGTCGCGGTGGCTCAAGGATGAGCTGGCGAAGGCGGCCGGGTTCCCACGGGTCCAGGCGAAATCCTTACGCCGCACCGGGGCCGATGCGGCAAAGGGCCCGCCGGTTGCTTTCTGGCACATCCGGCAATGACACAGATGAACCCGCTCCAGCGGCCCGGTCACCACATAGCGGACCGCGCCGCACTGGCAGCCGCCGGTCAAACGGAGTGTCTCGCCATGCTCGGTCATGCCGGTTGGTCTCCTCGTCACCGCACGGCAGATATAATTGCGGCCCATGCGGTTGCCAAAGCGAGTTCCGGTTATTTCGGCTCACGCCGGTGCCGGCCCCTCACCCTCCCATCGCTTCGCGACGGGTCCCTCCCTCTCCCCGCCGGCCCCCACCCTTCCCTCCCCCGCATGCGGGGGAGGGTTAGGGAGGGGGCGGGGAGAGGGTTGGGGTGAGGGGCGGGCACCGCAGGATCGACCTGATCGAAGACCCCGCTAAGGAGCCGGTTGACGGCGCCGGTTTCGAAGCCGAATGATTTGCGGCGATGAACCTATCAGTAAGCTTACCCGCCCGGTTTCGCCGGATCGGCCGTACCCTGGTCGACGGAATTCTGCCGCCGCGGTGCCTGGCCTGTGGCACGGTGGTGGGCGCGCCGGATGCGCTGTGCGGCCGGTGCTGGTCGCCGATGACGTTCTTTGCGCCGCCCTGGTGCGCGGTCTGCGGCCTACCCTTTCCGCATCCGATGGGCGAGGGCGCGATGTGCGCCGACTGCGCGCGCGAGCGGGCGAGCTGGGACCGGGCGCGTTCGGTCATGCGCTATGACAAGCACAGCCGCCGGCTGGTGCTGGCGCTTAAGCATGGCGACCGGACCCATCTGGCCGCCGCCCTCGGCGGCTGGATGCGGCGGGCCGGCGGCGAGATCCTCAACGGCGCCGATTTCATCCTGCCCGTGCCGCTGCATTGGACCCGCCTCTTCGCGCGGCGCTACAACCAGGCGGGGCTCCTCGCGCACGCGATCCATGCCGCAGGCGGCCCGCCGGTCGCGCCGGACTGGCTCATTCGCCGCCGGCGCACGCCGTCCCAAGGCCGCCTCGGCACCGCGGCGCGTGCGCGCAACGTGCGCGGCGCCTTTCGTCTGCGGCCGGGGTTGAGCGTCGCCGGCAAACACCTCGTCATCGTCGACGATGTGCTGACGAGCGGGGCGACGGTCGGGGAATGCGCCCGCGTGCTGCGCCGCGAGGGCGCCGCATCCGTCGGCGTCTTGACCCTGGCGCGGGCGTTGCGCGCGGGAGGGTGATCCTTTAGGCGGCGCGCGCCGGCACGCTCGGCACGCTCGCGGCTGCCGCGTCGTGGTGCGGTTCGTGCGCGCTCGGCGCCTGGTTGCCGACCATGATCGCCTCGGAGATCTGGCGCGACAGATCGGCAAGGCCGCCCGGCGAATGCGGCAGGAACACCGTGGTCGCCCGGCTTTGCGCGCCGATCGAGCGCAGCGTGTCGAAATATTGGGTCAGGATCAGCGTGCGCATCGCCTCCTCCGGCGAGACGCCGCCCTCCGCGATGCCGATGAGGGCGGCGACGGAGGTCTTGATCCCCTCGGCGATGGCGATGCGCTCGGCGGCGATGCCTTCGCCCTGCAATTTCTTGCTCTCCTTCTCGGCTTCGGCCGCCTTGACGGTCTTGATCTTGAGGGCTTCGCCCTGCTGCTCGGCGGCTTCGCGCAGGCGGCTGGCGGCGTTGATCTCGTTCATCGCCGCGCGGACCTTCTCGTCGGGCTGGATGTCGGTCACCGGCGACCCGTCGATGTCGTAGCCGTAGGCGTTGATCTTGGCCTTGAGCCCGGAGCTGACCGCATCCTCGATATCGCTCTTTTTCTCGAACACATGGTCGAGCTTCATCACCGGGACCTGGGAGCGCACCGCGTCGAACACGTGGGCGGTGATCTGCTGCTCGGGGTTGGTCAGCTTGTAGAAGGCCTCGAATTCCTTGCCTTCGACGACGTGGTACTGCACCGAGACGACGATATCGACGAAAACGTTGTCCTGCGTCTTCGTTTCGATTTTGACGTTCAATTGCTGGACCCGCATGCTGAGCCACCCGGCGCGGCGCTCGATCAGCGGGATTTTCGTGTTGAGGCCGGCGCTCGCGATGCGGTTGAACCGGCCGAAGCGTTCGATCAACGCCACCTGGGCCTGCTCGACCATGAAGAAGGTTCCGCCCGCCAGGATCACGGCCAATACAATGACGGCAGCGAGCGGGACCAATAGCAGGACCGCATCCATCTCGGGTCTCCCGGCCGGCAGGCAAGGCCGGCATCGCGATTGTCGCCTCGCTCACCCGGTTGGCAAGGGAATTCGCGCGATCGGATCCCCTTAACCCGGGCTCGCCAGCGCGTTATAAAAGACCTTTGACCGGTCACAGTGGCACGATCATCCCCTCCCTTCCCTCCCCCATGATGGGGGAGGGAGAGCGCAAGAAGACCCTCCCCCTTGAAGGGGGAGGGAAGGGAGGGGATGATCGTGCCGAGTGTGGTGAGTCAGCAGTAATGTTCGTTGGTATAATTCCCGTGGTGTCGCGAGGTAATCCCATGCCAGCAAAGAGAGAGGGCTACCGGCCGGGTCTCGTCGATCTGCGAGCGGGGAGGATCAGCCGCGAGATATTCGTCAACGAGACGATCTACGCCGAGGAATTGGAGCGCGTCTTTGCCCGCTCCTGGCTTTTCGTCGGGCATGAGAGCCAGATCCCCAGTCCGGGCGATTTTGTGGTCTCGCGCATGGGCGAGGAGTCGGTCATCCTCACCCGCGACCGGCGCGGGGCAATCCATGCCTTCCTCAATTCGTGCCGCCATCGCGGCATGAAGGTGTGTCGTTACGACGAGGGCAACACCACCGTCTTTACCTGCCCCTACCACGGCTGGAGCTACGGCACCGACGGGAAGCTGGTCGGTGTGCCGTTCTTCCGCGAGGCCTATCACGAAACGCTCGACCGCGCGAAATGGGGGCTCGTCGAAGTCGCCCAGCTGTGCACTTACAAGGGAACCATCTGGGCGAATTGGGATGCGAGCGCGCCCGCTTTCCTCGAATATCTCGGCGATTTCCGCTGCTACCTCGATCTCTCGCTCGATGGCTGGGACGGTAGCGAAGGCGGCAGCGAGGTCATGGCCGGCGTGCAGAAATGGCTGATCCCGTGCAACTGGAAATTCCCGGCCGAAAACTTCAGCGGCGACAGCTATCACAACATCAGCCATCGCTCGGTCGATCTGGTTGGGATCGGCCCATCCGGCACCAGCCGCCGCGATTTAGCGGAGCGGGCGCTGGCCCGCCGGCTGCAGATCTCTTTTCCCGACCGAGGGCACCAGACCGGCGTTTATGTGCTGCCGAAGGGGGAACCAACCCCGCCGGCTTATCGGCATTCGCCGGTGGTGGCGGAATATTTCGCGCATTGCGAAGCCGAACGGCGCCGGCGGCGTGGCGATTGGGGGCGGGTGACCGGCAGCCCGGGCGAGGTTTTCCCCAATACCGCGCTGCATCCGCGCCAGCCGCGCACGTTCGCGGTCTGGCACCCGCACGGGGCCCATCAGACGGAAGTCTGGCGCTGGTACCTGGTCGACGCGGCGGCGCCCGCCGAGGTCAAGAATTTCCTGCGCGATTATTACATCCGCTATTCGGGGCCCGCCGGCCTCACCGAGCAGGACGACATGGAGAACTGGAACTACGCCCACGCCGCCAGCCGCGGCACGATCGCCCGGCGCCACCCCTACAGCTACGAGCAGGGGATGGGCTACGAAGTCGAGAATTACCAATGGGACGGCCTCTCCCTCCCCGGTTCGGTCATGGACCTGACCGAGGCGAAATCGAGCGAGCACAACCTGCGCAACCTCTATCGGCGCTGGGCGCAGTTCATGGAAGCCGACAGCTGGGACGAGCTCGCGAGCTGGAAGAAGTCGGCCGCAGCGCAAGCGGCCGAGGGCGATTGAGCCGCCGCGGCAATCGCGTTTGGCGGATGCCACCGTGGCATTTGCTGACAGCCGCCTTCAGCTGTTTAACGGTTGTGGCGCTCACCCACGTTGCAGAACAATTCCATATTCTGCCCGGTATGGGATGGGGCCTGCCGGACAGCCCCGGACACTACCTCGATCTCGTCAGTGCGATTTCGGGTGCGGTCCTATTACTCGCAGCCGCCGCCATGCGCCTGTTGAATTCAAAATGACACACTGTCTCGCACTTTGCTTGATTCCGTCCCGCCCGCCATATATGGCCCACTGAGGCGAGCTGGAATTTGACGCGGAGCCGCGATGGCCAGGGTCGAGATGTATACGACGGGATGGTGCCCCTATTGCGCGCAGGCGAAGGCGCTGTTGCAGAAGAAGGGTGTCGATTACGCCGAGATCAGCCTCGATGAGGAGCCGGGGCGGCGGGCGGAGATGATCGAGCGCGCGCACGGCGGCCGGACCGTCCCGCAGATTTTCATCGATGGCGAGCATATCGGCGGCTGCGACGACATGGTCGCGCTCGACCGCGCCGGCAAGCTCGACCCGAAGCTGGGGATCAGCGCATGAGCACACCATTCACCGCGGGGTGCATTCAATTCACCGCCGGCCCCGAGCCCGAGGCCAATCTGCGGCAGGTCGCGGAACTCATTCGCCGGGCCCGCGAGGTCGGCGCCGATTTCATCATGACCCCCGAGGCGTCGAACCTCATCGAGAGCGGCAAGCGCCGGCGCGACAAGGCGCGGCGCGAGGCGGACGACCCGTTCCTCGCCGGCATGCGCGAGCTGGCGCAGGAATTGGGGATCTGGCTCCTCCTCGGCTCCCTGGTCATCGATCCGGCGGGCGAACCCGGCAGTGAAGGTGAGGAGCGGCTCGCCAATCGCTCCTTCCTCGTCGATGCCGCGGGGAAAATCGTCGCCCGCTACGACAAGATCCACATGTTCGACATCGATCTCCCCGGCGGCGAGAGCTATCGCGAGAGCAACGCCTATCGTCCTGGGAGCCGGACGGTCGTCGCCGAGACGCCGTGGGGCCGGCTCGGCATGAGCGTTTGTTACGATGTGCGTTTCCCGCAGCTCTATCGCGCGCTGGCGCAGGCCGGGGCCGATTTCGTTGCCGTGCCGTCGGTCTTCACGGTGCCGACCGGCCGGGCGCATTGGCACGTGCTGTTGCGCGCGCGGGCGATCGAGAACGGCTCATTTGTGTTCGCGCCGGCGCAATGGGGCGAGCACACGGCCGGACGCCGCAGCTATGGCCACTCGCTGATCGTCGATCCCTGGGGCGAAATCATGGCCGATGGCGGCGAGGAGGTCGGGATCGTGACCGCCCGCATCGAACCCGCGAAGATCGCCGAGGCGCGCCGCACGGTGCCCTCATTGACCCACGACCGCGCCTTCACGCCGCCGGCGCTGCTTCCCCGCCCGCTCGCCGCCGAGTAGGGTCGAGCTCGGTGTCCTCGTAAATCGTTTCGAGGCTCAGCTCGACCCCGATGCTCGACAGCTTCAGCGCCGTGTTGCCGGTGACGACCTCGTTAGTCCACCCTGCCTCGGCGCGAGTGTAGAGGTCGACCCGGCGCTCGTCCTGCTCGACGATCGCATACTGGCGGATCGAAGGGGTGGCGAAGTAATCGAATTTCTTGCGTCCGCGGTCGACTCGTTCCGTGGTCGGTGACAGCACCTCGATGATAACAACCGGCTCGGTGATCCGATCGTCTTTGTCGTCGACCGGCCGGCAGACGACAGAAACATCCGGGTATCGCACCGTGCCGTTGGCGATCACCTTCATGTCGCTGCCGAACGGACGGCAACCGGATCCTCGAAGCGCGTCCCGGAGTGCAAAGGCAAGATTCATGGCGATCGTGACATGGGCGGCCGACCCCCCGGTCATCATCGTCACGACGCTGTGGGCGAATTCGTGCCGCTCGGGCTGCTCGCGCTCCCAGGCGAGGAATTCGTCGAGGGACATCAGCTTTTCGGCTTCGCTTGGCATGCGCGATAGTCTACGCCGAAACGGTCCCATGGTTCAAACTCACCGCGTCCGGCAAGCGGCCGAGTGGCCCCTTGACCGCGGCGATGCGCTGGATGACCGAGGGGCGCGGCAGGCTTACTTCGCCCTCTTCGAACGCAACGATGGTCAGCGCCGCGAAGGCCTCGATAAGCTCGCCGGGGCGCAGCAGGAAATCCGGGTTGCGCGGCCGGCCAAAGCGTTCGTTGCCGATCGCGAAGGTCTCGTAGATCGCCACGCCATTGGGTGCCAGCGCCGCCGCGATCGAACTGAACAGCGGACGATGGAGGTAATTGGTGACGACGATGCCGTCATAGGTGCCGAGGGGCGCCAGGACGCTTCCCGGCGTGCCGGCTTCGAGATCGATCGCGCGGATTTTGCACTTGTCGCCGGCGAGCGGGCGCAATCCCGCGATATCGCGGTCGATAGCGGTGACGGTAAACCCCATATCGAGAAAGAGCCGGGTGTGACGCCCAGCGCCCGCCGCCAGGTCGAGTACCCGGCCACCTTGCCGGATCAGCGGGAGGAAGCGCCGCACCCAGGCGGAGGGAGTGTGTTGATCCATTTTTTAGCACTCTCGGCAGATGATTGCTGAGGATGCGCCCTCGGTATAAAATAGGCGCATGCGGAGACCCTCTCGATGATCCTATTTAGCCTGCGCTGCGCGTCCGACCACGAATTCGAGGCGTGGTTCCGCGACGGCGATGGCTTTGACGCCCAGCAGAAAGCCGGCGAGATCACCTGCCCGCATTGCGGCGATGCGCAGGTCGATAAGGCGGTGATGGCGCCCCGTATCGGACGCTCGCGCGACAAGGCTGCGCCGATCTCCCCGGCCCAGATGCGCGCAGCGCTCGTTGAGCTGCGCCATCAGGTCGAGACGAATTGCGATTATGTCGGCGCGCGCTTTGCCGAGGAAGCGCGCCGCATTCATCACGGCGAAGCCGATCCGCACGGCATCTACGGCGAGGCGAGCGCCGACGAATCGCGCGAGCTGGCGGAAGAAGGCATCTCCTTCGGCCGCATCCCCTGGATTTCCTCGACCGACGCCTAGGGCCAATCGTGGTCGACTGTGCTCAGCGCCGCACGGCGACGAGCATGTAGTTGACCGATAGATCGCTCAATTGGCTCCAGCCGCCGCTGCGCCATTCATACCCAAGGCCGGCGAGGCGGGTCGTCTGAAGACCGGCCCGGCGCAGGCCCAGCACGAATTCCGAGGGGCGGACGAAGCGCGACCAGTCATGCGTGCCGCGCGGCAGCCAGCCGAGGACGTATTCGGCTCCGACGATCGCCAGCGCAAACGAGCGCGCGGTGCGGTTGAGCGTCGCGCCGATAACGGCGCCGCCGGGCCTCACCAGCCGGTCGAGGGCGGCGAGGAAAATATCTCGGTCGGCGACGTGTTCGATGATTTCGAGGGCGAGGACGACGTCGAAGTCTTCGCCGGCGCCGACCAGCGCCTCGATATCCGCCACGCGGTAATCGATCGCGAGCCCCGTTGCCGCGGCATGGGCGCGGGCCGTGGCGATCGCCTGCGCGTCGGCGTCGAGGCCGGTGACGGTGAAGCCGAGCCGGGTCATCGGCTCGGCTATGAGGCCCCCGCCGCAGCCGATATCGGCGAGCCTGAGGCCGGTGAACGGAGAGAGAGCGCGCGCGTCGCGGTCAAAATGCGCGAGGAGCTCGCGGCGGATGAAATCGATCCGAACGGGGTTTATCTGGTGGAGGGGCCGAAAGCTGCCCAATGGGTCCCACCAGCTCGCACTCTGCGCGGCAAACCGATCGATGTCCTCCGGGTCTACCGTATCGCCGAATTCACCCATATCCCCGGCTCTGCGCGATAAGGTGGCCGCAAGACGCGCGATCGAGTATGCCGAGACCGGAGGGTCGCCGATATCGCCGTTGCAGTCGAGGGACTAGCGCATTACGAGAAAGAGATGCCGCGTATTGTTCAGAAGTTCGGCGGGACATCGGTCGCCGATATCGAGCGGATCCGCAATGCCGCCGGTCGCGTGAAGCGCGAGGTCGACGCCGGGAACGAGGTCGCGGTCGTCGTTTCGGCGATGGCCGGCGCGACCAACCAGCTCGTCGAGTGGACGCGCCAGATGAGCCGGCTGCACGACGCGCGCGAGCACGACGTCGTCGTCGCCTCGGGCGAGCAGGTGACCGCCGGCCTGATGGCGCTCGCCTTGCAGAATCTCGGTATCAATGCGCGGTCCTGGCTCGGCTGGCAGGTCCCCATTCGGACCGACAGCGTGCACGGCTACGCCCGTATCGAGGCCATCGACGCCGCGGACATCGGGCGCTCTCTCGCCGAGAATAAAGCGGCTGTCGTGGCCGGGTTTCAGGGTGTCAGCCCGGATCGCCGGATCACCACCTTGGGCCGCGGCGGTTCCGATACCACGGCGGTGGCGCTCGCCGCCGCGCTGAAGGCCGATCGCTGCGATATCTTTACCGACGTCGACGGGGTCTACACGACCGATCCGCGCATCGTTGCGAAAGCCAGGAAGCTCGGTAAGATCACCTACGAGGAGATGCTCGAATTGGCGTCGCAAGGCGCCCGCGTGCTGCAGACGCGCGCGGTGGCGATGGCGATGAACCATCGGGTACGCCTCCAGGTCTTGTCGAGCTTTTGCGACAGCCCCGGGACGCTCGTCGTCGACGAGGATGAAATCGTGGAAAAGCGTTTAGTCAGCGGGATTGCCTATAGTCGCGACGAAGCCAAGATCACCGTGCAGCGGGTGGCCGACCGCCCGGGCGTTGCGGCGGCCATTTTCGGCCCGCTCGCCGACCAGGCGATCAACGTCGACATGATCGTGCAGAACGTGTCCGAAGACGGCAAGACGACCGACCTTACATTTACCGTCGCCCGCAGCGAACTCGACCGCGCCGTCGCGGTGCTCGAGGGTTGCCGCGGGGATCTGGGCTTCGACGCGCTGAAGCCGGATGCCAATGTCGTCAAGATTTCGGTCATCGGCATCGGCATGCGCAGCCATGCCGGGGTCGCGAAGCAGATGTTCCGGACGCTCGCCGACAAGGGCATCAACATTCAGGTGATCTCAACTTCCGAGATCAAGGTCAGCGTCTTGATCGCCGCCGAATATACCGAGCTCGCGGTGCGCGCGCTCCATACCGCCTACGGCCTGGATGCCGACGCCGACGCCATCATCGACGAGAGCGCCGAAGCCGATACGGAATGGCGCAAGAAGGCTGTAAAGCGACAGCTGACCGCTCGGCTTGACGAGCCCGGATGAGCACGGGACTGGCCGCGGCCGATCGCTCGGAGGCAGGGTCCGGGAACGCGCCCAACGGCGGGCCAAGCCTCTGGCGCGGCGAACTCGATCGGCTGTGGGCGCGCGGGCGCGCCTTCCTTGGCACCGATCTTGCCATCATGGGCGGGGCGATGACCTGGGTATCGGAGCGCAACCTCGTCGCGGCGATCTCGAATGCCGGCGGCTTTGGGGTCATTGCCTCGGGCGCGATGATGCCCGGCATGCTGGCCGAGGAGATCGCCGCCACCGCGGCGCTGACGCGGAAACCGTTCGGGGTCAATCTCATCACGATGCACCCGCAATTGGCCGACTTGATCGACGTGTGCACCGCCCATGGGGTCGGTCACGTTGTCCTCGCCGGCGGCATTCCGAGCGCGGCCGCAATCGAGCGGATCCGTAACGGCGGCGCGCGCGTGGTTTGTTTCGCCCCGGCGCTGGTGATCGCGAAGAAGCTGGTGCGAATGGGCGCCGATGCGATCGTCATCGAGGGCAGCGAAGCGGGCGGGCATATCGGCCCGGTATCGACCGCGGTCTTGGCGCAGGAGGTATTGCCGCATCTTGCCGCGGTCCCGGTATTTGTCGCCGGCGGCATCGGCCGCGGCGAGGCGGTGGTGTCTTATCTCGAGATGGGAGCCTCCGGCGTTCAGCTCGGCACCCGCTTTGTCTGCGCCCACGAATCGATCGCCCACCCGCGCTTCAAGCTCGCCTTTATCCGCGCCGCGGCGCGCGATGCCATGCCGTCGCCGCAGCTCGATGCACGGTTTCCGGTCATTCCGGTGCGCGCTCTCGCCAATCCGGCGACCGAGCGGTTCCGCGCGGTCCAGCGCGAGGTTATCGACCGCTTCCACCAGGGTGAGCTGTCGCAGAAGGACGCGCAGCTCGAAATCGAGCATTTCTGGGCGGGCGCGCTAAGGAAGGCGGTCATCGACGGCGATATCGAAGGCGGCTCCCTGATGGCCGGCCAAAGCGTCGGGATGGTGACGAAGGAGCAGAGCACCGTTGCGATCCTGGCCGAGCTGATCGACCAGGCCCTCGCGACCATTGCCGGCCAGGCGCGCCGGTTCGCCGGATCGCCGCAATTCTTGGGCTCGGCGGAGGGCCCGGATCCCGGCGGATGAGCGAAGTTGTCGGGAACCCCCCAAGGAGCCCGCCGGGGACGACGCCAGCAATCGCCCAGGACAACCCCACCGGGCACGTCCCCACCGGGCACGTCCCCAATGGGCATGTCACCGCGACCCGCCGCCTGTTGCGTCGCCTGCGCGGCATCATGGCCGGGTCCGGCACCGCGCAGGAGCGACTCGACCGCATCGTCCGGGTGATCGCCGCCGAAATGGTCGCCGAAGTCTGCTCGGCCTACATCATGCGGGCCGGCGAGGTGCTCGAATTGTTTGCGACCGAGGGCCTGCGTCCGGAGGCGGTCCATCGCACCCGGCTGCGCGTCGGCGAGGGCCTCGTCGGGGTGATCGCGGCCAGCGCCCGTCCACTGGCGCTGGCCGACGCCCAGTCCCACCCGGATTTCGCCTATCGCCCGGAAACCGGGGAAGAGATCTATCACTCGCTGATGGGGGTGCCGATCCTGCGCGGCGGGCGGGTGCTGGGCGTCCTTGTCGTGCAGAACCGGACACCCCGCCATTACACCGAGGACGAGACCGAGGTCGTGCAGACGATCGCGATGATCGTCGCCGAGCTCGTCGCCAGTGGCGAACTCGTCAATCCGCTGGAGATGGCGCAAAGTCGGATCGGCGCGTCGCTACCGTTGCGGCTCGACGGCATCCGGCTCAACCCGGGCCTGGCGATCGGCCCGGCGGTCCTGCACGAGCCCAAGGTGGTGATCCGCCAGGTCGTCGCCGAGGACGTCGCCGCCGAGCACGAGCGCCTCGGCCTCGCGATGGAGGCGATGCAGGACGCGATCGATCGGCTGGTCGACACCAGCCGCCGCCTCGGCCCCGGCGAGCACCGCGACATTATCGAGACCTATCGCATGTTCGCCGCCGACCGCGGCTGGCTCGAGCGGATCACCGAGGCGGTAAGGAGCGGGCTTACCGCCGAAGCCGCCGTGCAGAAGGTCCAGGACGAAACCAAGAGCCGCATGATGCAGGTCACCGACCCCTATCTGCGCGAGCGGCTCTACGATCTGGAGGACCTCGCCAACCGGCTGCAGCAGTTCCTCGCGGGCCAGGCGCCCGGCACGGGCGCACCCGAGCTCCCGGGCGAATTCATCCTTGTCGCGCACGCCATGGGGCCGGCCGAGCTGTTGGATTACGCGCACCGGCGGATCAAGGGGCTGGTGCTCGAGGAGGGTTCCCCCACCGCCCATGTCGCGATCGTCGCGCGCGCCTTCGATATTCCGGTCGTCGGCCGCGTCGCCGAGGCGACCCGGCAGATCGAGGCCGGCGACATTGTGATCGTCGATGGCGATCATGGGGTG
>Ga0210394_10006885_pt1 | contig 12158 bp, 8 predicted proteins | sample IncBWC12MmetaG_FD_160121 | JGI IMG/M metagenome (GOLD analysis project Ga0210394, IMG submission 160121) | Forest soil microbial communities from Barre Woods Harvard Forest LTER site, Petersham, Massachusetts, United States - Inc-BW-C-12-M | ecosystem: Environmental > Terrestrial > Soil >... | reverse complement strand
GAGCGCCACGAAGCCCGCCGCATCGATAATCAGCTTCGCGGCCGCGCCGGCCGGCAAGGCGATCCCGGCTCCTCGCGCTTTTTCCTCTCCCTCGAAGACGATCTCCTCCGCGTCTTCGGTGGCGAGCGTGTGAAAGCCCTGATGTACCGTCTGGGCATGACCGAAGGCGTGCCCATCGAATCGAAGCTCATTTCGCGCCGCATCGAGAATGCCCAAAAGGCCGTCGAAGCCCAGAACTTCGAAGCCCGCAAGCACTTGCTCGAATACGACGACGTAATGAATAAGCAGCGCGAGACCATCTACTCCATCCGTCGCTCCGCGCTCGAAGGCAAAGATCAAAAAGATTACGCCTTGGGAATTGCCGAAGATCTCGCGCGAGGACTAGTGGAAACCTTCTGCCCCCGCGAAGAGCATCCGGAGAAATGGAACCTTGCGCAATTCTCCGGCGAAGTTCTGGGCCAGTTCGGCATCGACCTGAAAGCCGTCGGCCTCGATCCTTCTACTTCTACTCTCACTCACGATCAACTGAGCGACGCGCTGGTAGAAAAAGCTCGTCAGCGCTATGAAGAAAAAGAAAAGCTCTTCGGCCCGCCCATGATGCGTTGGCTTGAGCGCCGCATCATTCTGGATATCGTTGACACGCAGTGGAAGGATCACCTCCTCAGCCTCGATCACCTCAAAGAAGGCATCGGGCTGCGCGGTTACGGTCAGAAGGATCCTCTCGTCGAATTCAAAAAAGAGGCTTTCACGCTTTTCGAAGAGATGATGGGCCGGATTGATAGCGAGACAATTCGCTATCTGTTCCTCATACAGCCGGCGCGCCCCGAGGAGGAAGCTCGCGAAATTGAACGGCGTCAGCGCCGTCAGCAGCAGCAACTGCAATATCAAACCGGGCCAGCCCAGGCCGAAGCTCCAAAGCCAGTGCGGACCGGCGCCAAAGTGGGCCGGAACGATACCTGCCCTTGCGGCAGCGGCAAGAAATACAAAAAGTGCTGCGGTAAAACGGCTTAACGCCCACCTCGACCCGTAACGGCACCGCCTCTACCGGTAAAGGATAGTTTCTACCCGTACCGCCAGGCCATCAGTCCCTTCGTGCCTTCCAAGTATCCACTATTTCGAATGGTTTCATAGATATCCGGACCATCCAAGCTGGTTACGAGCTTGCTTATCCACAGCTATGCTGCTCCCGCTGCTAAGGGAGGACGTGTGGTCGTAACCACTCAGGTTCGTGCCTGCGGTATCGGCGCCTGTTCAACTGCCATCCCTCCGACGCTCAGTCGCCAGGGGGTATGCCTCACGCATTACCTGGACGAAGTCTTCACTCGCATTTCCGCAGTGGAGGAACGCTGCCGCCAGAACGAATTCCCGGACTCCCGCACGCTCAGTTGGCTTAGACAGCAGGGTGATTTCGCCGTGACGCTGCTTTCCGACGATGGGCCAGACAGCTCTGAAGACCGCGCTCGCTTGCTCGAATTGTTACTTTGCCTCGCCAATCTCTACGAATTTTTGCGGAGGTCTCAATCACCGTGACACCTCGAACCCTGCAGCAGCCACCATCTCCCGCGGCGCAATGCAAGATCACGCCCGAGATGCCGCGAATTCCCGGAGTGGGCCAAACGCCCCCGCGTGCGGCTGTCCAACTCAAGCCGCTCATCACCGTAATTCTCGTTGCTCTTCTTTGCGCATCCGGATTCGGGCTTTGGTTATCGCATCGTCGTCACGCGAATCTCAATGCATCCGCGACCTCCGGTGCCCCGATTTCCCGCGTCTCTGATGCATCCTCAATAACAAAGGCCGATACCGAAGCCAACACGATCGGCACGCTCTATGAGCTTGCCCAACCCTGGTCTTCGAAGACATTCCTCTTCATCGATCCCAAGACCCAGCAAGGCGTCCCAGCCATGGCCATTCATCTGCCGGGGCCGCCTGCTGAGCCATCCTTCTGGGCTTTTGCGCTGTCCAATCCACTTTCGCACTGTCAGCTACAATACGTAACCGATCTCAGTGCATTGTCCCTGCGTTTTGCGTATCCGGCCGCCCATCCCATGGTCGTCAGCGAGTGCGACGGCATCGTTTACGACCCCCTCAAAATGGCTACGTTGCCGAACGGCTCCTGGGTCCGCGGCGAGATGGTCCGGGGCGTCGGCATTCGGCCTCCTATTGCCATTCAGGTCGAAGTACGCGGCCGTGACGTCATCGCCAAACGCATGGAATAACTCAGCTCCTCCCATTCAACCTAACGCTCGCACTTCCCACCGAAGAGCCCATAGCGACGAATACCTGCCATTTCTATGTCCTTTCAGCGAGCATATAATCGCGTAACAGCGGCAGACAGGCAGGCATTGTGATCGCGTGGCTGCTCTCTACTGAGCCGTTCCATCAGTGCAGGAGGAAAACGTGGCCAAGCACCGGCAACCGAAAAACGGCTGGTCAAGGAGAGACTTTGTCAAAACCGCACTCACCGGCGTCGGCGCGACTGCCGTAGTTGGCAGCGCAAAGTCAGTTGAGGCGGCGAATGCTTCCCGCCATTGGGACAATGTCGCGGACATCGTTATTGTAGGTGCCGGGGCCACCGGACTGCCCGCGGCTATTGAAGCCGCCGAAAACGGAGCCTCCGTCATAATCGTCGAGCAAAATTACGATATTGGCGGACACGCCATAGAAAGCGGCGGCAATATCGCTCTGGGAGGCGGCACCAGCCTGCAAAAGAAATACGGCATCGACGACTCACCAGACCGCATGTTCTCAGACCTGTCCCATTGGCACGATTACAGGTTCAGCGACCGTGAAATCCTGCGCGCCTTTTGCGACGGGAGCGCACCGACTTTCGAATGGCTCAAAGCACACGGAGTGGAATTCCCCGATCGGTCTCCGGTCGGTGCCGATGGGGGTCCGCAAAACATCAAGCGAGCTCAAACTGTTCTCTGGACCGAAGGGCCCAGCGCTGTCGCTCCGAATGGAGGAAATGGCACTGCTCTCATGCGGCCCCTCGAGGCCGGCGCCAGAAAATTAGGCGTGCAAATTCTTCTGCGGCACAGCATGACCGGAATTATTAGAGAAGGCCAGTTGTCGGGCAGGGTCCTCGGCATTACGGCCAAAAACCAGGACAAAACCTTGAACATTCAGGCTCGGAAGGGCGTGATCATCGGCACCGGCGGTCATACAAGTAACGTCAACTTCCGCCGGATTTTTGATCCCAGGCTAACCGAAGAATACCAGGTGGTTGGCGAGCCGTATTCCCGCCAGACCGGCGACGGCGAGATCGCAGCCATGGAAGTCGGCGCTTCGCTTTGGGGCGCCGCGAACCAAACCGTGGAGACCATGGCGCGATCCCATATTTTCGAAAAGCCTTACGTAATCGGCAATCAATACGGCTATCCGCAGGGCGGTGGCACACGCAACGAGAACCTCAAAAATAGCCCCATTCCTGGCCTCGCTCACGCCATTGGCTTGCTGATGAAGGACTATCAGGACGTCATCCATGTCAATCAGGCCGGTCTGAGGTTCGTAAACGAAACCGCCACCGGATTCGATTGGTGGAATCCCTGCCTGGAGTTAAATGGCGGAACAGGCGAGGGAGGCGGTCCGATTTGGGCCATCTTCGATGCAGACGCCGTTAAACGCGAAGGCTGGATTTGCGCGCCTCCATACGTCGACCCGGACGGTTGGTTTTTTAGTGCAAACACTCTTGCCGAGCTCGCGCGCAAAATTGTGAGCAAATATCAAAAGGTGCCTATGCCGCCCGCGGCCTTGGAAGAAACCGTGGCCAGATACAATTCCTTTGTGGACGCAGGCAAGGACGCGGATTTCGGCAAACCCGCTCCCCAATACAAAATTCAAACGCCACCGTTCTACGCTGCCTGGTCCACGCCGGGCATCCACGATTGTGTGTCGGGGCTGCACATTAATGCCATGGCTCAAGTGATCGACTTGCGCGGCCAGGTGATTCCGGGACTCTACTGCGGCGGCGAGTCGGCGGGTGGCTTCAACCAGCACGGCTTGGCTAAATGCCTGGTCTTTGGTCGCATCGCCGGTCGCGAAGCGGCGCGCTCTTCTGCCAGTTCCACGAAATCTTGAAGTTGCAACCGGCAACTTCAAGCGTTCCAAATCTCTCGTTGTCGCTCTCGTTCAGCGGGCGATAGGCTAAACCAGGACTCCGCGGTTTCTCGAGCACGCTGCAGCGCCCGTTGTAAATCAGCCTGCTTGCGTTCAACGGCATTGCGGCCACTTTCGTCCGAGACTTCAATCGGCGGGCCGATCACCAGCACAACCCGGGAAAAAGGTCGCGGAAGCTGGAAAAGATCCCAGGCTTTCTCGAAGACATGCGCGTGTTCCGCGAAAAGATGGAACGCTACGATGGGGCACCTGCTCCGGCGTGCCAGGATCACCGGCCCTGGTTTTGCAATGTAACGTGGTCCCCGGGGACCGTCTGCGGCAAAGGCTACGTCATGGCCTTGCCTGAGCCGTCCCGCCAGCACAGCAATGCCTCGCAGTCCGCCATGGGACGAACTCCCGAACGTCACATCAAAGCCTAGCTTCTTGAGCGCGTTGCCGAGGATCTGCCCGTCGAAATTAGCGCTCGTCATGGCCACCACGCTACGATGGCGCCACCACCACATCGCTAAAAAGATCGTTTGATGCCAGAAGGAATAAACGCAGCGGCGATTCTGCCTGTGCACGCGCTCAATGTGCTGCCAGCCCAGGACTTCGTATCGCAAGGTTGGCCCCGTAATGCGAGCAAACGCATAGGCTGCGCCGGAAATGAGTGGAACTTGGGCACGCCGAAAAGGGGAGAGTGGCCGTGGCCGCACATCGGACGAATCGGCGATCTGCTCGTCGCGCTGTGCCGGAGACTTGGCCAGTTCCGTCATGCGCTATAGTATAGGCGAGCGGAAACGCGGATATGAGCATCTTGAAATTCGTTTACGGAACGTCGCACATCAACAACTGGAAGTGCGCAATCTTCTGGGCTTGGCTCCCCGTTATGTCCTTGCTGATTTGTCAGCCGGAAACGGGGGCGGCACAAGCCGCCTCACCCAACCCGCCCGCACGCCAGGAAGTCATCGGGCGTCTCGCTGGAGACGACGTTTCCGTGACCGGAGCGATCGGCTACGACGCCGAGAACGGGCGCACCACCGCCCTGTTGGCCAGCGGCAGCGATCTTACGCTCCGATCAGGACAGGCAAAGATCGATCTTCCGGATGGCGGCGACATCATTATCTGCGGGCCCGCTCATCTGTCCGTCGTGAAGTCGGGCCCCGCGATCACCATCGCGCTCCAATACGGCCAGGTTCATTTACAGGTCGGCGGCACTGCTCAGATCACTGTCTATACAGCGCTCCTGGTCGTCACTCCGGAAGCCATTGGAGATCGCGGGCGTGATTTAACCGTTGGGCTTGATCAGAACGGGCAGCTTTGCGTCACGGCTCTTTTCGGAGCTGTGCGCATCGAGGAACAATTCACTGCAGAAAAACTAGTTGTTCCCCAAGGCGGGAATATCGAGATTGACGGTGACGAGCTCAATGCGCTACGCAGCGGTTCACGCAAGTGTTCCTGCGAGCTTCTCGTCTCTCAGAATAACGTCAGCAAGCAAATGGCAGCGAACGCGCCCGCGCAGCCATCGAGATCACCGATTCCTGCACATCGCCCGGACTCAACCACGACCACCACTTCTCGCATCGATATGCCGCCCTTGACCTTCGAAGCTCGGCCCGCCGCTCCTCCGCCGGCTTTGAGCTCGGAAGCCATAACATTAATCAGCGAATCGGTGGCGAATCCGCAACCATCATTTCGCGGCGAAATCAGGCCTGCTTTGCCTCCCCCACCTGCGGTGACTCCCCACTTGGCCTCGCGATCCCGTGCCTCAAAGCTGAACTTTTTCGCAAGGCTCTTCGGAATTTTTCATCACCACAAGAGCGCATGTGACGGCCCAGGCTGCACGGCCGCGCAGTTATAAGACGGGAGCCTCCTACTGCGGCAATTTCGCTGCCATCAATTTCGATGCGCGGCGAACCAAGACGCCAGTCAGCCTTGCCATGTGTTCGCCTACGAACCTAGGCGTACCCTTGTAGATTTCCACAACCTACGGGTGTTAATTTCCGCCCACCTCTTAGAGGTAACTGGCTAGTTGCCACAGCTTATCGTAACTAGCGTCCGATGCCTGCGCGTTCCACCTCCGCCCGGGCTCCGGCTATCCGGCTTTCCTCTCCGCTCGTTCGCAGACGGTTCCCTCGCTCCAGAATCCGCTCGATGGCCCGATGGCTGGCGCTCATTGCCATAACCCAGCAAATTTCGTGCGCCGGCGGCGGAGGAGGCACTCCCATGAATAACAACGTCAACCTCACTCCAAGCGTGAGCATAACCCTCTCCCCGGCCTCAGCGCAGATAGCAGCTGGCGCAAGCGTCCAATTTTTGGTGACTGTGCTGAATGCTCTGAATCCCCTGGTTACCTGGCAGGTGAACGGAATTCCCGGAGGCAACCCCTCTGTCGGCACGATAATGTCTTCTGGAGCCGCAACAGCTTCCTATGCGGCGCCCGCAAGCGTTTCCAGCCCTCTGATGGTCACCGTCGCTGCGGTTTTACAATCGAATCCAACGACGGCCAGCTCGGCCATTGTTACGATCAATCCTCTGCCCCCTCCCGAAATAACGATTTCTCCAGCCAATCCGACAGTTATGACGGGAGGGTCGCAGCAATTCACCGCCAGCGTTCAAAACGGGCCCCAGCTCGTGATTTGGGAGGTGAACGGCATTCCCGGAGGGTCCGCGACGTCTGGCACGATCATGCCTTCGTCGTCCGGCTCTCACATTGCCTTTTATAACGCCCCCGCATCAATTCCCAACTCCAACATGGTGACCATCACAGCCACGCTCCAAACGGACCTGTCCGTATCTGGAAGCACAAGCGTCACAATCGTTGCTCCGCCTGTAACTCTGAGTATTTCTCCTGTCACGGCCAATGTGCCTGGCCGTCAGACTTTGCAATTCTCCGCCGAGGTACAAAACTCGAACGCCCCCGTGATTTGGCAGGTAAACGGCGTGAATGGCGGAAATGCAGCAGATGGAATGATCAACCCGTCCGGGACGTATACAGCCACTTATTCGGCGCCAACCGTCTCCAGCTCCCTCACGGTAAACGTTACAGCAGTGCTGGAAACGGCTCCTCCACTATCCGCATCCGCGGGCGTAACCATCGTCCCGCTAAACACTTTCACCGGCGTCTTTTCTTGGAGAAATGACAACGGCCTGACGGGACAAAATACGCAGGAAACGATACTAACGCCGTCAAGCTTAAGCAGCACAACGGGCCCAACGTTCAGAAAATTGTTCGGCTGTGCCGTCGACGGCCGGATATTTGCGCAGCCACTCTACGCGGCTAATGTCACGATAGCGAACGTAACTCACGACGTCGTCTACGTGGCCACCGAACACGATAGCGTCTATGCCTTCGACGCCCATGCGAACAGCTGCCAGATCCTGTGGCAGGTGAGTTTTATCAATCCCGCCATGAATGTAACAACAGTCCCGGCTACCGATATTCCCGGCCAAACGGACATTGCGCCGGAAATCGGCATCACCGGAACGCCTGTCATCGATCCGGCGACGGCGACGCTCTACGTGGTCGCCAAGACGAAGGAAAGCGTCACTTACCTGCAGCGATTGCACGCGCTCGACCAGACCACTGGCTCGGAGAAATTCGGCGGGCCCACTATCATCCAAGCCTTTGTAAACGGCAATGGCGATGGCACAAACTCGGGTACGATTTCGTTCCAATCGATGAGCCTCACCGAAAATCAGCGCTCCGCACTGCTCTTAACCGCCGGGAACGTGTACGTCGCCTTTGATTCCTATAGCGACACAGATCCCTTTCACGGCTGGCTATTCGCGTACAACGCCGCTGATCTTCAAACTGCTCCAGCCGTTTTCATCAGTACGCCAAACGGTTCGCGGGGTGGTATCGGGGAAAGCGGCGCTGCGCCATCTTCGGATTCGAACGGAAACATCTTCGCTGTCACTTCCGACGGTACATTTGACGCCAATACAGGCGCAAGCGACTACGCTGAAACGCTGCTGAAGCTCCAGATCAAGACGGCCCCGACCTCCCTCAGTATCGTTAATAGCTTCACGCGCGCGAATGAAACGACCCTAGAGTTTCAGCAGAAGTATTTCGGTTCCACGGGTGCCTTGCTTTTGCCGGATTCCGCCGGAAATACAGCACATCCTCATCTTGCCATTGCAGGAGATGAAGCCGCAAATCTTTACTTGTTGGATCGCGACAATCTGGCAGCCGACGGGGCGTTGCAAATGCCTCCTCTTGGCGGTCCAATTTTTGGGACGCCTGCGTATTGGGTGGCTAACAACACAGTTTACGTCGCTGCGGCAGGCGACAATCTCAGAGCGCTTCCGTTATCAAGTGGAATGCTGAGCTCGCCGCTTTGCTCTCCGCCGAGCTTCTGCTCTACCGATGCATTTCCTCTCTTCGGCGCTTCCCCGGTGATCTCCTCAAATGGTGCCACGTCCGGGATCGTCTGGGCGCTGGACACGAGCGGCTATGTGACGTCCTCGCCGGCGGTCTTGCACGCTTACGACGCGACGAATCTTGCTAACGAACTCTACGTGAGTCCTTCGAGCACAGGCGGTCCTGCGCTCCCGGCCGGGCCTGCCGTCAAGTTTGCCGTTCCCACAGTCGCAAATGGCAAGGTCTACATCGGCACGCAGAACGAGCTTTCCGTATTCGGATTGCAGTGAGCTTCGGCCCAGAGATGTCCGGCCTACATGCCCTCGTAATTCGGCCCGCCCCCACCTTCGGGCGGCACCCAATCGATGATTTGGTAAGGATCGGCGATATCGCACGTTTTGCAGTGCACGCAGTTCGAAAAATTGATCTTCAGCCGCCTCCCGCCCTTTTCCTCAATCATCTCGTAAACAGCTGCAGGACAGAAATATTGGCAAGGATTCCCGTACTCGATAACGCAGCGATTGACGCAAATGTTCGTGTCCAGAACGTGCAAGTGGCAGGGCTGGTCTTCCTCGTGCCGCGTGCCGGAATGATAGACGTCCGTTAGCCGGTCGAATGTGAGCACGCCGTCGCCTTGAAAGCGTGGTGGAGCCGGACCCGCCCCGTTGAGCTTGTGATATTGCTCGTGACCGGCCTTTATCCGCATCGGGTCTACCAAGCCACGCCCGCCGGTCACAAATTGCACAGCGGTGTGCGCCAGGCCGCGCCAAAGGCCGTGCTGGAAGGACTGATGAAAATTGCGCACGCTCCGCAACTCACGTCCGATCCAGCTTTCATCCACCTTGCGCCGAAACGCCGAAAGCTTTGCGGCAGACGTGTCGCCCGCGCGCAGAGCGTCCACAATCGTTTCCGCCGCGAGCATGCCGCTCTTGATCGCCATATGAATGCCCTTGAGCCGCTGTGAATTGAGCAGGCTCGCGGAATCCCCGATGATCAGGCAGCCATCAAGATAAGTGCGCGGGATGGAATACCAGCCGCCTACCGGAATTGTCTTCGCGCCGTACCGCACCAGCTTGCCGCCTTCGAGAATTCGGCGAACAAAAGGATGCGTCTTGAATCGCTGAAAAGCCTCGTGCGGATCGAATCGCGGATTGTGGTATTCGAGCCCAGTTACCAGCCCGAGCGAAACGCGGTTCTCCCGCATCCCGTAAATCCAGCCGCCGCCGTACATGCTCGAATCCAGCGGCCAACCAAGGGTGTGCGCCACCCACCCGGGCTTAATGCGTCCAGGCAAAACTTCCCAGAGTTCCTTTACGCCGATGCTGTAAACCTGCGGGTTAAGACCACCTAGATTTTTGTCCGCAACGAGGTGTTTCGTCAGCGAGCCGCGTGGCCCTTCGGCAAGGACCGTGATCTTCGCCCGCAGCTCATAGCCCGGAGTGAAGTTGTCCTTGGGCTTTCCATCCTTATCGCGGCCTTTGTCCTCCGTAATTACGCCCGCGACGGCTTCGCCTTCGTGAATCAATTGTGCGCCGGCGAATTGGGTGAACACGTTCACACCAGCCTGCTCCACGAGGCCGCCGAGCCACTTCGCCAGCTTGCTCACCGAAACGATGTAGTTACCGTGATTTCGCAGGGGCGGTGGTGTGATCGGAAGTTTCCAAGCGCGGCTCGCAGTCAGAAAATAAGCCGCATCGTCGTTGACGGGCGTGTCGAGTGGCGCCGTCTTCGCAAAATCCGGCACGAGCTCCTCCAGAGCGCGGGGATCGAGCACGGCGCCGGAGAGTTGGTGCGCGCCAATATCGCGCCCCTTTTCGAGAACGTAGATGCCTTCAGTTGAAAGTTCGGGTTTGCCGCCGGATTCGTTATGCTGGCGAACTAATCGGGCCAGGTGCAGGGCGCACGCCAAGCCTGCCGGACCGGCGCCGACGATCAGAACGTCTGCATCCAGCCGCTCGCGTTCGACGCTCACTCCGCAATTCTAGCAAGAAGATTGGAGATATTAGGCGGGGCTATTTCTTTTCGAGTACTTCGGTGAGCGCGGGGATCAGCTCAAAAATATCTCCGACGATGCCGTAGTCGGCCACCTCAAATATCGGCGCGTTCTGGTCCTTGTTGATGGCCACGATCGTACGCGATCCCTTCATGCCTACGACATGCTGAATGGCGCCGCTGATGCCCAGCGCAAGATAGAGCTTCGGCGCCACGGTCTGGCCAGAGCTGCCGATTTGGCGATCCATCGGCAGCCACCCCTCATCGCAGATCGGGCGCGAAGCCGCCAGTTCCCCGCCCATCAGTTTTGCCAATTTCTCCGCCAGCGGAATGTTTTCAGGCGCCTTGATCCCGCGTCCTATCGCAACCAGGATGGGAGCCTGCGTCAGATCGACGGCTTGTTTTGCCTCGCGGAAAAGTTCCAGAGGCTTCGTTCGAATCTGCTCCGCTTGCAAATTGACGCTAATAGCTGTCACCTGAGCGGTGGATGCGCCACGAGCGACCTGATCGCCGCGAAAAGCTCCCGCCTGAAAAGAAACAAACCACGGCGGCGCGCCCGTAAACGATACGTCCGCGGCTGTCTTTCCCTGGAACATTTGGCGCACAAACACGATGTGATCTTTTTCCGCGCGATATCCGACGCAGTCGGCGATCATTCCTTTGCCCAGCGATGCGGCTAATTTAGGCGCATAGTCACGCACCTGATACGTATGTGCTAGCAGGACCAAATCCGGCTGGGTTTGCGTAACCACCTGTCTTAGGGCGATCGCAAATCCGTCCGGGGTATATCGTTCCAGCAGGTCGTGCTCCACGAGCAGAACCTCCGCCAGCTGGTTTGCCGCCGCTTCCTCCGCCAGCCCACGCACTCCTTTGCCGATCACCACGGCAGCCACGCGGCTCCCCGGCTGCGCCGCGGCGATTTGCTGCGCCGCCACCAAAGTTTCAGAACTGACGGCATTCCACTTAGCGTCGCGCTGCTCGGTAATGACGAGAATTTTCATTTTGTGAATTCAATTACAGAACGCGCGCCTCATGGCGCAGTTTTTCGATCAGCTTTGCCGCGGCCTCTTTCGGGCTGCCGTCGATAAATTCCGTGTGCTTCGCCTTTTGCGGCACGTAAATTCGTTCCACGCGCTGGGTGGGCTCATGGACAATGCCCAGCGATTCCCGCGCGATCACGGCGATCTCCTTCTTCTTTGCGGCCATGATTCCCTTCAGAGACGAGTAGCGAACTTTATTGATACCCGACTGAATCGTGAGCACGGCCGGCAGCGGCAATTCGACCCATTGAAACCAGCCGGACTCCAACTCTCGCTTAAGCCTCAGCCTTTGTCCCTGAACTTCAATCTGCATAATGATCGTCGCATGCGCCATGCCGAGCAGCTCCGCCAGCAGCACTCCCGTCTGGCCGAAGCCTTGGTCGTCGCTCTGCAAACCGGTCAGAATTAGGTCGAAATTTTCTTTTTTCAACGCCGCAGCGATTAATTTGGCCGAGCCGAGCGGATCGAGCTGGAAAAATTTATCGTCTGAGATATGAATCCCGCGGTCCGCGCCTTTTGCCAGGGCTTCCTTGATTACTTGCTTGGTCCGTTCTGGCCCCATGGAAAGCGCCACCACCTCGCCTCCATGTTTTTCTTTGAGCCGCAGCGCTTCCTCCAGAGCGAAGCTATCCGGCTCGTTCATTTCAAACCCGATATCCGTTTCGCGG
>Ga0210394_10006882_pt1 | contig 12165 bp, 12 predicted proteins | sample IncBWC12MmetaG_FD_160121 | JGI IMG/M metagenome (GOLD analysis project Ga0210394, IMG submission 160121) | Forest soil microbial communities from Barre Woods Harvard Forest LTER site, Petersham, Massachusetts, United States - Inc-BW-C-12-M | ecosystem: Environmental > Terrestrial > Soil >... | reverse complement strand
CTGAATAGAGAACTGGTGTCTTACCCGGAATGAAGTCACGTGCATTATAGGCATACTTGGGCAGATCTGCCGCAAGAGCCTTTATCATTTCACTGCGTTGGGCTTCTTCCACTTGTCACCATGTTATAGAGATATTCATTATAGGCATTCTTGGTTCTGCCACCAGTCTTGTCCATGAAGGCACGGACACCATCAACATCGATCCAACCTCTATTGAATGCGATCTCATGAGGTGAGCCGACCAAGTAGCCTTGGTGTTCTTGAACCGCCTTGACGTACTGAGCGGCTTCCAACAGGCTGTCATAGGTACCACAGTCAAACCATGAGGTTCCGCGTGGTAGAATGTAGCCGTTCATCTTCCCTTCCTTGATATACACCTGATTGAGATCGGTGATTTCAAGTTCACCACGGGCCGAAGGATTCAACTTACCTGCGTAGGTCAGTCCATCATTTGGTGTGTTCATTGGGTAGAGGTATGCACCTACACACGCGAACTCACTCTTTGGGTGCTGAGGCTTCTCTTCGATGCCGATCAAGTCACCGGCTGGGCCGAACTCACCTACACCGAAGCGAGAAGGATCTTTCACCTTCTGGAAGAAGGTTTGTGCTCTCTGGTGATTGACGCAATTAGATACTGCGCTACCGAAAGTTCCACTGAGACCAGAACCATAGAACAGGTTATCACCAAGGATCAAGAATACACTGTTATACTTACTATTGTCAAATCCATCACCAAGTGGACCTGCGTCAGCGAAGGCCGCAAGGTAATCGTTGGCGAGCGTCAGTGATTGAGCAATGCCCTCTGGTTTGTCTTGGATGATGTAGTCGAAGTGCATTCCCAGTTCTGAACCGGTGCCAAGTAGACGCTGGAAGATGGTTTGTTCATCGCGACTAGTGATGACAAGCACATCCTGCACACCCGCGAGCATGAGGGTCGTCAGAGGATAATAGATGAGAGGTTTATCGTAGACAGGCAGTAACTGCTTGGTTGTAGCAAGCGTTGCTGGATAGAGTCGTGATGACTTACCTGCTGATAGAATTACACCAAGCGTTGATCTTTGTACCATTGTATAGTCTTCTGAAGTCCATAATCTAAAGTTGTGCTCCACTGCCAACCAAGTTCCTTCTGAATCTTGGTGCAATCAAGAGCGTAGCGAAAATCGTGACCGGGACGATCAGCAACGAATTCAATCTTGTCGTTCCAGTTTCCCGATCCATCACCCATGTACATTGCTATGAGGCGTGCGATTTCGGTATTGGTAGAACTGAATATACTTCCAATGTTGTACTGTTGACCTACGCTGCCGCGTTCCAACACTATTTCGATAGCATCACAGTGATCGTCCACATGAATCCACTCACGCACATTCTGACCATTTCCATAAACTGGAATCAGATTACCGGCCAGAAGAGCCTTAATGGCAGTAGGAATGAACTTCTCTGAATGTTGGCGAGGACCGTAGTTGTTACCACTGTTGGTGACAATCACTGGTAGACCAAACGTTGTGTGATATGCCATACAGAGATGATCACCAGCGGCCTTTGATGCTGCATATGGTGAGCGTGGTGCGTAGGCGTCGCCTTCCTTACTAGGAAGGGCAGTGGCGCTTAACGACCCATAAACTTCATCAGTGCTGACTTGAATGAAGCGAAAACTCTGTTGAATAGACGCCCTGTACGAATTGTATTGACGAGCCAACTCAAGAAGGTTGGCAAGACCGTTAATATTTGTCTGCACAAAAGGTAAAGGACCACTGATAGAACGGTCAACGTGTGACTCCGCAGCGAAGTTAATGATTGCTCTTGGATTATGAGCGGACAGTATATTGGCCACCAACTCTTCATTGTTGATGTCGCCACGGAATACCGCCAGACGGGACATGTCTGCTTGAGCCAGATTCTGAGGATTGGCTGCGTATGTCATCTTGTCCAGAACGACGACGTTCTCGTCTGGAAACTTCTCCAGATGACGAAGGACGAAGTTTGAACCTATGAAACCAAAACCACCGGTTACTAATATAGTCATAACGAAACCTTCGATTAAACTGAAACTAGAAGAGACTTGCGCTCACGTGCTGGTGTTAGAAGAGCCTTACCACGACTCCAACCGCTGCAATCCATACATTGGAATCTCTGATAACGGCTGGCTTGTGTGACTTCATAGCCACGCTTCTGCACATGGGTGCTGTCACATTTTGGACATTTCGTAGCACCACCTTCACTGAACACACTAAGATTTGGATGTTGAGCAATCCACGGACGCATACGCAGATAGACTAATTCAGCAGACAGAACGTCCTGTTCGTTGTACTTCTTCATGACCTTCCATGCGCGTGGATTGTCATTTAAGCATTCGATCCAGAGTTCCATGCCGGGGAATTCCTTGTGGTCATCTTTCGGTTGGTCGGTGAGATGCTTTGATAACCACTGGAGTTTGTTGCTGGTGAATCGGAAATGCTTCTTAGCAACTTCAAGGGTGTCAATGACACGGACTGGGGAGTATGGCTTGATTCCATGCATTACCATACGAGCGTTGACTTTCTTAGTATCGAAGGCTCTGCCGTTTTGGGCGATTACGATATCAGCATCGTCAAGTTCCTTGTGGATGTCCAACAACAATGACTTATCATCACGAACTTTCTTAACACCTCGACCACCAGTGTCCTTGTATCTTATCTTCGGATCACCAAGGGTTTTGACTGCGTATGAGAGGATTGTCCATTCGGTCTTGATCTGGTCAACACTGACGTTCTGTTCCCAGATGCCCCATGTGTAGGATTCAAGAGGTGAAGTTTCAATGTCTATCGTGATGATTCTAGGTTGCTTCTGATTCATTCTATGATGTCCTCTTGATAGTCTTCTTATTTATATGGTTGAAGACTTTACGAACCCACCTTTTGTAGTGTTTGTGGGCGTACTTCTTGATCTTCTTTCCATACATTGTACGGTAAACTGATGTTGTTTGCAAGTCGGAAATTGACAATCCATTCAAACGTAATTCTTCTGCTGTCTCAAATGCGTATGCATCTACCTCATCATAATCGATCAAATACCTAACATCGTCTCTAACGTACTTGTTGAAATGGTGAAATGTGGCTTTCTCTCTGATGTTTACTCGATACTTTCTGCGACGATCCTGATATCCATGTCTGAATTCGTGTGCGAGGATGAGATACATCTCCATGAAGAAAGCATGTCTTCTTGGTTTGATCCACACCTCTTTCGTATCCTTAATAATGATGATGCTGTAGATGGCATCGTATTGATCTTTCACTCTTCCGTTATATAATCCTTCACACGTAATACTCTTGTACATCTTCGGATCGTGTCTTGTCGAGAATCTAACCTTGAGTGATTTGAACTCCTTGTTCAACTTCCTAATCAGGGTGCGAGAGCGAATCTTACCGTTACCTATTTCGGCGGCTATCTTGTCAAGTTTCTTTTGTGCAATCTTAAGATTACGCATTGGTCTCTAGGGTGGCTTTCACGAAATCATCCATCCACGCTGGACGTGCCTTTTCCTCATGAAGTTTGGTGATGGTTCCCATGACTTCCTGAAGATCCTGCTCTTCAAGGGTGCCCGGTCTCATTGGCTTTCCGACTTGCGATGACATGCTTGGTCTGCTGTTACCTACTTGTCTGTATAGTTCCTTTGGATCGGTTGGATTGCTTGTTGGTTGTCCTGTGTCATCTATATCGGATAGGCGCATCTTGGGGCGGTCGATACCTACCATGAACGTCTTACCGATGGTCGAATCATTGTCACGGTTCTTCGCCTGTGTGATCAGAAGATGATGTATGTCATTCTCTGGTACCACAGCAATAAACATCAGATCTGCCGTCATAGGCAGACCGAACGACTCGGAAGTGTCTTCCAGCCCCGGATCACTCGATGAGTATCCCTTACGATTCAACTGCGTCGCGGTGACGACAGGAATGTCGTTATCAACAGCGAGGGCACGAAACTCTTCAGCGATCATCTTGACGTTCTGGTAACTGTTCATGTCCTTCCACTGTTTGGCACGGGAACTGACAGCCATATTGATGTAATCGATACAGATCATGTCTGGGACAAACTTGCGCTTCAGCTTCAGTTCATTCAGAAGATGTTTGAAATTCAGGACGCTGGCTGATGTCGGTGAGTATTCTTCCACGATCAATTTACCCTTGACCTTGGATTTCAACTTCGCCATCTTGTCGTCATACTTCTCCTTGCTGATCTCCTCAAGTTCATTGACTGCCACATCTAGGAGATTGGCATCGATGCGCTTGGCAATGTTCTCGCGTGACATCTCCATCGTGATGTAGAGGACATTGTGACCACGGGTCATGGCGTTACCAGCCACATGACACAGAAAGAGAGACTTGCCCACATTGGTGCCAGCCATGAACACTGTAAGTGTCTTGCGGGCTAGACCACCCTTCGTGACCTTGTTAAAGTCTTTGAGATCGAACGGAATGCGGTATTCAGTGCGGTGATAGAACGCATGACGAGCGTCGCTATCTTCAAGATAATCATGGCCAATGGAAGTGCTGAAACTAACAGCAAGAGCGTCAGCGACAATCTTAGGTATAGCACCCCTGCCTTGAGGATGTTTCTCATCGCCAAGAATCTCGATGCTTGTCTTGATGGCATTATGGAGTGCCTGTTGTTTACACCACTTCTCGGTCTCTTCATAGATCCACTGGAAATCATCGATTTCAGACCCCAGCGTCGTTAGAGTATCAACAGCCGCCTTAAAATCTTCTTCGTTTAGATTCTTCCTCTTTTGGAGGTTCAGTTCAATCGCTGTCTTTGACGGAAGTTGGTTGTACTTTTGAATGTAGTCCCTTATCTCTTCCAATAGCAGACGTTCGCTTTTGTCTTGCACGTACTCGTTGAGTAGGAAGGGCAGGGCCTTTCGAGCGTAAGCCTCTTGGAGCAGCAAATTCTTCAATATCGTCTGTTCTATACTCTTCATCTGGATACTCTTCTGTCTTGTCTGTTAGTACTTGTTGTTTTAGTTTGTTATGATTGTCTGCTATGAAGGCTGCGTAGTCTGTCCAAATGTCATCTGCGGTCCATTTGAATTTCTTATAGGTGAGGGCTGCGTTACGTAGACCCTTGACAATGAATTTAATGTCGTAGGTAGCAACCATTCGTTCGGATGAGGGAACAGCATCGCCATCATTCACAGCAAGAGATGCTATCAGTTTGTTCCACTGAACGTTCTCAAATGAGAACGTCAGACCCTTGTATGGGCCTTTGATAATGGTAACAGGGAGGAAGTGTTGTTCTTGAAACTTCACCGCTGGGATGTAGTGCTCATTGATCTTGTATTCAATGAACCCGAAGAATTCCTTAACTCGCTTTAGTAGATCCATACGTGAACTCCACTGTGCAGGCTTTGTCTATTGCGTCCAAGAACTCTTTGTTGTTGAAATACTTCTCGGGTTCGGACTCAAGATCCTTCTTGTATGCCTTGATACCACCGGGACCAACCCAGAATTTACCTTCCTGTTTGATGAGATCATGCTTGAGAGCGATCTCAAGAAGACCAGAGAAGCGCTGTAAGCCTTGCTGGTAATCCAACACCACTTCGACGGCCTTGTTCTCTACCGTCAGGCGTGACTTCTGATTGGTACAGGTGATGAATACACCAGTGACCTGCTTGGTCTCCTTATCACGATCCTTAGACTTCTTCAGGAAGATGATGTTGTCAGCACCGTAGGCTGTACCCTCACCACCGGACTGTACGCGGGTTGGGATGTAAGATCCGACAACCTGATAGGTGTGGTTAGTGATGACAAGGGGGACCTTTGCTACGCCCAACTTAAGGTCCAGAACTCGAAACATGCCACGAACAAGTTGAGCACGTGTCATATCGCGGGTCTCGTTACCTTCAGCAATGTCTGAGATTTCTTTGGTGGTTGAAAGTGCACCAAGTGAATCCAGTACGAACAGGATAGGCTTTACTTTCTTTGGGTCTGCCTCTGCATCCGCAATGTAGGTGTCTAACATGCGGACTGCCTGTGAGCGAAACTCCTGAATGGTAACGACCGGAAATATTGCGACTCTCTCTGTGTCAACACCTCTGCTTGAAAGCATCTCGGTGGTAACTGCTGACTCTGAGTCGAAGTAGAATACGAAACCGTCTTTGTTGTCCTCAAGGAACTGTTTGACGATGTTCAATGCGAAGAATGTCTTACCCGTGGCAGATTCACCAGCGAAGACCAGAGTCTTGTTGGCTGGAATTCCACCGTAGATAGAACCTGAGGTGAGTGCGTTGAGAGCATATGAACCGGTGTCGAAGAATCTCTCCACATCGGCTACGTTGCCTTCTGAAACCTTACTGGCGTGTTTGTTACCAGCGATCTTGATCATGTTGTCGAATATTGACATGGTTATCCCCACAAAGCGTCTAAGTTTGATTCTTCTTCTAGCGACCATCCAATTGCGTCTAGGACACTCATTAGTGGCTTAATGAACGCTTTATTGAACTGAGTATCATAGTCCAAATACTGCTTTAAGTCAAGTTCATCGGGCAGAATAGCCGGGAATGAGATGAGGTTAGATTGCACTGGGTTAGGTTCGATGAGAGGCATCATCTTGATCTTCTCACCGTCTTTAATAGTCTGGTACTGCTTCGTCAGACCCATTGTTTCAATGGCATTGTTATAAACGATGGCACCACGAACATGAAACGGACACGACTTCGCCAAACCAACACCAGAACCCATGACTTCGATCTGAGTGAAGACTGGCTTGTTAGCCCAGCCAGTCAGGTCGTTACACGACTTTGGTGTTGACACCTCTTGGAGTGTCATGGTCATGAACTTGGTCTCGAACTCCTTCACAAACTTGCGCAGGGTTGGTTGATCCTTGTTCATGATGATCTCAAAGCATTCCTTGAGAGCGGCGCGGCACACGGTTGGTGTCGAAGACTTGATGGCTTCCAGACCCTTGATCTTGATCTTTGGTGGATCATAGACTACTCCACCTTCACCGTTCGTGATGTTAAGGAAGTAGCGCTTCTTACCTGTCCAGATGGCGCGATTGAAAATAGACTCGCGCTTCATGCTCATCTTCTGCTGGTAGGCATTCGTAATGACTGCCAATTCCTCATAACACTTGGCGATATATGGTGAGATCTTGGCTTCCACGAACTTGTCTATCATGTCAGATGTTGTGAGCACATCCTTGTCGGCTGCCACCACCTTGACGAGCGCTTCCATCGTCAGGTACACGGAGTCGGTGTCTGAGGCGATAACGTAATCTTCGTTCTGTGTTTTCAGAAGCCTATTCATGTACGCATTCAACTTGTTGCCGATCCAACGGGCAGACAACTGACCAGAGAGAGTAACGGCTTCAGCAATGCGTACGTCGAAGAACCTAAACCACTCGTTGCCGATGGCACCGTATGCAGAGTTCAGCGTGATCTTCTTGGCCGACTGGAAGTTTGAGTTCTTGGTCCTTAGATCGCGATACTCCTTGTTCTCCTTGTCAGACTCTAGAAGTTTCTCGTACTTCAACATCTCTTTCTTGTACTTCTTGCGATCCTCGTAGTAGGATTCCATCAACTTGGGTAAGAAACCTTGAACCTTGGTGCTGAAGAAGACACCGTTTGGCGTCATCGTCATCTGGTACTTCTTGAGGATGGTCGTATCAACCTTACCTTCCAAGAATCCATTAACTGAGATGTTGTGACGATTGGCGGTAAACCAGTCCAACACTTCCTGAGGTAGATCATCCTCTTCGACCAGTGTCTCTGGTGAGAGGTTGTATTGCATGATCAGGTGAGGATATAGACCGTCCAAGTCGAATGACTCGCCCCAGCCATATAGGCCGGGTTCTGGTTCCTTGACATAGCCGCCTGCGAACTGGATCTTCTTGATCGTGGTGGTCTTTGGTGGAATGATGATGTTCTGTTTGCGCAGATGGGTATAGATGATCGAATCCCACATGCGCACCTGAGAGAACACGTCCTGATAATTGACGCGGTTGTCGTAGGCCATGGTCATAGCCAGTTCGATCAGACGCATCTTGTCGTTGATCTTCTTGACCAGCGCCGTGTCTTGGATATTGTACTCCATGAACTTCTGGAAATCGCGCTTGTAGAGAGTATGGAGATTGCCATACTCATCGTAGTTGATCTTGCCTTCTTTGATCTCGATATAGGCAATGTCACCCAGTTTGTGGGATTCTTGGTTTGGGTGGGGAGCGTACTTCTTGTAGAGATCGAAGTAATCAAGGCAGGCGACGCCAAGTAGATCATATACCTGATGTTGGCGATTGATGGAATAGACTATGCGTTCCTTGACCGCATATTCACCGATCTCTGTCCCCCATGGTGACAATTTGGTATATTTGATTTCGTCAGGATAGAGGCGCTTGAGGCGATTGACGAGATAGGGAATATCGAACTTCTCTATACTCCATCCAGAGATGACATCGGGAGTATATTTCTGCCAAAGAGCAAGGAATGCGTCTAGTAACTCGGCTTCATCGGCGCAGTTGAAGTATTGGATGTCTTTGCGTGGCTGACCATCCTGTGCCTGCGGTATTGAAAACTCTCCGCACCCAAAGACGAAGAACTTGTCTCTGAGTTGAATGGTGATGGCTGTGACAGGCTCAAGAGCGTCTTCTGGTTTAGGGAATCCATTCTCTGAGCCAACTTCGATGTCAATGTATCCGACAAGGACTTTGGAAAAGTCATATTCCACTCCATCGCCAAAGTGATCTGCAATGAAGGAATATACGAAGTTGGTATTTCCGTAGATCTTGTAGTTGCCGACATCCTTATACTGTTTGATGAAGGCGCGGGCATCCCATATGTTCTTGAATGTGATCTCTTCAAGAGGTTCGTTGTGTATAGTTCGGTAGGGAGTGTCCTTCTGTGTTCTAACAAAGAGGGAAGGACAATATGGGATAGTTCGCTTGACACGCTTGCCATTTTCAACTCCTCTGAAAAGGATCTTATTACCTGATGTCTCTATGGAGGTATAGAAGGTTGTCATGGTTAGCGTGCGTTCCCATAGGAACGCATCTTAGGTAGCGGGACTATCGGAGACTGGTTGTTCTCTAGGCTCTCTGTCCACTGGACCCTTCTGGGTCAACATGGCCTTGCGTACACCTTGAGCGTGTGCATTGGCTTTTACGAAAAGCATGCGAACTTCACGGCGACGGGCCTCTGTGGTGAGATCCGTGGCAAGCGCAATCAAGCGCTTGTAACGACGCGGAAGGACTGAATTACTATCTGATCTATTTGCCATATGTCTATTTTACAATGTAATCCTATGGAATGGCAAGGATCTGCTCGCACTTGGCGTGGAACTTCTCTTGCTGACCGGCATGGAAAGACTGGAACTGGTGCCAGAAGTAATCCTCCTGACCGGGACCATCCATGAAATCACTGAAGGTAGTGCCGCGACCGTAGACGGGCATACCGTCCTTCAGTGCCCAAGATGGGCACTCGGCTGGGGCTTCATCAAATTTCGTTGGCATGAAGAAATGTAGGTTGACCTTGTTCTTCTCAGCCGCGTAGGTGTACTCCTCTCCAACGTCGCCTCTGGCTGTCGGTATTGCGCTAGGTGCGCCCATCACGACATAGGTGTCCTTGGACACGGCGCAGAGGCTAGGGGCTGCAAAGACGTGCTGGTTGTTCTGGATGTGGTTGGAACGCTGAATGTTACCAACCAGTTTCTGCTCAACACCGGCCAAATAGATGGCATGGTCTAAGGCATACTCGTTGAGGGGTAGGCAATCCACATCCAAGAAGACGACCACTTCATAGTCCCACTTGTAGGGGACCTGTTGACCACGGAAGGTGGCTACGTCGGCACCATTACACTTCCAAACGAGATCCATGGACGCGCCATGGTTCAGTGGTGTCTGGATATGATGGTGAGGGTACTTCTCGGGGTTGAACTTCTCAACCACTCGTCTATTATAGTCCACTGTCTTCATATCGATGTTGGACATAAAGAATGTGAAGATGCCAGCGTTTATCTTGTCCATATGATCTTAGTTCCTTCGGTAGTGATCGTACCACCAATCAACTGTTCACGTGCGGCCTGTTGAATAGGTCCATAATGACTGTCGTCAAGAATCAAAATTCCACCGGGACGCACTAATTTTCTGAAGACACGCAAGTCTGTAGTGATGCTTTCATATTCGTGCCCGCCATCGATGTATATCATGTCAGCCTGCACATCATAGCGCTGAAGTGTCAAGCCACCATTGATTGAGTCGATGGGGAATGGGGTGATCGTCTTCTGGAGACCCAGATGGATCACATTGCTGATGAACTGTTCGTAGATTGGTGGTCTACCAACCTTGAAGAAATCTGGTTTGAAGTATTGATGGTTGTGCCAATGTTCGACTGATCCCAAGAAGGTGTCGATACAGACGATCTCCACATCCTTATTGAAGTCCTTGGCTAGTGTCGCCATGTGTCGGGCTGAGCCACCGAAGTAGGTGCCGACTTCAATGATCAATTTTGGCTTGATGCGTTCGATGTATTTGTAGAACTCTGGTGCATCTGAATTCCAACCGAACTTGTTGAAAGGGAGGAGTGCTTCGACCCCTGCGTATGGATCATGTGTTCCGAACAGAAGTTCTCTTACTTGTGCCATGGGAGTTTTCCATTGTAACGTTGGAGCATGGCCTTATTACCCTGCTCAAAGAATGAAGGCTGAACTGACAATGGGCCACCGGCAACCTTGTAGTTCACTGTATACCTATAGTTGCTGTCGTAGTTCTGCCAATTGCGGCGCAACTCGTACGTCAGTGCACGGTCGATTTCCATCTGACCCGGTTCGCGAAACTTGCGATACCAAGTCGGAAGGAGATGCACTGCCATCTTGATCGGCAGCATGAAGCAATTGACATCCACGAAGTAATCAGTAGGCCCACAGACGCTGGGCCACTTCCCAAGACTCTCACAATCATCCTGTCCCAACGAGTTACCGTTAGCATCATGGAGTTTACGGAATGAATAGGACCAGTCTCTCCATTCCTTCTCAATAACCTTGACTAGTGACTCCACGTGCTCTGGGTCGAAGAAGTTGTCGTCATCTAAAAAGCACACATAGTCACCATCGGCCATGGCCGTACCCATCATATAGATACGATGACCGTTCCAACGGTCCTTACCGATGGACTTAGGCATTTCTAAGTAATATCTCTTGTCATTATGTGGAAGATAACCAAGACGGTTCATCGCATCAGGGCCATCAATAATAATGATGTGCTCAATGTTCTCGTAAGTCTGCTCGGACACCGACTTGATGCACGCTGCGAGATCTGGACGGCCGGTGGTGGCCGTCAAGACCGTTACCTTCTTACTCATTCAGGAGAACCTTCTCGGTCTTCTTAGCCTTTGCTTTCTTCTTCTTGCATGGGCACTTCTTCTGCTTAGCAATAGTGCGCAAAGCCTTCACGTAAGCCTTCTTAGCATCTGCATCTAACAGACAGTCGAGACGACCTAACTTCTTGTCCAGTTCATCTACCTTCTTCAGGATATCAAGCATTTGCTTGGCTAAGTCTGGAGTGACCACCGGGGCAGGAATAGAAGGATACACGGGAAGCGGAGCGAATGGTGGAAATGTGGGTGGTGTTGGATACCAAGGTGAATTTGGAAGTGGAATGTGATTTGGGCTGTGTGGATTCATCCAATCCTTAGCGATCATTGAGTAGGTGCACATCTTAAACCTCGAAATTTAACTTGTCATCGAAACGTGGATTCTCATCATGACCATTGAGGTGGTAACTGTATCCACGTGGGTTGCAATACACCTGCGTCTCAGCGATCTTGTAGGCATGAGAGTCATGAGTGTGACCATGAACCCAGTACTTGATTTGTGGATGCTGCTCGACAAAGTAATCCAGTTCTGAGCAGTATGCCCAGTTGATTGGATTGTTGGTTCCACCGTATCTTGGGTGCGTGCTGCGAAGAGATGGGGCATGATGGGTCATCACAACGACCTTCTTGTCCTTGTATGTGACCAGTCCTTCTTCAAGAACCTTCTTGGCTGCCCAATGGTCATGGAGAACTGTACCGGGGTCTAATTCACCAGTTGACTTACCATACATTGTGCTGGTGCGGGATTCGGTGATCAATCGATAGTCGTTCATGTAGCGACGGGCTTCTGAGATAACGATTGGATTATTGTTACCAAAGTCAG